>Ga0181594_10000530_pt1 | contig 35257 bp, 30 predicted proteins | sample 071ome_18_FD_145603 | JGI IMG/M metagenome (GOLD analysis project Ga0181594, IMG submission 145603) | Coastal salt marsh microbial communities from the Groves Creek Marsh, Skidaway Island, Georgia - 071413BT metaG (spades assembly) | ecosystem: Environmental > Aquatic > Marine > Intertidal zone...
TGGTGTGTCCGCCAAACGCAAAGAAGTGGCGAGAGAGGGGGTCGTGAACGTATCAAGATGAACGCCCGCCGCCATCATCGATGTCGGTGTTCTTTTCAATTCAAACAAACCATTGAAGAGGTCGGTGGCGACGGCTTCATCAAACAACATGAACATACCCACGCGCTGGTCGTTGGTTTTTGGAACGACCACCCGTATCATGCGTGGGGCGACGGCCTGGGTGTCAAGGTCGGTCAATCCAATCGGCTGACACAAAGCAAAGTGCTGGGGGTATTTGCCAAAGCGGACAACACGCATGGGGAGCACACGTGTCAAGGCGAAGTCGTTGTGCGTGTTGATGGCGATTGTGTTGTTGCTTTCTTGCGTTGTCCACATGGTGAAGTTGAAAAGACGCTGGATTTCAAACGCCGAGAGGAAACTCAGCGGATCGGCGGACTCGCCCAACTCAGCCCAGGCTCTATCGTCCGCTTCATCGTCTGGAACAAGGGGCATGCCCTCGTATTCTTGAATCGATTTGAACCAATTGATGGATGTCCGCTCGTCTTTGTAGCGTTGCCACATATTGATGATGATCGTGATGCGCATCGCCCGTATCAAGTTTTCACGGGTTGAGTCGGACTTTGGAGGACGGCAAAGCAACCACCCTTCAAGGTCAGCCCCGTCCTCGATGTCCCCTTCTGGGTCGTATTGAATCCGAGGGACGTCTTTGGTCGCATAAGTGCCAATCAAACGCCCACTGAACCCAGTGCCTATTGAAATGGGCTGGTGTTGATGGTGTCGCCCGTCAATTGGATGACCCCACGAGCGACCCGTGTTCAATGGGAAATAGTCCCATTCCAACCCCAGAGAGGTGCAAATGGCGTGGCGGTGTGCATGATCGAACACGTCGTGCAATTCACTGTAGAGGCGGTGGTTTGATTGCTGGATAAGTCCGTCCTTCTCAATCCGTTTGGTGTCGTTCCGATGCACTTCACATTCAAGCATCGGCTGACGATACAACCCCTGCGCTCCAATGACACGCCAATGGCTGGCGGGTGTTGGTTCGCCCAATGGGATAAGAACGGTTCGTCGTGCCATGTTTTCACCTCAAGCGGCTCGGACTTTGCGGACCATGCGGCGGATGATTGGCATGGCTTTGGCCGTCAATTCGTGGGCGTTGCAGGTTGCCCCGTTGGGGTAAAACTTGCTCGTGTCCATGCCGTCAATGCCAATCGAGAACAAACCGATGTCCTTTGGAGCGTTGGCGACAACCGCCTTCAAGTGTGCTTCGCCGTTGCGGTAGTCCTTGTCGTATGGGCCAGCGGGTTGTCCGTCGCTGATGACAAAGAGCATGCGGTTGCCCTTCATGCCCTTCAAGCGGTCAAGACACCACTGCACTGCGTAGCCGTCCGAGTTTTGAGAGCCAACAAACGGCGCGCGGATGGCGGCTTTGGTGATTCGGTTCAAGGGGGCGTTCATGCCCTTGCGGACACGCATGGACGTGTAGCCGCTGGCGGATGCTCCATCTGAATTGAAGTCAACAACCTCGCAACCAAAGCCTAAAGAGTCCATGACCTCGGTGACCACGGCGGCGCATTCACTTGCGCTGGACGCTCGAGTGCCTGCACCCATTGACCCAGATGCGTCAACCAAAATGAGCACATTGGCCTCGGCCTTCTTGGGCTGGTCTTTCTTGCGGAACAGGCGGTCGTTGGTTCGGTGTTGCCAAAGGCGGCGGTCGTCGAGGTCGCCCTTCTTCAGCCCGTCCGTGAAGCGGGAGTCCCGCCCCTTGATAATGCGGCGGAGTTCGTTCTTCATGGTCTTGATTTGCGTGTTGTGTTGCTTGATGGTGCTGTCGTATTCTGCCGCCCATGAATCCACGGCGGAAACACCACGGCGGACCAAATCGTCGGTCCCGTGGGTGATGCGGATTTCATGTCGCTTGATAATCCCGCCGTCAATGTCCTGTCGGGAGTCCCCAGCCTCTTCGTTGAAGTCGTGCTCCATGTCGGCGGCTTGGTCACTCTCGGACTCCAAAGCCTCAGTCAACTCAGCAAAGAGGCGGTCAATATCGCCGTCCTCATTTTGGTTGTAGTCAATGCCAAACTCCTGCTCACGTGCTCCACGAGCGTCGCCAGCCTCATCGAGGTCGGCTTGGTCGTCAGCGTCAGCATCAGCGCAAGCATCGCCAGAATCGCCGCTCTCGTCGCCCGTGTCGCCTTCGGATGGGTTGTCCCCCTCATCACCACCAGCGGACGATTCCTCGCCCTCTGGGGTGTCCTCAGCGGCTTCGGGCTTCTTGGCCTTCTTCATGTCATTGAAACGGGCTTTGCTGACCTTCACCACTTTGACATCGCCCCGCTCTTGAGCCTCTTTCATGCGCTTAACCTGTTCGGGGGTCATGTCGTCGAGGATGATGCCTTCGCCAGAGCCACCCTGCGGCTCTCCGTATTCATCAAAGGCAGGCCAATAAGTGCGGAACACTTCAACCAACCGTCGAGCCTGCTTGATGACCGCAGGGGTGTCGGGCTGGGCGATGGCGTTGTTGAGAAGAGGGCGAACCTCATCCATGAAGGTGCAGACGGTTTCACGATCCGTGTTGAAGTGTGGCTCGTGAATAATGGCCTCCGTCATCATCGCAACGATGGCGGCTTTGGGGTCGAGGCTCTCGTCGGCGGAGTCGGCCTTAGCCCAGTGGTCTTTGTGCCGTTGCATGAACACCTGCTGGCTGACATGAAGTCGCTTGCCCGACCCTGGAAAATCCTGAGAGAGGAGGTGATTGACACGAGCGTCCTCAAGGATATTCACAAAGTCGTGGATGAGTTGGTCGTCGTCTCCAGACTTGACCGTCTCCGAGAGTTTGTGCCATGAGCCAAAGTCGGTATACCTCATGTGGCCTGCGGCTTCATGGGCGAGGACGGCTTCTTGCATCATCAACTCCAGAGCCTCATCGCCCGTGTCGTAGGTTTCGGGGATGTAGACGTTCTTGCCGTCCGTCGATGCTTTGCCTTGACGGTTGAGGATGACACGCTCCACCTTAGCCCCGATTTCTTCCAATTCACCAGACATGATACGTGCGATGCGTGTCAGTCGGGCTTGTCGTGCTCGTAGTTTCCATGAGTTTGCTCGGCTCATGGTCTACGCACTACGCCACCGCATATAAACCCAACACATTGAAACCACGAACCATTGAGGTTTCAGGTTCTCCGTGTTGCCCCACGGATTGAACGTTTGCGGAACGGTGGCTTATCCTGTGTCTTTGCCCTCAGCGTCCCCAGATAGGACGAGGCGACTTGGCTGAGTCCTTCAACCGCCCAAGACTGAGAATAGAGCCAATTCGCCACCTTCAGATCGTCGGGGTCGGCGTGGTTGTATTCGGCGGCGGCAAGCAACGCCATTGGATGCACTGAAATTGGGTGCTGGTATTGCCCCGCCAAAATCGATGCAACCTGCTGATGTCCGACCCGTATTGGTGTGAATACGCTGGCGTGAAAGTCAAAGCCAGGGGGCGTTGTCAGCAGTGCGTGTTTCATGCCCCGCCACGACTGGATCGTCTCAGCGGCGTTGGCGATGTCAGCGTATTGATGAGCCAGCCCCAGACGTTCAACCAACCGCTCCCCGTATTCAACGAGGTCTGCTTTGGTGGGGTTCTCCAACGTCCACGTGACCCCAGATTTGCGGACGGCATACGGCACATCGTTTGCATCGGTGCAGGTGATGATGCAGGGGAACGCCGTCCCATAGGAACGGACGATATCCCAGCACCGAGAGTTGATGAGGTGTGCGTCGTCGATTAGCACCAAACGACGCTCGCCAAAGAAGGTCGGCATGCGCCCGTCCGAATTGAGCCGTTTGAAGTGGTCTGTGTGCCGTTCCTCCCCTCCATCGGAGGTTATGAGGTCAAAGCCAAACGAAGCGGCGTGTGCCGTTGCTACGGTGCTTTTCCCGCAACCAACGTCGCCCACTATGACCAGCGGGTTCTGGGAGGGGTTGCCCTCCTTCCATCCTTGAAGCCATGAGCGGAGCGTGGCGTATCGTCGCTTTGCCCCAACCAACTCATCCGTGGCGGGTGTCAAAGTCGTCCCCGATCCGTCGCTGGGCGTAGTCCTTTGGTCGAGGGCGGAGGGCATCGGCCAGATTTTCAACCAGCCGCTCCAACGCCTCAATGCGGGTCGTCAGTCTTTGGATTTCATGTTTGAGGTCTGCGTCGCTCATGGTTTGCTCGTCGTTCCCCACCCTCTTCAATGAGAGGGTGGTGGCGGGGGTTGGGAATGCGTGGGGCAAGCACCCCCGCCACCGTGGAACAACCTGCCCCAGAGAGCATCAAGCGGACGGGACTGCACCGTAGGCGGAGAGGCGGGCTCGTGCGGCCATGCGGACATCCTCGGCTTCATGGGCTTCGTATTTGCCGACCATGATGTAGTCAACCAACTCGGTGACGTTGAGGTCGCCGCTCATCTCCATCATTTGAATGAGGGTGCGGGTCGAGGTGTCGGACTCCAGCGTGTGGTCTCGGCGGAGGCGGCGGAGGTCGTTGGCGAGGGCCACCAATTCACGGGCGAGCGGTGGGTTGGTGATGCCGCTGACCTTTTGGATGACGCTAATCTCCTTGTCGGCTTCCAGATAATCAAAGTCGAGTTGAAGGGCGAAGCGGTCTTTCGTTGCTTGATTGACCTGCTGAACGCCTTCGTAGCCGTCAACGGGGTTCATGGTCGCAACCATGCGGAAGGACGGGTGTGCCTTGATGACCTCGTTGTTGTTGAGCGGAAGGAGCAACGTGCCGCTGTCTCCGACACTGTTGAGAGCGATCAGAATCTCGGCTCGTGCTCCGTTAAACTCATCCAAAAGCAAAAGGCAACCGTGGCGCATGGCGATAGGCAAAAGGCCGTCAATCCAAACAACCTCGCCGTCGACGATGGTGCGGTAGCCAATAAACTGGTCTTCGGTGATGCCCTCCGAGCAATTGACACGGAGAACGGGCAGACCAATGTGGCTGGCGAAGGCTTTGACGGCCATCGTTTTGCCGCAACCTTTTGGCCCCGTGAACATGATGTGGTGGCCTGTGCGGTAGGCGATGCTCATCAAGCGCATCTCGCCCTTGCTGGTTTCTTCAAACATGACCGAGCCTGGTCGGTAAATGTTGGCGTGAAGGTGCTGAGGGAATTCGTCAACGCCACGGACGGCGATGCCGTTGTATGCTCCTTCTCCCGTGTGGTAGTCCATTTCAATTTTGGTGGCTTGAGGCATTCCAGAGAGCGTCCCGCTCAGGATTTCTTCAGCCTTTTCTTGTAGCCAGACTTCTTTGGTGTCGCCAATGGTGACACGCATGACCCCTGCGGGGACCATGCGTCGCTTTGCGAAGGCGTTTGCTCGTAGGCTCTCAAGGCTGGTGTTGCCCCCGTCCTTCTCGATTAGCGTTTGCACGTCTCGGAGGTATGCCTCCTCGCTCATGCGACCGCCAGCCATTTCAACTGCGTCTCTCATATTTTCAATCATTCCCATTTTTCTTCATCTCCTTTTTGTTGTGTTTTGTTGCCCCTGTTCCTGTGGGGTTATCCTACGCCAGCAAGTCACACCATATAAACCCAACACATTGAAACCACGAACCATTGAGAGTTTAGAGGTCTAAACCTTGAACCCGCAGATACGTCAGCAGGTTGCGCTTCTTCCATTCACGGAGGGCGCGTCGTTGCTCTTTCACCCGCAACCACGCCAGCACCTTCTCCATTGATTGACGCTCGGCTTCACCCCAATCTGGGTGCCAGGCTCGGATTTGCTTGGCGGCTTGGCGGCAAATGAGGTAGTCAAGGTTGTCGTCCTCTTCAATCAGCCTACGCAACCGCTGAGCGGCCTCTTCTGGCTCGGCGTGGTTTGCCAACAAAGCGGTCGCTTCGATCACGGTGCTCAATTCATCCCGCTCTCGCTTTGCTTCACGTTTGAGCAGGTTCTCGTGGAGAGCCAGCGGCCCGTAGTGTGTTTTGAGGATATGGCGGACTTCAAAGTGGGTCAGCCCGCAGTTGCCTCTCAGCAATCGATACGCCAGCGTGTATTTGCTGGTCTGGGTCAAGCAAACCAGTCTCCCATGTCAGCCTGCCCCATGCCTGCCAACGCCCGCTCCCATGACGTTTTGAACGCGCCCAAAATGGCGGCGAAGGAGTTGGAGTTAGCAAAGAGGCGGGTGATGCTGGCTTCACGATCCACAACCACGCCCCAGTCGGCTGGGTTCTCACCCCATTCAAGAGCGACCATGCGGTTCGCTGGCAACCCGTTGGGGGTTGATTGAGCCGTGTATATCACAGGCTTGTCGCCCAACTCAAAGTGCGTGTCAAGGTTGGCGTTGCTCCACATGGCGGCTCGATGAGCCATCGTTCCTGGCTTCTTGATGCCGTGGGGTTGGCCGAAGTCAGCATCGGTGAAAGCATCGGACAGCATTTCATCCTTCAGCCTGCGGACGAGGGCGTTGATATCGCCACGTTCACCACCGCCCAGAATGCAATCAAAGAGGGACTGCTGAAACGTCTTGACGGCTGGCGGCGTTGAGGATCGTCGCATCTCCACGCCACGGTAGCCAAACTTGCCGTCATAGTCAACGTAGGCATACCGCTTCTTCACGCCCCATTGGAAATATCGAGCATAGAAAGCGTCGGGCTTGATTTCAAAAAACTCATTCTTAGGAATGCCCAGCGTCGTTTGAACAAACTCATGGAAGGACTCGTTCAGCCCATCACATAGAAGGTGGGCAACGGTCGCCACCTGTGCTGGTGTCATATCTGGGGGCTGATTGATGATGCTGACCTTGCACGAGTCCGTGTCTTGGTAGATGGTCTTGAAGCGGAGAACCATGCCGACATGGGCTGGGGGTTTATCAATGTTTTCAAATCTCAATCCTTGAGCACCCTCGCCAACGGTGAAATCGACGCCGACCCGCTCGATCCATTCCTTGTTCCAATTGTTGTGAACACGTGCTATCTCCGTGATGTCGCTCCCAATTTCAGGGTCGGCCAAACGGAACGGACGGCCACGGGTCTTTTCAGTCCGCCCAGAACCCAACACCCCATACCAACTGTTCATGTTCTCCTTCATGACCCGTTGCTTTTTGTTGAGCCGTTCCGCTTCGTCGTAGTTGCCCGCACGTTCAGCCTCGCCCATCTCAGCCCGCACGATGTCACGGTTGGTTGCGAGGTAGCGCAGAATGCTGGGCATCAAGCCTTCAAAGTCTTGTCGATATACGCGCCCCGATGGAGTTGTAGCCACGGGGAAGGGGAAGCCGTCTGGATAATCCGCTGGGTTCACTTTGGTTGCTGGGTCAAGGTTGCCGCTGATGATGGCGGAGGGGTATTCCTTTGAATTGTCCAACTCCATAGCGTTGAGCCAAACGCCCGTGGGTGCATCCATGACAAACCCGCCCTGCTCAATGCCGCTGGTCGGCAACCGTTCTCGCACTACGTCCAAAGAGGGCATGACGGTATCACGCTCCCAGAGCAAATGCCCCATCATGTCCTCAACCAGCATCATATTGCTGTGGGCGTTGTGTAGCGTGGAGTTGTGCCAGGCCGTCTTGAAGGTGTAAAAGCCCACGAGGTCAAGTTTCTGCATGGATCGTGCGGCGACCACGTTGTCCCAGATGTTGTAAACGGCCAGCATCATGGGGTCGTTCTTCATCATGTCAACGATGGATGTTCTCGGCACTTTGCCGTAGCCCAACGTTGCCCCACCCATCCACGCCAAAGACGACTGCCCCGTTGTCAATGCCGCCCCTTGAACCTGCTCGGCGTAGGCCATCTTGGTGTCAAAGTGGGGGCGGAGAGGGCGGCGGGCTTCAAACAGGCGTGGGTATCGGTGAAACACGGGGACGTTATCTCCGTATTCCCTCCGCATGGCTTTGTTTTGAAGGCGACAACGGTTGCGGCAATACGGGATATCGTAGTCCCTCCCGTTGTGTGCGGCGATCACATCTGGGTTGAATTGCTCAATCGTGTGCTTGAACCACCACATCAAAGCCGCTTCACGCTCGTTCTCATCCGCGCCCTCAATGTTCACGACGTGGATTTTGTCAGCGTCGAGCGGCGGGATGTCGTTGTCATGCTCAACAACGGAGTGGAGAGCGTCTTGAGAGGATAAGAAGCGGCGGACTTGACGCTCGGACGTATGAGCCGTGGTCGCAACGATGTGGCGGTCGGTCTTGTCGTCATAGACGGCGATGCTGACTATCCGCCCCTGTGGGTCATCAACGTCCAGCCAATCCTCCGTTTCAATGTCAAAATACATCGTGTCCAACTTGAACAACCCAACCTCCACCTCGGACGGTGTGATGTCCTTTGGCCTGAACCTCCTGGACGTGTTGAGGAGGGCGGTATTGGCTTCAATAACGGCTGTCCAGCCTGCGATCCAGCGGACAAAGGTCGCCCACGGAACGTCAGCACAATAGTGGGGATAGAAGAAGTCCCTCACTTCACGGATATCGGAGGGTTTGTCCACACGGATTTCAAAGAGCGGTGTGCCTGTGATTGACTTGAACCGAGAGGGTTTGGCGGACTTCACCTGCTCTGGGAGTTGCATCCCCGCTGGGTTCTTCTCCGTCCAAAACCGTGGCTGGATGCCCGTGACTTCAATGTTGAACGCTTCACCCTTGAGGTTCTTCACCCGTAGTTTGGTGACCAACGGGTCGTCTTGATAGGTCACACCAACAATCAAGAGCGGGGTCTTTTGAACCATCGTTTCAGCCACGTGTCCCCACCCTCTTTAACGCCCGTGAAGGCTTGACTTCTCATCGTCTCGGCCTGCTTTAGGGCAATTTCAGCGTCCCTCAACTTCTCAGCGGCCTCAGCCTCAAATCGACGGACACGGAGAAGGGCGCAGGCCAGATAAATCGTCATGTCCAGGATTTCTTCCAGCCCCATTTCAGCCCATGAATCCTCTTTCGTTCCCCATTGGGTCGTGTCATCTCCTGATCGTAGCCCGTGACCGTAGCGTTCTGCACCCAACGCCAGCCGCTCTCGTAGGATTTCAAGCAGGGCTGGGTTGTCGTCAAGGGTCAGCGGATCGGTCAAACCTCAAGCCCCCGCAGAAATGTCTTGACCGTCAGCAGGTCGTCTTGGGTCACGCTGGCGTGATAAAGAGCCTCACCGACTCCCTTGAAAATTGAACGCTTCAACGTCAGCGGCATTTTGTCATCCTCCGAGGCGGCACGATAGATTGAGTCCAGCACGTCCGCTCCGCTGAAACCCTGCTCGCCCAATTCCTCAACCATACGGTCTACACGGCGATACAGGCTCGTGTATTCCTTCTCGTCCGTCGATGAGTTGGCTCGCATGACCGTCGCCAGCAGACGTGTCCTGGCTTTGGGGTCGAGTTCGCTCACGACATCCTTGACATCGTCAACGGTTGCGGCGGTTGGCACACGTGTGGCGGCAAAGAGGATGTTCAACGCCTTCCGCATTGAGCCACGACACAACTCGCCAATCGCTTCAACGGCATCCTCTTGGATGTTGAGGTTTTCACGCTCCACAACGTTCACCAGAGCGTCGTAAACGGTGGCTGGGCTGATGGGGCGGAATCGTGTGTCGGAGAACGCACAGCGGTCTTTAACGGGGTCTATGAGCCGATGCGGATAATTGCACGATAGAATGAAGCGGGTCTGCTTGGAATATTGCTCCATGATACGGCGGAGAGCACCTTGAGCGTCGGGGGTCAGTTGGTCGCATTCATCCAGAAAAACCACATTGAACGGGATGGGGCGGATCGTCTCCCCCGCAAGGTATGTCCCAACCACGCCACGGCGAGCAAACTCCTTGACCTTAGTGCGGACAACGCCAATCGACCGCTCGTCGCTGGCGTTCATTTCAATGAAGTTGGCCTTCCAATCATCCCCAAACATAGAACGCATGAGAGCCACGGCGGTGGCCGTCTTGCCCGTTCCCGCAGGGCCAGCAAACATGAGGTGGGGGAAGCCAGCATCGTTGCCTGTGCGATGCAACTCTTCCACCATGTAGCGTAGCCGCTTTGTGATGTGGTCCTGTCCAATGACATCGTCCAGCGTTTGCGGTCGGTATGATTCAGCCCAGAGCATGAGGGTGGACTGTCTGCCCCACCCTCTTCAATGGTTGAGGCTCAACATTCACCAAGAGCAATAGCGAGCGTAGACGCACCAAACCTCAACGCCGTCAATCGTCCAACGCTTGACGCAGGCTCGGTTAACGCCATACATTCGCTCGGCGTAGCCAGATCGGACGCCTGATGCTTCAATGCGAGCCATACCTTCTTCGGTGTAGGCTTTCCACAAGTGGTAATCGTAGCCTCTGAATTCGTAGTTTTCAGGAATATCCATCTCGGAAAGGTATCGGCTCATGTCGGGACGAAGCGTTTCCTCTATATCAATGCTTTGTTATCTCAATATGGAGAGGGGTGAAAGTGTGATTCCAAAGCAATCGCCCACGCTCGACCTTTGACAAAGAGGAAATCGCCAAACCAATCGTTCACACGTTTGCCCGTCACCATGTGAAAGTCGTGCTCTTCAAGAAACGCCTGAAGGTCTGCCAGGAGCGGCGTGTCGTGATATAGAGGTCTGTATTGCCCCTCCGTCACGATCACCTCCACGTTGTCAAGCAATTCGCCGCAACCCTTCAACGCCTCCAACTCCGCTCCCTGCAAATCCATGCACAGCAATTCTGGGGCTGGGCGGTTGCTCCACCAATCCTCAACTCGTAGGGCGTTGACCTCGATTTGCTTTTGCTGATACCGACGCTCGTGGGGATAAGTGGGGTCTGCTTTGAAGGCCGACGACGCGCCCACGTTGCCGTTGATGACGGGATAGAACGGGATGGTGGTGTTTTCAGACCATGCGGCAAACGGGACCAGCGTTATGTCCTCTCGGTTGCCGATCACAAACTCACAAACCTCAATCGATGGCGGGTTTGCTTCCCACGTGATGACCTCGCAACCAAAGTGGTCGGCCAACCACACAGCGTCTTTTGCATCCCTTGAACCCAATTCAAGAGCAACCTTCACTGAATCCAAGCCTGGGAGGTCTTTCAAAAATTGACGATATGCTCCGCCTGTCATGGTCAGCCGTCACGGTTGGCGGTTTATCAAGAATGAAGAATCTCATGGACACGGTCGGCGGTTGCTTGACCTATTCCCTTGACCCCAGCGATGTCCTCTGGGGAGGCTGAACAAAGACCAGCCAACGAGCCAAACTCTTCAACGAGAAGGCGGCGGGTCTTGAGTCCAATTCCAGGGAGGGCTTCTATGATGGCGTTTCGGTATTCTTGAGGCTCTGGGGCTTTGGGGCGCGGCACATAGACCCGTGGCACGTCATCCTCAATTTTGTTCACGATCCTGCTCATCAACGTAGCCGCCTCGGTTTTGTTTGCGATGAACAATGGGGGATACCCCACGGCACACAGGCTGGCGATGTAGCCAATCAAGGTGCGGACGGACAGGCCACGCTTTTGAGCATCCCTGCGGACCATTTCAAAGGACTTCGTGACAATCAAGAAGGAGTGCTCGGCTTCTTCACGCATAGCCCCCAACTGACGCAAGCGGCGGTCGTCAAACAGGCTGGAGATGAGGTCGTCCTCTTTGCGTTCAATGCTGACACGGCGGCTGGCTACATCACCCTCCCCCGTGTGAAGGTGAACAACCTCAAAGCCCAGATCGCTGAGGTAGTCCAGCATTTTGATGTGCTCTCGATGGTCTACCCGCTTTTGTCGATGAAGCATTTCCCCGATAATGTCCAGCGCAACCTGCTGGGCGGCTTCTTTGGTCTTGATGTATTCGGGGGTGAAGAGGTCAGCCCTCATGGGGAATACGTCATCCCAGCCCCCTTCCAACTCTTCAAGGATAGCCCGCAACAACGAGAACCGCTGACCCAACGGGCCACCCGCTCGCTCCCTGATCGTCATCTCATCGTCCAACAGGTTGCGCTTTGTCTTTGACCTACGAGCCATCCTTTTTCCTCCACTTGCGTTTGATTTGCGGCTGGGTTTTCATCAACTCCTCCGCCGTCTTGAATCTGGGGCAAACGTCGCCAACGCAACACCCGTCCCGCTTCAACGTTGAGCAGTTGGGGAACGACCGCATCTTGTCGTTGCTGAAAATGCTCTCCATTTGAAAGCGGCGATATTCAGCGTTTGCTAAATCGACATAGCCCACACGTTGACCCAACTCCACCCACACCGCCTCAAATTGGTCGGTGTCCATGCCGAGAAACTTAGCAAAGAGGGCGGCGTGGACACGGGATTTGTGTGAAGGATTGACCCGCTTCAATTCATTGACAACGCCCATGCACTTCACGTCTAAGGCCGAGATGAAGCGGGCGGTGGCTGAGCCTGCGTCTTGAAACTCAAACTCTCCACCAATCACGGGTCGTATCTGGGTTTCGGGTGCTTCAAGTTTGACCCCCAACTCTTGAATCAATTCAGCGAGAGTCAGTGTTCGCCCAGGGACTGCGGGCAAATCATACACAGGTCTGTATGCGGCCTGCTCGATTTCAACGTGCGTCGAGTTGGCGAGAACGTCAAGCGGTATCGGGTAGCAGTGTTTTCCCGAAGCCTGACCGTGTCGGTCAACATGGGCGGTGAACGGCAAACGGCACAAACGTTTGGGGTCGCCCATCGTTTGAGCGTCAAGCGTGTTCAGCCCAAGAGCAACCTTGAGGTGGTTTTGCACCTGCCACACCAACTGCCGCAGGGCTTCTCCCGATCCGTCACGGTGTGAAAACTTGAAACGGACAGGACGGTGGACGATGTGAAGGTGATACCCTTTGCTCCCAGAATACGCCACCCAATGAGCGATATCGTTCTCCGTCAAGAATTGGGATAGGCGGTGGGCATCAGCGTAGGCGTTCTCAGGCTTAGTGTCGTGATCGAAGTCAAAGAACGTCAAGCCATAGATGATGCTGGCTGGCAGTTGTTTGCCTCCACCGTCAAACACGAGGTTGTCGTAGCCTTGCGTTGAAATGAAGCATGACGACTCTCCGTCCCACTTCTTGAAGTGCTTGAAAGCATCTTCGCTGGTGAACACAAAGTGCTGGCGTGGGTTGCCTACGGAGCGGGGGAAGTGAACAAAGCCGAGGTGCGTGAGCATCTCATCAAAGGCCTGGACATTGGGGAGCATACGCCCCCCTCAATCATCATCGCCCGCCAGAGAAGAAAGGGAAGCGGCGGCATCCCGCACATCGTTCTTTATGCGTTCAGCGTATGCGTGGCGAACCTGCTCATCGGTGATGCCAGCATGAGCCAGCAACAAATCGATGGCTACACGTTGGCGGATGATTTCACGGGTCTCGTCGTCAATGCCGAGCATCGCTTCAGCGGCTTGAAGGTCAAACTTCTTTGCGTTTGGGTCAAACATGACGCTCACACTTCACGGATCGCTTCAGTCGCAACAACGGTGGTGGGCGTGTGGTCGTGGGCTTCCAGAACAATGAAGCCGCCCTTGCTATGCTTGTGAATGATGATGGCCTCGGAGCGGGAGTCAAAGCAACCCAGGATGCGTTGCAGGTTCTCGGTGAAGCACACCTCGGTGTCGTCGCCCTCGACGGTGGCGGTGACGGGAGAGGTTGAGCGGTTGGACTTTGAACCCCAATGACCCGACTGACACGTTGAACCAGCCGCCTTGAAGTCAAAGACAACGTAGGGGGCTTTGGCGATGTTCATGTCAACGAGAGCCTTCTTCAACTCCGCCACCGAGATGGCGATGCGGGTCGTGGCCTTCTCGTTGTCAAACATGGGGAACAACCGCCAGCCGTCATCAACGGGCAAAACCCAGTGGTCTGGGATGGTGTTGCAGTCGTCCTCATCCGCAGGGTGGTAGGTCACGCTTGAGCCTGTGCGGTTCTTGACGGTGATGGGCTGACCAGCCTCGGTGTTGATTTCAACAACCTCTCCAGCAAACTTTGACTTCAACAACTCCGAGAAGGACTTGGGTTCAACCAAAAGAATGCAGGGGTCGGCAACACGGAGAGTGCCAACCTCGGCTCGGTCGATGAGAAGTTGGATGGTCTTGGCGGCATCGTGCGTCCAGATTGAAACCCCGTCCTCTTCAAGGAGAACCTTGACGGGCGTGGGTGGGTTATCCAGAACGGTGCGCTGGAGAAGTGCCGAGAATTCGTTGGCACTCACACGGGCTTTGACTGTGCGGCTGGCGGTTGGGCTATTTGGCGTGGTTGCGCTCATACCCCCAAAGGTGCATCCCCACCCTCATAAAGAGGGGGTCTCAGTTTTGTCCCTCGGCTTCCCAGATGAACACGTAGTCGCCCAACGCAAACTGCGAGAGAACCGTGTCAACCATGATGAGTCCCGTGAACCCATGCACCTGCTCGTCGTCGGATCGGCGGGCGGGTCGGCGGTGTGGGTTGAACGGAAAATTGCCGTAGAGGTTGTTCTCCATGTCAACGCTGACGTAGGCTGAGATTTTCTTTTCGCCGTCATAGAACGTGGCTCGGCGGAGGATTTCATCTCCCTTCTTTGACCAGTCGGACTCAACCACGAGGTGAGCGGATTTGCCGTCCCAATCGACTGATGCGGCGATGCTCCACTTAGCCCCGTATTGGCCGTAGGAAAGTCGCTGAACACGCTTGGTGCCTGGGTTTTCATAGTTGAAGTCGTATGCGACCATACCCTTCATGCCTCGGATTTTCATGCTTTTTGGTGTGCTGGTGAACATTGGTCTGCCTCAATCCTCCCAGCAGGTTTCCCTATATCAATGCTTTGATGTATCAATGAGAAAGAAGAAAGAAGCGAAGATGACCTGAACCCCCGTAGGGGGTTCAGGTTTGCCACGTGTCAGGATTTGGTGTTATTGGGTTCTGTATCGTAGGCCGTAGGGTTCACGATCCACACCTGCTGGTCGTAGGATGATTTGCCGTCAAGCGAAGCGACCCGCACTTTGCCGACGCACGTGAAAAGGTGGGTTTTGCCTTTGAGGTGATTTGTCAAGGCATTCATTGAGAAGGGTTGCCGTGGAAGGCGGACGATTTGCCCGCTGGTCAGGGCGTTCTTGACGTCGATTGCCCCAGCATCAACCATGCACTGCCACAGCCGTTTGATGTTGCGACCCCCAGAGCGACCGAGCCGTCCTTTGCGGCGCGTTCCGTATTTGGATGAAGGGACGTATTCCTCTTCATCATCGGTGGGGGTGGGCATTGGTTGTTATGCCCGTGGACTTCACTGCCTTTGAACCCTGCGGCTATTGAGAACCTTCGGAGTCCTCTGGCTTGGGTTTGATGGTGAGCCGTGTTGTTGGTTTGCTAATTTTGCTGGCCTCAACTGCGTCGGCCACGTCTGGGGGCAACACGGGAAGGGCTCGCTCGACGGCGGACTTTGAAAGAGAAACCATTTGACCAAAGACGGCGGGAGGGACTAAGCGTTGAACCTCGTGCGGGACGTATTCCTCACGGCGTGATTCATTCAAGCGAACCTCCCACTTTTGGGTTTGAATCACCCGCTCGTCCGCAGGCTTGCTGGCATCAATCTCTGGGCGTTGGCGTATGTCCTTCTCGATTTTGCGCTGGGCTCGCTCAAGGAGAGCCTTCGCCGCCTTGATTTGGGCGAGGTTGTCCAGCATCTCATCGTCGTCGCCAAACTCGTGGAGGATGAGGTCAAACGCTCCCTTCTCACGGAGGTTGAACGCTTCAGGACAAATGGAGTCGTAGGCACACCATTTGCATTCGTCGCCAATGGTGGGCTGGGCTTCTTCAAGTGCCAGGGCCGCTTCGTATTTGCTTTTCAGCCAATCCGTGAACGTGGCGATTTTTTCATCCGACCAAACGGTCGTGACCACGCCGAACCGTAGCATTTCAAAGGAAAACTTCAGCGGGCGATCTGGGTATTGCTCACGCGCCCAACTGAGATAGATGCCAGCCTGAACGTCTTGGTCGGCCTCCCCTTGACTCTTGGGGGCGCGGTTGGATTTGTAGTCCATGATTTCAATCGTGCCATCCTTGTGCTCAAGAATCAAATCGATGAAGCCGTGGATCGGCACACCGTTCTCCAACACGTAGGGGGCATACGCCTGCCCGATGTTTTGCTCAACGGCAACGACACGGACGGGGGTTTTGCCTCGACGGTCAAACCAGCGGCGGAGCAGTTGTTTGCCGTCCTCATAGAAGTCAAGGTCCACGGTGTATTGGGGCTTTGCCGCCCACACCTCGTAGTGCTTCATCAGATCGCCAAAGCGGGGCTTGGTTGGCTTGCCCGTTGCTTCATCTGGCTTTCGCCAATCCTCAAGAGCACCGTGGACAATGTTGCCCACCCGTGAAGCCTGCCCGTTTTCTTGATGGTTGGCTCGCTTCTTGAGAGCCTTTGCATCGTCTGGGCTGGGGCAGTTGTCAGCATCGTAGTGGCACTGATACGCAAACGGGCAGTCCTTCAGTTTCTTGAGCCGTGTGGCCGAGAGGTAGGGGACTTTCATCACGATCACTCCGTTTGGCTTTGCTTCTCGACCGCCGCCCAGAAACGTTCCTGGGTTGGGTTGTCAATGGCGAAGGGTTGGCAGGCTCGTGACTTGACGACTTGAGCGATGTGGCGTGATTTCAACTCACCCTTGCGGATGCGTTGTTGTTGCGTAAACTCAATAATCCAATCAAAGAGCGGGTCGGTGATTTCAGGACGACCCGTGGCGACGGTGATGTCCTTTGCGTTGGCAGTGCCGAAGCCCTCCACCCTCGATTTCATCAGCGTGGTGCTGATGAAATGGGAGTTATACAACTCAGCCCCCATTTTCAGCCGCTCGTATGGCTGGATGAACAGGCGGTTGATGACTTTGTAGGCATGCATTTGTCCTTCCTCGTAGGTTGGCAGGGTCTTTTTGCCTTCGCTCAATGCTTGGCGTTGGCGTGAAAGAAGCAGGTCGCCTTCAGATTGACCGTGAACGCTCTCGGCGTAGTGGTTGCGAACCCCCATGTAATACGCCCCCTCGTTCTCCATCACCATCACCCGCACCCCGTTGGGATGTTCCTCTTGGTGCTGGCGGTGGAGGTCGATGAACGCCAAGACGTAGTCGTTGACCTCGTCTGGGGTTTGGCAGACTTTGCGGAGAATCCGTGGCCGTAGGGTGGCTGGGACGATGTCCTCACGTGCAACCAGGTCGGCTTGACCCTCCATGTCGCAGTCAACAATGGTCAGCAGGCATTCCTCTGGCTTGAGGTCTTTGGCGTGGTGTGCAAAGAAGGAAAGGGCGAAAGTGCTCTTCCCCGATCCGCTGAACCCTTGAAGTTTGATGTGGCGGGTTCGGTTCTCAATCATCGAGTCGCCCGTGTCACAGGCTTCAATGAGGCTGGCGTAGTCTGGCTTCTTGCGTCTTGGCATGGTCTCACCTTGATATCCCACGGTTATGAGGGGTGCGGTTCAGATTGGGTGGGCTGGGTTCATTCCCAGTCGTCCCAGTCGTCCTCTTCATCGTCATCGTCGGAGTCGTTGTCGTCAGCGGCTTCAGCAGGGGTGCTGTCGTCCTCAGCGTCGTCCTCAGCGTCGTCGAGCCACCCGTCGTCGTCCTCATCCTCATCGTCGTCCTCTGGGGGTGCAGGGGCGGCTTTCTTTGAGGTCTTTTTGGCGGGCTTGGCGGGTGGGGCTTCTTCAGCCTCATCCTCATCGTCGTCCTCAGCGTCGGTGTCCTCAGCGTCGGTGTCCTCTTGATCGTCGTCGTCGTCCTCTTCGTCATCATCAAGGCTCACGAGTTGGCCTTTGAAATAATCTGAAGCGTCGTCCTCCTTTTGCTCAACGGCGGCGGGAGTTTCAACGGTTGGAGGGGCAACGGTGATGATGCCAACGGCGCACTCAAGGTTGCCCGACAGTCCGTATTCTCCATTGATACGGGTCGTGACCAACGCAAGGATGCGACTGTATTTGCCGAATCGAGCGGCAACGTCCGTGGCGCAGATGCAGTTGAGGTTGAGGGTGTCGCCAGATTCAATGGCCTCCATCGTCATGGTGCTCTCGTCCTTGAGGATGATTTTGCCAAACTGCCCACCGTTCTTGGAGTTTTGAACCCCAGAGTAGGACACTTGAGCCTCAACCAATCGGAAGTCGTCACGGCCCCGTGAAATGTCATCCTCAAGGTCGGCAATCGGGGTCACCTCAAAGGTGGAGCGGAGCAACTCAACGGGATCGTGGTGCTCGTATTCCTCAGCGTTGAACACGGTGAAACCCGACAGGGCGTTGAGGTTGAGGGTTGCGTCGTCAAGGTTGCGGCAGGTCACGGCGGCTTGGTAGTGTCCGCCCGACTCGATGTCGTCACCCAGAGAAGCGTCCTCGTCCCAAAGACCCATCTTGAAGAGGGCAGGCTCCATCTCGGAGTCGCCGTCCTCAACAACGGCCTGACCCATCAAGAAACAGACGGGGCGGGGGTTGCCCGATGCCGCTCCAACGGTTCGGTGTTGAACCTGCCACACGTCAAGGTGGGCGGTGTAGCGGCGTTGGCGGAGGATGGCTGAGAGGTCAACACGGACAATGTCGGCCAAGAAGGATTGGGCGGTTTGCGACTTGATGCCGCCGAGCGTGTCGATGGTGTCCTTCAAGGATGGGTCAGCGGCTTTGCGCTTGAACATCTCAACGACTTGCTTGTCGTCTTTGAAGATGCCGTTTGCAATTCCCTTGTCAATGAAGGGGCGCAGGGCTTTCTCGGCTACAGGTGGCAGGCTTGTTTTGTTTTGCTTTTTCTTTGCTGGCATAGGTGTTGTCTCCTTTTGCAGACTCCCCAGAAATCCCCCACCCTCATAAAGAAGAATCATCATCAAAGAGGTGGGCTTCAGCCAGAGCGTTCCAAAGGTCGTCGGCGTTATCACCGACTGCGGCGATGCGGGTTGCCTCTTTGACCTTCTCAGCGGCTTTGCGTTTCTTGGCGAGGGTTTGGGTGGCTCGTCCTTCTATCTCTTCATTGAGCCACGCTGGGACACGTGCAAACAAAGAATCACGGGAAGGAACGTCGCCAACAATGTTGAACAACACCCCATCCCGCCCCGTGTTGTGAAGGTATGACCCCAACAACAACGAGCGATAGGTCATGCTGGCGGTTTTGCTTGAGCAACCAAGACGCTGGAGCAATTCACGCTCGCCCCGATCCAAACGTCTGCAACGTTCTGGGGCAATACAGGAGTCAATAACGCCTCTAAACTCATCGAGAATGGTCGGCAGGTTGTTCCTGGCCGCTTCAACAAAGAGCGGGGCGAGGGCATAGGTCTCCATCAGCCCTTGTCGGGTCTTGACGATTCTCCATGATTTGCGACCGCCTCCACGTCCGCCACCACGTCGTGCCAACTCAATCAACCCAGCATCCTCCAACGTTGGCAGGTGCTTCTCCTTGAGGGCGTTCTTTGAACATGAAAAGGCGTGGATGTTGAGCCACTGAAGGATATTGTCCTCCGTCAGCGGGCGGTTTGCTTCTTCCATTGACTGCAACTCGCTGAACACGATCCATGAGTCGTCGGGAATACCGCTGAGGCTTGCCCGCAACACGAGGTCGCATAGAATGAGGCCGATGATGTTGTCCTCAATCGACGCCATGAGGTATTCACGGTCGCCCACGCGTTGCACAGGCCGTTGCTTTTGGTGAAGCAACGTCACGGAGTCAATGATGGACAGCACTTTGTTGATGTCACGTTGGTGTTGAGCGTTGCGGGCTGCGAAGAAGTCCACCATGAGCGGGGCGAAGATGTTGCGTATGCGGTATTGCTTGAGGTTGAGCATGGATGCTTGAAGCAAATCCACATCGGGGTGAACCAGCATCTCATCGGGGCGCGCTTTGGCTTGCAGGGCGTTGCCGACGACCGCCTCCACCTTGTCGCTGGTGGTGTCTGGGGTCATGAGCAGTTGACGTGTGATTTGCTCCGCCTCTCTGGGGTTGCGGGTGGTCAGCGTGATGAAGGACGGCTGGCCTTTGATGATGAAGTCCCGTGTTTCAATCTCCCCCGTGAGGTCGTTTTTGATGGGCGTTTTCCAGACCAACTCCTTATCGTCACCGCTCATCAGCGGCTTCATTTTGCGGATAAACGCCTCGGACTCATCCTTCTCAAGAATGACGATACAACGCCCGTCCACATGGACGATGAAGTTGCCGTCGTCGTCGATTTCATCGTAGTCGTATTTCAGAGCCTCACGTGATGCACCAGCCAGCACCATGCACATTGACTTCGGGAAGCCGTTGCGAGCGGTCAGTGTCATGTAGGTCTTGCCGCTTGCGGATTGGCCGACCATTTCCAGGTTGAGGGGTTGGTCGGTTTTGCATGAGAGCATAACCAAGAAGGTGAGCAGAAGGTTGGCATCATCACCAACAAACGGGACACCCCTTGACCCATGAAGCACCTCGTTCACGGAGTCAAGCAGGTGCTGATCGCCCAGAAAGTCAGTGATGATATTGGTGTCAATAGCCCCACGGCTGGACATCTTGCCGTTGTAGTCCTCCTTCTCAGCGACCCGTCGATCCACAATTGGCGCAGGCTCGTATTCACCGTCCCGCAAAGAAACGCCGACCTGCAACACGCCGACCTTGAACGTCTCCCGTTCATCCTCTGGGACTTTCATCGATTTGCACAGGCGGCTGATGCTATGCTGGCTGAGCAGGTTATACGTTCCGTGGGGTTTGTTGTCGTGCTCAACCATGAAGTCCATGCGGTTCTTTGAGGACTTCAAGAAGGCAAAGACGAGGTCGTAGCCGCCAACGCTGGCCTCGTATTTTGAAGCGGTTTCAGTGGATTGACGCACCACGATTTTCTCGGTCATGGGTTCACCCCAGACTGCCCACCCTCATCAAAGAAGCGTGACTGAAGTGGGGCTGGCCCTAAAGCCCAAAACACACCACACCCACCCTCGCCACATATCACGGCTTGGTTTGGATAGATGTCGCCAGGGGCAAGCATGAGCACCGTGAAGCGGCCTGTGCGTTGACAATTGGGGCAACGCTCCAACACCCCCACCCCAACGACATCGGCCATTCTGGACGGTTGCTGAGGGGTTGAGGGGGTCAATACCCTGCTCGGCGGCGAGTCAAACATAGACATCAAGACGCATGAGGCAGGTGCTTCTTTTTCAATTTTTCAACAACTGCCTGCTGACCCTTTGACAATGATCGTCCGCATTCCAGACGGCTGACCACGGACGTGACAAAGCCCTGCTCCCATTCGTTGAGGCGGTGTGCGTCAATTGAAAGCAATTCACGAGCCAACGGGTTGCTGGCCTCTCCGTCCTCCAACTTGACACGGGCTTCAATCTCTTCAACAAATCGAGCCATGCCGTGACGGATGGACGCTCGACCACGGTTGCGGATGTGGCGTTCAACACGCTGAACCATTCCCTGCTCCCACGAGTTGAGGGTCAAATCGTTGACGCTCTCGATCCAGCCGTCCGCTTCTTTTGCCCATTCATTTCTCATCTGGGCGACCTTGAGGGCGGTGGCGGCGTTCCTGGCTTGGCGTTCCTCCAACCTCCGCTGGTTGTCCGCTCTCCATGCGTTGTAGTCATCCTCGGCGGTCAGCATGAATTGAGCAAACTCAGCGTCAATTTTGGGACCAAGATAGCCGTATTTCACGATGCGGCTCATCACCTTTGCGTGTAGGGTCTTGAGGGCTTTGCGCTCTTTCATCATGGGCTCGTATTTGGCGAGGTCACGCATAGCGGTCGGGAAGCGGGACGCAAAGTCCTGACGGCGAAACTCAGTCTTGGCCTCGCCCATTTCACCTTTGAGGTAGTCCGCCTTTTCACGGGCGGTCATGATGTTGCCGTTCTTGTCCCGCACCTCAATGTAGCGGAGCACACACGTGTTGCCGATGTAAATGCTCTCACCGCTCTCGGTGTTCTCAAGGACGCAGTTTTCAACGATGGGCTCGTGGCCGCACAGTTGACACTTTTGGACTTCACCATACACAGAATGACGATAGACCCAATCGAGGGAGAACACGGCGTAGGGACGGATCGTCCCGTCGTCGTTGATAATGCGGCTAACTCTGGCGAGGTTGCGGATAATCCGACGCTCGTAGCCGCTGGCGTGGCCTTCAGACAGGGCGGCATAGAGAGCGTCGGGCAATTCACCGCGCCCTTCTTGAGCCTTCCATTTGCTCGCTTGACGGGCCAACAGTCCGCTCAATTTTCAAGCCTCCAGATATTCCCAATAGATGTACTCGTCCGTTTCAATGCGGATTTTCAAGTTGTGCTTATTGTCGTCCATGTTCAATTCTCCGTGAAAAGCATGGTGTCGATCTGGACTCTGGAATCGCAACCGAGAGAGCAAATGGCGGTCAAGGTTGGCAAATCGATTTCAAAGAAGGTTTTCTCACAAACGGGGCAAACCAAAATCGGGGCGGTCGGGTCGGCGGGCTTCAGGGCATGACGATGTGGCTCGTTCATGGCTGACCCGACACCCCCACCGCATATAAACCCCGCACCTTGTTTGCTTAAACCATTAAGCAATATGACGCTTCAACCAATTGGGCGGGTCGCTGATGTTGTCCCTGAACCAAGAGGGGAGGAGATGCCCGTTTTGGCGATAATACCGTTGCCATGAGCCGTCGAGAATGAAGATGTGTCCCACGTCATCGGGGCGGCGGTGAATACGTCCAGCACCCTGCACCAACTTCAGCGTCGTCTGGAGGTTATACCAGCGTTGACACGGCTTGGGGCATGAGAAGGACGAGCACAGCCCGTTGCTATATTTGTTTGGCGGTTCATACGGACAGGCTGGCGACCCCTCATTCTCCCGCCTCCATTCATGCTCGTCTTGTTCCATGCGCTGGGCAATTTGCGGATCGGGCGTGAAAAGGTAGGGTATTTTGCTCAATACGAGCCAATGAGCCAGATCGCCCGCAAAGTCAAACCCTTCACCAACGTAGGTGGAGATGAGAACCTCGCCTGGTTTCCCCGACTTCATGAACCTATCAAGCACCAAGTCCCGCGCCCGTCCGTCTGAATCATGGGTCAAGACACGGTCGCCCAATCCCTCAGCCTTGAGTCCTTCAACGATTTCCTTTCGTATGGCGTGGGTGTGGGGCAACACAACCCCTCGACGTTCAGGCCACTTCCGCATGATGGCGGCAATCGCCTTGACTTGACGGGGGATGCTATGCTTGCGTTTAGCCCACGACATAGGGCCGCAGGGCGCGTAGTGGATGTTGAAATTGGTCTGCGGGAACGGGGACTTCGTGATGCAAATGAACAGGGTCTTTTGGTGCTCCAACCCCAGGGACTTGAGGTAGGTGTCAATGTCAAGGATCGTCGCTGAGAGCATGATGCGCTGGCGGGATATTTGCTCCAGACGTTCACCAGCAAATTGGCTGACCCGCACAGGCTTGCCCGTCAAACTCCGCCCAGAGCGGTCGCTCTCTTGAGTCATCACCATGTCATTGGGTTTGCCCAGCAACGTCAGCATCATCGAGCACCTCTGGGCGATTCCATTGAACGCCTCTTCAGCCTGTTCGTTCCGCTCTTTCTTTGCTTCATCACGGCTCTTGATAGCACCGTCCAGCAACTCTTGAACAGGCTCTTCCCAATCCTTTGGGACGTGGATGAAGGGCATGGACTTTGGACCATAGACGGCGGTGAAGTCCGCCTCGGTTAGTTTGACTTCAAGCAACCCCATGAAGAACGGCTCCAGGTTGTGTGCTTCATCGATGATAGCAAAGTCACGCTGACCCCAGCCCTCGTCAAATTGGATAGCCCTGAAGAGGTAGGCGGGGTTGCTCAACGTTATGCGAGCGTCTTGACCAGCCCACTTTTGCTCATAATACGGGCAGGGGTCGTCCTCGTCCTTCTTTGCGTGGGGACACGTCTTGCCGTTCTTGTAGCAGGGGGCGTTGTGTGCCGATCCGCTCTGAATCCAGCATGGGAAGTTGCTACGCCCCCGAACCTCTTCCACGACGTGTCCGTAGTCCCGTTTGTATTGCTCAGTCAGCCCCAGCGTGGGGGTCAAGAGGTAGGCTGATTGAAACTGAGACTGGAGGGTCATGGCCACGGCGGATTTGCCGATTCCCGTGGGTGCTTCGATCACGATGTTGTCAAAGTTGTCATTCTTCAACGCCCACCACGCCACGCTCAAAGCGTCGTCTTGATATTTGCGGGGGGCTGGCATTGGGAAGTGTGGCTGGATATCGTCCCATTCATTTGGGAGCGTAGCCTTTGACGGTATGTTGATACGGACGACCGCCATGCCTTGAGGTGGTCATCCCACCCTTTTCACAGGTTGCACTCGATTGTGTAGCCGCTGGGTGTCCAGAGAGGTATCTCCTCGTCGTTGAGGTGATATTCAACCATGCCCTGGGCGTGTTGGATGGCGTAAGACTTCGTGGCGGGGAGGGTTTGACCCTGCCGCACTTGGCCGATGAAATCCTGATCGTCGCCAAAGGCGATGAGGTTGCCCTTCAGGTCATAGATTTCAACGATAAACCCGTAGCCCTCCATCCCCCCGTTCTTGTAAACGGTGTAGTGGTGGACGCAGTCGGCAAACTTGATGCGGGCGTAGGACATACCGCCACGGGGCGTTTTGGTGGTCGTCAGGTGGTAGGACTTCTCACCGTGAATACCGATGGGGGTCATGTTTCCTCAGTCCTCCATCAGATCGTGAACAAAGACATCACGGTGAAAGACGCTCCAACGGTTGAACAATGTCCAGCACTTGTCAATTCTGATGTAGGACAGGTCATGCCATGCTCCGTATTTGTCCGTCAAACGTGACATAAACTCATCGAGGATATTGGCATCGGTGTTTTCATCACTGTAGCCAAACAAAATATGCCCATCTTCACCTGGCTCAAACGCCATGACGGTGTGTTCTTTCTTCAATATCCGCTTGAACCATGTGGCTTTGCTCATGTTAATTCCTCAGGCGTTGTTGAAAATGTGCCAAACTTGAATGTTGGCATCGGTGATGGTGTCCTCACTGTAGCAAGAAGCCCAGCCCAATTCACCGCAGGCTTGCAGGCTCTTGATGACCTCGGCAAAGGTCGTGACGGTGTGACTGTAGGCCATGTTTGGCTCTGGGCTGGCTGGGGTTGGGCTGAATTGGTGTCGGCTCATACCCCGACCAGCAGGTTCTCCTTTATCAATGGTTTGCTATATCAAAAAGGAAAACCAAACAATGATGGCAACATACCCCTACATGAACACATATACAGTTTGACGATGGTGTGTGTGTCTCAGCACAGGCTCAGGTAGCATTCTTTCGGCTGGGTGTGGCGTAGCCACACCCAATGATGCACATTAAACCTGCGCTATATCAAAAGAACGGGGGGATTCAAAGGCTGACATCGCTGGCGAGCCTAATCGACGAGAGCAAGTCTTGTGAAGGACGACCGACGACCAGCGTCATTTCAACCAATGAAGGTGACAGATTCCACCGCACGTCAAAGACCCTAAACCGTCCAGAGAGGGCGGAGGATGAAGTCGCAAACTCAATGATGTCGCCAGGCTCAATGTCCAGCCTTTCGGGTCTGCCGACGACCGTCCACCTTGACTTTTGAGCACCCTGCGACTGGAGGTATTGCTCGCCCAACAACCGAGCCTGCTGGGTTTGGGTGATGGACTTGTCCCGCACGATCCGCACTACGGGGCGGGAAGGATAGCGGGAGTCGGTGGTGTCTGGGACGCTGACGCTGATGCCAGCCTCCTCGTTGATGATTTGCACCACGTTGAAACCTTGAACGTCTCCGTCCTCCCGTGAAACCGAAGAGGGGTAGAAGTCTTGAGGCGTTCCCGTTCTGGGCAGTGCTCCACCGTTCAGCGGGTGGTTGTCAGCGTCGTCGATTTCCTTGAGCAACCGCAGATGCAACACACCGTGGCGGTCGGCGTAAATCCTCGCAAACGTTGGGGTGGCGTTCACCAACGACAGAATCGTTTGGATCGCCGCCAGCCTTGAGCGGTTGGATAGGTCAAGCCCCTGCGGGACGACAAAGTTGGTCGTGTTTGTCATGTTGCCGATGGGTGGGTTGTAGGTTGAGTTGGCGGCGATGTCCTTGATGATTGAAGCGGCGTCGCTTTGATAATACGCTGGGGAGGTTGTCAAGACCTCCCTGGACAAATAGCCCAGCGTGTCCGTTGCGGTGAACGTCAAAGTGTCCGACCCTTCTCGGATTGATGAAACAAACCCCGTGAACACCAGCGGGGGATTAGCCCAAAGACGGGCTGAGGCAAACACCTGAACAACATCGCCCTCCCTGATCGCTCCAGAACGTCTGCCAGCGACGTTATTGACCTCAATATCAAACACTGATGGAGCGTTCATCCGCACGTTAGCCCGTATGTTCTTGATGCCATGAAGCGGGTGCAGTCCGTTGATGACAACCAAAGAGGCACGAGGTGTGGCTTCATCGACGGCGACGGGACCGTAAATGTTGCGATATCCCACACGGCGGGAACGTGCAAACATAACCTTGTGCGCCCATCCGTTGCGGAGTCCGCCCAGCATCAGCCTCTTTGGTCGGTTGGTGTATTGCAGACCCTCTGGATTCCAGCCACCGTTGCTGAAGCCCAACTCGCCCAGGTTGAACGTGGGCTGGGGCAACACGGCGGACGGATAAGCCCCCTCGGTTGGTCCCGTGGTGAAAGCAAAGCCCCCACGTGGGCCACCCCCACGTCGAGCGGTGATGTCGTATTGGTCGGGGAAGCCCGACTCCGAGAGGAGGTGATAACCAAAGCCGAGGGCGGCGTTGGGGAGCGTTCCGTGAAGGTGTGGGTCAAACGGGCGCGGCGTGGACAGGCTCGTGTAGCATCCCGTATACAGGCGGTCGTTTGTGATCGTGCCGCCTAAGTCGGAGGGGTAGGGTATCAAGTCCAAACCCCAGTGGGCTGGATAATGGGTGGGGCGTTGGATGGTTTCCTTCTCGGCGTGTCCAGCCTCAAGCGTTGGAGCACCCCCAGCGGCTTGAACGGAGTCCACCCAGACGGATGAAGCCCAGCGAGCGATGGCGGTTCTGGGGCGGCGTGGGTCGCTCCCCAGCCGCTCGATTTCATCCAGCAGGGGTTGGGGTGGGGTTATCACCAATTCGTCGCCCACAGGACTACGCACAAGGCGTTGAAAACGCTCAAGGGCATCATCCATACCCAGAACAACAGTCGGGCGGTTTAAGCGTGTTTCTGCGTTCAACAAATGAACGTCAGATCGTCGGCGGAGGTTGAGGAAACCCATTCCCTGCACACATCGTCGACGCTCTTAGCCCAATATCGGCTACCAACAAACAACACGCCGTCGTCGTTGTGAAAGAAGTGAACCCCAGACAATTTGGAAAAGTCTGCGAGGGTCTTGATTTGCGTTTTCACTTTGGAGGGGGCAACCCAAAAGTCCGAGCGGCTGGTTGAGAATCCACCGCCGATGCTGGCCTTTGCGTAGCCCTTGATGCCTGCGTAGATGTAGGCGAGCAAATAGGAATTCCAGTCGTATTCACCGCCGAGGCGGATGGTGTATCGGCGGTCGTAGTTTCTGGTGTCGTTGGCACTTGACTTGACGATGACAACCTTCGTGTCGGCGGTTGGCAGGTCGGGGGTGATAATTGGCTGGCTCATGTTTAGGGCTAAGGGGCGACCCCTATATCAATGCTTCGCTATCTCAATTCTTTAAACGCCCGAAGGATAGCCTGGAATGCCCTGCCCAACGTCGCCGCCGAATTGGAAGGACACGCCACCCACGCTGGGCATGAACAAGCGTGAACCCTCATGCGGGGTGACCATCCACGATTGCTCGTTGGTCAGCCAGATGAGGTCTAACTCGTTGGTGTTGAATCCCCACCAGCGTTGATACCGCAACTGCGGGGCAAAGTGGGTGAAGTCCTCCTCGCCCGATCCCGTTTGAGCCGAGCCAATGGGTTGCCAGCCCAACGTTGCGTCGTATTGGAGGGAAGGAACGGACAACCACCGCATATTCAACGAGCGGATGACCCAATCGTCGGCTGAAGGGTTCTGGTCAAACTCAATCGACGGCAACCAAAGGTGCATGAAATGGCTGAACGGGGCTGGGCTGGCGGGCGCGTTATACGTTCCCCCGTCCGACCAATCTGGGGTGGTGCTTTGCTCCGCATACCCTCCAGCATACATGGCGGTTGCGGCATCCTCCGTATCTGGGACGGCAGGCCATTGAAGAGGGGCAATACCGCTCTCCGTTCCTCCGTCTGCGTCACGGAACGTTGCCCCAACCCGCCCTGCGTCCTCGCCCGTCAAGAGGAAACCGAGAATGATGTGCAACTCTCCGCTCCCGTTGGTGGTCAGCACGATGTCACGGTATTTTGGGTCAAGGTAGCGGGTTTCAGTTGTGCCGTCATAAACGGGGGCTTTGAGCAACACACGGGTCACGCCCAGGCCGTTGGTGCTGGTATATTGGTCGGCGGGCTGGGTTTTGCCGTCAAAGTGGGTCAGGTATGTTTGTCGAGAGGCGTAGGACTGTGTAGGCGTTCCCCCAGAGGTTGCATCGTCAAGGGTGGCGACCACGATCACACGGTCGGCCTCATCAATGATAGCGTCATAGAAGTGGACGTGGTTCGCCCCTTGCCCACTGTTGTTTGCATCGGGGCCAAGTCCTACAACGTGGCATGCGTTGTTGCTGAAGTCAAACCCACCAGCGGAAGTCCCCGTCGTCCCGCCTGACGTTTGCCCGTAGTTGACATACACGGCTGAATATCGTCGGTTTGCGGTTGTGAACGTGGGCGATGCTCCACGATAGAAAACAACGGGCGTGTCGTCACTACGCAGGCAAACTTTGGGACTGTCAATGTCTTGCACTGCGTGTCTTGACGATGTGCTGATGTTTGCGTCGGGTATGGTTTGCTGGATCGTAGCCATAGAATACGAGGCGGTCTGCCAGCGTCCATCATTGGGGCTACCTGCGGGGGTGTCCGTTTGCGTGTAGTCTGGGAACGTAGTGTCGCTGGGTTGTTTGATAGTGTAAAGCACACGCCCCACACCGCGCCCAGCGTATGTCGTGCTATCCGTGGAGGCATCATTCCAGACCTGTTGACAAACGAGGTGCAGGCGGTCTTGAGAATCACAAACCAAAGACGGCTGGCGGAAATCGTAGGCTGAACCTGCGGCGGCTGGAGTTGAAACGTCCAGGGACGTTTGGATGATTATTGGCGTGTGTATAGTCCAGTCCCAATCATAGACAGCCTCTGGATTTGCACCCACTTGCACCCTCTCGGCTTTGTGATAATACAGGCGGTGCGACCGTTCCGTTCCCGTGTCCGATGGGTCAGCGTGAACCTCAATGACGGCGTGTATCGTCCCTTTGCTATCTGAACAAAACGCCGCCCCGTGTAGTCTGGCGTTGTTGCCCAGCGTTGACAAATCTGGGCCGCATTGGTCTTTGCCCTCGTATTCGTAGGTGTCTGGGCTTCCCGACTTCAACGCTTTGCCGTTCCAAAAGAGGTCGCCGTGTAGCGGCTTCTTGAAGTGCGTCCAAAACGGATCGGTGCTGGTCGTTGCACCCCTACGGATGAAGAACGTGTGAAGCGTTCCGTCTGGCGTTCTGACGCTTCGTTGCCCTTTGCCCAGCCCTTGAACGTCCGAGTCGCCCGCCAACGTGCTGGTGCTTTGGGGCGTGTTGGTTGCTATCTCGTTGCGGTGTTGGGTTGCTTTGGTTGATTTTGCATCGGTCACGCCCAACGTTTGAGCGGACACAATAGAGCCTGAGTCCCACATGGGCTTTGTCGATTTGCTGATATGCACATCAACGCTGGAGAGCAATTGCTCGGACACGGCCAAAGAGTCAAGCAGGCTGAGCCTGTCCACGGTCTTGAGCATGGCGGGAACGTAGCGGCTCGTTTCAATCATGGCGAGGTCGTAGTCCGTGTTGGGGAGAAGAGGAATCGCCCCAGCGTGGAAGTGCTCGGTTGGGTGGTCAGCCCAAAAGGAATAGAGCGGATCGCCGCTGACGGACGGGCCGTGAATGCGTTCAAAGTCAAACAACCCATCGACGCCCGCCCCCTCGTAGGTATTGGGACCAGCCCACAGGTTGGTTCTCAAGAACCACTGCCCCAGCGTTTGCCTTGAACCTCCAGGAACGTCCGTGACACCCACGGCAAAGCCCGTGTTCAAAGCCGCCGCCCCTTGAAGGGCGAGGGTGTCTGTGCGGTGAAACGGCGTTTCAACCTCAAGGTCAATGGAGTTGGACATCCCAGCCCTTGCCCGCACTTGGACTTGTCCTGGGGCTAAGAGTTGGAGGGGTATGTCATAGCCCACGCCCGCATGAACCTGCTTCCACACTTTGTCAACTTTGTAGGGGTGGTTGGTCTTTGATACCCCGTAGTGAAGCGGGCCGTGATACGACCACGCCGCCAACGGGCCACGCATTGAGCCTATGCTGGCGTTCTCCGTTTGAACGGGGTCAATCTTGAGGTCGGGTGAAATCCCCAGCGGATCGGAGAACACAAAGCGCATGGGGGTGGCTGGCGGAGTTGTTGACGTGTAGGTTCTCGTCACGATGTTGGTCACTGGATTGCCCGTTGTGTTTTGGTCGGTTTCGGTGAAGAACGGCAACTCAACGAGCGTCTGCCAATCTGGGGCGGAGATGGGTGAAAGACCCACCAACACCAAGTCCTCGGCATTGACAAACGGGGCGGGCGGGGTGACGGTGTAGTCCACCCCGTTGATACGATACCCGCTAAACTCCCAACCAACGGTCACGCCGCTCAAATCCCATGTGAAACTCGGTGTTTCCGTCGAGAACGTAGTGCCGTGAATGCCGCCAAACTCCGCCCACTTTGCTTTGGTGGCTGAGTCCGAGAAGAAGTCCGAGCCGTCTCCGTAGCCCACGGGGTCAAAGAGTCCAGCGGGGAATGACCAGCCAGACCAGCCCAACTCTTGATGGGGGTTTGCCCCAGCACCAAAGTCTGCAAACCCAACGGTGGTCGGGACGAAGCGGGTTCGTTCAAGGTATTGAGTCCGCTCAGTGAACCAAGAATCGATGGGCGTGGTTCGGGAATTGACGTTCTCGAGGGCGTTTATTGAGGTCTGTATGAGCGGGAAGCCATGCCTGATCGCGCCCGCCGTGTCAAGGAATGGAAGGCTAATCGGGAGATGTGCGCTGGACGTGCGGCTCTCTGGGTATGTTCCGTAGGTCAGCGGGATTGCACGTTGCCCGCTTTCTTCATACCACCAAGCAATACGAGCACCCGACCACCATCCTCTATCGTCAGTCCATGTTTGAGTCGCCAACGTTTCTCGGTTGCCGTCGCCCGTTGCGACCTCTTCGTAGGTGATTTCAAACGGCTGATACCGCCTGGGGATTTTGCCCTGCTCCGCTTTCACGGGAGTCCAAAGAAGGATGACGGAGCGGGCGTGTGTGTCTGCTATCACTTTTGACCACGACGGATAATCACCAAACGCATCGCCAGTCGGAGTTGAGCCGCTCGATCCAGAAGTGGGTGACGGAGCGTCGCCCGTGATGGCTTCTCCGCTGATGGGGTCAAGGTATGTCCCAACGGGCAAATCGCCCGCCGCCGTTGAAATGGGAACGCATTGACCGTCCGAGAGGAAATATCCAGGAGGACACGTTGTCCGCCCGATGTCGGGGTTGGGTGGATAACCAACGTCGCTGGTCGGGTATTCATCGACCGACCCGATGTAGTCCCTGTGGACGGCGACCATCTCCATTGACCCGTCCTCCATGATACGCAGGCTGGAGCAGTGCAACGTTGGGTGCTGGGCGTTGGGGAACGTAGTGACCCCCTTATCCTCCCTGCCGAGGTATCGCATTTGCTCAATTTGAGGGAACACCCAATCGTGAATGTTCCACCCTCCCCAATTCAACAACTGCTGGTCGCTGATAGTGAACCCAGTGCGCAGGGCGGTATTGAAATCTGTATCGCCTTGAACGTAGCCCGCATATGCGGATGAAAGCGCATTGTGCAGTGGGTTGTCCGTCTTGGTCGTGTCTTTGGTGTTGGGATGATACGGATCGGTGTGCGGCGTGTAGCGGAACACCAGCAACTCTTGACCTGGAGGCATGGCGGCAGTCGCCGTTCCGTTGGGCCAGATTTGACCCCGCCCCCAGACTTTGCCGAAGTGCGGCTGGCCGTCCTTTGTCGATTCCACGCCGAGGTCGGATGAATGAAGGGTGTCAGCGGCAACAAACAACTCGCCACCAAAAGCGGCGGCATCAAAGAGGTGACCAACTCCGCCCCGTTGATAAAATCCGCCAGCCTCAACCGCCCCACACAGGCGTGGCACTTTAGCAAAATCTCGGCTCGCCAATGGCCTGAAGGGGGTGACTTGATGCAAACCCCAACCCATATCGCAACGGTCGTCGGCGGTGATAGCGGAGTGCCGTGGCATGACGCTTGATAGGCAGTCGGCATCGGGGATGAATGTCCCAGACGGTGCTTCTCCAGGCACAAAGAAAACCTGTTCCAACGTGTCGGGGTTGATTCTGAATATGGCGTGATATATCACCGCGCCCGTTTCGCTGAAATCAGCATCGGTGTGCAGGCGTTTGGGGTTGGGGTTGTTGCGTGTTGTTGGGTCGCCATACGCATCGTCGGTTGCATCAAGGTTGGACTTCATCACTTGGTTGGTTCTGGGGGCAACCGAGACGAGAACGTGATAATCGACGATGGGCTTCTTGAACGTCAAGTCGCCAGCCAATGGATGAGTCGCCAACTTAGCATCCCCAGGAGAGACGGACACGTCCGTGTAGCCAATCACGCTCGGCACGATCCGCACCCGTGTTGGGATTTGTTCAGCCAAAAATGCGGAGTTGATGCTGGAGGTTTTGCCCCAATTATCCCCGCCCGTGGCGGATTCTCCCAGAATAGCATCGGCTTTGCCGTTGGTCACGCCCGTCAAACCCCCGCCCGTCAGCCACGTTCCGCCCTCAACGATGTTCGGGTGGGCGTTGCCTACGGTTGCCCGTTGTTTGCGAAGAACCGAGAACGTTGAGAGGTTGGCTTCTTCTGATGATGAAAACGACCCGTCTTGACGATCTGCTCGTGTCTTAAGAGCCGCCATCATGGGCTGAACGTGTGAGCCGTCCGTTCCGTATTTCATGTAGGGCAAATGCCCGTCCGAACCGTTGATGACGCTCGCCCGCCCGTTTCTGCGGAGGGATTCACCGCTATGGACTTCTATGTTCAGCCCAGCGTAGGTCAACTCGTCAGTCTTTGAAACTTCACCCGAAGCCGCCCCGTCAGGGTTTGCGTCTTTGGCGATGCTGAAGAACGCCGTGGCCGTGAACACGCCCTCGTAGCCAATCAGCCCACATGAGTCAGCGACGACGTGGTTTCCTAAATCGACGCGCCCCACTGGGCTTGGTCCCGTGATACCCGTGGGCGTTCCCGTGTTGAAGGAGTCACGCACGATCAGGTGTTGAATCGTGGACGAGCCGAGCAAATCCTCAGCGGTTGTGTAGGTGTCATGGGGGCAACCGTCTGGGGATGAAATGCTGGCCCCGCTCGCCAGCACACGTTGGCGGACTCCCAGATTCAAAGACCAATGACAGGATTCTGTCGCCAATGAACCGTCGTCCTCCGTGAAGCCGTGGAGGGCGGTTTCTTCAACGGATGAAGAACCGAGAACGGTGAGGTAGGCTGAGTTGTGATTGTCACCCCAATTTGACCCCAGCCCGTTGCTGGGTAGGTCAACTTTGGAGAAGTGCGTGATCGCCGTGACCCGTCCGCCGTTGTAAAACCGCTGGTCGGTGCAGTCCTCCGTTCCCGTAGCAACCAAAGAGCCGACCGCAAAGTCCGCCGCATACACAAATGTGCCGTGAGCATCTCGGTCGGTTTGCCACGTGTAGTTGCCTGGACGGGCGGAGGTATAGAGCCGTGTAGGGTGGCTAACGTAGCGTCCCGCATCGCTCAACGTCCAAGTGGCGTAGGGGTAGGAGTTGGTCAGCGTGGCGGCATCATATCTGGAACGGCTCAAGTCTTGAACGGCCTGCCCAAACTCCAGTGAGCCATATTCAGCATTGAACGCAGGGGGCGCGGTGTTGAGCGTGATGCCGTCAAACCGTCCGTTATAGTTGTCAACATTGTCGCTGGGTTCTTCATCGAGCGGATTTATGCGCTGGGTCACAACCGCCGCTCTCGGCACTTTGCGTGATGGATTAACGAGCGTCCCCGATCCGCTGGCGGTGGAGAGCCACAGGTTGTCGTCAATGACCGAGAAACCGTCCGTGTCGCCCGTGAATGTGTCATCCTTTGAGTCGGAGAGCACGAGGGTCAAGGGAAGGCCACGAGCCCCCACGGGAGGCGACAAATTGATGCGGGAAGCATCAACACCGCTCGTAGGGTTGACCGTCATCGGTGACGGTCAGTGCTCGTGGGTTTTGACGCTTTGGGCGGCTTCAAGCCGTGATGACGAACCATGCTTCGGTCATGTGGGCTCGCTGGCGGAGCGTTCCGTAGTCGTAGGTGGCGTAGCCCAGAGGGGAAACGTCGTCGAGGGAAAGGCCGTAGTTTTCTGGGTTCATGGCCGCTTCAACGGTTGGGGCGTATTCGGTGTTCCATGTGCGGCGGATAACGCGGTCGGGGTTGCTTCGGGCGATGTTTTTGCAGGCGGTGGGGTTGAGGGGTTGGCTCATGGTTAGCCATAGGGGAGGGGGTATATCAATGCTTCCCTTATCTCAATGGTTTAAGGGTATGAAACGGGGATTTGAACAACCGCCGACCACAGTTGGCGGATTCTCCAGGCCGCATAGCAAAGAGCGGTGAACCACCACGCAACCTGCAAACCAACGAGCACCCAAAACCCGTCAAGCACCGAGCCCAGCCTCCCGTATGAAGGTCGCACTGTAGGGCGTTTGCCCGTGTTGTCCGCCCGCCCGTTGATAATCAAAGGAGGTCATGCGCCCCACGAAGGTTTTGCCCGTTGGCGTTCCCGCATAGTTGACGCTCTCCCATTCAAACTCGACAAGAGCACCGCTTTGAAGCAACTCTTCCATGAAATCAATGTCGGCGTTGGCGGTTTCCTTGAGGAATTGACCCTGCAAAACAAACTCGTCGGAACGTGAGCCCGTGTCCGACACCTCTGGGTATATTGCATCCAATATCGGGGAGATTGACAACGTGCTGGATCGTCGCCGCTGGAACGATGACGGTTTGGTGTTGAGCGTCAAAGGCACAACCAATGTGGCGGGCAACACCTTCACCACGACCGAGCCCGTGTTTGATGTGTTGGTGTTGGAGTCCGTGACAACCAGCGTCGCTTGATATTCCCCTGCGGCGGCGTATGTGTGGGTCGTCGATGAGGATGAGCCGCTGACGTTGCTTGAGCCATCCCCAAAGGAAAACTCGTAGTCGGTCAAAGTCACACCCGCTTCGGGACTGTATGAGTCAGCCCCCGTGAACCTGATCGCTGTGCCAGCCCGAACCAAAGCG
>Ga0181594_10000537_pt1 | contig 35079 bp, 35 predicted proteins | sample 071ome_18_FD_145603 | JGI IMG/M metagenome (GOLD analysis project Ga0181594, IMG submission 145603) | Coastal salt marsh microbial communities from the Groves Creek Marsh, Skidaway Island, Georgia - 071413BT metaG (spades assembly) | ecosystem: Environmental > Aquatic > Marine > Intertidal zone...
AGCCTCGGCCACAATGAACGGCCAAGAAAGGGCACCAATCAAAAAAAAATCCTTCAATAAACCAAACCACTTACGCGTGGATTTTGGCACGGCACCGCGAAGCAAGTTCTTCAATCTAAGCATCCCTTCGCGGCTTTCAGATGCAAGAATGGAAAGCGCCAAAAACAATAATGCCCACGGCATTACATTAAAAAAGGTCGCAACAGCCGCTGCTGCGAAACTGACGGCGCTTAGCGCGCCAAAGATTAATGGACCGCGATCCAGCCCGTCAGGCGCTAGGAAGCTCGCAATTCTGCGACTCATTGCCCTGGTGGGCTCCCACCAGGAAACTCGTTCCGCACTGCTTTCAAGAAGCGATTGCTCTCGTTCCGCAAGCTCGGAGCCTTCGCGGAGCAAAAGCCATTCGCCCGTTTCGAGGTGGGATGCATCGAGCGGGACCAGTTTAACCCCGGATTGCAAGGCAAGCCGCAACAATAGCGAAACGGTGTCGCTGTCTTCAGGCATGTGCGCGAGTTGTTCTACAATCTGGCCCCGCGCAACAAAAATTCCTCCCCATGCATGCTCCGCGTCAATCCGCTCAAATCCAGCCTCGATGCCTGCGGCATCTGGTAAAACCAGCACGCCACGCTGGCCCGTCAGCAAGGCAGCCACTTGAGCCCGGTCGGCAATCAATCCATCCGCAATGACCATGAGTTCCTGATCCGCAGACAGCAACGACACCAACGGCAATGGTCCCGATATTGTGTGAAATTCTCCACCAAACTGCTGAATTTGATCCCTGAGTTCTTCGAACGCCTCAAGCTTCGCATCTGTCAGGCAGATAAACCGCCCGCAGCCCAGATCGTGCGCCATGTCTATCTGCCACGACAGCAACATACGTCCGCCTAATCGGGCAAACCCGCGGCGCTTGCCATCCGGCAAGGTCTCAAGACAAGAGATCAGTGCTGTGCGCAATGTAATAGGCCCCCAGTTCGGATAGCCTTTGTTAAGCGCTAAAGCATCGCTCTGCCAAGCACGCGATTAGGATTGTCGGTTAATTCCGAATGGTGCCGGGTCATGCCCGCGCAACGCGGCAATGGCTGCTTCGATCCGCCTTGTGACTACAGGATCACCCGGCGCACAGGTCAACGCTTCTTCCGCTGCATCAAACAGCGTTTCTGCGTGGAAACTGGCGGCAAGACCCTTCAAACGCATGGCTGCGACCTGCCAATTGCCGTAGCAACGTGAACGCTTGAGCAGATCGAGTTGCTTGTCTGCGCTTTTTACCAACGCAGTGCGCAGCTCGGCCAAAAGGCCGATATCCTGCCCCGCAGCTGCTGCAAGGGTCGCATCCAGTGATCCGCTTTCATAAGCCATATTTCAGCAGATATCCGAGAAAGGGTTAAAGCAGGGTTTATCCTTTCTGAAAATCGGCTAGATTCCCCAAATGACGGGAAAGTGGCAGATCAAGGCCGTAGGCCAAGAGACGGTGCAGGAAGCACCTGTGGATTCAGCAGAAAATGTGGCTGAAGAGCCGATTGTGCTGGAGGAGGAATGGATTTCCGAAGGGGAAGAGTTCGAACCCGCTCCACGCACCCGCTGGATCGATCGGCTCGTACCCATGACCGCGGTTATTGCGATGCTCGCTTGGACAGGATTCTTTGCCTGGGCGTTCCGCAACGACATATTCACAGGGGGTACGTCACAGCAGTGGATCGGTTGGATCATCAATTGGGCTGTCCCGATGCTGCTGATCTCGATCTTCTGGCTGCTTTCAATGCCCAACAGTCGCCGCGAGGCTCAGCGTTTTGGCGACACGGCGCAGTTGCTGCGCCAGGAATCTCAGGCGCTGGAAGAGCGTTTGGGAGCTGTGAACCGCGAGCTGTCTCTTGCACGCGAATTTCTGGGTAGCCAATCGCGCGAACTTGATTCTCTCGGCAGGATCGCAAGCGAGCGGATTTCAACCCATGCGAGCGAGCTTCAGTCTCTCATCAAGAGCAATGGTGCTCAGGTCGAGGTCATCGCAAGTGTCAGCGATACTGCGCTGACAAATATGTCTAAATTGCGCGATGATCTTCCGGTCATTGCCAATTCGGCGCGTGATGTATCCAATCAGGTTGGGCAAGCCGGGCGAACGGCGCATGAACAGTTGGAACACCTGGTTTCTGGCTTTGAGCGTCTTAATGAGTTTGGCAAGGCTAGCGAACGTCAGGTTAGCGCGCTGTCAGGCAAGATCGAAACTACTTTGGCTGGCTTTGCGACGCAGCTTGATAGCATAGAGCATGCCGCCGAAGCACGCTTTGCGGGCCTGCAAGAGCAGTCAGATGCCTTCCGTGTCGAGCTGGAGGGTCGCGAGGTTGATGCATTGGCGGCGATGCGCAGGCGTTCGGATGATCTGCGCCAGTCGGTCATAAGCATGGCCGAGGAACTCGCAGATCAGGAAACTGCACAAATCGGTCATTTGCAGATGCGGTTGGATACTTTGCGCGAAGGCAGTGAAGAAGTCACATCCTCCTTCGCGCGGTCTCAAGACGTCGCTTTGGACAAGTTGCGCGCCAGAAAATCGGAATTCCAAGAGGAAATTGCCGAAGTTGTCTCGCGGTTGGACCAATTGGATCAACAGGCAATCAATGCCTCACGTGAGCGCATCAAGGCGCTTCATACTGAAGCAAGCGACTTCGATGACCGGATTGCTGCGCGAAATGCCCGCTTCGAAGAAGAGATGGCCCGGAGGCAACACGGTTTTGAAACCCGCGTAACTCAGGCCAGCGAAGTGCTTGCACAGCGGCTGACTGATCTTGATGAAATGCTGGCAGAACGCAGCGAGGCACAGAACGAGCGCCTCGAGAGACTGGTGTCATACGGGGCTGATGTAACCCGCAAACTTGAAGAACTTAACACACTGCTTGCCACCATGGCAGAACAAGCAGAAGCAACACAGAATGTACTCGAGGCGGGCACCGTTGGCTTGGGCGAGCACGTTTCGACACTTCGCAGCGATCTGAATGCAAGCGGGAAGACAATCGGAGAATTGACCGATTCCGGTGTGCGGCTGCTGGAAATCATTCAGTCTGGCGCGCGCGAGGCCAGAGAAGCCCTGCCCGCTGCAGTCGGCAAGGCTAGTGACAAGCTCAGTGAGATTGAACAGCAAGCAATTGCGCTTCGACAAAGCGTTGATGCCGCGCATGAGCGAAGTGCGGGACTGTCAGACTATGTGATTGCAGCGAGCGAAGGCTTGTATCGTGCCGATGAACAAATCACGTCATTGAACGACAAGCTTACTGATACCTCCAGCGAGAGCCTGACCCGAATTTCGAACCTCCGTGGCGCTTTGGGTGCCTTGGGCGAAGAAAGCGACCGTGTCAGCGCTCGGGCGAGCGAAAATCTGCAATCGGCCATCGCCGGGCTTGAGCAAGCCGCGCGGAGCGCGTTTGCTGCAATCGAAAGTGGATCCGGCGAGCGGCTGGAAAACCTGGCCGGAGAAATCGGCGCGAAAGCAAGTGCTGCAATCGAACGTAACCTTCGCGCGGAAGGAGATGCTGCGGTCGAGCGACTTGAGGAAGCCTCAACACGTGCGAATGAGCATGTCCGAGCGACCACAGCCAGCCTGCGCGATCAGCTGGTCAAGGTGAATGAATTGGTTAGCAATCTGGAAGAACGCGTGGCCCGTGCACGAGAGCATGCGGGAGAGAAGGTCGATAATGATTTTGCGCGCCGGATGGCATTGATCACCGAGAGCCTCAATTCCAACGCCATCGATATCGCAAAAGGCCTGTCGCAAGACGTTAGCGACACCGCATGGGCCGCATATCTGAAGGGTGATCGTGGGATTTTCGCCCGAAAATCTGTGCGCTTGGTAAGCAATATAGAAGCGCGGGAAGTCGTAGAGCTTTTCGAAGCCGATCATGACTTCCGCGAGCATGTAAGCCGTTACATCCATGACTTTGAAAGCATGCTGCGCAATGTGCTTTCAACTCGCGATGGTAATGCCCTGGGAGTTACCCTGCTAAGTTCGGATATCGGAAAGCTCTACGTTGCCCTTGCACAGTCGATAGAGCGTTTGCGGGATTAAACCGGCCACATTTCGCTTAACGTTGGCTTGGTGGATCCGGGAAGATATTGAGAGCATCAACAGTCACCCAGCCATAGACATAATTGGCCACGTAAATTGTAGTCGATGCTGCTGCGATTACTGTTGCCCGCAACGCGTGGCGTCCCGGGCGGAAGCCAACAGGCGCGCTATCGGCCTGCCCGGGAATCTTGGGCAATCCGGCTTCATCATGAGTTTTGATGCCGAATGGCAGCATCACGAATGCCGTCATCACCCAGAACAAGGCATAAATTGCAACGACCGACGTCCATTCCATCAATCTTGTTCCTCAAGCATTAGCACACGAACCTGGGGCTTTTTACCAGACCAGCGTTGAGCCGCGCGCCGGGCTGCAAGACGTGCGGCTTCGTAAACGGCAGCGGGGTCGCGGCTCGCCTGACCGCGCAGCCGCTTCAAAGCATCGCGAACGTCCGAAACAGCTTCTGCAACGAAGTCTTCCAGGTCCTCTTCGAGCGGTAGTCCAACCGCTTCGATGGTCGGGTTGCGTTGCTGATCGAGTACAACAAACAGCATGCCCTCACGCGCAATGCGACGGCGCATTGTGATCGCCTCACCATCAGCAGGCGCGATGATATCGCCATCCAAAACAAGCCGCCCTGCCCGCACTTCGGCAATTTTGCCGGGATAGCCCGGGGCAAGGCGCACGATATCGCCATTCTTCTGAACCATATTGGCCGATATTCCGTTGGCGTGGCCAAGCCTCGCTTGCTCGTGCATGTGCCTGATCTCGCCGTGAACCGGAACCAGAATTTCCGGCTTGAGCCAATCGTAGAGCGCTTCGAGCTCCGGTCTTCCGGGGTGACCAGAAACGTGGATCGCGCTTTGGCGATCCGTGACCATCACGATCCCGCGATCAGCCAGCTGGTTCATCACTCGCCCAATGGCGATCTCGTTTCCTGGGATTTGCCGACTGGAGAACAGGATTACGTCACCAGGCGCCAGCTCCAGCGGATGATTGCCTTCAGCTACCCTCGCCAGTGCTGCACGCGGTTCGCCCTGCCCGCCGGTTGCGATGATCAGCACCTGGCCGCGCGGCAAGCCCATCGCCGTATCAAAATCGATTGGTTCAGGAAAATCCTGTAGATACCCGTTCTCTTGTGCGACGCTGATAATCCGATCAAGCGAGCGCCCAGCTACGCACAGCTGCCGGCCCGTTTCGCGCGCCACCTCGCCTAAAGTCTGCAATCGGGCGACATTGGACGCGAAGGTGGTCACCATCACGCGCTTACCGCTGTGCTTGGCAACTTCTTCCATCAGACTGCGGTGCACCGCACCTTCCGAGCCGCTGGCTTTGGGATTGAAGACATTGGTGCTGTCGCAAACCAGCGCGAGTACACCTTCCTCGCCGATTTCGCACAGCTCTTCCTCTGTGGTCGGCTCTCCGATGATCGGCTCTTCGTCTAGCTTCCAGTCACCTGTGTGGAAGATGCGTCCATAGGGCGTGTCAATTTTCAGCGCATTTCCCTCGGCAATCGAGTGCGCGAGAGGAATGTAAGTGATATCGAACGGGCCGAGGTTGAATTCGCCGTGATCTTCCTCAACGATGAACAGATCAACCTCCTTGGAAAGCCCCGCTTCTTCCAACTTGCGACGCACCAGCTCTGCGGTGAATGGCGTTGCGTAGAGCGGCACGCCCAATTCAGCCGCAAAATACGGCACAGCGCCGATATGATCCTCATGTCCATGAGTCAGGACAATCCCGAGCAGGTCTTTCGCGCGCTCTTCGATGAATTCCAGATCAGCGAAAACCAGATCAACACCAGGATAGACATCGCCTGAGAATGTCATCCCCAGATCCACCATCAGCCACTTGCCGTCGCAACCGTAGAGATTGACATTCATGCCAATCTCACCCGATCCGCCAAGCGCGAGGAAGAGCAGCTCTTTTTCCGGTGTGAAGTCTTTCTTCACGAGGTGGCATGCTCCGCCAGGATTGCGAGCGCCTGAATAGTCAGATCAGCATCGACATAGTCAAAGATATCGGTTTTCTCATCAAACAGGATCGCGAGCCCACCGGTGGCTACAATCTTGGCCGGGCGGCCGATCTCTGCCTGCATGCGTGCGATCAATCCTTCCATCATGGCGACATGCGCCCAAAAGATGCCAATTAGCATCTGATCCTCTGTATTGCGCCCGATCACGCTGTCATCGTCAGGCGCGCGGATTGCGATGCGCGGCAGTTTCGCGGTCTTGCCGACCAGCGCATCAAGCGACAGGTTGATGCCCGGTGCGATGATTCCGCCCTTGTAAGTGCCATTGAAATCAATCGCTTCGAATTTGGTTGCAGTGCCAAAATCAACCACGATCAGATCGCCGTCATATTTGTCATGCGCGGCCAAGATATTGAGCGCCCTATCCGCCCCAAGTGAACTGGGTTGATCAACATCAATGGCGAAGGGCCATTCAGCGGCCCCTTGCCCGGCAATCAATGGCGTTATGCCGAAATACTTTTCCGACAGTACATTAAGGTTGTGGTTCGCGCGCGGGACAACTGATGCGTAAATGATCTGCGTGATCTCTTCACGCTTTACGCCTTCGATCTCGAGCAATTGCAGCAGCCACACTGCATACTCATCTCCTGTGCGGCGGGGGTCTGTCGCAATGCGCCAGCGTGCCTTGATCTCACGCCCTTCAAAAAGCGCAAAAACGACATTCGTGTTTCCGACATCAGCTGCAAGCAGCATTGCGAACTCCTAATCCAAATTCACGTCACCGGCGTGGACGGTGTGGGTCTTGCCATCGCTGTCACGCAACAGCAAGGAACCACTAGCATCCAATCCTGCGAATTCACCCGTGACCCTGTCACCAGAAGGATCATGAACTGTTAGCAGAGTGCCCTTTGGATGGCCGGCCGCCTGCCAACGACGTATCAAAAGCTCCAGACCGTGACTGCGCCACCGCTCCAGTTCAACGGCGAATGACTTGGCGAGGCGATCCGCGAAATCCTCTAACTCCGGCGTAGCGGTGACTTCCGACAGGCTGATCGTCCTGCGATCCGGTAGGTCTGGTGCTGCGCGCAGATTCACACCTATTCCCACCACCACCGTGTTGGCTTGCGATTCAAGCAATATCCCGCACAGCTTTGCCCCGCGAAGCAATAGGTCATTCGGCCATTTCAGCGTCAGTGCGGACGGATCGGGGCAAAATGGCAGCAAAGCCTCGTAGACCGCGAGGCCGCTCAACAACGCGAGAGTGTGCGCGGGTGGATCGCTTTCTGCCGGGCGCACAATGGTAGAGCCCATGAAATTGCCCGCACCGTCAAACCATTTCCGCCCTTGCCTGCCGCGGCCTGAAACCTGACGGCGCGCAGCCAGCCAGTCACCTTCGCGCAGCGCCTCACCCGCGCTCAAGCCCGCGAGCAGATCAGCATTGGTGGAGCCGGTTTCGTCTACGAAATGGATCAAGAGGCAAGGAACAGCGCGCTTGCCGCTTTATCAGCCAGATCGCCCAGCGATGGCGTTAGCAGATAACCGAGCGGCGAAATGATAAGCGAAGTGATGCCCAGCACCGCCCAATGCGTTTTTTCGTTCTTGCCCGTAACAAGGCCCGCAGAGTCATCAAACATGATGATCTTGCACACCTTAAGGTAATAGAACGCGCCGATCACGCTGGCCGCAATGCCGATTGCAGCAAGCCAGATCAGATCCGCCTCCACCGCGGCCTGGAAAACCACAAACTTGCCCCAGAAACCGAACAGCGGCGGAATGCCGGCCAGGCTCAGCAACAGGAAAAAAATGCTCCAGCTCAGCAGCGGTTGCTCACGCACCATGCCCGCCATTCCGGATATACTCTCAACCGAATTGCCCGCAGCATCCTTCAGCATTAGGACAGCAACAAAGCTGCCCAATGACATGGCCATGTATATCCACAGATAGACCATCATTGCCGATGCACCCTGCGTCGTCGCGGCGGCCAATCCGATCAAGATAAAGCCGACATTGTTGATCGAACTGAAAGCGAGCAGGCGCTTGATGCTTTCCTGTCCGATCGCACCCAGCGCACCGACCACGATCGAAGCCAAGGCAATGAAAATCACGATCTGACGCCATGCATCAACTTGAGCGCCGAATACTTCCAGCGCGACGCGTGCGGTCAAAGCAACCGCAGCAACCTTGGGTGCTGTCGCGAAGAAGGCCGTAACCGGGGTTGGAGCGCCTTCATAAACATCTGGTGTCCACATGTGGAACGGAACGGCGGATATCTTGAATGCAAGGCCCACCAGCACGAATACGATACCGAACAATGCTCCAGTCGAGAGATCGCCAGACAGTGCGGCAGACACGCCAACAAAGCTGGTGCTGCCGGTAAAGCCATAGAGCAAGCTCATGCCGTAAAGAAGGATGCCCGATGCCAGAGCGCCAAGTACGAAATACTTCAGGCCCGCTTCGGCTGATTTGTCATCATTGCGCAGGATTGATGCAAGAACGTATGCGGCAAGGCTGTTGAGTTCCAAGCCAAGGTACAGCGTCAGGAAATCACCAGCGGAAACCATGATGCTCATTCCCAGCGCCGCGAACGCGATCAGGACCGGATATTCAGCGCGCATGGCGTTGTGGCGATTGAAGTAGGCCGGAGCCACCAACAGGCACCCTATCGCGCCGAGATAGATTAGCGACTTGGCAAATGCGGAGAATGCATCTGCTCGCATCAGATCGCCAAAGGCGTGGGTGTCCGGCCCCATAAGGCCATCGTGCAAGGTCGGAACCAGCAATATGCCGGCAGCAAACAAACCGAGGCATGCCAAATAGGTATTGAGCTGCGCGCGCTTGTCACCGCCCCATGCCGCAATCAGCAGCAAGATCATGCCAGTACCGGTCAGCACAAGCTCAGGTGCGATCAACGCAAAGGAGGCTGCAAAGTCCATTAGTGGGCTCCCTCCGTTCCGTGTTCTTCGCTGTCATGCGACATTTCATTGGCGATCGCGCCGGTCGGCTGGCCAATCACTAGCTGGCTATCTCCTTCAGGGGCCGCGCGCGCAAGGCGGGCTTCAAGCGCCGCAATATCCTGCCGCATAGGTGCAAGGAAGCTTTCAGGGTACACACCCATCCACAGCACGGCCGCAGCGATCGGTGCGAGCATGATCCATTCACGCTTGTCCAGATCAAGCATGGAGGCGGCATCGGCGTTTTTTTGCTCGCCGAAAGCAACACGGCGATACAGATACAGCATATAGCCTGCGCCCAGAATGATGCCCGTGGTGCACACAAAGGCGACCCAGGTCGAAATCTTGTAGATCCCTGCCAGCGCAAGGAATTCGCCGACAAAGTTGCTGGTTCCCGGCAAGCCGATGCTAGCCATCGTGAACAGCAGGAAGAAAAGCGCGTAATACGGCATGTTGATGCTGAGGCCGCCGTAACGCGAAATCTCGCGCGTATGCAGACGGTCGTAGATAACACCCACGCAGAGGAACAGCGCGCCAGAGACAAGACCGTGGCCGAGCATGATCATCATCGCGCCTTCCAGCCCTTGCACGTTGAACGCAAACAAGCTGGCTGTCACGATCGCCATGTGCGCGACTGAGGAATAGGCAATCAGCTTTTTCATATCGTGCTGAACCAGCGCAATCAGGCTGGTCACCACCACGGCAATCATCGACAGTGCGAAGATCAACCACGCCAGTTGTGCGCTTGCTTCCGGGAACATCGGCAGGCTGAACCGGATGAAGCCATATCCGCCAAGCTTCAACAAAACGCCCGCCAGAATGACTGAACCGGCAGTCGGCGCCTGAACGTGCGCATCGGGCAGCCAGGTGTGCACCGGCCACATCGGCATCTTGACTGCAAAGCTGGCGAAGAAGGCCAGAAACAGCCAGAATTGTGCCTTCGGATCGAAGTCATACTGCATCAATGTCGGAATGTCCGACGTGCCCGCAGTGTTCACCATCCAGAACATTGCGATCAGCATCAGCACCGAGCCGAGCAAAGTGTAGAGGAAGAATTTATAGCTCGCGTAAATGCGGTTGTCCCCGCCCCACACGCCGATGATCAGATACATCGGGATCAGGCCAGCTTCAAAGAAGATGTAGAACAGGAACATGTCCTGCGCGGCAAAGACGCCGATCATCAGGACTTCCATGATCAGGAACGCAGCCATGTACTCGCCAACGCGCTTCTGGATCGCCTCCCAACTGGCAAGGATACAGATCGGCATAAGGAATACGCTGAGCATGATCAGCATCAGCGCGATACCATCAATTCCAAGCGCGTATTCGAAGCCCGCGAACAACGGCGCGGTTTCGGTAAACTGCCACTGCGCGCCACCGATGTCGTAGTTGACCCACAGCACAATGCCGAGCGCCAGATTGACCAGCGTCGCGACCAACGCAGTCATGCGCGCCGCCTGCGCCTCAAGAAAGAAACACGCGATACCCGCAATCAACGGGACCAGCAGCATTGCGGAAAGGATTGGAAAGCCTTCCATCAGAACAGGACCCATGTAATTGCCGCGACCAGGCCGAGCAGCATGATCAGCGCGTAGCTATTGAGATAACCGGACTGCACCTTCTTCGCGACGAGAGCGCCACGCTGAACCAGCCATGCGGCACCGTTCGGACCGAAGCGGTCGATCGTGCCTTCATCGCCCTTCTTCCAGAAGATGCGGCCAAGCCAGAAAGCCGGTTTCACGAAGACGAGATGATAGAGCTCGTCAAAGTACCACTTGTTGTAAACGAAGCGGTGAATGACGCGGAATTGCTCCACGAACTTGCCCGGGATTGATGTGTCTTTGATGTAAGCGAACCATGCTGTGACAAAGCCCACTATCATCACGAATGTCGCGGTCAGCTTCACCCATGTCGGTACGGCGTGCAGCGCATGGATAAGGTTCTCGTTGAAATAGATCGAGCCCCCCCAGAACGCGCCGTTCACAGCTTCAGCAGACCCATCGATGAACGGATATTTGAAGACGTAGCCAGCGAAGATTGCGCCCACGGTCAACACACCCAGCGGGATCAGCATCGAAATCGGGCTTTCATGCGGGTGATAGCCGCCTGTCGTGTCCTCACCTGCCTCTTCCGGTGTCTTGTGCACTGAGTGCTGAATATGCTCGCTCTCGATCCAGCGCGGCTTGCCGTAGAAGGTCAGGAACACCAGGCGCCAGCTGTAGAAGCTGGTCAACAGTGCTGCCACAGCGCCAGCCCAGAAAGCGAACATTGCCATATCGGTGCCGCGCGCAAATGCCGCCTCGAGAATCGCATCTTTCGAATAGAAACCTGCGAAACCAAAGACGCCCAATACACCCACGCCGGTGATCGCGAGCGTGCCGGCCATCATTGCATAGAATGTGAGCGGGATCTTCTTACGAAGGCCACCGTAATAGCGCATGTCCTGCTCGTGATGCATCGCGTGGATCACGGAGCCTGCACCGAGGAACAGCAGTGCCTTGAAGAACGCGTGCGTGAACAGGTGGAACATAGCCGCGCCATAGGCGCCCACACCCGCTGCAAAGAACATGTAGCCCAACTGAGAGCAGGTCGAGTACGCGATCACCCGCTTGATGTCCCACTGCGTGGTGCCGATAGTGGCCGCGAAGAAACATGTCGCGGCGCCGACGAAGATCACCATGCTGAGCGCCACTGGGGCTGCTTCGAACATCGGCGAAAGGCGGCACACCATGAATACGCCCGCGGTTACCATGGTCGCGGCGTGGATCAACGCAGAAACCGGCGTCGGACCTTCCATTGCGTCCGGCAACCATGTGTGCAGACCCAGCTGCGCGGATTTACCCATCGCACCGATGAACAATAGCACGCACAGAATATCCATCGTGTGCATCCGGTAGCCCAAGAACCCGATGGTCGAACCGGTTATTCCGGGGGCTGCCGCGAGGATTTCCGGGATCGACGTGGTCTGAAACACCAACCACGTTCCGAAAATGCCGAGCATAAAGCCAAGGTCGCCCACGCGGTTGACGACAAAGGCCTTGATCGCGGCGGCATTGGCGCTGGGTTTCTTGAACCAGAAACCGATCAGCAGATAGGATGCGAGGCCAACCCCTTCCCAACCGAAGAACATCTGAACGAGGTTGTCCGCCGTTACCAGCATCAACATCGCGAAGGTGAACAGCGAAAGGTACGCGAAGAAGCGCGGCTGATCCGGGTCTTCCTCCATATAGCCCCAGCTATACAGGTGAACGAGTGCAGATACCGTGGTGATCACCACCAGCATGACCGCAGTCAACGCGTCAACACGCAGAGCCCAGTCAAACGATAGCGTGCCGCTCTCCACCCATTTCAGGACTGGAACGACGCTCGCCTCCATACTGCCAGTAAGAAAGCCGACGAAGATCGGCCAGCTTAGGATACAGCTGATGAAAAGCGCGCCTGTGGTCAGCGACTTGGCAATTGTATTGCCAAGCATGCGATTACCCAGCCCCGCGACGATAGACGCGAGCAAGGGCAGGAATACGATGAGAAGGATCGGATGCACTTGGTCTTATCCCTTCATCTGCGTCGCATCGTCGACCGCGATAGTGCCGCGGTTACGGAAATAGATGACCAAAATCGCCAGTCCGATAGCCGCTTCTGCAGCAGCGACGGTCAGCACGAACATCGCGAAGATCTGACCCACCAGATCATTCATGAAAGCGCTGAAACCAACCAAGTTGATATTCACTGCAAGCAGGATCAGCTCGACCGACATCAGGATGACGATCACATTCTTGCGATTGATAAAAATGCCCATCACGCCCAGCACAAACAGGATCGCGCTGACGGTGATATAATGCTCGATGCCGATCACAGCTCGACCCCCTTGCCCGTTTCAGGGTTCTTCATGACTGTCGCATCTTCGGGACGACGGCGGATTTGCTTGCCGATATCCTGCCGCGCGCGGGCGTTGTCCGGACGCTTACGATGGGTCAGCACAATAGCGCCGATCATTGCCACGAGCAGGATGATGCCCGCCACTTCGAACAGGAAAATATAACGGCCATAGAGCAGCGCGCCGATCGCCTCGATATTGCTCATGCCCAGCGGCTGTGCAGCAGTGCCATTGGGCGTTCCCAGCTCCAGCCCGCCTGCATTGTAAGCCACGATCCCGATGAACAGCTCTGCAAAAAGGATCAGCGCGACAAGCAGGCCAAGCGGGAAGTTGTTGATGAAACCCGCCCTCATAGCGGCGAAATCGATGTTGAGCATCATCACCACGAACAGGAAAAGCACCGCCACTGCGCCAACGTAAACAATCACCAGCAGCATCGCGATGAATTCAGCACCCACCAGCACCATCAAGCCCGCACCATTGAAGAATGCGAGGATGAGCCAGAGCACGGAGTGCACCGGATTGCGTGCGGTGATCACCAGCAGCGCGCTGCCGATCATCAAACCTGCGAACAGGTAAAAGGCTAAGGTTTGTATCATGACCCCTGTTTCTCTTCGCGGCGGCGGTTAGCGATACGGCGCATCGGCTTCAAGGTTCGCTGCAATTGCACGCTCCCACTTGTCCCCGTTGGCCAGCAGCTTCGCCTTGTCGTAGAGCAGCTCCTCACGTGTTTCGGTGGCGTATTCGAAGTTCGGACCTTCAACGATCGCATCCACCGGGCAGGCTTCCTGACAGAAGCCGCAGTAGATGCATTTCGTCATGTCGATGTCATAGCGCGTGGTGCGGCGGCTGCCATCGTCACGCGGCTCGCTCTCGATGGTGATCGCTTGCGCCGGGCATACCGCTTCGCACAGCTTGCACGCGATGCAGCGTTCCTCGCCATTGGGATAACGGCGTAGCGCATGCTCCCCGCGGAAACGCGGAGAAAGCGCGTTCTTCTCGAACGGATAGTTGATCGTGAACTTCGGCTTGAAGAAATACTTCAGCGTCAGCGCATGCGCCTTCAGGAATTCCCAAAGGGTAAAACTTTTGATGAGATGTGTGACGGTGCTCATTTTACAAAATGCCCCGTAGCCATGAGGTAGCCGGAAATGACCGCAACAAAGATCAGGCTCATCGGCAGGAAGACTTTCCAGCCCAGACGCATCAATTGGTCATAGCGGAAGCGCGGAACGGTGGCCCAAATCCAGCTGAACAGGAAGAAGAAGAGCAGGGTCTTGCCCAGCAGCCAGATGATGCCTGGCACCGCATAGAGCGGCGCCCACTCAACCGGCGGCAGCCAGCCACCCATGAACAGGATCGCGCAGAGCATGCACATCAACAGGATGTTGGCATATTCGCCAAGCCAGAACAGCGCGAAGCTCATAGAGCTGTATTCGGTCTGGAAACCGGCGACGAGCTCTGACTCGGCCTCGGTCAGGTCAAACGGTGCGCGTGCGGTTTCCGCCAGACAGCTGATGAAGAACACCACGAACATCGGGAACAGCAGCGGGTTAAAGAAGAACCCGTTGACGAAGCCGAGGCCGTGTCCGCGCTGTGCCTCGATAATACCGTTCAAGTTGAATGTGCCCGCCCACAGAACCACGCAGACCAGGATGAAGCCGATCGAGACTTCGTAGCTGATCATCTGTGCAGCGGCGCGCATTGCGGAGAAGAACGGATATTTCGAGTTCGATGCCCAGCCCGCCATCACCACGCCGTAAACACCCAGCGAACTGATCGCGAGAATGTAGAGTAGGCCGACATTGATGTCTGCCAGCACCATATGTGCGTCGAACGGAATCACCGCCCATGCGGCGAGCGCGACGGTAAAGGTCACGATCGGCGCGAGCAGGAAAATGCCCTTGTTCGCGGCGCTGGGGATGATGGTTTCCTGCAGGAATACCTTCAGGCCATCTGCAAAACTCTGCAGCAGGCCGAACGGGCCGACCACATTGGGCCCGCGCCGCATCATGACTGCGCCCAGCACCTTACGGTCCATATAGATGATCATCGCCACCGCGAGCATCACCGGGAATGCGATCAGCAGAATACCGCTGACCGTGGCAACGAACCACGCCCATTCGTAGCTCATGCCGAGGGATTGGAAGAATTCGGTCACTCTGCCGCCTCCTTCAGTTCATCACCGTGAAGCAGTTCTGCCGAGCATCGCTGCATCACCGCGCTCGCGCGGGCGATCGGGTTGGTCAGGTAGAAATCCTTGATCGGATAGGCCTCGATCACGCCTTCGACCTTCGCGCCGGATGGCGCAGCAGGTAGCGTGCCGTAATCAGCCAAGCCTTCTTCGCCCAGCGCAGGCACTTCGGCGATCATTACGCTTTGCAATTCGCCAACGCTGTCAAAGCCGACATTAACGCCTAGCGCATCGGCCAATGCGCGCAGAATTGTCCAGTCTTCGCGCGCATCACCCGGCGCGAACACGGCTTTCTCTGCGAACTGCACCCGGCCCTCTGTGTTAACGTAGGTGCCATCTTTCTCTGCGTAGCTCGCCGCGGGCAGGATGATGTCGGCCGCATGCGCGCCCTTGTCACCGTGGTGCCCGATATAGACCTTCAGGCTGTCCGCATAAGGCTCGAAATTCATCTCGTCCGCGCCGAGCGACAGGATCACCTTGGGCGAAGCCGCTGCAATGTCCTTCATGCCGCCCTTTTGCGCAAAGCCGAGCATCAGCCCGCCCATGCGTGCAGCAGAGAAGTGCAGCACGTTGAAACCGTTCCAGCCCTCGCGAACGACCTTCAACTGCTCAGCAGCCGCGAGGCCCGCATGGAGCGCACCCCTCGCCAGCGCCGCGCCGCCCATGATGATTGCGGGACGTTCTGCCTCGTGGAAATGCTCGACCAGATCGCTCGGCAGGTTCGACAGCACAGAGAGGTCCGCGCCCAGGAAGGTGGCGTGGAACGTCGTCTCCCACTCTGGGCCGATCACATAGACCTTCGCGCCGTTCTTCACCGCCTTGCGCAAGCGAACATTCACCGATGGCGCTTCCCAGCGCACGTGGCTGCCCACGATCAGGATTGCGTCGGCCGTTTCGATACCGGCCAGCGTTGAATTGAAATTCACTGCCGCAAGGTTCGACACGTCATAGTCCATGCCAGTCTGGCGACCTTCGACCAGGGTCGAACCGCAAGCTTTCAGCAGCGATTTCGCCGCAAACATCGTCTCACAATCGACCATGTCGCCTGCGACAGCCGCGATGGACGACTTCGCGCCTTTGAGCTGCTTGGCGATCGCTTTGAAGGCCTCTTCCCACGTCGCAGGCTTCAAACCGCCACGTTTGCGCATGAAGACCTTGTCCAAGCGCCGCTTGGTCAGGCCATCGACCTGATAGCGTGCCTTGTCCGAAATCCATTCTTCATTGACGTCGTCATTGATACGCGGAAGTGCGCGCATCACTTCGCGGCCACGGCTGTCGAGCCGGATATTCGCGCCAACGGCGTCAGAAACGTCGATGCTGAGCGTCTTCTTCAGCTCCCACGGGCGCGCTTCAAACGCATAGGGACGCGATGTGAGCGCACCCACCGGGCACAGGTCGATCACATTGGCGCTCATTTCATGCGCCGCCGCCTGCTCCAGATAGGTGGTGATCTGCATATCCTCGCCGCGATAGAGCGCGCCGATCTCGTCCACGCCCGCGATTTCCTCGCTGAAACGCACACAGCGGGTGCAGTGAATGCAGCGGGTCATGATCGTCTTGATCAATGGCCCCATATACTTCTCGGTGACGGCGCGCTTGTTTTCTTCGTAGCGCGAACCACCCCTGCCATAGGCCACCGCCTGATCTTGCAAATCGCATTCGCCGCCCTGATCGCAAATCGGGCAATCGAGCGGGTGATTGATAAGCAGGAACTCCATCACGCCTTCGCGCGCGGTCTTCACCATCGGCGTATCCGTGCGGATTTCCTGACCTTCGGCGGTCGGCAGCGCGCAAGAGGCCTGCGGCTTGGGCGGCCCGGGCTTCACTTCCACCAAGCACATCCGGCAGTTACCGGCGATACTTAAACGTTCGTGGTAACAGAAGCGCGGTATTTCCTTGCCCGCCATCTCGCACGCCTGCAGCACAGTCGTGCCCGCGGGAACCTCGATTTCCTGTCCGTCTACGGTGACCTTAGGCATTACTCAGCGGCCTCCTGGAACTTCGCATTATGCTCGTGGATCCGGCGCTCCAGCTCTGGGCGGAAATGGCGGATCAGACCCTGGATCGGCCATGCCGCTGCATCGCCCAGCGCGCAGATGGTGTGGCCTTCAACCTGTTTGGTGACCTGCTGCAGCATATCGATTTCCTCGATCGCTGCATCGCCGGTGCGCAGGCGCTCCATCATCCGCCACATCCAGCCTGTGCCCTCGCGACACGGGGTGCACTGGCCGCAGCTTTCGTGCTTGTAGAAATAGCTCAAGCGGCTGATTGCACCGACGATATCGGTCGATTTGTCCATGACGATAACGGCGGCCGTACCCAAGCCGGAGCCAAGTTCACGCAAACCGTCAAAGTCCATCGGTGCGTCCATAATTTCCTTCGCAGGAACCAATGGGACCGAGGAACCACCCGGAATCACCGCCAGCAAATTGTCCCAACCGCCAGTGATGCCGCCGCAATGCTTCTCAATCAGCTCCTTGAACGGAATGCTCATCGCTTCTTCGACCACGCAGGGCCTTTCGACATGCCCGCTGATCTGGAACAGCTTGGTGCCTTTGTTGTTCTCGCGCCCGAAGCTGTTGAACCAGCTTGCGCCGCGACGCAGGATCGTGGGCACTACAGCAATGCTTTCGACATTGTTGACCGTGGTCGGGCAGCCATAGAGGCCTGCGCCTGCCGGGAATGGCGGCTTCAGGCGCGGTTGGCCCTTCTTGCCCTCCAGGCTTTCGATCATCGCGGTTTCTTCACCGCAGATATAGGCGCCCGCACCGCGATGCATGAATACATCGAAGTCATAGCCAGAGCCGCTGGCGTTTTTGCCGATAAGGCCCGCGTCATAGGCTTCGTCAATCGCCGCCTGCAGCGTTTCGGCTTCGCGGATATACTCGCCGCGAATGTAAATGTACGCCGCACGCGCGCGCATGGCGAAACCGGCAACCAGCGCGCCTTCGATCAGCTTGTGCGGATCGTGGCGGATGATCTCGCGGTCTTTACACGAACCCGGCTCGGATTCGTCAGCATTGATGACGAGGAAGCTCGGACGACCGTCCTTGCTTTCCTTCGGCATGAAGGACCATTTGAGGCCGGTAGGGAAACCCGCCCCGCCCCGACCGCGCAGGCCGGAGTCCTTGATTTCCTCGATGATCGCTTCTTGCCCGCGCTCGAGCAGTTTCTTCGTATTGTCCCAATCGCCGCGCTTTTGCGCAGCAGGCAGGTTCCACGGCTGGAACCCGTAGACATTGGTAAAGATGCGATCCTTATCAGCCAGCATCGTCAGTCTTCTTCTGTTTAGTGATCAGTGCGGCCCCAATCGCGAGAAACGCCGCGCCCAAAGCGACCTGAGATGTCCCCATGAATACAGCGCCAAGGATAACCATAGCCGGTCCGCCTGCCTTCTCCATGCGCTTAGACTTACCGATCATCATGGGCACCCTTCTTGGCCGCGCGCAGCTGGCGCAGCGTCAGCACTTGAAACAACAGTCCGCCGCCCATCAGGATGATACCTACTTCGCGGCTGCCAGTCGCGGCGAGATACGCGCCCGCACCAAAGCCCACGAGACCAGCGATCATCAATGCCAGAACAGCCCCGTTCATGCCCGAGATGCCCTTATGTACCCGATCACAAAGAACGCGACGATAGCGACAACAACGCCAGTAACCTTGGCCCAAAGCGATTCAATACCCGCTTCCTGCAGGCCAAAACTGGCCAACATGCCGACAATCACTGCCAACACGGGTGTAATGTACTTACTGATCACCAATCCCCCCTGTAATCGTGGTTCTCGGTGACCATCTCTTTCAGATTACTTAGGGCGTTCGCAGGCTCTGACGTGTGGCGGCCGGGTTCTTGCGTGCCAGTTTTGGGCTGCTCACCCTTGGCCAGCGCATCGAGCACCGCATCGAGACGCTCTGGCGTCAAATCTTCGTAATTGTCATCATTGATCTGGACCATGGGCGCGGTCGCGCAATTGCCCATGCATTCAACCTCGGTCAGCGTCCAAAGGCCATCTTTGGACACTTCGCCCTTCTTCATGCCGCGTTTCTTGCAGGTCTCGAACAGGCCATCCGAGCCACGCAGCATGCACGGCGTCGTGCCACAAACCTGCACGTGATATTTGCCGACCGGCTTCATATTGTACATGAAGTAAAAGGTCGCGACTTCGAGCACGCGGATCACCGGCATGTCGAGATAGTCGGCGACATATTCGATCACCGGCAGCGGCAGCCAGCCCTGCGTATCGGTTTCTTCGCCAACCTGACGCTGAGCCAGATCGAGCAGCGGCATCACCGCCGATTTCTGGCGACCTTCCGGATACTTCGCGATGTGCCAATCAGCTTTCTTGCGGTTTGCGTCGGTGAAAGAGAAATTGCCCCAGCGCTCACGAAGTTCGGGGGTGTCGGGTGCGGGAGTACGGTCAGCCATTAGCGGTCACACTCCCCGAATACGACATCGATTGCGCCGAGAATGGCGGTCGCGTCAGGCAGCATGTGGCCCTTGCTCATGAAGTCCATTGCCTGCAGGTGCGAGAATGCCGTCGGGCGGATCTTGCAGCGGTATGGCCGATTAGTGCCATCGCTGACGAGATAAACGCCGAACTCGCCCTTCGGGCTTTCGGTCGCGACATAAACTTCGCCTTCGGGCACATGGAAGCCCTCTGTATAGAGCTTGAAGTGGTGGATAAGCGCTTCCATCGATTGCTTCATCTCGCCGCGCTTCGGCGGTGAAACCTTGCCGTCATCGCTCGCAATCGGCCCCTCGGGCATATCTGCGAGACATTGCTTGATGATCTTGGCGCTTTCGTAAATCTCCTTCACGCGCACCATGAAGCGGTCATAGCAATCCGAATTGGTGCCGACGGGAATGTCGAATTCCATCCGGTCATAGACATCATACGGCTGCGACTTGCGTAGATCCCACGGCACACCCGCCGCGCGGATCATCGGGCCGCTAAAGCCCCAGGCAATCGCGTCTTCGCGGCTGACCACGGCGATATCGACATTGCGCTGTTTGAAAATGCGGTTGTCCATCACCAGGCTCATTGCGTCTTCAAATAGCGGGAAGAAACGCCCGTCGAGCCATTCGCCAATATCAACCAGCAGCTTTTCCGGCACATCCTGATGCACGCCGCCCGGGCGGAACCATGCCATGTGCATCCGTGCGCCAGACGCGCGCTCGAAGAAGTTCAGGCAATCTTCGCGCAGATCCATGATCCACAGGTTCGGCGTGAACGCACCCACATCCAGTATGTGCGCGCCCATATTGAGCATGTGGTTGCAGATGCGGGTAAGCTCGGCGAACAGCACGCGCAGATATTGCGCCCGCTCCGGCACCTCCAGATTGATCAGCTTCTCGATCGCCAGAACGTAGCTGTATTCCTGTGCCAGTGGAGAGCAGTAATCGAGCCGGTCAAAATACGGCAGGGCCTGCAGATAGGTCTTGTGCTCGATCAGCTTCTCGGTGCCGCGGTGGAGCAGGCCGACATGCGGGTCGATCCGCTCGATCACTTCGCCGTCCAGCTCCATAACCATGCGCAGCACGCCGTGTGCCGCAGGGTGCTGAGGCCCGAAATTGATCGTGTAATTGGTGATGACTTCATCACCGGTGGTGGGCGACTGTTCGAGTTGGACGCTCATGATTTGCCCTCCTCTGCCTTTTCGTCGCCGGGCAGGACGTAATCCGATCCTTCCCATGGCGAGAGGAAATCAAACTGGCGCAGGTCTTGCGCAAGCTCGACCGGTTCGTAAACCACGCGCTTTTCCTCTTCGGAATAGCGCAGCTCGGTGTAGCCCGTCAGCGGGAAGTCTTTGCGGAACGGATGCCCTTCGAAACCGTAATCGGTCAGGATGCGGCGCAGGTCTGGATTGCCCGCAAAGGTCACGCCATAAAGGTCGAACACTTCGCGTTCCAGCCAGCCAGCATTGGGCCATAGCGTGGTGATCGTTGGCACTGGCGTTGCATCGTCAGTCGACAGCTTCACCATCACGCGGTGGTTTTTCGTCAGCGATTGCAGCATGTAGACGACTTCGAAACGTTCAGCACGCTCAGGGTAATCGACGCCCGCGATTTCCATCATCTGCTGATATTCGTGGTCGTCGCGCAGCAGCTTGAGCGCGATTTCAATCGCATCACGTTTTACCGTGATCACGATCTCGCCATGCTCTTCCTTTGAAGCAAGCACCATATCGCCCAGCGCCACGACCAGAGCATCGCGTACGCCTTCATTGCTGGCGAATTTGGGAGCGGAATGGACCACGATCATCGCTCAATCGTCCCTGCGCGGCGGATTTTCCGCTGCAACTGCATCACGCCATAGAGCAGCGCCTCTGCGGTTGGCGGGCAGCCCGGCACATAGATATCGACCGGCACAATCCGGTCACACCCGCGAACGACGCTGTAGGAATAGTGGTAATAGCCCCCGCCATTGGCGCAGCTACCCATGCTGATCACATATTTCGGATCAGACATCTGATCGTAAACTTTACGCAGTGCAGGCGCCATCTTGTTGCACAGCGTGCCCGCGACAATCATCAGGTCTGACTGGCGCGGGGATGCGCGCGGCGCAGCGCCGAAACGCTCCATGTCATAGCGCGGCATATTCGCGTGGATCATCTCCACCGCGCAACACGCCAGGCCGAATGTCATCCACCACAGCGAACCAGTGCGTGCCCATTGGAACACGTCCTCGGTCGAAGCTACCAGGAAGCCCTTGTCATTTACCTCGGTTTGCAGCGCCTCGAAGTAATCCTTGTCAGGCGTGCGTACCTCGCCGCCCTTGGCCGTTGGCATCATGGCAGCCGCTTCAGCCGCGCTGATCGGCGCGGTAGGCGGCGTGATAATCGTGCTGTTGCTAGAAGTGCTCATTCCCAGTCCAGAGCTCCCTTCTTCCACTCATAGGCGAGGCCTATCGCCAGAATGCCAAGAAATACCATCATGCCGATCCAACCGGTCCAACCGGTTTCACCCAGGCTTACCGCCCATGGGAACAGGAAGGCCGCTTCCAAATCGAAGATGATGAAGCTGATTGCGACGAGATAAAAGCGAACGTCAAACTGGCTGCGCGCGTCATCAAACGCAGGAAATCCGCATTCATATTCACTCAGCTTCTCCGCATCGGGATTGTGTGCCCCGGTCAGACGCGAAACGCCCATGGGCAGGAACACAAACGCCACGGACAATCCGAGCGCGATGAAGATGAAGATCAGTATCGGCAGATACTGTGAAAGATCGACCACAATGAATCCCGTCGCTGCAAAGTCGCGCTCGCCTCTAAGCCCCACGCAGCGAAGGTGCAAGGGCGGGAATCGTGTAATTCATAGCACTTGCGTTGCGTATCGGTAAATCTGTGGGGATTACTGCGCCGGGGATGCGAGCGGCAGGCGATGGATTTGAGTAGGCAGTGCCTCCATGCCTTCTTTCAACTCGCCTTCGATATAGCGGTCCCACTGACCATTGCCGACGTAGATCAAGGCATCGCTGTCGATGCTGCCGGACAATAGCTCGGTCCACTCCGAATGCGCCTGTTCAAGCACGCGATGGCTGATTACGCGCTTGCCGTCCTCGGATAGTTCGAAGGCGGAGATGCGCATCGGCGATGTACCGTTTTGCACCGCGATCAATTCGCTTCCGTAGCGCCACAACCCATCGACCCCATCAAGCATAACCGGGATATCGCTCGCGAGCCGCGAAACGTCGCGCGTTTCCAGATCGATAATCGCAATGCCATAGCGATAATCGCTGACGAAGAGCTTTGTGTTGTCTTCGCTGGTCGCGAGACCTTGCGGGGAACGAAATGTCCCGGAGGAGACTAGTGTCTGGAGTTCCTCGTCATCTGCGGTCGCCGTGTAAACACCACCACCTTGCGGGTCACCGGCGAACAGCTTGCCATCGGCCGCCATATGTAAGTCCGATACCGTGGCGCCGTCTGGAGCCTCAATGTAGATCGTACTGTCGAGATCACCCGTAAGTCCCATCAGGCCGGTGAATAGGGCTCGCGCGTCTTTCGAACTATCGATGTTTCCCTACGCAACCCATCCAACCCTGTGATCTGCGTCTGTTGCAAGACCTGACAGGTCATTTGCCTTCGGTAATGTCAGAGCAATCCAATTTCCGACCGGTCCAGGGCCATAAAGAGATTTCTCGCTTACCGAAGTCACCACTACACCATCGCCATTTGCAAGGGGCGTAACATCTTCTACCAAACCTGCCTCGGCCGGAACGGTCGCCACAACCTCGCTCGCTTCAATTACTTCGGCTTCGCCGCGCAAGCGCTCCGCAATGCGTCCCGGATCAACGCCTTCAAGCAGCCTCGGGATTTGCTCCCGCGCGACATCGCTGAACACATAGCCGCGCTCATAGAGCCACTCGAGTACCCCCATGACTTTCTCGACCTCACCCGCCGCGAGCAACGGCTGAAGCATGCGCAGCCGCACCGTCCCGCTATCGGGAAAATCGCGTGCGAGCTGCTCCAAGCCCTCCATATCCCGGATCTGGCCGGTGGCCTCGTCAACCGGGCGCCATTCGTGTCACTCCCCTGCCAAAGCAGGTGCCGCTAGACCGAGCGTGATTGCTGCAACAAACGTGCGCAGCATCACTTCATCATCTGGGCAATGGCCTTGTCTGTTGCCTTACCATAAGGTGGCTTGAACCCGCCTAGCTTGGCAATATCGATCTTGGGTTGGTGATAGACTGCACGGGCGTGGCTGAATTCACGGAAGCCCTCGATCGCATGGTAACTGCCCATGCCCGATGGTCCTACCCCGCCGAACGGAAGGTCCTCCATGGAAACGTGGAAGATCACGTCATTGGTCGTCACACCGCCGGAGATCGTTTTAGTGAGCACGCGTTCCTGCTCCGCCTTGTCCTGGCCGAAGTAATATAGACCCAGCGGGCGATCATGCTCGTTCACATAATCAACCGCCTCGTCGATCTGGCTGTAGGTCTTGACTGGCAGCAGCGGACCGAAAATCTCTTCCTGCATCACTGCCATTTCATCTGTGACATTGCGTAGGATGTTGAGCGGCATCTTGCGCTGATTCGCGTTGGAGAAATCTTCCCCACCCGGATTGACTTCGATCACTTCTGCACCCTTGTCGCGCGCATCCTCGACCAGTCCTTGCAAACGTTCGAAATGACGGTCGCTTACGATCGAAGCGTAGTCATCATTCTCAAGCAGCGTCGGATACATGTTGTGCACACCCTGGGTGACGCCTGCGATAGCCTCTTCTTCCTTGTCATGCGGGACATACATGTAATCAGGCGAGAGGCAGATCTGGCCAGCATTCATCATCTTGCCCAGCGCAATACGTTCACCAGCTTTGGCAAAATCTGCGCTGCGCCCCATGAACACGGGCGATTTGCCGCCTAGCTCAAGCGTTACCGGCACCAGATTGGCAGAAGCTGCCTCCATCACGCGGCGGCCGGTTGGCGTCGAGCCTGTGAAAACAAGGTGATCAAATGGGAGCGACGAGAACGCGGCGGCCACTTCCGGACCACCGGTGATCACTGCCAGCTCATCCTCGGTGAAATACTCCTTAACCAATTCTTTCATCAGCAGTGAGGTACGCTCGGTAAATTCGCTCGGCTTGATCATAGCGCGGTTGCCCGCGGCAAATACCTGCATCAGCGGAGCGAAGGCCAGATTGACCGGGAAATTCCACGGGCTCAGGATGCCAATTACACCCTTTGGCTCATAACGCACTTCGGCTTTCGCGCCGAGGAGACCCAATGGGAATTGCACCGGACGTTTCTCGACGCGCGCCCATTTGTCCATATTCTTCAGCGCATGCTTGCCTGCGCCAACTGTCGCTGCAATGTCTGTGATCATCGACTGTTGCACGCTTCGGCTACCGAAATCTGCGCTCATGGTTTTGGCCAGATCTTCGCCATTCTCCTTGATCAGCGCCATAGCCCGCTTGATGCGGTCCTTGCGCATGCTCATCGGCTCTGGACGCGACTGAGTGAATGCAGATCGCTGCAGCTTGAGGATACGTTCCTGCTCCTGGCGAAGATCGTCAGCCATTATTCTCTCCCGGCTATTCTCTCAGCCCAACCGGGCCGATGCGTTTTCAATTGCTATCTTTATTCGCTTAGGCCGCCCGCCAACGCAAGCTAATACGTATTTCCGATAGCGTACGGTTTGCGTTTGCCGCATTGCAACATTAGATCGCAAGGCGATTCTTCCCCTCTCTCCAACGAGGAACATGACATGTCCCAGTTTTCCGCCGCCGACCCCGTCGTCATCCTAAGCTACGCCCGCACTCCGATGGGCGGCATGCAAGGCGCATTAGCCGATGTGTCTGCAACCGACCTCGGCGCGACTGCAGTCAAAGCGGCTGTCGAGCGCTCTGGTGTTGCTCCTGACAAATTTGACCGGTCCTATATAGGCTGCGTTCTGCCGGCTGGTCTGGGTCAGGCCCCTGCCCGTCAAGCAACCCTGAAAGCAGGTCTGCCAAAGTCGGTGCAGGCTACCACGGTCAATAAAGTATGCGGCAGCGGGATGCAGACCGTGATCATGGGTGCAGAAGCGCTGGCCAGTGGTACAATCGATTATGTCATCGCTGGCGGCATGGAGAGCATGACCAACGCGCCGTATTTGCTGCAAAAGCACCGCTCGGGCGCACGCATCGGCCATGACACCGCGTATGACCACATGTTCCTGGATGGCTTGGAAGATGCCTATGACGCGGGCCGCGCAATGGGCACCTTCGCTCAGGATACTGCAGACGAGTACCAGCTGACCCGAGAAGACATGGACGGCTATTCAATTGAATCGCTCCGCCGCGCGAACGAAGCGATTGCATCAGGCGCATTCGCTGATGAAGTTGTCCCGGTCACTTTCGCCACCCGCAAAGGCGATGTAACCGTCGACACGGACGAACAGCCTGGCCGCGGTATGCCGGAGAAAATCCCGACGCTGCGCCCCGCGTTTGCCAAGGACGGCACGATCACGGCGGCTACTTCCAGCTCGATCTCAGACGGCGCTGCTGCAGTTGTTCTCACTCGTGAAAGCGTGGCCAAGGAAAACGGGCAGGAGCCAGTGGCAAAGATCGTGGCGCTCGCTGCTCACGCGCAAGAGCCGAAGGACTTCACCGTCGCACCGGTTGGCGCGATCACCAAAGTGCTTGAGCGCGCTGGCTGGACAACCGACGATGTTGACCTGTGGGAAGTCAACGAAGCCTTCGCATGCGTCGCCATGTTCGCGATGCGCGACATCGGCATCCCGCATGAGAAGATCAATGTGAACGGCGGCGCAACTGCGCTTGGCCACCCGATCGGTGCATCGGGCACACGTATTATCGTAACGCTGCTTAATGCGCTTAAGAAGCAGGGCAAAAAACGTGGTGTTGCCTCGCTCTGCATTGGCGGCGGTGAAGCAACAGCTATCGCCATCGAGCTCGCATAACCCCGGCTCTTTTGCCCACGACAGCAACTATGGTATCCCCTTGATCACAACATGTGATCGGGGGGATTTCATTTTGAGAATTGCAATTTCTATCGTCGCCATGACCGCACTCACCGCCTGCGAACAAGCGGCGGCGCCTGCCCCTGAACCAGACGCGTAACAACAAGCTGAAGCTGCATCGGTGCAGCCCGGGCTTTACTCCGTTGGTGACGACACGACAGTCTACGGCACCACTCGTCTTAACGAAGATGGGACCTATGTTGATTACGGCGAGAATGAGGAAGTTGTTGGTGGTGGTACTCGGCGCACTGCCGAGGATGAACTTTGCTTTGACCCAGAAGGGGATGGCGATGAAGAGCAGGAACGCTGTTGGACCAATGAACCGGCCGGCGAAGATGGCAGCTTCCGCACCACACGCGATGATGGCTCGCAAAGCTATGTCGTAACCCCAATTGCGGAAGAGACCGATAGCAGCAGCGAGACGATTGCGGCTGAATAGCGCGGTTTAGGGCGCTCCGGTTCCCCAGAGCCGGCTTTCCGGAACCCAGCCAGCGCGTCCTTCAACATCAAACTCGCACCAGCCTGATTCGCAGGCGCCAAGTTTGCCGACCACACCCGGTTCGACATTCCATTTGAGATTGGCTTGGTCGGAAGCCGCGTCGTGCATCGCGACAAGGCCTTCGCCAATCACCAGCGCTGTTCGCTCTCGGCTCAACAAGCTTGAGGCCATCCAGCCCCGCGTACCGTCTGGGTCTTCAACCAGGCGCCAACTTTCCTGCACACGAACAACCTTAATCGGCAGACCGCGTCGCTTGTAGACCCACTGGATCGGAAAATCGCGGCTTGGCCCTACCCGCATCCGCACTTCGGATGATGCGATTGAGGCCCAATACGGCACTTCGTTATCCTGCGCGACAGTCGGACTGAATGCACCCAGCCCGATTGTGAACACAAGAATGGACAGAAGCCAGCGCATGCCGATTCCATACAGCCTCATTGCTCTTCGCTTCAAGATGAAACGGATCACCACTTGACCGTTTGCCACTGCTACGATTAGCGCCGCATACATGCCTAGCGATCCCAGCAAACCGATCAAACCAATCGATCACACTCCGCGTGTGATCGTAACGCGCCATTTGATGCCCTCGGTTGAGACACGGATGGGTGAATTGTTTGAAGCCGAGTTCAACAGTAGCGACACGCCCTTGACCCGCGAACAACTGATTTCGGCAATGCAAAGAGCGGATGTTCTGGTGCCAGCAGTCACAGACCGGATTGATGCCGATATGATCGCGCAGGCTGGCGATCAATTGAAGCTGATCGCTAGTTTCGGTTCGGGCACGGATCATATTGACCTTGAGGCCGCTCGGGCGGCCAAGATCATTGTAACCAATACCCCCGGCGTTTTCACGGATGATACCGCCGATATAGCTATGGCCGGGATCATCGGTGTCCCAAGGCGAATCCGCGAAGGCGTTAGCCTGGTGCGCAGCGGCAAATGGACCGGATGGGCGCCATCCGGCATGCTTGGCCGCAAGCTGGGCGGCAAAGTGCTTGGGATAATCGGCATGGGCCGGATTGGACAGGCAGTTGCGCACCGTGCGCGCGCCTTTGGTATGGAAATCGCCTATTACAATCGCAAACCCATGCCCGAAGCTGTCGAGCGCATGCTGGCCGCGCGTTATGTGCCGGATATAGATACACTAGTCGCCGAAGCGGATATCCTGACCCTGCATTGCCCGACGACAGAGGAGACGCGCGGTATGATCGATGCCAGGCGCATCGCGATGATGAAACCGGGCTCCTCGATCATCAACACTGCGCGCGGTGAACTGATCGATCAGGAGGCACTGATATCAGCACTGGAAAGCGGGCATCTGGCTGGGGCAGGACTCGATGTGTACCCCGATGAGCCCAATGTTGATCGGCGCTTGCTCAAGATCCCCAACGTTATGACATTGCCGCATATTGGCAGCGCAACCGCTGAAGGTCGCGAAGCTTCCGGTGAGAAGGTCATTGCTAATATCCGCTTCTGGATGGACGGACACCGCCCCCCGGATCAGGTGCTAATCGGCTTATAAATGTCGCTTGTGCGTTTCGTGCTTGCGTTGGCGTGTTAGTCAATTAGGACACGGCTCATGGACGAATTTACCGCACAGATTGAAGCACTCGAACACCAATTCATGCGCAGCTGGATGAACCGCGATCGCAATGGCATGAAATCGCTCGCCACTGGCGATTTTGTGTTCCTGCTGGGCGCACAGACTTCCGCGATTCTGGACCGGCCCAGCTGGCTGTAAGCGGCAACCACGCGTTTTCAGCTGTCTGCATATCGTTTCAAGGACCTGTCCGTCCGCCGTCAAGAGAAGATGGCGGTCTTTGCAGCGCGCATGTCGGTCGAAGCTCTCATCGGCACAGAAAAGCTGGAAGGTGACGTGTGGATTACGAACCTTTGGCAGCGTGGCCGCCTGCGCCGCAAATGGAAGCTGGTTGAACCCACCATGTCACGCCCGGATACAAACGAGAACTTGCCGGGCCTCATCCGCGAAATGCAGCTCTGGCGGTAAGCGGCCAAAGCGATCTCTTCAAACGAGATCAATCTCGGCCAGCTCCCGAGTTTCCATCAAATCAATATCGAATGGCCAACCCCGAAAAGCGGGGGCCAATTGCCTAAAGATTTTCGGCTTGCGGCATTCCCAGAACATGGAAACCGCCGTCGACCCGGATGTTTTCGCCCGTTGTGCAGGCTCCCGCGTCTGAACACAGATAAACAGCTGTTCCGCCTACCGCTTCCAGCGTCGCATTGCTTCGTAGCGGTGCATTGGCATCGGTGTGCTTGAATGTCCGCCTTGCGCCGCCAATAGCTGACCCAGCCAATGTTTTCATGGGCCCAGGGCTGATCACATTGACCCGAATGCCCTCTGGGCCAAGATCGTTGGCCAAATAACGCGCTGCCGCTTCCAGCGCTGCCTTGGCAACACCCATAACGTTGTAATTCGGTGTGACACGGTTGGATCCCATGTAACTCAGCGTCAACAGGGTGCCGCCATGCTCGGCCATCATGGGGTGCGCGCGGCGCGCCACTTCGATGAAGCTGTAAGCAGATATGTCGAGCGAGTTCTTGAAATTCGCGCGGGTGGTATCGAGGATGCGTCCGGTCAATTCAGATTTGTCAGAATAGGCGATCGCATGGATCACGAAATCCAGACGGTCCCAGCGCTTTTGCAGCGCCTCGAATGCTGCATCAAGAGACGCGTCGTCGGTAACGTCAACGTCGAGCATGATGTCGGAACCCAGGCTTTCTGCAAGCGGCGCCAACCGCTTGCCAAACGCTTCGCCCTGATAAGTAAAGGCCAGCTCTGCCCCGGCTTCGGCGCAAGCCTTGGCAATGCCCCATGCGATCGACCGATCATTGGCGACGCCCATCACGAGGCCACGATTTCCGTCAAGCACACCCATGTCCAATACCTCCGCCTTCGGGCTCCAAAACACTCGCTAGAATTCTAACCGTGGAACTTTGATAGCAGCATCGAACCATTCGTGCCGCCAAATCCGAATGAATTGGTCATCACCGTATCGAGCCCAGCGTTCTCAACCAGTTCAGTGGCAATTTCCTCCGGCTTAAGCGCGGGATCGAGCGTTTCCACATTGATCGACGGGATGATGAAGTCGTTCTCCAGTGCGAGCAGGCAATAGGCCGCTTCTTGTGCACCCGTCGCGCCCTGACTGTGGCCCGTCATCGATTTGGTCGAGCTGACCGGCGGAGTTGAGCCTTCTCCGAAGACCCGCCGCACCGCTTCAATTTCGCCCACATCGCCAACCGGCGTCGAAGTTCCATGTGCGTTGATGTAGCTTACCTTGCGATCTTCACTAAGCGTTCTGAGCGCACCCCGCATCGCGCGTTCGCCGCCCTCGCCCGAAGGTGCGACCATGTCTGCACCGTCCGACGTAGCGCCGAAACCGGTCACTTCAGCGTAGATTTTCGCGCCGCGCGCCTGCGCATGTTCAAGGCTTTCCAACACCAGGATGGCGCCGCCGCCGCCGATCACAAAACCATCGCGATCGGCATCAAAGGCACGCGAAGCACGCTCTGGAGTGTCGTTATATTTGCTCGACATGGCGCCCATCGCATCGAACAGGCACGACAACGTCCAGTCCAGTTCCTCTCCGCCGCCGCCAAACATCACATCCTGCTGGCCCAGCGCGATCTGCTGCGCAGCCATGCCGATGCAGTGCAACGACGTGGAGCACGCGGATGTAATCGAGAAATTCATGCCCTTGATCTGATAGGCCGTCGCCAGATTGGCGCTGACCGTAGAAGACATGGTTTTCGGTACGGCAAACGGGCCGATACGCTTCGTCGCTCCGGTGCTCAGCACCGACTGATGCGCCGCGAACATTGCCGAAGTTGACGGACCGCCCGAACCGGCAATCACGCCGGTCATCGGATTGATCACGTCCTTTTCCTCAAGACCAGCGTCGGCAATTGCCTGACCCATGGCGATATGTGCATAGGCCGCTCCCGGGCCCATGAAGCGAAGCGTGCGCTTGTCCACATGCTCGGTCAGATCAAGGTCAATCGCCCCGGCAACCTGCGAACGGAAGCCGTGCTCGGCCATGTCCTCATTAAATGAAATGCCGGATTTGCCCGCCTTCAATGCGGACAGCACCTCGGCAGCATTATTGCCAATCGAGGATACGATCCCCAGCCCTGTTATAACGACGCGACGCATGTGATCCTTTCTGCCTCTGGCCCTATCAGGCTTCAGAGAGAGCAACTTTCATATCTTTTACTTGATAGATGGTCTCACCATCGGCTTCGACGCGTCCATCAGCGACCCCCATGGTCAAACGGCGGGTTTGAACAGCCTTGGTAAAGTCGACGTAATAGGTGAGCATCTTTCGGTCAGGCCGCACCATGCCGGTCAGCTTCACTTCACCCACACCGAGCGCATAGCCGCGCCCCTTCCAACCGCGCCAACCAAGGTTGAAGCCTGTCAGCTGCCAAAGTCCATCCAGCCCCAAACAGCCTGGCATGATCGGGTTTCCGGGAAAGTGACAATCGAAGAACCAAAGCTCTGGTGTGATATCAAATTCTGCCACCACATGGCCTTTGCCATCAAGGCCGCCTTCGCCGGAGATTTGGGTGATCCGGTCCATCATCAGCATTGGTGGGGCCGGCAATTGTGCATTGCCTGGACCAAACAACTCACCGCGTGAGCATTTCAACAGATCTTCTTTGTCAAAACTGGTTGGAAAATCGGTCATCCGCGGCGGTACTCCTCACCTATTGCCCCAAGAGTGATTGCAGCGCCTAGCACCCTGCTTTGCAGAGGAAAAGGGCGCGCTGATGCGTGATTGGTGATTGATCTCGCCGCGCGAAGCTTACTTGAGCGCGCAGCCGATGATTTTGCCCTCAGCTGGCCGGGTGTCAGCCCGTTCAAATCGCGCAAAGTAGCCACGAATGTCAGGCTTCTCCAGAAACTCAACGAGCTGATAACCGACCGCTTCAAACTCGCAAGACAGAAGCAAAGGTGGAATGCCGTGCTGATCGGTGGGGCGATCGGTGTCGACCACAATCACCTGCCCACCTTCTGCCAAAGCAGGCCAGAGCCGCCAAAGAAAGGCGTAAGGTTCGCTCACCTCGTGATACATATGGACTAGAAACACGCGGTCAAAACTGTCTGGTGGCAGTTGCGGATCATCCTCGCGCCCCAGCTTGATCGATACATTGTCGATACGCTCCCGCTCGACGCGCTCCCCAAGCCGGTCCAAAGCATCGCGGTCGATATCTTGTGCAAGGACGCGGCCATCCTCGCCAACCCTCTCGGCGAGGCGGACGGTGTAATACCCTTCACCTGCGCCGATATCGGCAACAGTCATTCCCACGCTGACCTCTGCCAGGTCCATCACCTTTTGCGCTTCACCGCGCTCGTCGCGCGCATCTTCGCTCGAGAATTCTGTTGAGCCAAGCCCGGATACTGGCCTGTCTGCCTCGGGAAATCTACGCGCGCTGTCCGGACGATCACCGGCTCCGCTCATTTGGTCGCACCCCACAAGAGTCAGCGCACAAACCAGCAAGAGGACGGCTCTGTTCAACACTATTCGACGTCTTCCACTTCAACAGTTTCGCCGGTCACCTGCTGCGCCAAAGCGGCGGAGATGAACTGATCCAGTTCTCCATCAAGCACTTTGTCAGGCGAACTTGAAGTCACGCCCGTGCGCAGGTCCTTCACCATTTGATACGGTTGCAAAACGTAAGATCGGATCTGGTGACCCCAACCAATATCGCTCTTTTCCTGATATTCGCCGCTTGCCGCTGCTTCGCGCTCTGCCATTTCACGCTCGAAGAGACGCGCCTTCAGCATGTTCATTGCGGTCGCACGGTTCTTGTGCTGGCTGCGATCATTCTGGCTAGCCACCACAATCCCGGTCGGTTGGTGCGTAATTCGAACGGCGCTGTCTGTGGTGTTGACGTGCTGGCCGCCTGCGCCCGACGCACGATAGGTGTCGATCTTCAAATCAGACGGATCGATCTCGATATCGATATCATCATCGATCACCGGGTAGACCCAGACAGAACTGAAGCTGGTATGGCGTTTGGCAGCGCTGTCATAGGGACTGATCCGGACAAGGCGATGCACACCGCTTTCAGTCTTGGCGTAGCCATAGGCGCCTTCGCCCTTCAACAGCAGCGTTGCCGATTTGATGCCGGCCTGATCGCCAGACTGATATTCGACTGTTTCTACCTTGAAACCGCGCCGTTCAGCCCAACGGCCATACATGCGGAAAAGCATCTCCGCCCAATCCTGGCTCTCTGTTCCGCCAGCGCCGGCGTGGATCTCGAGATAAGTATCATTGCCGTCCGCTTCGCCCGACAACAGCGCCTGAACCTTGTCCGCATCGGCCCGATCCGCCAGCTTCTCCAGGCTCTTGAGGCCATCATTGACGATATCCTCTTCGCCCTCGGCTTCGCCCATCTCGATGAATTCGATCGCGTCCGCCATCTCGGCGGAAATCTCGTTGACTGTATTGACCGCGGCCTCAAGCGTCTTTTGCTCGCGGCTGAGCGCCTGCGCTTCCTTGGGATTGTCCCACAGCGTGGGGTCCTGCACGCGCGCGTTTAGCTCATCGAGCCGACGCAACGCAACGTCCCAGTCGAGCGATTGACGCACAAGAGCCAGCGCCGCTTTGATCCGGTCAATATTGGCCTGCCCTTCGGCACGCATAACAAATCCTTCGCACAATTAGGCGCACGCGATTAGCGCAACATATGTGATTGTAAAGCGATTGCGCCGCGCTGAACACGGCTATCTTGCGCTCAGCTAGCGAGCATCCGCACCGCTTCAAGGGTTTTGCGCACGTGATCGCGGTAGTCCATGTCCGAGTGCACCATTACGATCTCGCCGCTTTGCGCGATGACATAGCTTGTGCGCGAAGTGACACCTGTGTCCTGACCATTTCGAACCAGTGCAACATCGTATGCTTCGACGATCCGCCGGCTGGCGACACCGACCGCAAAGGCGTCGCGGCATTCCTCAGTCGAGAAACGCTTCAGTGTTTCGATATCGTCATTGGATAGGCCGACCACCGTGGCACCCAGCGCATTGAACTCGGGCATGGCCTCAGCAAAGGCATTTGCCTCCAGTGTGCATCCCTTGGTGAAAGCTTTGGGGTAAAAATAAAGGACCACTGGCCCCTTCGCGAGAGCGCTGCGCAGGTTGAAGCCATACTCCTGTCCCGCCAAAGCCACCTGTGTCGTGAACAGAGGCGCTTGAGCGCCCGTGGGCAGATCAGCAGACGCCGAAACAGCCAGGCCAAGTGCCAAGGCAGCGGCGAGAACAAGTTTGCGCATAATGGTTTCCAGTTTCCCTATTCTTCACTCAAGCGTTCAAAGCGCGCCTTTGATCCCGGAGATCAATAGATTCCGCCTTGTTCTTCCACGAAGTCGCTGGGCTGGCCGTCGCTTGAAGAGAGGTTTGCGTCCGTGCCTCGGCGAATAAGCGCAAGCAATTCCTCGCGCAGCTCTGCGATCTGATCTTGGCGCGTTTCGCGCGGTGGTTCCGTGTCAGGCTTGAATGCTTCCCAGATTACCGTTGCTTGCGGGTCATCCGAAGGATCGCCATCGAAAACACGTTTGCCGCTCTTGCGATCGATACGGACCATGCGAATGCCTGCCGGTGCAACAGCAGGTTGATCACTCCATCGCTCACGTGTCTTTTGGACAAATTCCTTGAAGATCGGCGCGGCGGTATTGCCACCCTGAACCCATCCACCCAGATTGCGCGGCTGGTCATGACCCACATAGACGCCGGCCACTATCTCCGGCGTGCCACCAACAAACCATGCGTTGGTCGGGCCGGATGTCGTGCCGGTCTTGCCAAACAATGGCAGATCGAGATCGCGCAAGCGGGTGGCGGTGCCGCGTGTAACAACGCCTTCAAGCATATGAACAGTCTGGAACGCTGTACGTGCGTCCATTGCCTCTTCGCCCTTCAAGCCGAAACGCGGCATGGGCTGCCCGTCCCATTCGAACATATTGCAGCGATCGCAACGGCGGTTGTCCGCACGCCAGATGACTTTGCCTCGGCGGTTCTGGACATAGTCGATGACGGTCGGTTTGTTCAGCCGACC
>Ga0181594_10000538_pt1 | contig 35065 bp, 32 predicted proteins | sample 071ome_18_FD_145603 | JGI IMG/M metagenome (GOLD analysis project Ga0181594, IMG submission 145603) | Coastal salt marsh microbial communities from the Groves Creek Marsh, Skidaway Island, Georgia - 071413BT metaG (spades assembly) | ecosystem: Environmental > Aquatic > Marine > Intertidal zone...
TACGGGCGGCGGGACAGCGGGATGCCCGCCTGCAGGGCGTTGAGGAGCCGCTGGTCGACCTCGTCGGGCGCGTGCCGGATGGGTCGGGCGGTGCCGGTGCTCATGGCTGCTCCTCGCGTAGCCACCCCGCGGCGTCCACTGCCGCGTAGGTGATGATGATGTCCGCCCCTGCGCGGCGGATGGCGGTGATGGTCTCGAGCATGGCCTGGCGCTCGTCGAGCCACCCGTGCCCGGCCGCGGCCTTGATCATCGAGTACTCGCCGCTCACGTGGTACGCGGCGAGCGGGAGGTCGGTGGCACCCCGGACGTCGCGGATGACGTCCAGGTAGGTGGCCGCGGGCTTCACCATCACCATGTCGGCGCCCTCGGCCACATCCTGAAGTACCTCGCGCACCGCCTCGCGGCCGTTGGCGGGGTCCATCTGGTACCCACGCCGGTCGCCGTGCCCGGGGGCCGAGCCCGCGGCCTCGCGGAACGGCCCGTAGAACGCCGACGCGTACTTCGCGGAGTAGGCCATGATCGCCGTGCCCTCGTGCCCCGCAGCATCGAGACCCGCGCGGATGGCACCTACCCGGCCATCCATCATGTCGCTCGGCGCCACCACGTCGGCGCCGGCGTCGGCATGGCTCACCGCCACGCGGACCAGCACGTCGAGCGAGGGGTCGTTCGCGACCTCGCCGCGGTCGTCCAGCAGGCCGCAGTGCCCGTGGTCGGTGTAGGCACACAGGCAGACGTCGGTGATCACCACGAGATCCGTGGCGGCCGCCTTGATCGCCCGCACGGCCTGCTGCACGGGCCCGTCGGCGGCATGGGCCGCCGCCGCCTGCGCGTCCTTGCGGTCGCTCACGCCGAAGAGCAGCACTCCACCGATGCCGGCACTGTGCGCGGCGCGGGCCGCGTCGGCCAGCAGGTCGGGTGACATGCGCGCGACACCGGGCAGTGCGTCAACGGGCTGCCGGACGCCGGTGCCCTCCACGGCGAACATGGGCAGCACCAGTTGCTCGGGCCGCGGCACGGCCTCGCGCACCATGCGGCGGATGCCCTCCGTGCGGCGGAGCCTGCGGTGGCGGACTGCCGGGAATGCCCCGGTGCCCGCGTGCGCGTGTGTGGCGTGAACCTGCACCACGGGCGAGTGTATCGTCGCCCGCGTGGCGGAAGGGCCGAACCCCACCGAGATGGTGCAGGGGTACCTGCAGGGCCTGTTCCCGATGGATGAGGCCGGGGCCACGGGGCCGGTGGGGTGGTACCTGGCCGACCCGCGCGCGGTGATCCTGCCGTCCGAGGCGCGCGTGCCCACGACCGTCCGCCGCATGCTCCGCCGGCGCGGGTATCACGTGCGCGTGGATACCGCGTTTCCCCGCGTGGTGTCGGCCTGCGGCGGGGATCGGGATGGCATGTGGCTGACGCCGCGCCTGGCGGCCGCGTATGAGGCGCTCCACCGCGCGGGAGTGGCGCACAGCGTGGAGGCCTGGGACGGCGACGTGCTGGCCGGGGGGCTGTTCGGGGTGTGGATCGGCCGCGCCATGACCGCGGAGAGCATGTTCCATCACCGCCCCGATGGCGGCAATGCGGCCCTCGCCGGGCTCATCTCCCTCGCGCGGGACATGGGCACGGTCGTGATCGACGTGCAGGTGGCATCACCGCACGTGGAGCGCTTCGGCGCCCGCCAGGTGCCGCATGCGGATTACCTGCGTCTGCTGGCCCGGGCCCTTTCCGGGGCGGAGGGCTAGGAGTGCATGCGGCGGCCCAGCGCCACGCGCGCCGCCACCCCATACACCAGTGCCACCACCGCCAGGATGCCCATGCCGGCGTAGGTGGACGACGCCACTTCGGGGTCCACCAGCAGCCCCTGGAAGGTGCGTGCGGCCGGGCCGAACCCGGCGAGGGCGCTGGCCCAGTAGGCGATGTCGTTACCGGGGATGAGCGCGATGACCGCGAGCGGCAGGGCGATCATGAGGCCGGCGAGGAGCGCCGTGCGGGTCTCGCGGGCGAGCGCCCCCACCAGCAGCCCGAAGGCCCCGGAGGCGAGGCCCGCGAGCAGGAGGGCGGGCAGCCACAGCAGCCAGCGTCCCACCGCCACCGATGTCGTGAGCGCCACCACCCCGAGCAGCACGCAGCCCACCGCGGTGCAGGCAACAGCCGCGAGCAGCGCCTTCTGCGCGATGATCGTGCCCGGCCCCACGAGGCCGCGCCCGAGCCGTGACAGCACCCGGTCCTCGCGCTCGGCGGACAGCAGGGCGGCCGCCAGCAGCACCCCCACGAGCCCGATGCCCACGACGAGGGCGCCCGCGATTCCCAGGGCGCTGAGCGGCTCCCGGCCCGGTGCGCCCTCGCGGATGTCCAGCCGGATGGGGCTCGCGATGGCCTGGGCCGCGGGCTTCGCGAGCTCAAGGTTGTCACCGACGCCCGTGATGTAGTCGCGCAGCGGATCGAGCCGGTCGGCCAGCCCGCCGCGCCCGTCGTCGCGCAACTGGGCCTGCACCTGGCGCAGCACGCGGTCGCTTTGCGCGAGGCCCAGCAGCGTGCCGGCACGCCCGAAGATGCCCACGGTTCCGCCGTCCTGGATCAGGTCCACCAGGTTCAGCACCTGCGCCACGTAGGCCGACGCCAGCGCCTGGTTCAGGCGGAAGACCGCCGATTCCAGATTCCGCTCAATGGCCTGCGCCTCGATGGGTGAGCGTGGGTCGGTGGCCAGCTGCAGCACGGGGGGCTTCAGCCCCGACTGGAGATCGGCGATGAACCCCCGCGGCACGGTGAGCACTGCGCTCACGCGGCCATCGGCGAGGGCCTCCTCGGCCTGCGCGGGGTCGAGCCGCACGAGGTCCACGTCGTCCTCCAGGCGCGTCGCGTAGTCCTCGATCGACAGGCGCTCGTCACCCACCTGCACCGTGCGGCCCGACGCCGCGTCGAGGTTGACGAATGCCACCGTGGGCCGCCGGTCACCCCCCGACAGCGCGATGGCCAGGAGGATGGCGATGACCACCGGGTAGCCGATCAGCACGGCGAGCAGCGCGCGGCTTCGCAGCAGCACGCGCAGGTCCTTGCGCATCAGCAGCGAACCCGCGCGCAGGGCCCTCATGCGTCCTCCACCAGGGCGAGGAAGGCCGCGTCGTCCAGCGCCCCTGCGGGGCCATCGTGCAGGAGCTGCCCCCGCCCGAGTACCAGCACCCGGTCGGCCCGCGCGGCGGCCTCCTCCATGGACTGGGTGGAGAACGCGATGGCCATGCCGTCCGCGGCCACGAGGTCGTCGAGCCACTGCCACAACCGCATGCGCTGGTCCGGGCTGAGCGTGCCGGTGGGCTCATCCAGCAGGAGCAGCCGTGGCGACCCCGCCAGTGCCACCGCAAGGTTCAGCCGCTGCAGCGTGCCGGTGGACAGCGCCCCCGCGCGGCGCCCGGCCACCTCCTGCAGGTCCGCCCGGACGATGAGCCGGTCGGCGGTGCCTGCGGGGTCGTCCGCTCCCTCGAGGCCCGCGAACAGCACCAGGTTCTCGCGGGCTGAAAGCCGCGGGTACACCGCCGGCCTCTGCGGAACCCATCCCACGTGCCCGCGTGCCGCATCGGACCATGCGATGCCGCCGGCGTCGGGCGGATGCACCCCGGCCAGCATGGTGAGCAGCGTCGTCTTGCCCGCACCGTTCGGGCCCGTCAGGGCGATGCGCTCCCCGGGCCGGATCTCCAGGTCGAGCGGGGCGAGTGCCTCGAACGACCCGTAGCGCCGCGCGATGCCGTGCGCGCGGAGCAGCGCGTCGTGCATGGCGGACCCGGTCAGTCGGCCCGGGAGGGCCGGATCGGCTGCGGCTCCACGACGGCCGTCACGTCCATGGTGTCGCCCTCATCCGCCGCGGCCGCGGTGGCTGCCGGTGCGCGGCGCGGAGGTGGCGGCCGGAATCCCGTGAGCGTGTCGTCCTCCTGCGCTGCCGGGTCTGCACCGGCTGCGGCCGCCGCGGGCGCACCGGCGGGCGAGAGGCCGAACCAGCCCATCCGCTCGCTCAGGTACACGGCGGTCTCCTTCAGGATGACCACCACCGGCACCGCCAGGATGATGCCGATGAAGCCGTAGAGCTCCTCGCCGATGAGGACCCCGAAGATCACCACGAGCGGGTGCACGCCCACGGCGTCACCCATCACCTGCGGCACCACCACGTGGCCCTCGAACTGGTGGATGGCGATGAAGGCGATCAGTACCCACAGGGCCGTCCATGGCGAGATGAACAGCGCCAGCAGCACGGGGGGCACCGCGCCCAGGATCGGACCGATGTACGGGATGAACTCCATCAGGAAGATCCACGCGGCGAAGAGCACCGCGTAGGTGGCGCCCTGCGGGAAGATCCCGGTGACACCGAAGATCCACAGCACCACGCCCGCGCTCACGCCGATGATCAGGCACACGAGGGTCTGCGCCTTGATGTACTGGACCAGCGTGTGCTCGGTGCGCCGCAGGAACTGCGCGGCGGACGCGCCTCCCATGCGCCGCGCCGCGCGGGCGATCTGCGGGGCGTCCAGCAGCATGTACACGGCGGCGACGATGATGATGATGGCCACCACCAGGGCCCCGAGGGCGCTCAGCGAGTACGAGACCGCGTTGCCCGAGAGGTCGTTGGCCCAGCCCCGGATGGCCTGCAGTGCCGCGTTCGCGCGCTCCTGCACATCGACGTCGATGCCATTCCGGTCGAAGAAGCCCTGCAGGTTCTGCACCTGCCGCTGCGCCTGGTCGGTGTAGAGCGGCAGGTTCGCGCGGATGGTGGTGATCTGCTGCTGGATGGGCGGTATCAGCAGCACCACGGCCGCGGCGATTGCGCCGAGGAACGAGAGGAACACCGTGGCCACCGCCAGCCCGCGCGGAACGTGCACGCGGCGGAGCATCCTCACCAACGGGTTCAGCAGGAGCGCGATGACCACCGACACCAGGAACACGAACAGCACGCGCCCGAGGGTCTGGCCCGCGATCCAGACCATGACGACGATGGCCGCCGCCGCCCCTATCCATGCCCACGGCGGAGCTGTCGCCTGGCGGCTGGTCATGGGCGGCATGGTATCGCGGCCTCCCCGCGCCGGTGGCGCGCCTGCTCTGGTCTAGCCTTGCGAGGCCCATGCCGCCCCTCACGCGAGATGAGCTCCGGTCGCGCCGCGCGGTCCGGCGCCAGGCCGACCGCCACCGGAGCAACCGGGTACTGCTCACGGTGGTCGCGCCCGCCGTGCTGGTGGCGGCCGTCATCGCCGCGCTGGTGCTGGCGTTCTACGACGGCGGGTCCAGCGGCCAGGCCGCGTCGCCGCCGGGACAGCTGGCATCCCCGGTCACGCCGTCGGCGGTGGACGGCGATCCCGCGCCGCAGCGGGTGGTGCTCGCCCGTGCCGGGCAGGTGGCGGTGGTGCTGCCCGTCGCGCGCCGGCAGGTCACGGCCGTGCTGTTCCACGCGGTGGCCGAGCCCGGTGCCATCAACATGACCCCGTCGTTGGCGGTGCCGCACGCGGTCGCCGCGGACGACGGCGGGGAGCCGGGCACCTCGGGCGTGGACGTCGGTGCGCCGGCCGGCACCACGGTGTACAGCCCGGTGGACGGCGTGGTCACCGCGGTGGTTCCGCATCGCATCGCGGGGCGCCCCGAGGGACTCGAGATCATCATCACGCCGTCCGACGTTCCCGACGCGGCCGTGCGAGTGAGCCACATCGAGCCGGGTCCCGACGGCATCGTGCCGCAGGTGGGGACATCGGTGGGGGCGGGGCGCACGGTCATCGGCCGCGTGCGCGACCTCTCGCGGGTGGCCACCTTCGACATTGCCCGGTACACCAATGACGCCGGCAACAACGTGCAGGTGGACCTGCTGCGCCAGCCGACGGGGCCCGGTAACTAGGTGGCGACCGACTCCCTCACCGCGATCGTCCTGGGCGACGTGTTCGGCGGCACGGGGATGCGGGCGGTGCAGGATGCCCTGCCCGGTCTGCGCGCCGAGTACGACGCGGATGTCGTGGTGGTGAATGCCGAGAACGCGGCGCATGGGTCGGGCACCACCCCGAAGCAGGCGGCGGCGCTCCTGGCGGCGGGCGCGGATGTGCTCACGGGGGGCAATCACACGTTCCGCCGGGCCGAGATCGTCCAGGTGCTCGAGCAGGACCCGCGCGTCCTGCGGCCGGCCAACCTCACCACGCGGGGTCCGGGCTCGGGCAGCGTGGTGGTCGACGTCAGCGGCGGGTTCCGCGTGGGAGTGGTGAACCTCATCGGTTCGGTATTCATCGAGGCCGCGCAGAGTCCCTTCGCGGTCGTGGACGACATCGTCGACCGGATGCGCCGGGAGACCCCGCTGATCATCGTGGACATGCATGCCGAGGCCACGAGCGAGAAGATCGCGCTCGCCCGCCACCTTGACGGACGCGTGACCGCCGTGGTGGGCACGCACACCCACGTCCCCACCGCCGACGAGCGGGTCCTGGCCGGGGGCACGGCCTACATCACCGACCTCGGCATGAGCGGACCGCACGATTCCGTGATCGGCGTGCGCGAGGAGCCCGTGCTCAGGCGGTTCCTCACCGGCCTTCCCGCGCGCTTCGAGCCCGCCACCGGCGATGTGCGCGTGCAGGGCGTGGTGATCCGCGCCGAGCCGGGTGGCCGCGCCACCTCCATTACGCGCATCGACCTGCCCGGCTAGGCCACTGCGGCGTCCCGGCCCTGCGCCGGGTCCTCCATGCGGCGCAGCCAGGGGATGCGGCGCACCGCGAGCAGCGCGACGATCCCGATGATCACCACCGTCCCGATGAGCACCCATTGGGATGCGGTGGGTATCCCGACCTGGAAGAAGTCGCGCAGCAGCGGCACCTGCAGGCCGATGGTGAGCATCACCACGAACGCGCCGACCATCAGCCACACCCACCCGCGTACGCGGTGGCCGTTGGTGCCGCGCTCGAGCTCGATGACCACGGCGAGCCCGAGGAGCGTGGCGGTCAGCACCGAGGCCGTCCGGGCATCGGGCACGCTCGCCCCGAGGGGGCCGCGTGACAGCAGGTAGGCGGCCGTGATGGCGATCGAGATGATGATCCCGGCGGGCACCGCGAAGGCGCCCAGGCTGCGCATGAAGCCCTCGCGGTGCACCGGGCCGTCGCTCTTCGCGAGCGCCAGGAAGAACGCGGGAATGCCGATGGTCAGCGACGAGGTAATCGACAGCTGGCGCGGCAGGAAGGGGAAGGCGATGGGCAGCAGGGCGAATGCCAGAAGGATGATCGCCGAGTAGACGGACTTGGTGATGAACAGCTTGGCCACCCGGTGCGTGTTCCGGATGATCTGCCGACCGGCCTCGATGGCGCGGGGCAGCGTGGCGAAGGCGTTGGTGAGCAGCACGAGGTCGGCCACGCCCTTGGCCATCTGGCTGCCGTTGCCCATCGCCACCGCGAGGCGGGCGTCCTTGAGGGCGAGGACGTCGTTGACGCCATCGCCGATCATGGCCACGTAGCGGCCGTTCTCGGTCATCGCGCGCACCAGTGCCTGCTTCTGCTCGGGCGTGATGCGCCCGAACACGGCGGTGCGGGTGACGATGTCGCGCAACTGCGCGGGGTCCTCGGGCAGGTCGGGCCCCTGGATGGCCTCCTCCGCGCCGGTCACCCCGCAGGCGACTGCCACCGCCTGCACGGTGCCCACGCCATCACCCGAGATCACTTTCACCTGCACCCCCTCGGACTCGAGGAACCGCACGGTGTCGGCGGCATCCGGCCGCAGGGCCTCCTCGAGCAGCACGGCCCCCACGGCCGTCACCGGGGGCAGGTGGCCGAGCCCCTCCTGCGCGCCGTCCAGCGACTGGTCGCCGGTGGCCACCAGCAGCACGCGCCGCCGCGCCGCCTGCGCATCGGCGATGGCGCTGCCAAGCGCCCCCGGAACCTGCACGCCGATGCGCTCGAGGATCTCCGGGGCACCCAGCACGATCGTGCCGTCGCCCGGCAGGGTGACCCCGCTCCACTTGCGCGAGGAGGCGAATGGCACCTCGGCCGTGGGCGGAGATGCATCGGCCGGCATTGCGGCGAGGATGGCCTCTGCGGTCGCGTTGCGCGACGCGGCGCTCGCCGCCAGCAGCCCGGCGGCCCGTCGGACGTCGTCCTCGGACCGGCCGGGGGCGGCGATCACGCCCGCGACGTCCAGCCGGTTCTCGGTGAGGGTGCCCGTCTTGTCCACGCACACCGTGTCCACGCTGGCCAGGCTCTCGATGGCGTTCAGCTGCTGCGCGAGCGTGCCGATGCGCGCGAGGCGCACGGCGGCCACCGCGAACGTCAGGCTGGCCAGCAGCACGAGGCCCTCGGGCACCAGCGGCACGAGCGCGGCCACCACCCGCTGCACCGAGCTCGCGGCCCCGCCGATGTCCAGCCAGATGGTCGAGAGCACCATCAGCACGGCCAGCGGGGCCATGACCGCGATGATGAGCCGGAGGATGTGGTTGATGTCGGTCTGCAGGGGTGACGGCGGCGTGCGATTGCCCTTGGCCTCGGCCGCGAGCCGCTCGGCGAATGAGTCGGCGCCCACGGCCGTTACCCGGTAGGCACCGCTGCCGGCCACGCAGAAGGCCCCCGACCGGACATCGTCACCCACCTGCCGCGCCACCGCGTCGGACTCGCCGGTGAGCACCGACTCGTCCAGGCTCAGCACGGTGGCCCGCATCAGTTCGCCGTCGGCCACCACCTGGTCCCCGGGGTCGATGAGGACGACGTCCCCGACGACGATGTCCGGAATGGCCAGGGTCTCCTCGGCGTCGTCGCGCAGCACCCGTCCGTGCGGCGCGACGAGGAGGGCCAGGCGGTCGAGGGCCCGCTTGGCACGGGTCTCCTGGATGATGCCGATGGCCATGTTGGCCACGAGCACGCCCCCGAACAGCATGTCGGCCCACAGGCCGAATATCGCGAGCGGCACCAGCAGCACGATGAGGATCAGGTTGAACAGCGTGAAGGTGTTCGACCAGACGATGTCGGCGAACGACCGGCTGCCGCGGGGGCCGGGCCGCGGCGGGTTGTCGCGCAGGATGCGCGCGGCCTCCTCCGAGGTGAGCCCGTGCAGGGTGGGGTCGGCCGACGGCACGGGGCGAGCCTACGCGGGTGTCACTCCGCGGCGGCGCCGGCCCGCGCGAGCAACCGGCGCGCCCACGCGGCCTCGCCGTGGGCCCGCAGCCACAGGGCCGCGTCGGCGAGCACCATTGGCTCCCACGCCCGGGCCCGGGCGATGAGGCCGCCCGTGGCCCCATATCCCGCGTGCACCGCGGCAGCGGTCGCCGCCGCCATGTCGTTCATCGCCACGACGTAGGCCAGGTCCTCGGCGGGGTCGCCCATGCGCCAGAACTCCCAGTCCACGAGCACCGGGGCCGACGCCGGCCAGAGGATGTTCCCGGTGACGAGGTCGCCGTGCAGGAACGCGAAGGCGCCGTCCGCCGGACAGGTCATGAGGAGCCGGCGCGCGACATGGTGCACCAGGTCGCGCTCCGCGCGGGTGGCGGTGCGCCCGAGGGCATCGCGCATGCGGCCCCGTACATACGCGCGCAGGTCCCGGGCCCGCGATGGCCATCCGGGAAGCCCTCCGGATGCCGTGGCCCGACGCGCGTGCACGCGGGCGAGCATCCGGCCCAGCGCACGCGCGGGCCCGGTGGCCAAGTCCTCCAGGGGCCGGGGCTGCCCGGCGACCCACGCGTAGTCGATCACGCCCCGCCCGGTGGTGATGACGCGCGGCGCGAGGGGCGGTCCCGCGATGCGGGCACCCCGGGCCTCCCGGGCGAGGGCGACGGGGTCGCCCTCCTTGCGCAGCACCGGGATCCGGCCTGCGGGTCGCGACAGCGCGAAGCGCCCGCCGCCCGCCGTGAGGTCAGTCGTCGGCGAAAACCCGCGGCGCGGAGGCCAGCCCGAACAGGATGAAGAGGATGCCGAGCACGAACGGCAGGTAGCCGACCTCGTGGCGGTCGTACCAGCCGGCCCACGTCATGAGGATGCCCAGCAGCAGCAGGGTGGTGACCATCCAGATCGGCAGCTTCTTCACGACGTCCTCTCGCGGTTCGCGGCGGCCCCTCCGTCCGCCGTCGCCACATTACCGGCACGGAAGGGTAGTGTCCCGGCCCGCTATGACGGAACCCAGCAACGCACACGTCGCCGTAACCACGGACGAACGCCCCTCGGGCATCGTCGTCACCGTCGAGGGGGTGGTGGACGCCAGCACCCTGTCGGAGGTCTCGGCGGTGCTCACCGACGCCCAGCGCGACGGGCGCATGGTGTATGTGGACCTGGCCGCGGTCACCTTCATGGACAGCCGCGGACTCGGCGCCCTCATCGCCGCCAACGAGCGGTCCCGCGAGGGCGCGGCGGCCATCCGCCTGCATGCCCCGTCGGACGCGGTGCGGCGCCTCCTCAACATCTCCGGCGTCACCGCCGTGCTGGTGGAGGCCGAGGAGCTCCCGGCGGCCTAGCCCCCGCGCCGCCGGTGATACCGTCGGCGGAAAACGGGAGGTCGGCATGGGTGGTACCACCTACCGGGTCACCGGGATGAGCTGCGACCACTGCCGGAAGGCTGTGGGGGATTCCGTGGGTGCCGTGCCCGGCGTGAGCGCCGTGGCGGCGGACCCCGCGACGGGCACCCTGCGGGTGGAGGGCGAACCGGACGATCGCCTGGTGCGCGACGCGATCGTCGAAGCCGGGTACGGGGTTGCCTGAGCACGACCTCCTGATCGAGGGCATGACCTGCGCCGCATGCGTGGCGCGGGTGGAGAAGGCGCTGAACGCGGTGGACGGGGTATCCGCGACCGTCAGCCTCGCGACCGAGCGGGCGCACGTGGACGCCCCGGAGGGCATGGACGACGCGGATCTCGTGGAGGTCGTGCGCCGCGCGGGATACGGCGCGGCCCCGGCCGCGGAGGCGCCGGTGGACGCCGGGGACGCCGCGGCGGCGTCCGCCGCACTCCGCCGCCGCCTGCTGTGGGCCGCGGTGCTCACGGTTCCGGTGATGGTGCTGTCGATGGCGCCGCCCCTGCAGTTCCCGGGGTGGCAGTGGGCGTCGCTGGTGCTGGCGACGCCGGTGGTGTGGTGGTGCGGCTGGACCTTCCACGTGGGTGCCTGGGCGGCACTGCGCCACCGCTCGGCATCCATGGACACCCTCATCTCCCTCGGGTCGGGCGTTGCATGGGGATGGTCACTGGTGGCGATGCTGTTCCTGGGCGCCGGTGAGATCGGCATGACGATGCACATGTCGCTGCTGCCATCCGATTCCTCCGGGGCCGAGCTGTACTTCGAGGTCGCGGCGGGCATCGTGACGCTGGTGCTGCTGGGGCGCTATCTCGAGGCCCGCGCGCGCCGGAGCGCAGGCGAGGCCATCCGCGCGCTCATGGCCCTCGCACCCGATACGGCCATCGTCGTGCGCGAGGGCACCGAGGTGGAGGTGCCGGCGGCGGACGTGCGGGTGGGCGAGGAGGTGGTGGTGCGCCCCGGGGGTCGCGTCCCGGTGGACGGCGAGGTGGTGGAGGGCGCCTCGGCCGTGGACCGCGCCCTGCTCACCGGCGAGAGCGTCCCCGTGGAGGTCGGCCCGGGGGACCCCGTGGAGGGAGGCGCCCTGAACGCGGGGGGTCGCATCGTCGCGCGGGCCACCCGCGTGGGCGCGGAGACCGCCGTGCACCGGGTGGGGTCGCTGGTGCAGGCGGCGCAGGCGGGCAAGGCCCCCGTGCAGCGCCTGGCCGACCGCGTGGCGGGCGTCTTCGTGCCCGTGGTCATCCTCATCGCCCTGGGCACGCTGGTGGGGTGGCTCGTCACGGGGCATCCCGCGGGCGAGGCCATGACCGCCGCAGTTGCCGTGCTGGTCATCTCATGCCCGTGCGCGCTGGGCCTCGCGACGCCCGCGGCGCTCATGGTGGGCACAGGAAGGGGTGCCCAGTTGGGCATCCTCATCCGGGGGCCCGAGGTGCTCGAGGGCACGCGCCGCGTGACCGTGGCCGTACTCGACAAGACCGGCACGCTCACCGAGGGGGTGATGCGTGTGGCACGGGTGGAGCCCGCCCCGGGGTGGGACGACCACGGCGTCCTCGCCCTCGCGGGCGCGGCCGAGGCGGGCAGCGAGCATCCCATCGGGCGGGCCATCACCGAGGCGGCCCGGTATCCGGCGCGTGCGCTTCCGGTGGCCACGGCGTTCCGGGCCACGGCGGGCGTGGGGGTGACCGCGGAGGTCGCGGGCCAGACGGTGGAGGTGGGCCGCAGCGGCGACCTGGACGGCGTGCTCGCCGATGCGCGCGACCGGGCTCGTGCGGACGGGCTGACCGTTGTGGCCGTGCGGGTGGATGACCGGCCGGCCGGGATCATCGCGGTGGGCGACGTGGTGCGGCCGGATGCGGCCCGCGCGATCGCCATGCTGCGCGACCTGGGGCTGCGGCCGGTCATGCTGACTGGTGACGCCGAGGAGCCCGCCCGTGCCGTGGCCGCATCCGTGGGAATCGACGAGGTCGTGAGCGGCGTGCTGCCCGAGGGCAAGGAGCGGGTGGTGCGCGACCTGCAGGCGGCGGGCGAGGTCGTGGCCATGGCGGGCGATGGCGTGAACGACGCCCCGGCGCTCGTGCGCGCCGACCTGGGAATCGCCATGGGTACCGGCACCGATGTGGCCTCCGAGGCCGCGGACATCACGCTGGTCACCCCCGACCCGCGGGCGATCGCCGATGCCATCCGGTTGTCGCGGCGCACGCTCCGCACCATCCAGGGGAACCTCGTGTGGGCCTTCGGGTACAACGTCGCGGCCATCCCGCTGGCGGTCATGGGGCTCCTGAATCCCCTCATCGCCGCCGCGGCCATGGGGCTGTCCAGCATCTTCGTGGTCACGAACTCCCTGCGTCTGCGCGGTTTCCGTCCGGCCCGCTAGTCTGCCGGGCGTGTCGCAGGACTACCTCGGGAGCGGCGGGCGCCTGGACGGCGGCCCGGCCGACGCGCTGATCGACGCCGGCTACCGCTACGAGTCGCAGGCGGGGCCGCGTCTGGCCCGGGGGCTCAGCACATCGGACCTGGCCCACGCGGTGATGCTGGCGGAGGCCGGGGCGATCCCCGGGGACCAGGCGCGGGCGCTCCTCTCCGCGCTCCTCGAGCTGGATGCCATTCCGGGTGACGCCTTCCCGTGGAACCCCGCGCTGGGCGATGCATTCAACAGCCGCGAGCACGAACTGCGCGCGCGCGCGGGCGCCACGGCCGCCGGATGGCTGTCGGCGGGGCGCCCGCGCCGCGAGGCCTTCCGGGTGGGGCTGCGGATCGTGGCGCGCGACGGCGCCCGCGACCTGCACGACGCCTGCGTGGCCCTTGCCGCCGCCCTGGTGGACCTGTCGGCGCGACATGCCAGCGACCTGGCCGCCGACTACACCTACCTGCAGCCTGCGCAGCCCACGCGCCTCGGGCACCTGGTGCTGGCCTATGCCTACCCGGTGCTGCGCGACGCGGCACGACTGCGCGGCATCCATGAGGAGCTGGACATGTCGGTGGCCGGAGCCGGCGGCAGCGCGGGGTCGCGCTGGCCGCTGGACCGCTCACGCCTGGCCGACCTGCTGGGCACCGCCGGCACGGTGCCGCACGTGAAGGACGCCATGTGGCAGTGGGACCCCTATGTGGACCTCATGTCCGCTGCGGCGACCACGGCCACGCATCAGTCGGAGCTGGCGCAGGACCTGGAGATCCTGGCCAGCCGCGAGTTCGGCATCGCGCAGCTGGCCGATCGCCACAGCCGCGCGAGCGCGCTGATGCCGCAGAAGCGCAACCCGTACGCCCTCGCCGTGGTGCGCGCCACCGCCGGAACGGTGGCCGGCGACCTCGCCGGGATGCTGGTGGCCCTGCACACGGGCTCGGCCCGCACCGATCACTTCCATGTGCTCAACACGGTGGTCCCCCGGGCCCTGGAGGAGGTGGTGGCATCCACCCGGCTGATGGCCGAGGTCGTGGCGGGCCTCACGCTGGATGCCACCCGGGCGGCCGAGTCCGCGCGCAGCGGGTTCATCACCGCCGCCGACCTCTCGGACGTGCTGGCGCAGGAGGCCGGGCTGGACTACCGCACCGCCCACCATGTGGTGGGGCGCGCCGTGAAGATGCTGGTGGATTCAAGGCGTGATGAGTCGGCCCTCACCCCGGAGCTGCTCGCCGAGGCCGCCATGGCCAGCGACGGCATCGACCTGCAGGTGGATGCCGACCTGATACGGCGGGCACTCGACCCCGAGGCGGCCGCTGACATGCGCCTGCAGGAGGGCTCATCCGCCCCGGGCCGCACCGAGGAGATGGTGGCGGCGTGCCGCGAGGACATCGCGGCGGCGCGTGCGTGGGGGTCGCATGCCCACGAGCGCGCGGAGCGCGCGGAGGAGGCCCTCCGCGCCCGCGCCCGCGAGATGGCGGGCACCTAGCCGGCGGGTGCCCCGGGGGCCGGCGCGTGCTGCACGCGCACCCGGGCCGCGTAGCGCGACAGCAGGCGGTACAGGGCGGGCCCGATGACCAGGGCGAAGATCACGTTGCCCACCGCGTGGGCCACGTCGAACCACGCGCTCGCGACGCATGCGGCGATGAACGCCGCCCATGAGACCTCGGGGCCGAACGTGGCGAGGAACCACAGGTTCATTGCCCAGCCGAATGCCAGTCCCCAGGCGCCGGCCACCACGGCCAGGCCCAGGCGGGTGCGCGTGGCCGGGCGCAGCAGGGCGCCCGACGCCCCCACCGCGCCCCACAGGAGCATCTGGGCCGGGGTCCAGGGTCCCTGGCCGAGAAAGGCGTTGGAGATGAGCGCGGCGAGTGCCCCCACGGCCATTCCGGCGCGGGCCCCCAGCGCGGCCCCGGCCACCAGGCACATCGTGGTGACGGGCTTCACCGAGGGCACCGCGGCGAACAGCACCCGCCCCGCGGCGGTGGCCGCGCCCAGCGTGGCCGTGAGCGCGAGCATCTTGGGGCCACCGGCATCGCGCTCCCACGTCACCCATCCCAGCAGCAGGAGCGCGATGGTCGCCAGGACGACCACGGCGGCAGCGCTCACGCGTGCAGGAGGGACGTGGGGGGAAGGCCCGTGGGCACGGCGTCCCCGTTCACCATCTCCAGCACCTCGTCGGCCGCGGCCACGGCAAAGGGGCCGTCGTGGGTGGCCACCAGCACGGCGGCGCCCTCTGCCGCCCGGCGCCGGATGAGGTGGGCCAGCGCCCTCTTGCGGGACGGGTCCATGCCGCGCGTGGGCTCGTCCAGCACCAGCACCGCGGGGTCGGCCACGAGGATCGCGGCGAGCGCCACGCGCTCCCGCTCGCCGACGCTGAGGTCGAGGGGATGGCGGTCGAGCAGGTCGCCGAGGTCCAGGTCGTGCGCGACCGCGGCGATGCGCGCATCGCGCAGGCTGCCGGTGATGCCCTGCACGCGCAGGGCCACGGCGATCTCGTCATCCACGCGCTCGGTGAGCAGATGGCGGCCCGGATCCTGCGGCACCATCCCGAGCCGGGGGAATCGCAGCTCCGGCGGCAGCGCGGAGACATCCTCATCTCCCAGGAGCACGCGCCCGTCCGTGGGGCAGTGCAGGCCCGCCAGGGTGCGCAGGAGCGTGCTCTTCCCGCTGCCGTTGGGGCCGGTGAGCGCCGTGACGCGGCCGGGCACCAGTGCCAGGGATGCACCGCGCAGCACGTGCCGCCCGTCGTGGCCCGCCACGATGCCCTCCGCGCGCGCTGCGGGCGGTGCCGCGGCGGTGCACGGCGCGGGCGGCTCCCCAGCGGCCTCGTCCGGCGCGGCCGGCCCCACCTGCCCGCAGCACACCGCCAGGACGCGGTCCGCGATGGGGCGCACGCGCTCGGCGCGGTGCTCGGTGATGACCACGGCGGTGCCCGCATCGGCCAGTTCGCGAAGCGCGCGCGCCAGGTCCGCCGCCGCCTGTGCGTCCAACTGCGAGGTGGGCTCATCCAGCAGCAGCAGCCGCGGACCACGGGCCAGGACCCCGGCGATGGCCACGCGCTGCCGCTCGCCGGAGGACAGCGCCTCGATGCGGCGATCACGCAGGTGCGATGCCCCGGCCGCCTGCAGGGCGCCGTCCACGCGCCGGGCGATCTCCGCGGCCGGCATGCCCGCGTTCGCCGGGCCGAACGCCACGTCGCGCTCCACCGTGCCCAGCACCGCCTGCGCCTCGGGGTCCTGGAACACCATGCCCACGGCGCCGCCAAGCGCGGCGGGAGGCTGCCGCAGGGCATCCATGCCGGCCACCTCGACGCTGCCGCCCAGCACGCCGCCGTGGAAGTCGGGAATGAGCCCGGCGAGCGACCGCAGCAGGGTGCTCTTGCCGCCGCCCGAGGGCCCCTCCAGCACCAGCACCTCGCCCGCATGGACGTCCAGGTCCACGCCGTCAAGGGCGGTGGCCGGGGCGCCGCCGTAGGAGAACCGCAGCCCGCGCACGCGCGCCATCACGGCGTCGCCGGGCGGGGTCACCTCCTGTGGGGTCCCGTGGGGGTACCCGCGCACCGTCACCTCAGTCCTCGAAGGTCGTGGTGCCAAGGCGGAGGCAGGTCTCCTGGCTCCCGGGTGCTGCGCCCCCGCGCCTTCCCGGGTGATCCCCAGTGGCCGGGCCTCGTGGACCCCAGCGGCGGCGCCCCGGTCACAGTGGCGGGACCGCGCCGGAATCGCACCGGCTTCCCTCACCACCGCCCATGGCGTCGTGCCCGGGACTATAGAGGTGCATGAACGGCGCGGGGTGGCCGCCTACGGCGCGAGTCGCTCCACCGCCCAGCCCGCCGACCCCCGCGCGGCGAGGATGCGGTCGTGCAGGCCGTCGGGGTCCTCCTGCCAGAACTCGATCACGCGGGGCTCCATGCGGTGCCCGACCCATCCCGGTGGCACGGCCCCGGGGTCGTCATCGGGCGGCACCGCGGCGAGGCGCCGGTGCAGATCGCCGCGCGAGCGCAGTGGCTCGCCCTGCCGCCACGCCCGGGCCGCCCGCCGGGCCTGGGGCCGGCGGCGCGCGATGTGATCCACCACCTCGTCATCGGGCAGCAGGTGCACGGGCCCCTCCACCCGTACCTGGCGTCCCATGCCGGCCCAGAAGAAGACCCCGGCCGCATCCGCCCGGGCCGCCACCTCGCGCGCCTTCCGCGAGCGTCCGTCGGTGATCCACTCCAGGCCGTGCGGCCCCCACCGCCGCACGAACACCATGCGCGCGGAGGGACGTCCGTCCTGCCCGGCCGTGGCGAGCGTCATGGCGAGGGGCTGCGGCTGGCCCGTCGCGCGCGACTCATCGATCCAGGCGCAGAGCGCGCGCAGGGGATCGGGCGAGATCTCCTCGGGAAGCAGGGGCGCCATGGCGACCACGGTAGCCTGCGCTCATGCCGCGCATCGCCGTACCCGACTGGATCCCGTTGCACGCCATGGCCGGGGATGAGGTGCTGCCCGCCATCGGCACCCAGCCGGTGCTGTCGCCCTACGACCGCGACGAGGTCGCACGGGTGGATGTCTCCGGCGAGGAGGCCGTGGACATGGCGGTGGCCGTCGCGCGCGGTGCCCTGGGTAGCGCCCCGCATGCTGCCGAGCGGGCGCGCATCCTCGACCGGGCCTCGGCGCGCGTGGCCGCGTGCTCCGATGACCTCGCGCTGCTCATCGCGGCGGAGGCCGGCAAGCCCATCCGCCAGGCCCGTGGCGAGGTGGCGCGGTGCGTGGACACGCTGGCATTCTCGGCGGCGGTCACCCGCACCCTCGCGGGCGAGGTGATCCCCATGGATGCCGCCGACTCCGGTGTCGGGCTGGTGGGCACCACGGTGCGCGAGCCCATCGGGGTCATCGCCGCCATCACGCCGTTCAACTTCCCGCTCAACCTCGTGGCGCACAAGCTCGGTCCCGCGATCGCCGCAGGTGCTCCCGTGGTGCTGAAGCCCGCGGGTCGCACCCCGCTGTCGGGCCTGGCCCTGGCGATGATCCTGCGCGAGTGCGGGCTGCCCCCCGCGATGCTGGGCTGGGTGCTGGGTGATCGCGTGGCCGGCGAGCCGCTCACGGCGCACCCCGACGTGGCAATGGTGTCGTTCACCGGCAGCAGCACGGTGGGCTGGGCCATCCGCGCGGCGCGCCCCGGAATCCGGGTGGCCCTGGAGCTCGGCAACGCCACGCCCGTCATCGTCCATTCCGACGCAGACGTGCATGCGGCGGCACGGGCCATCGCGGGCAGTGCCTTCACCCATGCCGGGCAGTCGTGCATCTCGGTGCAGCGCGTGATCGTGCACCGCGAGGCGCATGACGCGCTGATGGACGCCCTGCTGCCGCTGGTGGATGGGCTCCTGGCGGGCGACCCGCTGGAGGAGGACACCGACGTCGGCCCGGTGATCGACTCCGCATCGGCGGATCGCATCCTGGAGTGGATCGCCGAGGCCACGCAGGTTGGGGCACGGGTGATCCGCGGTGGCGACCGGCTGCCATCGGGCCCGGCCATGCTCGCCCCGACGGTGCTCGACGGCGTCGCGCCGTTCACCCGCGTGATGCGCGAGGAGGTATTCGGGCCGGTCATCGCCGTGTGCGCGTACGACCGCGTGGACGATGCCATCGCGATCGCGAACGACAGCCCGCTGGGCCTGCAGGCCGGAATCTTCACGGCCCGCGTGGACGCCGCCATGGCGTGGGCACGGCGCCTCGCGTTCGGGGGCGTGCTTATCAACGAGACCCCCACCTTCCGCGCCGACCAGATGCCCTACGGTGGAATCCGCGGTTCGGGCGATGCCCGCGAGGGGCCGGCATCGGCGGTGATGGAGATGACCTACCCCAAGCTGGTCATCACGCGCCTGCCGGAATGACGCCGGAACGACGGAACCCGGCGCGCGGCCGGGTTCCGTTTCCAGATGGCGGGAGAAGGATTTGAACCTTCGTAGGCAGAGCCGACGGTTTTACAGACCGCTCCCTTTGACCACTCGGGCATCCCGCCAGGTGGCCGCGGCACCTTAGCGAAGTGCGACCCGCCGCCTCAACGGACTGCGGCAGCGCGTGATCAGTCCGAGCCGGCGGCAGGGGCCGGATCGAACCGGTACCCCACGCCGTAGTGGGTGATGACGAAGTCGGTGGCGGGCAGCGCCGCGCGCAGCTTCTGGCGCACCTTCCGCACGAATACATCCACCGAGCGGTCCCCCGCCATCATCTCGTACCCCCAGGCCTCCCGGTAGATCCGGTTGCGCGCCAGGGGGCGGCCCGCCGCCCGGGCGAGCACCAGCAGCACCTGGAACTCCCGGGGCGTGAGGCCCACGCTCCGGCCATCTACGAAGGCCTGCACCTGATCGGGGTCGATCACCAGCCCCGCCGTCTCGATGGGCCCCTCGGCGTCGCGCCCGCGCTCCTTGTCGCGGCGTCGCAGGTGGGCCGACACCCGCGCCACGAGCTCCTTCATCGAGAACGGCTTGGTCATGTAGTCGTCGGCGCCGATCTCCAGCCCGTGCACGCGGTCATGCTCGCTGGTGCGCGCGCTGCACATGATCACGGGGACGTCGGGGTCCTGCGCACGGACCTCCTCGGTGAAGCGCCAGCCATCAACCTGCGGCAGCATCAGGTCGAGTACCACCAGGTCGGGGCGCTCGCGCGTGAACAGCCGCAGCCCCGCGGCCCCGTCCGAGGCCGTGAGGGTGCGGTGGCCGGCCCGGCCGAGGTGGTACGCGATGGAGTCGGCGATGGCCGCGTCGTCCTCGACGATGAGGATGGTGTGGGTGGCCACGCGGCGACGCTACCAGCGCGCGGGCGCCATTCGGCTCCCATGTGACACGTCGCCGCCGCACGCTTCCGGGCCGGGACGTCCCGGGCGGTACGTACGGTGCAGCCGTGCGATTCGCGAGTGCGCACCCGTGACGGCGGCCGGCGACCTGGTGGGGGGGCGCTACCGGCTGGACCGCCCCATCGGCAGCGGAGGCATGGCCACCGTGTGGCGTGCCATCGACGACGAGACCGGGGCGGCGGTCGCCGTGAAGCTGATGCACCCGCGCGTGCAGGACGACCCCGACCTGCTTGCCCGGTTCCGCCGTGAGGCCGACGTGGTGGCCCGGCTGGACCACCCGTGCATCGTGCGCCTGCTCGACCGCGGGTCGGTGGAGGATGACCAGCCGTTCATCGTGTTCGAACTGGTCGACGGGGTCTCGCTGAAGGCGCTGATCCGTCAACGCGGTCCGCTGACGCCGGCCGAGGCGGCATCCATCGCCAGCCAGGTGGCGCGCGGCCTCGAACTGGCCCACCGGTCGGGCATCGTGCACCGGGATATCAAGTCCCACAACGTGCTGGTAACCGACGCCGGGGTGGCCAAGCTGACCGACTTCGGGATCGCGCGCCTGCTCGACGGCATGCAGGACGGCCTCACGCGCACCGGAACGGTGCTGGGCACCAGCGACTACCTGGCGCCCGAGCAGGCCCGTGGGCTCGGCGTGGATGGCCGCACCGACGTCTACGCCCTCGGGGTGGTGCTGTACGAGGCGCTCACCGGCCAGCTGCCCTTCCCGGCTGACAGCCCCATGGCCGTCGCGCTGCGGCAGGTGCGCGACCCCATGCCCGACCCGCGCGAGGTGCGTCCGGATGTGCCGCCCTACCTCGCCGCCATCGTCCTGCGCGCCTGCGAGAAGGATCCCGACGGCCGGTTCCCCTCGGCGCTCGACATGGCGGATGCGCTCATGGACGTGCCATCCGGTGGGACCGCTGCCCTCCCGGTGATCCCGGCCGAGGTCGCCGCGGCCGATGCCGACACGGGCCGGCTGCAGGTCCCGATGTCCGGCGACGACGTGACCGGCGTGATCGCCGCCGCCCCGGCCCCGCCTGCCGCGAACGCGCCTGTCGGGACCGTGCCTGACGAGCCATCCGGCCCGCGGTCGGTGGCCCGCGCGCCGCAGCGCCGCTGGCCGCTCGCGATCGGCGCGGTGCTGGTGCTGGGCGCCCTCGGCGCCGTGGGCTTCGTCATCAGCGGCCGTGGCACCGATTCGCCGGTGCCGGGCTCCGCGCAGTCGCCGGTGCCGGGCGTGTCCGGTGGCATGCAGGGCGGCACGGCGGTGCTGCCGCTGGCCTCGGTGACCGACGCCGACCCCGAGGGCGAGGGCCGCGAGATGCCGGGTGAGGTGCCGTTGTCATACGACGGAAACACCGATACCTCCTGGCGTACCGAGAAGTACGCCACTGCCGACTTCGGGGGCCTGAAGGACGGCGTGGGCCTGTCGCTGGGCCTCGGGGCCTCGGCCGTGGCCACGCGCCTCGACCTTGTCAGCGATGGCCCCGGTGGCCGGTTCGAGGTGCTCGCCGGGGAGCCGGGGCCCGACGCGCGCGTGGTGGGCAGTGGGACGTTCGAGGGGGGCGCGCAGTCCGTGCCGCTCACGGAGGGTGATCCATCATCCACGTACACCCTGTGGATCACCGAGCTCCCCCCGAATGCGAAGGGCGATGGCTACCGGGCCTACGTGTCCGACATCGGCCTGGAAGGCACCGTCTAGCGCGCGCCGAACATAACCCCGATGGTCCTGCCGGACGCATGGGAGACGTCGCTGCGCGACCTGGACGCCCGCCTGGCGCGCCAGGGCGGTCGTGCCCGGGCCCTCGCGCCGGCATCCCGGGCCGGGTACGTGCGCGACTCTCGCAGGGTGGCCGCATGGCTGGCCGCCCACGGCGTGCCCGGGCCTGTCGCCGTCACCCCATCGATGCTGGAGGCGGCCCTCCGGGACATCGGGTGGGCCCCGTCCACCTGTCGCCGGGCCCTCACCGCGCTGCGGGAGTGGCTCGCGCCGTACTTCCCGCGGGGGCAGAGCCCGGCGTCGCTGGTGGATGCCCCGCGGGCCACGCGGCGCCCCGTGCCGCGACTCTCGCAGGACGATGCCGCGGCCCTCGCCGCGCATGCGGAGGAGCATGTCCGCTCTGCCGCCCCGGCCACCCCGGCGGAGGCCCTGGCCCTTCGCGATCGTGCACTGGTGGAGGTGCTGTATGGAAGCGCGCTGCGCCGCCAGGAGGCCTGCGACCTGCTGTTGTCGTCGCTGGACTTCGAGCATGAGGTGCTGGCCGTGGTGGGGAAGGGTGGCCACGCGCGCACCGTGCCCATGACCGAGCCATGCGTGGACGCCCTGCGCGCGTGGATCGATCGGGGCCGTCCGCGCATCGCGCGCCCCGGCGACGTGCCCGCGGGCGAGCGGGTGTTCCTGTCGCGCACCGGTGCCCCCATGGACGGCACGGCCATCTACCGGGTGGTGCGCCGCATGCTGGGTGCCCAGGGCCGCGCGGGTGGGCCGCACCTGCTGCGCCACGCGGCGGCCACGCACCTGCTGGAGGGCCCCGGTGGTACCGGCGGTGCGCACCTCCGCGTGGTGCAGGAGTTCCTCGGCCACGCGAGCCTCGCCACGACCGAGCGCTACACGGGCGTCACCACCCGGGCGCTGCAGCGCACGCTTCGCGAATCGCACCCCAGGGGTGGCGGATGAGCCCGCCGGTGGTGGACCCCGACGGCTTCCGCGCACTCGCGGAGGGCTTCGTCGCCACCCGTGGCAGCGCCAACACGCGTGCGGCGTACCGGCGTGACCTGCGGTTGCTGGGCGAGTCCCTGGGCATCGCGCCCGACCCCGCCGGTGCGCCGCCGTTCGGCGTGGAGGACGATCCCGCGGCCCGTCGGGCCGCCGCGCAGCTGTCGGCCATCCCCGAGGCCTGGTGGCAGGACTGGCGCGAGGCATTGGAGGGCAGGCCCTCCAGCCGTGCCCGGCGCGTGGCGGCGGTCCGGGCCTTCTGCCGTTGGTGGTCGCGGGCGATGGACCTGCCCAACCCGGTGCAGGACCTGCGCCCGCCCGCCGGATCCTCGCGCGGCCAGGAGCGCCTGTCCCGGGAGGTGGTGGCGCTGTCGGCATCGCAGGTGCGTCGCATGTGCGATGCGGCCGGGGCGCTGCCCGGGCCCACGGGGGTGCGGGCCCACGCGCTGGTGGAGGTGCTCTATGGCTGCGGCATCCGGGCCACCGAGGCCGCAGGGCTGGACATCTCCGCCCTGCATCTCGATGATCCCGGCGACCCGCATGTGGTGGTGCAGGGAAAGGGTGGCAGGCACCGTGCAGTGGCCGTGCCCGCGGTCGCGCGGGACGCGCTGGTGCGGTACCTGGCGACGGCGCGCCCGGAACTGCGCGCCCGGGACGTGCGCCCGCGGCCGGATCAGGCCCGCCACCGCGATGCCGACGCGGTGTTCCTGGGTGCGCGGGGCCGACGCATGGGCCGGTCGGACGTGTGGCGCGAGGTCCAGAGGGTGGCCGATGCGGCGGGCCTGGTATCCGAGGGGGTGCGGGTGTTCCCGCATGCGCTCCGTCACTCCTGCGGCACCCACCTGGTGCAGGCCGGCGTGGACATCCGCTACGTGCAGGCGCACCTCGGGCACGCGAGCCCCGTCACCACGGAGGTCTACACGCACGTGACGGCCCGGCACCTGCGCGACGACTTCGACCGCGCCCATCCCCGGGCCCGGCGGGCCTGACCCCTAGGCGTCGTCCAGGGGGATGACCTCGGCCTCCACGCCATAGGGGCCGGTCACCAGGCGGCCCACCGAGGCCCGCATGGCGGCGTCGCCCAACTGCTGCCGGTAGCGGCGCACCACGCGGTCGGCCACGCCCGCGGCCCCCGGCCTCGGCGGGCGCCCGCCCTGCAGGCTGCCCCACGGGCACACGGCGCCCGGCGAGAACACCAGCACGCCCCCGGCATGGGAAAGCACGGCTTCGTGCCAGTGGCCGAAAACCACCACGTCCACGTCGTGGCCACGGAATGCCCGCGCCATTGACCGGGCGCGTCCCATGTCGAACCGCAACCTGCGGCGGGCGGCCCAGTGCGCCGTGATCACGGCGATGTCCGCCGCGGTACGTCGGCCATGCACCAGGCCGATGCGCAGCTCCCCTGCCTGCACCACGGCGCGCCGTGGAAGATCCGGGGCGGAGGGCAGGTCATGGTCGCCATGAACGGCCACCACCGGCGCGATGCGCTCGAGCGCCGGGATGACCGACCCGTCCGACAGGTCGCCTGCGTGCAGGATCAGGTCGCTGCCCGCGAGGGCGTCCAGGGCGGCGTCGGGCAGCTCGTCCAGGAACTCGCCGACGTGCGTGTCGGCGATCACCCCGATGTTCATCCCCGGTAGGCCCGGCGCGCCTCATGCCGCGCGAACGCCAGGTCGATCAGGCGCTGGATGAGTTCGGCGTAGTCGAACCCGTCCGCGGCCATCAAGCGCCCCCACACGCTGGTGGAGGTGAAGCCCGGGATGGTGTTGATCTCCGAGATGTAGAGGTCCTCGCCCTCCAGGAAGAAGTCCACGCGCGCGAGGCCGGAGCAGTCGATCGCCTTCCATGCGCGCACGGCCAGGTCGCGGGCGTGGTCCTGCACGTGCGCGGGGACATCCGCGGGCACCTCCAGGCGCATGCCGCCCGGCCGGTACTTGGCATCGTGGTCGTACCAGTCGCTGTCGTGGAGGATCTCCCCCAGCGGGGATGCATGGGGGTCCGCGTCGCCCAGCAGGCCCACCTCCACCTCGCGGCCCATCGCCCTGCGCTCCACCAGCGCCTTGTCATCGTGCGCGAAGGCGAGCTGCAGCGCGGGCGTGAGCGCATCCTCATCCGGCACGGGGCTGATGCCGTAGCTCGATCCGAGCCGCGCCGGCTTGGCGAACGCCGGGTACCCCACCGCCCCGGCCACCCGGTCACGCACGCCGGAGGGGTCGTCCTGCCACTCGGAGTGGGACACGATGAGGGTCTCCACCCGCGGGATGCCGGCCGCCGTCGCGACCACATGGAACAGGGCCTTGTCCATGCCCACCGCGCTGGCCGCGACGCCGGCGCCCACGTAGGGCACGCCTGCCGTCTCGCACAGGCCCTGGATGGTGCCGTCCTCACCCCACGGGCCGTGCAGCACGGGGAAGACCAGGTCGATCGCGCGCGCCGCGCCATTGCCATCCACCGGCACCAGCCACGCCTGGTCGCCCGCACCGGGCACGAGCGCCACCGCGTGCCCGCCTGCCTCCCACGCGCCCTCCCGGCCGATGGTGACCTCGATCACCTCATGGCGTGCGCGGTCGATCGCCGCCGCGACCGACGATGCCGACTCGAGGGATACGTCGTGCTCGCTGCTGCGCCCGCCCCCGAGGACGGCGATCCCGCTCAAGGAGTCGGCGCCGGCGCCTGCGAGCCGCCGCTCGATCCACCCGATCCGCTGGATCCACTCGACGGCGCCGGAGCCTGCGAGCCGCCGCCCGATCCGCCCGACGACCCGCCAGCCGATGTGGGCGGATAGGCCACGATGATGGTCACGGTGGATCCGGCGGGAATGCTCGACCCGGCGGACGGCTCCTGGTCGATCACGGTGCCCTCGGGCTGCGTGCTCTCGGCGCCCGATGAGGTGACGTTGAAGCCCAGGCTCTCCAGCTTCGACCGCGCCGTGGACTGGTCGCTGCCCGTGACGTCCGGCACGCTCGCCCCGCCCTCGGCGGCGATCACCAGGTTCACCGAGGTGCCCTTGGCCACCGATGCGCCGCCGTCCGGATCCTGCGCCACCACGGTTCCCGCCGACTGGCCGGACGAACCATCGTCCTCCGACACGCTGCCCACCTTCAGGCCGGCCCCGGTGATCTCCGACCGCGCCGCCGACACGTCGCTGCCGGTCACGTCCGGAACGGTCACCTTGGTGATGCCCTTGCTCACGTACAGCGTGATGGTGTCGCCGGAGCCCGCCATGGATCCGGCCTGCGGCGCCTGGCGTACGACGGTGCCGATCTCCTTGTCACTGTCCACCTCTTCGGTGGTGACGCTGAAACCGGCCTTCTCGAGCGTTGCCTGGGCGTCCTCGACCGCCTTGCCGACCACGCCCGGCACGGTCACCTCAGCGGGTCCGGACGACACGAGGATCGTCACGGTGGACTGCGCGGCCACCTCGGTGCCGGCCTCGGGCTCGGTGCCGATCACCACGCCGGGCTGGACGTCGTCGCTCGCCTGCGTGCGCTCGGTGGCCGTGAGACCGGCGTCGCTGATGGCACGGGTGGCCGCCGCGGCCTCGAAGCCGGCGACGTCGGGCACCATCACCATGTCGGACCCGCCGCGGGTCAGGGCAAGGGCCAGCGATACCGCCAGCGCCGCGATGAGCACCGCGACGATGCCCCAGATCGCAGGGCGCCCCTTCTTCTTCTTGCGACCGCCTGCGCCGCCGGACTTTCGCCCGTCTCCTGATCCGTTGCCCATTACCTGGGTCTCCGTGGTCGCCGCTGCGCCGCCGGCTGCCGTGGCTGCCGGGGCCGTGAGGATGAGGGTGGACTGCTGGCCGCCCGACATGGCCGACCGCACCTCCAGCAGTGCCGCGGTGAAGTCCTCGGCGCTCTGGTAGCGGTCCTCCGGTCGCTTGGACAGCGCCTTCATCACCACCGCATCGAGTTCGGGCGGGATCTCCTGCGCGAACACGCGCGGTGGCACGGGGGGCTCGTTGATCTGCTTCATCGCCACCGTCACGGGGCGATCCCCATCGAACGGCACGCGTCCGGTGAGCATCTCGTACAGCACGATGCCGACGGCGTAGGTGTCGCTGGCGGCCGTGGTCTCCTCGCCCTGCGCCTGCTCCGGCGACAGGTACTGCGCCGTGCCGATCACCGACCCCGCTTCGGTCATCTGCTGGTCGGCGTCGGCGCGGGCGATGCCGAAGTCGGCCACGCGAAGCCGGCCGTCGCCGCTCACCATCACGTTCTGCGGCTTGATGTCGCGGTGGATGATGCCCGCGGCGTGGGCGGCCGTGAGCGCCGACAGGATCTGCAGGGCGTTGTCCGCGGCCACGGCGGGGTCCAGCGGCCCCTGGTCGCGGATGACCTTCTTGAGGTCGGGGCCCTTCAGGTACTCCATCACGATGTAGTACGTGCCCTCGGCCTCGCCGCGGTCGTACACCGCCACGATGTTCGGGTGGTTCAGGCCCGCCGCCGCGGACGCCTCGCGCCGGAAGCGCTCGACGAACGCCTGGTCGGCGGCGAACCGCTCGGCCAGCACCTTCACCGCGACCTCGCGGTCCAGCACGGTGTCGTAGGCCACGTACACCGTGGCCATGCCGCCGGTGCCGATCTGGTGGCCCAGCTCGTAGCGCTCGCCGAGTTCCGTGCCGGGTCCGATGGTCATGCGCTCGGCTCCCCCTGTACCGGCCCGACCGACAGCGCCGTGCGCATGACCTCGCCCGCCACGGGAGCGGCCTCGGTGCCACCGGTGCCCGAGGTGTCCTCGATCACCACGGCCACGGCCACCTTGGGGTCATCCGCCGGCGCGTATCCGATGAACCAGGCCTGGTTGCGCTCGGGGTCGCCGGTTTCGGCGGTACCCGTCTTGCCCGCCACCGACAGGCCCGCGAGGCCCGCCTCGGTACCCGTTCCCTCGGAGACCACGCTGCCCATCATGCGCCCCACCTCGGATGCGATGTAGGCACTGGACACCGAGCCCACCTCCTGCGGGCGCTGCTGCTTCACCACCACGCCATCGCGGGTGATGACCCGGCGCACGAGGTACGGCCGCATCATGCGGCCGCTGTTGGCGATCGCGCCCGCGACCATGGCCATCTGAAGTGGCGTCACCTGGAGGTTCTCCTGTCCGATCGCGATACGCGCCGAGTCCGAATCGCGCTGCTCGTTGGGGAGGAGCTTCCCGTCACGGTACCTGCCCGACACGGCGACTTCACCTGCGGGCAGGTCAATCTCCACCGGGCGGGCGAATCCGAACCGGGTCATCTCGCGACCCATCGTGCGCCCGCCGAGGCGGTCGCCGATCTGCGCGAAGGTCGTGTTGATTGAGAATGTCAGTGCGTCGGTCAGGTTGTGCAGGCCGTACTTGGCCTTTCCGGAGTTGTAGATGGGCTTGCCATCCACCACGTAGACGCCCTTGTCATCGAAGGTGGACGAGGGCGACCACGTGCCGCTGCCCAGCGCCGCCGTGGCCGTGACGACCTTGAACGTGGAACCCGGCGGGTAGAGGCCGCCGGTCGCCCTGTTCAGGAGCGGAGCCCCGCTCTCCTTCCGAATCGAGGCGAAATCGCTGGCGACCTGGTTCAGGTCGAAGCCCGGGGATGATGCCACCGCGAGCACCTTGCCGGTCTTTGGCTCGATTGCCACGACCGCGCCCTTGCGCCCGGAGATCAGCGCCTCGGCGGTCTTCTGCACCCGCGTGTCGAGGGTGAGGCGGATATCCGCGCCGTCCTTGGTCTCGTCGCGGAGGCGGTCGAGGATGGCCCCGGTTCCGTACGAGCCCGCCAGGTAGCGGTTGTACTGCTGCTCGAGCCCCGTGGACCCCTCGCGTGCCGTCGCGTAGCCCACGACCTGCGCGGCGAGCGCGCCCTGCGGGTAGTAGCGCCGGTAATACTTCTGGCCCTTCTCGCGGTAGACGACGCTCTCGGCGAGGATCACCTTGTCGGCCGAGATGATGCGTCCCCGGTCCACCAGCCTCTGCTTCTCGAGCGTGTAGGGGTTGTCAGCGCGCTCATCCAGCTCACCGGCGGCGATCACCTGCCAGTAGCCGAGCATCAGCACCAGCACGGCGAACCCGGCGGCAAGGGTGAGGTACAGCGCGCGGATGGATCGGTTCATGTGGCCGGCACCCCCCGCACGGCCTCCACGAGGCCCTGGCGTGATCGGTTGCTGATCACCAGGAGAAGCGCCGCGATGCCGAAGTTGACGACCACGCTCGAACCGCCATAGGACATGAAGGGAAGGGTCACGCCCGTGAGGGGCACGAGGCGGACCACGCCGCCGATGATGATGAACGCCTGCAGGCCCACCACCGCGGTGAGGCCGCCCGCGAGCAGCTTGGAGAACCCGTCACGCGCGGCCGTCGCGATCGCAAAGCCCCGCGCCATGAGCAGCACGTAGAGAAGCATGACGCCGATCGCACCGACGTATCCGAGGTCGTTGGAGACCGCGCTGAAGATGAAGTCGGTCTCCAGCGCGGGGATGCGGGGGGTGCCGCCCTCGGTCACCAGCAGTGCGCGCCCGAACCCGGGACCCACCACGCCGCCGTCGGCCAGTGCATACAGCGATTGCACCATCTGGTAGCCGCCGCCCTGCGGATCGGTGAACGGGTGCAGCCAGGAGTCCACGCGCGCGCCGATCCTTGGGACGGCGGCCCAGATGAACAGCGAACCCGCCGCGAACAGCGTGATGCCCAGTCCCACGTACAGCGCGCGCCCGGTGGCCAGGTACAGCATCGCGAGGAACACGCCGAAGAACAGCAGCGCGGTGCCGAAGTCATTCAGCACCACCACGGCGGCCAGGGCCGCGCCCCAGAACACGAGGATGGGCGCGAGGTGGCGCGGAGCCGGCAGGTTCATCCCCAGGCGGCGCTGGGTAGGGATGGCCAGCACCTCGCGCTTCTCGCGCAGGTAACCCGCGAGGAAGATCACCATGAGCACCTTGGCCAGCTCGCCCAGCTGCACGCGCTGGCCGCCGCCGATCTCGATCCACAGCCGCGACCCGTTCACCTCGGTGCCGAAGGCCATGGTGAACACCAGCAGCATCACGGCGGTGAGGCCGATGATGTACCGGTAGCGCTCGAGCACGCGGTGATCGGGCATGAACACGATGACCGCGCAGAAGACGATGCCGCCCAGGGTCACCCAGATGGCCTGGTCGCCCGCGAGGCCCGGGTCGATCCGGTAGAGCATGGCCAGGCCGATGCCCGTGAGCGCCGCCATGATCGGCACCAGGTATGGATCGCTGAGCGGCGCCCTCATGCGCAGCACCGCGTGCATGACCACGAACACCATGGCCACCCCCAGGGCGGTCTGCCAGGGCCCGGCCTGCAGCTCATCGGCGCGCGCCGATGCCCCGGCCGCGAGGCCCAGCATGCCCAGTAGCAGCGCGGGCACGAGGAATCCCAGCTCCCGCGTGCGCAGGCTCATCCCGTGCCCCCGGTGCGCGGCACCTTCCACTGCTGCGGCATGCCGTAGCGCCAGATGAGCCGCGTGGCGAGCGCCACGGCCTCGCCCTCGCCCAGGATTCCCTGGTCGAGCGCGGGGGCATCCTCGGTGCGTACCACGCGCGCGGGCACGCCCAGCGGCCGGCCGTCATCCATCAGCGAGATGCCGAGCAGCGTGTAGGGCAGCCCTGCGTACAGCCGTACCTGTCCCGCGTCGTCGGCCTGCACCACATGCGACCGTGACGCCGCCCAGGTGCCGCCGCCGATCACCAGGCCGATGATCAGCAGCACCGCGGCCCCGATGAGCATCAGGCGCGAGCGCCCGGTGGGCACCCGCTCGAGCACGCGCCCGGGCTCGGGAGCCCGGGCCGTGCGCGCTTCCGGCTCCACCATGGGCCGCGGCAGCGTGGCCACGCGCGGGGTGGGCGGGATGAACTCCGCGGGTTCCGGCACCTCCGCCGGGGGGCCGTCGCCCACGCGGCCGAGCACCACCGTGGCGTTGTCCTCGCCGCCTGCGGCATCGGCGGCCGCGAGCAGTGCGAGAGCGGCGTCGTCCAGCGAGTCGGCGCGGGCAAGCGCGTCGCGGATGGCGGCGTCGCCGATCGCCGCCGAGACCCCGTCGGTGCACAGCAGCACCACGTCGCCCGCGCGTACCGGTACCTGGAATGCATCGGCCGACACCTGCTCGGACGCCCCGAGGGCGCGGGTGATCACGTTGCGCTGGGGATGCCGGTCGGCCTGCTCCTCGGTCAGCGCCCCTCCGCGCACGAGTTCGGCCACCACGCTGTGGTCATCGGTCAGGCGCCGCAGCTGCCCGTCGCGCACCAGGTATGCCCGGGAGTCGCCCACGTGCACCACGTACAGCCGGTCGTCATCGCCCAGCATGCAGGCGGTGACCGTGGTGCCCATTCCGGCCCGGCCGGCATTGCCCGAGGCCGAGCGCCGGATGTCCGCGTTCGCGCGCTCCACCGCGCGGCGCAGGTCGCCCGGGCGGGGGCTCGCGGGCAGCCCATCCAGCGAGGTGACGGCGATGCCCGCCGCCACCTCGCCCGCCAGCGCGCCGCCCATGCCGTCGGCCACGGCGATGACGGGCGGGCGCACCAGGTGCCGGTCCTCGTTGTGGCCGCGCACGCGCCCCACGTCGGTGGCCCGCGCCATCTCGACCCATGCGAGGCGGGCGGTCATCCCGTGGCCGCCGCCTCCCGGGTGACGGCGTCCACCCGTGCGAGCACCACCGTCACGTTGTCCGGACCCCCGGCGGCATTCGCGTGCTCCACCAGCGCCGCCGCCGCCTGCTCCAGTGACGGCGCCGATTCCACCACCGCGAGGATGCCCTCATCATCCACGGGGCCCGAGAGCCCGTCCGTGCACAGCAGCACCACATCCCCCGGCTCCAGGTCCACGCGCAGGGCGTCGATCTGGATGTCGGCGTCCACGCCGAGCGCACGGGTGATGACGTGCCGGGCGGGGTGGCTCTCGGCGGCGTCCGCATCCAGCGTCCCGCGGCGCACCATCTCGGCCACCACGGAGTGATCATCCGTCACCTGGATGATCCGTCCGTCGCGGATCAGGTAGCCGCGTGAGTCGCCGACGTGCACGAGGTACAGGATGCCGCCTTCCAGCAGCGCGGCAGTCGCGGTAGTTCCCATGCCGGTAAGCCCGGGGTCGTCCATGGCGGCCTGCGCGATGGCCCGGTTGGCGCCCTCCAGCGCCTGCAGCATGGCCGCGGGCTCGGTGGACGCCCCCACGTCGCGGAGCGCGTCCACCGCCATGGCGGCCGCCGTTCCGCCGCCCTGATGGCCGCCCATGCCGTCGGCCACGGCGATCAGCGGTGGCGACAGCAACTCGCGGTCCTGGTTGTCGGCGCGTACCCGGCCGGCGTGCGACGCCGAGGCCACCTCAACCAGCGCAAGATCGGGGCGGCCGCTCATTCCTCCCACCTCAGCACGGTCTCGCCGACGCGGATCTCATCGCGCAGGTGCAGTTGCTGTTCGCCTGAGATGCGCCGTCCATTGACGTACGTGCCGTTCAGCGACCCCAGGTCCTCCACGAACCAGAAGTGCCCTTTGCGGAATACCCGGGCGTGGCTGGTGGAGATGAACTGGTCGGTGACGGGGATACGGCTGCTGCGCGACCGGCCGATGGTGGCACCGCCCGCGACGTCGTAGGTGGTGCCCACCGGAAGCGTGTTGGAACGGCTCACCACCAGGTGCGGCTCGGCGGCCGCAGCGGCGTGCACCACCTCGGGCCGTGCAGCCTCGCTCAGCGGCTGCTCGGGCTTCGCGCGGCGCAGGCCCCAGCGCGGTGCGGTGGCCGCGGCGCCCACCACCTCGGTCGGCGGCGCGGGCTGCGCCTGCGGGGCAGCCGCGGCGGGGTCGGCCTGCCGCGGCGGGGTCATCTCGATTTCCGATGAGCGCAGGGCGCGCGTGGACGCCCGCACCACGAACGCGATGAACAGGTACAGCAGCAGCAGGAAGACGGCCTGCCCGATGATGAGCCCCGTCTCGGTCACGGCGCCCCCCGGGCTATCGTCGTTCGACTGCCACGTCGGCGCCGCCCAGGCTCACCCGGTCGCCGTCGCGGAGGCTGTGCCGGAGGACCCGGCGCCCGTTGACCTCGATGCCGTTGGTGGACCCGAGGTCCACCAGCACGTACTCCAGGCCCTCGTGGCGGACCTCAGCGTGCACCCGGCTCACGTTCGGGTCGGGCACCACGATGTCGCAGTCACGGCTGCGCCCCATTGTGGTGACCTTCTGGGTGATGCGGAACGGCTGCCCCGACACATACAGGGTCACCTGCTCGCGTACGAGGCCCGCGGCGCGGGCCTGCTCGGGCGAGAGCACCTGCGTGCCGCTGACGGCGGCGAGCGCCTCGTTGGGCAGGGGGTCGGACGGCGCCGGGGGCTCCTCGGGAGCGGGTTCATCCGCGGGCGCGGCCACCTCAGCGGCCGGCGACGCGTCTTCAGCGGGCGCGGCGGCCGGGGCGTCCGTGCCGGGCCGGCCGGGGTCCACCATGCGACAGGCGATCCCGAACTCGCCGGGGCGCAGGTCCGAGTCGGTCTCCAGGCGGATGCGGGGCATCGACAGCAGCGACAGTCCCTCGCTGCGCGCATGGGCCTCCAGATACGAGCCCAGCTCCAGCACCAGCGCCGACTCGTAGCTGGAGAATTGGCGGCGATCGGCGGGCGACAGGTACACCGTGTACTGGTTCGGCACGTATACGCGCGACACCGACACGGTCTTGTGGTCCTCCATCTCACGGGCAAGGCGCCGCGCGAGCTCCACCGGCTGCAGGGTGCTCCGGAACATGCGGCCGAAGGTCTTCTCGACCGCGCCCTCGATCTTCTGCTCGATGTTGCGGAGTGCCATCTAGCCCACCGTGCCGCTGAGAGTGTCGGGTCGGCCCGGGGCGGCGCCACGCAGCGCGCGCCAGGGCCGTGCCGCCCATGCGATGGCGAGGATAGCCGAGGGCAGCACGGCGCCGACGGCTTCGAGGCCCCCTCCGCCCGCCAGGCCGGCGGCCACGGTGACCGCCGCAGCCCACATGACGGCCGCCGGAAGCCGCCGCGAATCGCGGCCACCCACCACCAGCGGCCATGTGAGCGCCGCCGCGATCATGATGAGGCACCCCGTGAGGGCCTGCGGGTGGGCGGCGATCGGGTCGATGATGGCCTCGGCCACCGCCTGCGGCGAGCGCACGCCTTGCAGGGACTCCCATGCCCCCGTCACCTCCCATCCGGTGAACACCAGGGAGGAGGCACCGGCCACCACTTGCCACAGCAGCAGCGTGACCATGCCCGCAACGGCGGTCCAGATGCGGCCGGCGGTGGTGCGCACCGATCCCGCCAGCAGGGCATAGACCGGCAGCATCCCGATCACGGCAAGGGCGGGCGCGAGCGCGGGCAGCAGCACCAGGCGTCCATGGCGGGCTCCCGTCAGCACGAGCAGCAGCCCGATGATCACGGCGATCGCGGTGAGGGCGGGCGCAGCGGCCGCGGTGGCGATGCCCGCCAGCAGCACCAGGGCCACCGCCGCGAGTGGTGCCCGCCACGCGCCGATTGCCCCGGCCAGCAGGGCGATGCCCGCCGTGCCGAGGGCGCTCGTGGAGAAGCCCCGCTCGGCGATGAGCCCGCCGAGCGCCGCGGCGCCGGCACCGGTGAGGATGGGTGGTGCGGGACCGGACAGCAGTGCCATGGCCCGTTTGCCACGGCCCTCCGGCAGCCCCGGTGCCTCCTCGCGGATGATCGCCGCCAGGCGGGCGGGCGCGGGACGCCCCTCGGGGTGCGGGGAGAGCCCGGCGTCGATGGCCTTGGCCAGCCGCGGCGGGAGGTCGGGACGCAGGTTGCGGATGGGCGGGATCTCGCCGAGGGCGGCACGGCGCGCGGTGTCGGCCGGGGTCGATCCCAGCAGGGGATTGCGGCCGGTCAGCCCCTCGTACAGGACGAGGGTGGCAGCCCACACGTCGGCGGCCCCGGTCACCTGCTCGCCGGTGGCCTGCTCGGGGGCCATGTAGGCCATGGTGCCCACCACGCCGCCGGTCTGGGTCATGCCCGTCTCGCCCGACAGGCGCGCCACGCCTAGGTCCGCCACCCGCGCGTATCCGTGGTCATCGACGAGGATGTTGGCGGGCTTGATGTCGCGGTGGATCACGCCGCGATCATGCGCGTGGTCGAGGGCGTCGAGAACGTCGGCGGCCATCTCGGCGGCGGCGCGGTCGCCGGGTGGTGCATCCGCATAGACCTTTTCGAGCGAGGGGCCATCCACGAGCTCGCTCACCAGGTACAGCGATTCGGAGTCCTCGCCCCAGTCGAGCATGCGGACCACGCCGGGGTGCTCCAGTCGCGACGCGGCGCGGATCTCGGCGGCCACGCGCTTCTCCAGCCCGAGGTCCACGGGGATCTCCTTCACCGCCACCTCACGCCCCGTGGCGCGGTCCAGGGCCCGGTACACGCGCGAGGTCGCGCCGCGCCCGATCACGGTGATCAGGTCGTAGCGTCCCAGCACGCGGGCGGGTGCGCTGGCGCGGGTGGCTGCCTGGCTGGATCCTGTGATGCGCATGGGGCGAAGTGGCCTTCCACCGGCGGCGGGGGAATCCTGCGAAGGAATCCGGGGCATGCGTGCCGAACGGACTGCCGATCGTAGACATCACCTGCGTGGTTTCCGTGCGGGCGGGTTGCGCTAGTGTTCCCGCGCCTCATGGCCAGATCACCGGGCGGGTGGCGGAATTGGTAGACGCGCT
>Ga0181594_10000541_pt1 | contig 34955 bp, 29 predicted proteins | sample 071ome_18_FD_145603 | JGI IMG/M metagenome (GOLD analysis project Ga0181594, IMG submission 145603) | Coastal salt marsh microbial communities from the Groves Creek Marsh, Skidaway Island, Georgia - 071413BT metaG (spades assembly) | ecosystem: Environmental > Aquatic > Marine > Intertidal zone...
TAGACGATTCGTAAAACGTACCGCCCAGCATCCCAACAAAGTAGGTGCCATCCGCATGCTTGATACGCTCGACAAACAGGCTTTTCTTTGAGGTCTCGATATAACCCACCTCAGAAAGACTCGATGCAACAGCCTCACCAATCTGCTTCAGAGATCCACCAACGGGAAGGTGAAACAGTCCAATCCGAAGCAGCTTTATCGTTTCAGGGAGTCGCCAGACCAAGGCCGTCAGAATAGCGCCGCCAAGTAAAAAGAGTAATATCCCCATACTGGGCACACGCACAGACAACACCCAGCTCGCAGTGATCGCCAATGTCTGAGCCAGCAGCATAAGTAAAGACAATAACGTATTTCTCACATGTAGCCATCGGATATCCGGTGTCAGATCGGCAGACACCACTGGGCGCAATATTTCCTTACTGCCTTTATCAAGCGCACGCTTCCAACGCCCCCGCACACCTGCAATCTTGCGAAACCGCTCTTGCGTGGTTTCATTGTTGTGTTTTACAACATCAAACGGGGCATGACTCAGCTGCCACAAGCGTTTAAGTGGGAAGGTCTCAATCCGCGTAAAATCACTGAAGATTTCCTCTGCGCGCTCCGACAATCCGGCAAACAGATTAAATCGACGGATCAAGGAGAAATAATCAGAAAACGCCAGTTCATCATCCGTCTGATTAACGGCCACCACATGCCATATGGAGCTGACCTTTTCGGGATTTTGATGATCAATACGGATGGCCCGCCCCCGCATCTGATTGGTCAAAACAAACGAGTTAATTCCTGTTGCCAGAATTAACGAGTTCACACAGGGCGCATCCCAGCCCTCACCTAGCAATGCACGGGTACCAACGAGACACTGAATCAGCCCTTGCTCCAAGGCGTCAGTAAATACCTGGCTGATGCGGTTAAGCCTGCCCGACACTTTCAAATACCCAGGATATGCCTCATGGGGCTCAAAAAGCAGATCGTCCACCCCGCCTAGCTTCGTAAGCACGTCCGTGACTTCAGAATGCAGAAAGCTGACTCGACCACTGATTAGCCCGACCTTAGCTGGCACTGGAGAGCTGGCGACCAGCGCTTCAAACACAGGAACCGCACCTAGCCGCAATTGCCCCAACTTTTTCCCAGAAACCATCTCATCGTCCCGGATATAGTCGAGCATGATCACCTGACGGAGCTCATCCTGACGCGCAAACCATTCCTTCCCATGAATGTCGACACAGGCTCTAATTTTCGAGGAGCTCATCGACAGTGACCGTTCGATAAAATGAGAACGATCAATCGTTACAGTCTGGCCCGCCATCAAGTCAACTGAGCGTAGGTGTTTGCGCAGGCGAGTCAGATACTCCGCATGCTCGGCGGCGTATTTTATATCCTTACTGGTCAGCAGCTCCTCAAGCAACACCTGCCACCAGCGACGGGTCAGTTCAGGAATATCGTCACTCGCCAGGTCAAACCGGGCAAGATCGTAAGACGTATCCAGTAAACCCTTATCCTTAAGGAACGCCAACAATGCTATGAGGCTCTCTGGGCGCTTCGCGATCCTTTGAAATAACGCTGGATCGCTCAACATAGGATGTTCGCGCACAAGCCGGATAAAATCACCCTCTTCAAATAACGTGCGACAGACAAGAGCAACGTCATCCATGAACTTCGAAATACGCTGTTGCTCGGTACGATCGATATTGACCATCCAGACATAATCCTGATGGGGGCACAACGTGCCTGCCTTGACTAACTCAGGAATGGATATTTCTTCATCGATGGGGCCGCACAATTCTGTGTAACGTTCCCAGGAGGTGTCCATGGAGTCATAGGGAGGGGTTGCTGTAAGAGACACCAGTACCAATTCGGGCGCCGATGAAACAACGGCCTTCAAAGCTCTCCACCACTCGGCAGTCAGGTGATGTGCCTCATCTAAAATGACGACTTCAATCCCACCCCGAGCAATCACATCCAGTAACGCCTCGGCATCGGGAGCAAACTTCTTACTTACTTCCTCAGGCATATCGTCCTCAGGCAGATCATCCTCAGGTAGATCTTCCTCATCATCCGTTTGCCCCAAGGCACCCTTCGCCATGGCTTTCACATGCACAGCCTGATAGGTCACTGACGTCAGCAAGGCGGGTTCGGCGAGATGAGTACTGACCCAAGGAAGTGCCAGTGGATCACCGTCAAAACCAAAATCCGTGAGTCGACGAATCCACTGATCTCTGATGATACGAGTCGGCGACAGTACCAGTGTCGGACGATGCAGTTTCCGAAATACTTCCAGGCCCAATACGGTTTTACCCGCACCGGGGGCAGCAACAATATGCAGCCGCTTATCATCCAGATGATCATCAATGGCTTGTAACACACGCTGCTGATAAGGGCGCCACGGATATCTGAACTGCATCTTATCGAAAACCACCACCACTCCTTTTTCGGTGAATTACTTAGAAACTCTTTGAAAGCGCCACGCAAAACTCAGCTGCCATAGCAACACCCAACATCTGCCTCCTGCCGCCGCAGCCTTCTGCGTTTGAATGTGAGCTCATGACCTAGGCCGTAATCGTCGACAATAACGGCGATGCACGATGAGTAGCGGCTCGCAGTAGATGGCATATATGAGGTAACCACCAAAGACGGTCAGTCCAAACGCCGCAAGCGTTAAAAAGCCTTCAAGCCATACACCATCGAGCATGGCTGAAGCGTGCGGCGTTACAAACACGTCCATCAAATAATCCGACGCGGTGTGTAACCACTCTTTCTGCGACTTGTAGAAACCAATCACCATATTGAAAACAAACAACAGAGATATGACGTAGGCCAACCCTAACCGCCTGAATTTCAACAGTCCCAAAACGAAAATTGGTAGCGATGTTCCGAGAGCTTTGCTGAGCGATACATCACCCTCTTGTTCCAATAAAGGGGCAAGCAAGAGTTCGTTTACCAAGTAGATCGACAAAAGCGCTACAGCAAGGGCGCCAAACCATCGATGAATAGTATATTGAGGTTTAAATCGATACCGCATAGCCAACATCCCTGACCTGTTACTCCAATAATCCGAGCTTACCACTGCGGCTAATCTGTCGCCCAAAAGTATCCGGCTTTCACCTGCGAGGTACCTGTACTCCAGATCAATCTGTTGATCGTTGAGCCCTACTCAACACAAAGAGATACACTGCATACAAGGCCACACCAACGACACCAATCGTGGCGCCTATGCCACCAAACAGATCCGGTGCCTTCATCATGGTGCTCATCAGGGAGTCCTGATAGTAAAAGAACCATTGATGCTCTTCAGGGAAGACCCAGATGTGCAGCTGATAAAACACGGCAGTAGGCCCGACGATCAATAGCAGTCCAGCAATTACCACCGCTAATCCGGCCAGAATAGCACCCTGCTGCGCCCAGCGAATTTGTACCCGGGCCCGAACGAGCAATCCTGTACCAACGACGGCGATGGCAACCGCCAGCCAGCCAACCCAGGTCAGGACAACAATCAGATTGGCCACGTCCTGAAGGTGCACGACTTCTGGCGTGCGCAGTAAGCGCTTCGTGCGGCGTTTATCGTCGGTGAATTCAAGTGCCTCGAGACCGTCGCCCTGCTGATGCACAGCATCGACGATGCCACCAAACAGCTGCAGATGCTCGGCCCGATCCAGATCTTCGAGCCCACGAATATAGCGATTGCGAGGGCCGTAGCGATCAATATGTTCGCCAATGGCCATCTGGTCATACCAGAAGCCATAGCCATAATCGAACGGGCGATGCGCCAGCCAACTGACAAACAATGCGGCCAGCAACGCCGCCAACAAAACCAAACTCCAAGCAGCCTGCATCAGCGGTTGGCGAGATTTTCCGCCATTCGTGACACGGCGATGATCAGTGGTTGTGTGGGAAGTCATCCTGTCTCTCGGGTCCTGTCTCTCGGGTCCTGTAGCTGGCGAGCATCCTTTAGCTGAAGAGCATTCTTTACCAGTGATACTCCCCTTGAGTGAAAAGCGATTATTCACGGCAAAGCATCGGTTCTGCGCAATCCGCCTCATAACAATGACAGATCATCATGAAACTGACGAATTAACGTGGCGATTTGTTCCGAGGCGTCCGGCTCCATATGAAAATGATGGTGCCCTGCGACTTGCGTCACGCGAACCTCTTTCAGATAGGCCATACGCTGCTCGAAGAAGGCCTGCGGCAACAAGCCCGACCCCGCCCGAATCGACAACACCGGACAAGTCACCGCAGACATCAGATGCTCCACCTGAGATTCGCTTAAGCGTAAGTCTGAGGCCAGTTTTAGCTTGGGGTCGGTCCGCCAGGCAAAGCCGCCATCCACCTTTTCAAGATTGCGTCGCACCAGCTGATCAAGCGGCGCGTGGCTTAACGCAGGGGTCGCTTTGCGTCGGGCTTCAATGGCATCCACTACCGACGTAAATACGCGAGATGGACGCAGCTTTTTGCGCGCCTCAACCCCTTCACGCAGTTGCTGTGCAATGCGCGTTTCGGGAGTAATCATGGGTCCCGGCGAATCCAGCAACGTAAGTGACGCCACTAATTCAGGAAACGCACCGGCCAGGCAGAGCGCAGCGGAGCCTCCCATTGAGTGAGCTACGAGATGCACGGGAGTACTGAATCGCGCCTTTATGGTCTCAACCAATGACGAGGTATAACCCCAGACCGGGTAAGCATCTTGCCACGGTGACAGGCCATGTCCCGGAAGATCCAACGCCAACACCTCGCCGACCTGCTGAGAGCCAGCCAACTGGGAGCTAACCAACTGAGAACCAGCAAGCCGATGCGCCAGCGCATAAAAGCTGGCGGCATTGTCGAGCCAGCCATGCAGACACACAACAGGCAGGGATGCAGTTGCCGGCGTATCTGATGGAGTACCTGACGAACCGGCTGACTCCCCCTCGCCTGCAACAAAGCGAAGCCCAGCCAGCTGACTACCAGCACAAACGATCTCAACGGCCACCTAACAACTCCCGCACCGTATGGTGGATCAATTCGGCAGTTTCTTCCGGGTGCTGCAGCGGAAACATGTGCGTCCCCGGCATCCAGCGGACTTTCATCCCCAGATGCCCTTTCATGAAGGCACCATTGAGCGGCTTAAAATACTCACTCTGACGCCCACCAATGACCGCACCGGGGACTTTCAGCCGCCCCAGTTTGTGAACATTGTGCGGAATCGTGCGCCAGATATCGGCCTCGGTTTTCGGGTCGAAGTTCAGAACCAAACGCCCATCCCGCTCGCGGGTGCCACTGCGAATGTAGTCATCCAGACAGCGGGGATCGAAGTTTCGCATCAACGACTTGCCACTAAAATACGCTCGGGCCTCGTCAAAATCCGCCCATTCTGTCTGGCGATCTTCAATGCGCTTGATGGGGAATAACCGCTCATCCAGACGGGTACGTTTAAGAAAACGCATCCCTTGCGCCATCCAGCCCGGCATGATCGGCGAATCCAGTACAATCACTGCCTTCACCAGATCCGGACGCTTGAGCGCCGTGAGCACGCTGAGCACGCCGCCCAAGGAATGCCCCACGGCTACCACTGGCTCGCTGAATTGGGTTTCGAAGTGATGAATCATTTCATCAATCAGGTAAGTCCAGTTATCCGTCACTGGAAAGCGAGGGTTCTGCGCCAGATGCGGAATAGCATGAACCCGGTAGTGCTCAGACAGATGGTCTGCCAGCACATTGTACGTCCCGCCGGTAAATCCATTGGCGTGAGCAATATGCAGAATTTCGTTCATAAATCGGTGTCAACAACATCAACAGCCGGACAAGGTAACCCGCCACCGACCTAGGCTCAAGGTGCAAAACCACCTGAGATCTGTGATTTGCTGCTACCCGTCACACCAGAGCGAAGCCCTTCGACCGTCATGACATTGCTAGCAACAACCGCCCACTAGCGCTCAAGCGCCGGGTACCAGCTTGTGACGAGAGACAGACAGCCTGCAGCAAAGACATCGCCTTCCAGCACCCAGCATTCGGCCGTTGACCAGGGCTGATCATACACGTGGCCATCCACCAGCAACGCAGCCAGGCGGCCTACCAAGGGGAGATGAGACACCAGAATGACATCGTCGGTGCGCTGCAGAAGTGATTCTACAATCTGCTCGGGCTGCCCCGATGGCGTAAGATCATCGTTAGTGATCAGGCCCGAAGCTTGCCCATCGCCTTGGCCAAGACCATGCCGGACAAGCGCAGCAGCGGTCTGCTGCGCTCTGAGGTACGGGCTGACCAGAACACTAGCACCGGGCATGTGCTGACTGAGCCAGGCACCTGCGGCATCGGCCTGCAGCTGTCCCTGCTCTGTTAATGCACGGGAAGCATCGGAGTCACCGCCGGGGACGGCGGCTCCATGTCGAACGATGGCAAGCTTTGGCATACCGTTTCTCTCCTACCAGCCGCAGGAGACGTCTCCGCAACCTTAAATTTCGTGGCGCGGCAGCGCAAACTCAACGTCAGACGCGAACGCGCCCGTCATCAAGCCTTTTGCCACCTGTTTAGGATCGGCCGCGTTAAACAGAATTTCATACGCGCCCATCACCAGTGGCATATATATACCAAGCTCCTGTGCTTTTTCCCTGACATAGCGCAGGGTATTCACACCTTCGGCCACTTCACCCAGCTCGTCGACGGACTCTTCGAGCGACTGTCCTGAACCGATGGCATAACCGACCCGGTAGTTGCGACTGAGCGGTGACATACAGGTCACAACGAGATCACCCACACCAGCCAACCCAAGGAAGGTCAGCGGATTCGCGCCCATAGCTTCAGCAAAGCGACTCATCTCAGCCAGTGATCGAGTGATAATCATCGCCTTAGTGTTTTCACCCATGCCCAATGCCGCAACAAATCCCGACACGATGGCATAGATATTCTTCAGCGCACCACCCAATTCGACACCATACAGGTCGTCTGAGGCGTACACACGGAAGTAACTACAGCTAAGAGATTCCTGAAGAGACCGTCGCAACTCACTGTTTTTACTAGCAATTACCGTTGCAGCGAGTTCACGCTTGGCGATCTCCTTGGCCAGATTAGGACCACTGATGACTGCCACAGGATTATTCGGGCACAGCTCTTCCAGCACCTGACTCATGAGCAAAAAGCGATCCGGCTCAATGCCTTTCGTAGTACTAACCAACGCCTGAGTCGGCGACAGCGAGTCTGCAAAACTGGCCACCACATCACGTACGTGACGGCTAGGAACAGAAACGAAAATTACGTCCGCGTCCGCCACCGCCGAGGCAAGCTCAGTGGTGGCTTCCAGTGTTTCATTGAGCACAACGCCCGGCAGATAGTCCGGGTTGATATGATCCTGATTAATGGATTGAGCAACTTCGGTATTGCGCATCCACTGTTTAACGCGAACACCGTTGTCCGCAAGAATGTTGGCCACTACGGTACCAAAACTGCCGCCTCCAATGACGGCTGCGCGTTGAATTGCCACGCACTCCCCCAATTTCATTGTTATTTAGCGACTGGCTTCCAGGGTATCCACCAGTTCGCGGAAAGTTTCTGCGTTCTTATCGTTGAGGCTCATCAATATCTTGTGAGCCTCAATCACCTGCTCGCGTGCACACTCTTCATCCACCGATTCAACCACCCAGCGTTCAAAACGGGCGTCATCTTCAATCTCGTTATCAACGATATGGAATACCTGATCGAAGCCCATACTGAGCAAGATGCGGGTAATGCCCGGATTCGGACTACTGATGGTCGGCGTCACATCAAAGTGATCGCGACAAAGAATAGAAATCTTGGCCAGCTGCCCAAGCGTGGTACTGTCCACACCCTCGGCCTGCGCAAGATCAATCATGACATTATGAAAATGCCCACGAGCAAGAAAATCATCAACGTAACGTTCTAACGTCGAGCAGAGATTCAGACGAACATCTCCACTCAGGCGAATCACATGTACGCCCTCTTCAAATGCAACTTCAACGATACCTGACGTCATAAGCGGCCTCGACTGATGGTAGCCATCGCGATGTCATCCGGCACTTCGCCATGCTCTGCAACTCCAGCCATCGCCCACAGGCGATCTAAATTCCCGCTGGTACTTCGTGTCATTGATAACAGAGCACTCTCCTTATCATTCAAGGACGGTTCCGACATAATTTCCAGTATTCCGTCAGAAAACAACACTAAACGAAAATCCTCCGGCAACTGGCGCGTGCTGGTCTGATATTTCGCATCACGAAACAGACCCGCCGGCATACCGCGCCCTTCAAGGTATTCAGCACCTTCTGGGCTAACCAGTACTGGCATTGGGAAGTGCCCTCCCACGCTGTAAGACAAGGTATTGGTCGATAAGGTCAATACGCCGTAAAACATCGTCAGATGCTTATCCAGCTCCGAGGCCAGCAACTCATTATTGATACGGGTCAGCACCAGCTCTGGCGAGAGGATGTCCTGACTACTGCCACGCTGAAAGTTACGCCGCAAACGGTACGTCAGGTTCTTCAGAAGGACAGTCACAAAGGCAGACGAGGCACCGTGCCCCGACACGTCGGCGATGTAAAACGCAAGACGGTCGTTATCGACCTCAATGAAATCAAGAAAGTCGCCACTCAGCATCAGTGAAGGCTGAATGCGGTGTTCGCAGTGGATATCACCCATTTCAAGCGGCTCAGGCAGCATTCTCAATTGTGCCTGCCGCCCTGCTTGCTGGTCCGCGCGTAGCTCTTCAAGGCCGAGGCGCAGTTCGCGATTGGTGTCTTCGAGATGCTCGCGGTATTCCTGATTCTGTGCCTGCAAGCGGCGTCGCTCGAGCGATTTGCGCACCGAATGCGCCAGCACTTCAAGATCAAGGATCGGCTTCACCAGAAAGTCGTCAGCTCCCAATCGCAATGCACGCACTACGTCGTCCATTACACCGGCGCCCGACACCACAATGACGGGTAGCTCAGGATGCCCCTGCTTAATACGCTCGAGCAGTTCAATGCCATGCATGCCCGGCATTTTCAGATCACAAATCACCAGATCTGGCACGCTCGCCTCAATCTGGTTTAACGCATCAGCTGCTCCAGAGGCAGACTGCAAACGGTAATCGCAATCGTCCAGGTACGCGACAACACTGTCGCGGACACTTGGGTCATCATCAATGACCAGCACGGTCGCGGTCATCGCATCCTCCACGGAAATGACAATTGGGGCGAACGTTACTCCTATCGCTCAGGGTGCGCAACGGAAAACAGACAATTGTCAGAACCGGCTCTCAGTTTCTGCAAAGTGGCATAAAGCCTGCTTTTGACCATACTGAGATTACGGCCCACACGAAGAGGATTCCGGATGCAACCAATCGCCCGCCATTTCGAAGAAAAGCGCCAATACATTCGCATGCAAATCGACGCGCCCGCACAAGTCATCACCGAAGATGGCATTACCCATCACGTCACCTGCGTTGACCTCAGCAGCCACGGCATCCAGCTGGAGTCCAGCGAGGCATTTGCCCAGGGCGACACTGGTGAATTCCTGCTGGCACCCGGCGGCGGCCCCATTACGCCACTGCACGCGCGCTTCCGTATCCTTCGAGTCAAAGAAGTGAGCCCACACACCTATCGCGCCGGCGCCACACTGGAAGCACTAAACTAATACCCAAGGCCCTCAAAACAAGGGTTCAAAAAGTAACGGCCGCGATACTGCCAGTAACAAAAACGCCCGCAAATGCGGGCGTTTTTGTTATTCGTATTGTCAGTAGTCGAGACTCTCGGGCGTCAAATGCAGACAGGCGGTAGCCGATGAAGCCAACCGAACCCCAAAACCAACGAGAGCCTAACCAAAGACCAACGACTTACTTGAAGTAGGCGTTGTCCGTTTGCGTATGGTCAGTAACGTCACGCACCCCAACCACCTCTGGGATCTTTGAGGTCAACGTCGCTTCCACGCCATCTTTCAGTGTCATGTCTACAGCACTGCACCCCTGACAGCCGCCACCAAATTTGAGCACGGCAATGCCCTCATCGGTCAGCTCAACCAAGCTCACCTCACCACCATGTGATGCCAGACCCGGATTAATTTCGGTGTACAGCAGGTAGTTAATGCGCTCATCAACCGGGCTATCGTCGTTAACCTTGGGCATCTTAGCGTTGGGCGCCTTAATCGTCAGCTGGCCGCCCATGCGATCCTTGGCAAAGTCGATTTTCGACTCTTCGAGGTAAGGAACACTCATGGCCTCAACGTAGACACGCAGTTTGTCCATCTCCTGTACCAGATCAGAATGGTTCACTTCATCCGGGCGGCAGTACGCGAGGCAAGTCTCAGCGTGGCGCGTTCCGGGCTGAGTAATGAAAATGCGAACCGACATATTGTCGACCGTCTGCTTGCTCAGCAGTTCAGCCAGGTATTCTTCGGCGTCTGGTGTAATGTCTACGTAAGTCGTCATAAGACCCTCTCTCATTGTGGCGCCATTGTACCGAAATCACTGACACTGAGAAATACCCCAGCGTTTTAGTCAGACTTTTTGCGAACAATAAGTTCCTCCACCAGCGTCCGGCAGGCACCTGCACTCTCCCTTACCACCCGAATTGCCGACGTCGTTAAGACAAGCCACGGACACCCTGATACAATGCGTCGCCATTTTTACGTCATCGATTGTCGTTGACTATCAGCCGGACACTATGAGTCAGAGAGCATGAGCCAGACAGTTACTGCCAACAAAGAATTACGTCAGCAACGCATCGCCACCCTGAAAAAGAATATGGAAGAACGCATTCATATTCTCGATGGTGGTATGGGCACACTCATTCAGAGCCATCAGCTGGAAGAAGCGGATTATCGTGGCGAACGTTTTGCTGACATCCCTCAGGACGTCAAAGGCAACAACGACCTACTGGTGATTACTCAGCCAGACATCATCGCCGGCATTCACCGCCAGTACTTCATGGCCGGCGCCGACATCGTCGAGACCAACAGCTTCAACTCGACCCGCGTATCGCAAGCCGACTACGACATGGAAGACCTGGTGCTCGAGCTGAACCAGCAAGCCGCCGCGGTTGCCCGTAAAGTGGCTGACGAGGTGGAAGCAGAGACTGGTATTCCACGTTATGTTGCAGGTGTTCTCGGCCCAACCAGTAAGACCTGCTCTATTTCACCTGACGTAAATGATCCGGGTTACCGCGCTATCACCTTTGATCAACTCGTTGAAGAATACATTGAGGCCACCGAGGGCCTGATGGACGGTGGCGCCGACATCATCCTGATCGAAACCGTCTTCGACACCCTGAACGCCAAAGCCGCTATTTACGCGGTGCAGGAAGTGTTTGAGCAGCGCGGCGAAGAACTGCCGATCATGATCTCAGGGACGATCACTGACGCCTCCGGCCGTACGCTTTCGGGCCAGACCGCTGAAGCCTTTTACAACTCACTGGCACACGCCAAGCCGCTGTCTATCGGCCTGAACTGTGCACTGGGGGCCGAAGAACTGCGCCCTCATGTAGAAGAGCTTTCTAATAAGTCGGAGTGTTACGTATCGGCCCACCCTAACGCGGGCCTGCCGAACGAATTCGGTGAATACGATCAGACCCCCGAAGAGATGGCCGTCATCGTTGAAGAATTCGCATCCAGCGGCTTCCTGAACATCATCGGTGGTTGCTGCGGTACATCACCTGCGCACATCAAGGCCATTGCCGAGGCAGTGAAAAAGCACAAGCCGCGCACCCTGCCTGACATCAAGCCAGCGTGCCGCCTGTCTGGTCTGGAGCCATTCAACTTCGACGAAACCAGCCTCTTTGTGAACGTGGGCGAACGCGCCAACGTCACCGGTTCTGCGCGCTTTAAGCGCCTGATTAAAGAAGAAGCCTATGACGAAGCACTGGAAGTGGCTCGCCAGCAGGTTGAAAACGGCGCTCAGATCATCGATATCAACATGGACGAAGGCATGTTGGATTCAGAAGCGGCCATGGTTCGCTACCTGAACCTGATTGCCTCTGAGCCAGACATTGCTCGCGTGCCTGTGATGGTCGATTCATCCAAGTGGGAAATCATTGAAGCTGGCCTGAAATGCATTCAGGGTAAAGCCGTAGTGAACTCCATCTCGCTGAAAGAAGGCGAAGAAGAGTTTATCGACAAAGCCAAGCGCTGCATGCGCTATGGCGCGGCCGTGGTTGTCATGGCCTTCGACGAGGTGGGTCAGGCAGATACCGAAGCCCGCAAGAATGAAATCTGTGAGCGCTCATACCGCATTCTGGTCGACAAGGTGGGCTTCCTGCCACAGGACATCATCTTCGACCCGAACATCTTCGCGGTAGCCACCGGCATCGAAGAGCACAACAACTACGCGGTCGACTTCATCAACAGCTGTGAATACATCACCAGCAACCTGCCACACGCCAAGATTTCTGGCGGTGTCAGTAACGTGTCCTTCTCGTTCCGCGGCAATGAGCCAGTGCGGGAAGCCATTCACTCGGTCTTCCTCTACTACGCCATTAAAAACGGCCTGAGCATGGGTATCGTTAACGCCGGTCAGCTGGCGGTATACGATGACCTGCCCGCAGAACTGAAAGACCGCGTGGAAGACGTCATCCTTAATAAGCGCGATGACGCCACCGATCGCCTGCTCGAAATCGCAGAAAAGTACCGCGGCGACGGCTCGGTACAAGAGAAAGAATCCGAAGAATGGCGTTCACTGCCAGTGACCGAGCGCCTGACGCACGCCCTGGTGAAAGGTATCAACGCTTTCGTTGAAGAGGATACCGAAGAAGCGCGCCAGATGTTCGACCGCCCGATCGAGGTGATTGAGGGTCCACTGATGGACGGCATGAACGTGGTCGGTGACCTGTTTGGTTCCGGTAAAATGTTCCTGCCTCAGGTAGTAAAAAGCGCCCGTGTGATGAAGCAGGCCGTGGCCTACCTGCTGCCATTTATTGAAGCTGAGAAAGACGGTAAGTCGGAGTCTCAGGGCAAGATCCTGATGGCCACCGTAAAAGGCGACGTACACGACATCGGTAAGAACATCGTCGGCGTTGTGCTGCAGTGCAACAACTTCGAAGTGGTCGACCTCGGCGTCATGGTCCCCGCCGACAAGATTCTGAAAGTCGCCAAAGAAGAAAACTGCGACATCATCGGTCTGTCAGGCCTGATCACACCATCACTGGATGAGATGGTTCACGTTGCCCGCGAAATGCAGCGTCTGGATTACCAGATTCCACTGATGATTGGCGGCGCTACGACGTCTAAAGCGCACACTGCCGTAAAAATTGAGCCTCAATTCCAGAACGACATTGCCGTGTACGTGCCGGATGCATCCCGCGCCGTGGGCGTAGCCCAGAAGCTGGTATCTCCTGAAGCCAAGAAAGTCTTCATTGAAGAGCGTCGCGAAGAGTACGTTGCCGTACGTGAGCGCAACGCCAACCGCAAAGCTAAAGCCCTGCTGCCGTACGCCAAGGCTTGCGAAAACGCTTTTACCGCGGACTGGGCGAATTACCAGGCGCCCAAGCCAAACAAGCTGGGCCTGAGCGTGTACGAGAACTTCGATCTTGCCGAGCTGGTGGATTACATCGACTGGACGCCGTTCTTTATGTCGTGGGAGCTGGCCGGTAAATTCCCGCGCATTCTCGAAGACGAAGTTGTCGGCGAAGCCGCCACCAACCTCTACAAAGACGCGCAAGCCATGTTGAAGCGCATCGTCGATGAAAAGCTGTTTAACGCACGCGGCGTCGTAGGCCTCTGGCCAGCCAACAAGCGTGGCAATGATGACATCGTAGTGTTTGATCCCAATGTCGAGGGCGAAGAACTGGCCGTACTGCACCAGCTGCGTCAGCAGACAGACAAGCCAACGGCGCAGCCAAACTACTCACTGGCTGACTTCGTGGCGCCCGAAGGGTCGACCGATGACTACATGGGCGGTTTTATCGTTACCGCAGGCATCGAAGCCGAAAAACTCGCCAACGACTACGATGCCAACCACGATGACTACAACAGCATCATGATGAAAGCCCTGGCCGACCGTCTGGCCGAGGCTTTTGCTGAGCGTATGCATGAAATCGTACGTAAAGATCTCTGGGGTTATGCACCTGACGAGAATCTGGACAACGAAGCGCTGATTAAAGAAAAGTATCAAGGCATCCGTCCAGCACCGGGCTACCCAGCCTGTCCGGACCACACCGAAAAAGCCACCCTGTTCCGCTTGCTGGACGGTGAGGCAAATACCGGAGTTTCCCTGACCGAGAACTTTGCCATGACGCCGGCGGCCTCCGTCAGCGGCTGGTACTTTGCGCATCCAGAATCCAAGTACTTTGGTCTGGGCAAGATCGACAAAGAACAGGTCACGGACATTGCTAACCGCAAAGGCATGGATCTGGGGCAGATGGAGCGTTGGCTGTCGCCTAACCTGAGCTACGACCGCTAAGATGGAAGCAAGTCGCCGACTGCTGGCCCGACTCAGTCGAGTTGAGCGTCAGCGGCTGAACCGCATACTGGTGATTGGTATTCCAATCATCGGTAGCATGCTGTCGCAAAGCATCACCAACCTGATTGATGCTGCCATGGTGGGCCAACTCAGCGACGTAGCCCTGGCAGGTGTCGGCATTGGCAGTTACGCCAACTTCCTGTGTGTGTCGGTCATGATGGGCCTCTCAGCTGCAGTGCAAGCCATTGTGGCTCGGCATTACGGCGCCAAGCGCCACCACAAAACCACAGAGCCCTTATTCGCAGGCCTGTTCCTGACACTGCTGATCGGCATCCCCTCGACCCTACTGTTTATCGCATTTGCGGAGCAGTACATCGGGCTCTATACCGATGATGCGGCGGTAGTCGCCGTGGCCTCGCAGTACTTTTCATGGCGCACCGCCGCCCTCACGTTTGTCGGCATGACCTTTGTGTTTCGTGGATTCTGGAGTGGCATCGGCGAAAGTGGCGTCTACCTGCGCATTGCCCTCATCATGCATGTATCTAACGTCATCATCAGTTACTTTCTGATTTTTGGCTTCAGCGTTTTTGGCACAACGTATTGGGACGGCTTTGGCGCCGTGGGGTCTGGCATGGGGTCGGCCGCGTCGTTGCTCTTAGCCGCCACCCTGTTCTACTGGCGCACGTTTGCATTGGATACCCGCTTCCGCCAGCTGTATCACTTGAGCCGCAAGACCATCCGCCAACTAGTGCGCCTGGCGATTCCCAACTCGGTCAGCCAGACATTATTTGCACTCGGCCTGAGCGTGCTGTTCTGGATCATCGGTCTGATCGGCACTCAAGAGCAGGCCATCGGCCACATCCTGACTCAGCTTTCTCTGCTGCTGATTATGCCAGCGGTCGGTTTGGGCATTGCCGGCGCCAGTTTGGTCGGGCACGCACTCGGCGCCGAAGAAAAAGACAACGCACAGCGCTGGGGCTGGGATGTGGTGCGTGTTTCCATCGTTATCATGGCGTTCCTTGGTCTGCCAATGTGGGTATGCCCAGAACTCGTCCTCACCCTGTTCACCAATGACCCCGAACTCATTGCCATCGGTCTCTGGCCATTGCGCATTCTTGGGTTCGCCATTGCCTTTGAAGTCGGCGCCATTATTCTCACCCAAACCTTATTGGGCGCAGGCGCCAGTCGTCAGGTAATGAAGATTAATCTCATCATGCAGTGGATTGTATTCTTGCCGCTCGCCTGGCTCATCGGCCCCACTCTAGGCCTCGGCCTCACCGGCGTCTGGGTGCTTCAGGCGGTACAGCGGGTATCACTCACGGTAATTTATGCGCTGATCTGGCGTCGTCAGCACTGGGCTCACATCCACCTGTGAGTCGCCCCGGTGAATGCGCTACGTAACCAAAATAGAAAGACATCGAAAACAGCGACACTGACGCTTGCCCAGAACCCCGGACGGGGTTAGCGTATGGCTAATACGACAACACCACGAGACGCCGGCCGTGCCTATTCAACACCCCTCTGTATCGGTCTACCAATCCCTTTCCAACGTCATTGCCCACCGTGGTGCCAGTGGCAGCGCCCCTGAAAATACCGCCGCCGCCATGCGTGAGGCCGTCAAATTAGGCGCCGACTGGGCGGAGGTCGACATTGCCATCTCGTCAGACGGCCAGGCTGTGGTGTTTCATGATCATAATCTGGTGCGCTGCACCAACGGCAAGGGGCTGCTCATTCAGAAGTCTCTCGAAGAGCTGAAGCAACTGGATGCCGGCAGCTGGTTCTCACCGTTTTATCAGGGCGAGCGGATATTAACGCTCACCGAACTGCTGATGTTGGCCGAGTCTCTGGAGTTGAATCTCAACCTTGAGATTAAGCCCACGATTGGCCGCGAAGCGGAAACTGTATGGGCCATGCAGCAAGCATTGCGACGCACGCCCTTCTCTCAGCACATTCTGTTATCCAGCTTTAACCAGCAGGCATTACTGGCGGCGGCCGAACACCTACCTGAGTACACGCGAGCCTTGAACGTCGAAGCCATCCCCAAAGACTGGCAGGAACGACTCGATACGGTAAATGCCGAGGGGCTGCATTTTTCTGATGATTTCGTCGAACCGCACATGATTTATGAAGTACGCGATAGCGGTACGCCCATGGCCTGCTTTACCGTCAACGACTTCGAAACGGCTCAACGCCTTTATCAGCTTGGCGTGAACGCCGTATTCACCGATCACCCCGAGCGCCTGCTGCTGGATGCAGAACCCGTAGGTCGCCATTAATTCAAACCGTCACCACGTTTAACTAACGCATTCAACCATTCGGTTTTACTGATTAAGAATATCCATATTTTCCGCTTTTCTGATTGGTTGTGCTGCGATACTCTTCGCCGCTAACCAAAACTATAACGTCAGGCAACCGGATCTTTATGTACGTATACGATCAGTACGATCAGCAATTGCTGAACGAGCGCGTCGCCCAGTTCAAAGGGCAAATGGAGCGCTACCTGGACGGCAAAATTCCAGAAGAAGAATTTCTGCCACTGCGCTTACAGAACGGCATCTATGTTCAACGTTACGCACCTATGCTGCGTGTCGCTGTACCTTATGGTGCGATGAATTCAGCCCAGGTTCGTAAGCTGGCGTACGTCGCCCGCACTTACGACAAAGGCTACGCGCACATCTCCACTCGTCAGAACGTTCAGTTCAACTGGCCAGCACTGGAGCAGTGCCCGCAGATTCTGGCGGACCTGGCCGAAGTGCAGATGCACGCCGTACAGACCAGTGGTAACTGTATCCGTAACACGACCACCGACGAATACGCCGGTGTGATTGCGGAAGAGATCGTTGACCCACGCCCGTACTGTGAAATTATCCGCCAGTGGTCAACGTTCCACCCGGAATTCGCCTTCTTGCCGCGTAAGTTCAAGATTGCCGTGAACTCCGTGCCGAACGAAGACCGCGCGGCCATCACCATGCACGACATTGGTATCAACATCGTTAAGAACGACGCTGGCGAGATCGGCTACCGCGTTCTGGTTGGCGGCGGCCTGGGTCGAACCCCAATTCTGGGCGAGGAAATCTGCGATTTCCTGCCTGAAGAAGATCTGCTGACCTATCTGGACGCCACCATTCGTGTGTACAACCAGTTTGGTCGTCGTGATAACAAATACAAAGCTCGCATCAAGATTCTGGTGAAAGCACTGGGTGTTGAGCGCATGCGTGAGCTGGTTGAAGAAGAGTTCAACCGCATCAAAGATGGCGAAGGCAAACTGACTCAGGCTGAGCTTGAGCGCGTTAAACAGCACTTCGTTGATCCTGCATACAAAGCACTGAGCGATGAACCAGCTGCACTGGTTAGCGCACGCGAAGAACACAAAGCCTTTGCACGCTGGTTAGAGCGCAACGTACGCAAGCACAAGAAAGCTGGCTACGCGATTGTTACTCTGACTCTGAAGCAGCTGGGCACCCCACCGGGTGATATCACTGCTGAGCAGCTGGATAAAGTCGCTGACCTGGCCGACCAATACAGCTTTGGTGAACTGCGCTCAACGCACAACCAGAACCTCGTACTGGCCGACGTTGAACAGACCGAACTCTTCGATTTGTGGCAGACACTGAAATCACTGGGCATGGCAACACCAACACTGGGCCTGCTCACTGACATGATCTGCTGCCCGGGTGGCGATTTCTGCGCACTGGCAAATGCCAAGTCCATTCCAGTGGCTGAAGACATTCAGAAGCGTTTCGAAGATCTGGATTACCTGTGGGATCTGGGTGAGATCGACCTGAACATTTCCGGTTGTATGAACGCGTGTGGTCACCACCACATCGGCAACATTGGTGTTCTGGGTGTTGATAAGAAAGGTGAAGAGTTCTACCAGGTCTCCCTGGGTGGTAACTCTGGCGGCAACGATGCGAATGGTTCGTCTCTGGGTAAAATCCTGGGCCCATCCTTCGCCCGCGAAGCTATGCCAGACGTCATCGCTAAGATTCTCGATTTCTATGTTGACCAGCGTACTGACGGCGAATCGTTCCTTGAAGTCTATCGTCGCGTAGGCCACACCCCATTTAAGGAGGCCGTCTATGGCAAACCTGATTAATACCCAGGGTCTGATTGAAGATTCAGAACTGACGGCCATCACCTTAACGGAGTGGCAGGAAAACAAAGAATCGCTGACCGGTCAAAAACTGCAGCTGACACTGAACAGCGACGAAACCGCAGATCTGATTGGTGCGGATGCGACGAACTTCCAGCGCATCTGTATCGACTTTCCTAAGTTTGCTGATGGCCGTGGTTACTCTGCTGCCCGTCTGTTGCGCGAAAAGTACGGTTACACCGGTGAACTACGTGCCGTCGGTGACGTACTGATTGATCAGGTGTTTTTCATGAAGCGTTGCGGTTTCGACAGCTACGCACTCCGCGACGATCAGATTGTTGATGATGCCATTGCGGCCTTCTCAACCTTCACTTCGCCGTATCAGAATGACGCCAACGACCAGCGCCCGCTGTTCCGTCGTCGCCTGAACTGATTCCCGCGAATCTTTCTGTAGCGATCTCCTCAACTCTGCCTTAGTCTTTAAGGCATAGTTGGGGAGCGTTATGCCACAGGACATTGTTTTTTCGTTTTTTCTTATCTTTGCGGGGGCTCTGGTACTTGCCACCTTTGCACTCTACACCCGCCAGCCCGTTTTAATTGCCTACATCGCCTTAGGCGCCATCGCCGGACCTTACGGCATGGCATGGGTTGAGCATCCAGAACTACTCACTGGCATGGCCCACATTGGCATCATCTTTCTGCTGTTCTTGCTGGGGCTGGACATGCAGCCGTCCTCCTTGATCGCCGTCTTACGCAAAGCCACCTGGGTCGCACTGGCGAGCTCACTGGTGTTTTTCAGCGCAGGCTTCGGCATCACCCAGCTGCTGGGCTACGACACCATGGACAGTCTGATCGTCGGCCTCGCGATGATGTTCTCCAGTACTATTATTGGTTTAAAACTACTTCCCACCACCGTGCTACACCACAAACACAGTGGCGAACTCATGGTTGGCCTGCTGCTGATTCAAGACATGATCGCCATCCTGACCCTGATCTTACTGGGTGTTATGGAAGGCAACAGTGAGCGTCCAGTGTGGCTGCCGTTCGCCGCCCTGCCACTGTTGATCGCAGCGTGCTATGGCACCGTTCGCTGGATACTGCTGCCGCTCATTCGACGCTTCGACCGCTATCAGGAATATCTTTTCATCATGGCCATTGGCTGGTGTCTGGCCGTTGCCGAAGGTGCCGCCATGCTGGGGCTGTCTGCCGAAATCGGGGCTTTTATTGCTGGCGTGACGCTGGCTACCAGCCCGATTGCTCAGTTTATGGCCATCAGCCTGAAACCTCTGCGCGATTTCTTTCTGGTGATGTTCTTCTTTACGCTGGGCGCCGGTGTCAATCTGGGATTACTGGGGGACGTTGCCATTGGCGCAGCGATATTGGCGGGTGTCATTCTGATTCTTAAACCAACTACCTTTCGTGTGCTGCTTGGCGGTGTCAGCGAACGGCCGGGGTTGGCCTGGGATGTGGGGTTCCGACTTGGGCAAATCAGCGAGTTTTCACTGCTGGTCGCTTTTGTGGCTGTGCAGGCGAATCTGCTCAGTGAGCGTGCGTCGTTATTGATTCAGGCGACGGCTATCATCACCTTTGTGATCTCGAGCTACATCGTGGTATTCAATTACCCCAACCCCATCGCAATCAGCGATCGACTGCGACGGGACTGAAGCGCGCGTATTTACACTCAACACCGACCACTGATGTCGTCAGTCGCGATTGAGATCCACCCGATAGCGGCCTGTGCCCTGCCCATTCAGTACCTTCTCAAGTACGGCGGGCAGATCATTCCGCCCGACCTCTGTCGTCATGGAAGATAAGGTTGGTAACGCCCACTCGTTGGCAGCCTTGTCGAGTACAGCTTGTTTTTCTGCCAGTGGAATCTCAACGGAATCAACGCCGAGCAAACTCACACCACGCAGAATGAATGGAAAGACGCTAGCCTCAAGCTTGATACCTGCGATCATGCCACACGTAGTCACCGCACCTTCTGGCATCAGCTGAGGAATAATGGCCGACACCATATCACCGCCCACGGTATCGACCGCTGCCTGATACATAGGCTTGGCCATGGCTTTGCCCTTGAGCGCCAGCACATCATCACGACCAATCACTTTGGTCGCGCCCAGCTCGAGCAACCAGTCGGATTGCTCGGGCTTACCCGACACAGCAATCACGCCGAAGCCCAGCTTAGCTAACAAAGCCACTGCCACCGAGCCAACACCACCGGTTGCACCGGTTACCAGCACCGGACCCTTGTCCGGAACAATGCCCATGCGTTCGAGCTTCTGTACGCTGAGTGCCGCCGTAAACCCGGCTGTACCCCAGGCCATGCTGTCAGCAAGCGTCAGCGTTGCCGGTTTGTGCAGCACCCACGATGCAGGCACACGGATTTTCTGGCCGTAGCCGCCATCCGTATTCATACCGAGGTCGTAGCCAAACACCACCACCTCGTCACCCGCTGTAAAACGCTCATCCTGGCTTTTCAGCACGACGCCAGCCGCATCAATCCCTGGGGTGTGGGGGTACTCTTTGGTCACCCCACGATTACCATTCGCGGACAGTGCATCTTTGTAGTTGACGGATGAGTACGCCACCTCAATGGTGACCTCACCGTCCGGAAGATCGCTTTCTGCTAGCGACTCCCACGAGCCCACAAACGATTTACCTTCTTCACGAATCCGGTACGCCTTAAACGTCATGAATCACCCCTTACTCTGCATTTGTTTATTCACTGCAGTCAGCACCTTAGTCGCGGCGCGCTCGAACGCGGCTTCCGCCGCCAGTCCAATGCGCTCCTGCAGTGAACGACGATACTCGTAACGCACGGTGTAGACCTCAGCTCGCTCGCAGGCCGCCACCAGATACTCGTCACTGGTACCCACTTCGTCAATCAGCTTATGGTCTAAGGCCTGCTGGCCGTACCAGATGTCGCCGGTAGCCACGGCTTCAATATCAACCCGAGGACGGAATTGCTTCACGTGCTGTTTGAACAAGCCGTGGGTGTCCTCGAGATCCGCCTGAAACTTCTCACGAGCCTTGTCTGTGTTTTCGCCAAACATGGTCACGGTGCGCTTGTATTCGCCAGCAGTAAACAACTCAAAATCGATGTCGTTTTTCTTCAGTAATTTATTGAAGTTAGGCAGCTGTGCGACCACGCCAATCGAGCCGACAATGGCAAAGGGCGCAGCCACGATGCGATCCGCCAGGCACGCCATCATGTAACCGCCACTGGCCGCCACGCGATCCACGCATACCGTGAGCTGAATGCCTTTATCGCGGATACGCTTGAGTTGAGACGACGCCAATCCGTAGGAATGCACCATGCCGCCGCCACTTTCGAGACGCACAACGACTTCATCGCCTTTACTGGCCTGAGTCAGGATAGCCGTGACTTCATGACGCATAAGCTCGACGTCGGAGGCTTTAATATCACCGTCAAAATCGAGCACAAAAACACGCTTGGTGTCGTCTGCCTTGTCACCGCTGGCAGCTTTCTTTTCCGCCTTCGCTTTGGCTTTGTCTTCTTTCTTACGGTCTTTGTCGCGCTGTTTCAGCACAGCGTCTGAAAGGACCGCCTCATCAATCTGATCTTTATGATCTTCCAGTTCTTCATTCAGTTTGCGAATTTTAAGGTCGCCTTCGCGACCACTGGACTTATTGCGCGATCCGAGCGCGATCAAGCCTCCAAATAAAATCAAAACAGCGATTACCAGAGTCACGGTTTTCAGCAAGAAACTACCGTAGTCAGCAATGAACTCCACTCACATATCCTTTCAGGTTTTTAACATCAGGGCTCAGCATAACGAAAACCACCACCGCCGCAAGCGCAGAGCGCCTGACCACGATCCTGACGGGCAAAATTCAAACAATCGTTCGAATTTCGTTGACACCCTCACCGCCCCCACATAGAGTGAAACCACGCCTGTTGAGGCACATACGAGGCGTCATCGTGTTGTGATGTCGCCAAGCCAATAAAAGTAAGCAATCTGAAGGATATTTTTATGTCATCTGCTGCTGAATTCATTAATGAAATGAACGCTAAATTCAACCCGGCCGCTGCCGCTGGTCTGGACCTCGTCTTCCAATTCAACATCGAAGACGCTGACACCTACCACCTGATCGTTAAAGACGGCACTTGCGAAGTTGTACAGGGTGAATCAGCAGATCCTAACGTGACTCTGATCCTGTCTAGCGAAACGCTGCAGGGCATCGTATCTGGCGACCTGGACGGCATGATGGCGTTCATGTCTGGCCAGCTGAAGGTTGAAGGCGACATGATGCTGGCTACTAAGCTGGGTGAACTCTTCCCTGCTTAATCGCTACTCATAAAAAAAGCGGCCATTGGCCGCTTTTTTTATGTCTCTTTGCTGTGAGATTTTAATGAGTCGAATTGACACCTCACCACTGAGAAGCAACAGCCTCACGCGCAACATCATTCACCGGGCGAGTTACTAACCCTTTTGCTGTACGCACGACACTGAACACAGCGCCATTTTCCATAGGCATGTACACCGCGCTGCCAAAATCAGCATCAAGCCAGGCATCAACACCACGTAGCCACTGCCAGGTATCAAACAATTGCGATTCACCAAAACCGTACACGGTGCGCTCAGCATTACGTTCCTGCTCCAGACTCAGGTAACGACCACTGAGTCGGTCAAAGCGATATAGTGGCTCTTTCCCTAATACCAGCAATGGCCCCTTCCAGGTAATCATGCGCACATCGAGTTGCCACTGATCGCCCCGGATAACAAATCGCTCCTCATTACCATCAGAATCGACCAGCGTCAGGTCGTATTCCTGAGGTTCGTCTAAGGAATAAATGCTAACGGTCGCCAGCGGACGCTCAAGCATCACTGAACGATAACTGGCGAGGTCCCAGGCAACAAACCCCAGCCACACAGCAAAAGCCAGCAGGATCATGCCAGAGGTTCCGCGCAACCACTGGCGGAACCAGCTTTGACGCCCCCACATAACAATGGTCGCCACGACGGCGACCAGAATGAGAAAGGTAACGGTCAGTGTCAGACTAGTTTGCAGCATGTCCCGCTCGCAATTGCACCATACTCTCCTGTGCCATCTTCAGTGCATCCGCACCACCGGCACTCGGGCTGTCGTAGGTATCGAGATAATATTCAATCGCCGTCACAGCATCTGCGAAAGCATCCATATCACTGGTGCTCGGCGGATTCCGCGCTTCAATCACCTGATGCGCAATGAAATCTTCCAACTCCAGCAGCACCTCGCGCAACTCAGCCTTCTCCAGGAAGACAACCGCACCACTGACATCATGCAGGCTTTTGCCTACATTTTTCACGTGGAGTTTGTCACCACTGTCGGCATAAGAGGCCACCGCGCGCTTCACCATGACCAAAGCGGTCACTGACTCTGACACTAAGCAGATATTGGCTTCTTTCAGAGTCACAGGATCAATCAGCTGTTCATCTTCCAGACGGTTCGTCTGAATCAGTGCCTGCACATCCTGCTCAATACGGATGATGTCATCCGCCAGCGCATTCACGTCTTTGTTGCCAGAACGAACCGTACGAATCGCGTTATCAGCCAAGGCTGACGTGTCGTTCATATCGACCATCAGCAAGGTGTCTGAGATTCGTTCAAGACGCTCAATCAGTTCCGAGTCTTCCACTGCCAGGTCCGGATTACGCTGACTGCGGTCGATAATGTCTTTCAGGGCATTGAGCTCATCCTGAAGTGCACGAGCAAACGACACCAGCGCCGACTGATCTGGACCGCTAAGGTTCTTACGCGCAGCAGCAAGATCTTTCTCGTGAAGATGTTGCTCCAGCTGGAAGCTGCCCTGCACGTCGCGAATCCGATCCGTTTCCGGTTGAGCCAACGCGACCAGATAAAGGAATTCTTTTAGCAGAACATCGGGCGCCTTTTCATTGAGCGCCTTGCCATCGGTGACATGAATCTCGCGCAACAGGCGGTCCAGTGAGCCCAGCAACGTGATGCGCTGCGGTGTCATCTCAAAGCCATCCTGACCGAGTGCTTCAATCGCGGCGCGCGCCACGTGCCAGAATACCCAGGCATGAGTACCACGACTGACACTCTCGACACGGTCGACCGCGCGACCAAGCACCTGCAGTGGGCCGTGCTGGCCAGCACCACGGATCAGACCCAGCAATCCAAGTTGCACCATCTGACGCACGCGGCGATAGGCCAACGAGCGGCTGCCGGAGGCCGGCGGTGGGGACAGTTTCGGGCGAAGATTATTCAGAAAGAAGTAGCCTTCCGGCAGAGGCTTTTCATGGCGTTCGCGGCGCACCAGGTTAATGGTTGGCACCAAGAGGGACGGCGCTACCGTCTGACCGTTCATCACGCACTCGATGTACCGTTTCAGGTACATAATGGCTTGTGTACAGGCATCTAACAAAGAGGGGCTGACGTCGTCATTCAGCTTAAGGCGGATCGTTTCCGTCAGCTCTTCACTCAGCCGCTCACCGGCGCGGAAATCCAACATTTTGAAGGTACCGCGCAACTGGCGAATTTCTTCAAGAAAGGTACGCAGTGCGTCCTTATCCCCTTCGGTGGAGTAGTTATCCAGCTGCACGGCCGCATGATCCAGTGCATGTTCGATTTCGCCCCGGACGACATGCAATGATGCTGCGAATTGAGAAGGCGCCTCAGCGCTCTGTAGTTCTGCCATCACACTCTTCTTTTTATGGTGGCGGTGCCCAAATAAGGCCCACGCTTTGTTTTCTCTATACTGCCTGATGGAGCGCCATCAGCGCAAACCGGATGTTTCCTAACATACGCTTGTTCAGCGCTCATTCCGGGAACCAGTTCACACCTCAGTACTTGCAATTTCTTTACAAATATTCATCGCTGCGGTTTTCCCCAAAACGGCAACGACAAGACCGCTCAGCTCACGCTAACTGGCCTTACTGACGCCAGAGCGCCCCGTCACTCTTCTTGTCGATCATATCGAGAAACGCTTCATGCGCACTCGACTCATCGGCAGAGGCGCGTACCACTCGCAACGCTGCAGGGTCGACCGTTAAGTGGCCAAGATTGATCTCGACATCGCTCGAGCTATCACTGCTCTCTTCCGCCAACATCAGATCCGTCTGGCCACCCGTCATCATCAGATACACGTCGGCCAGAATCTCGGCATCCAGCAATGCGCCGTGCAGCTCTCGATGGCTATTATCGATGCCATATCGCTTACACAGTGCATCCAGGCTGGCACGCGCCCCCGGGTGCATCTGTCGCGCCATGGCTAACGTATCGAGAATGCCGCAAAACTCCGCCGTACGGGACAGATTCAGACGGTCGAATTCTGCATCCATCATCCCAACGTCAAACGCCGCGTTATGAATGACCAATTCGGCACCCGATATAAACTGGCGGAAATCATCCACCACCTGTCGGAACACCGGAGCGTTCTGCTCTATCAACCACTCGTTCGTGATGCCGTGAACTTCTGCCGCCTCAGCATCGATTTCACGCTCTGGGTTGATGTACACGTGGTAGTGACGGCCTGTCAGCTTGCGCTCAATGACCTCAACACAACCGATTTCAATAATCCGGTGCCCTTCACCAATACCTGTGGTTTCGGTATCCAGTACGATCTGTCTCATCCACCTACCCCTTCTGCTCCACGGTTGGCCAGCTGGTCGGCCCGCTCATTACCTTCATGGCCCGCATGGCCTTTCACCCAACGCCAGTCCACCTGATGACGCTGCACCTGTTCATCCAGCGCCTGCCACAGGTCTTTATTTTTTACTGGCTGCTTTGCGGCGGTTTTCCAGCCATTGCGCTTCCAGCCCGCCATCCATTGATTGATGCCTTGTTTGACGTACTGCGAATCGGTGGTCAACACCACCTCACACTCACGTGTCAGCGCTTTCAGTCCTTCAATCGCCGCCATCAGTTCCATGCGGTTATTGGTGGTGTTTGCTTCACCACCAAACAGTTCTTTTTCGTGGTTGCCGTAGCGCAACAGCGCTCCCCATCCACCGGGCCCGGGATTACCTTTGCAGGCACCGTCGGTAAATAACTCAACTTTCATATCAGAGATTTGATTCCCATCGTCGTTCAGGAAGCAGAATCCCGGACGGCAGGCACCGCGAACCCGGGAGCTGCGTCCAGCAATCGTCTGCGTGGCGCATGAATAGTGGTCATGCCCGCCACCGTTTTGCGCGCCACTAAAACATAAATATTGCCGCTAACCCAGCGGTTTCCGGCCAACACCCGATCCACCCGCCGACTGAATGCATCGGAGCCCAGCGACATAGGCCACAGGTGCGCCGCCGTCGATTGATGCTCAATGCGGAAATCCAGCAAAGTCAGCCAGTCAGCGAGGCGCAACGGCGCCACTGGATTGGCCACCCAAGGCAGGGAAGTCGACAAAGTGCGCGCCCAGCGCGCTGCCCCCCAGGCACTATAAGGGTTGAAGCCGATCACGATCAGGTAGCCTCCGGAGACGAGACTGCGCGTTGCTTCGCGAATCAGTTGATGGGGACGGTTGGTCATATCAAGTGCATGCTGGAGCACAGTCACATCAATGCTTTCATCTGGAAACGGCCAATGGCTGTCCTGAATCCTGACTTGCGCTTCCACCAAGCCTTTCTGCCATGGCATGGCCGCACGAAAACAATGTCGCGTGCGCGTGCGTGACAGAAATTTAGGATCGGTATCCACGCCGGCATACAACAAATGACGACCATGCAATTGTGACACCCAGTCCGCCAACCAGCCGCCTTCCAGCGCCATAAGACGTTGCGTATCTCTGCGCTCAAGCCAGGCTTGCTGCACTCGTGGTTTAATTCGGTAGCTGTGTTTCATTCGACGTATTATGCCTTGTGGGTCTACTTGCGAGCCCATGATTAACTGTTAGACTGGCTCGCAGTAGTTGCCAGATAGCCATCGTATGAAGTTGTTACCAGTATGCCTGTTGGCTCTGCTCCTGTCAGCGTGCGCGTCGCTCACCTCGCCGAACGCCGTCTCTGAACTGGAGCCGACCTCCGCCGGATTGACGGCTTCCACCCTGTCGGAAGCCACCTCACCAGACACCGCCCCACCCGACATTTTTCCAAGCGTGAGCTATGAGCGCCCACCGAAAGATGCCTGGGAGCGCGTCATTCGGAATTTCCAGCTCGATCACCCGCAGCACGCGCGCGTAGACAAGCATCGCCAGTGGTACGTGCGTTACCCAAATCATCTACGCAAAGTGTCGGATCGGGCAAACCGTTACCTGTTTCATATTATTGATGAGGTGGAACGACGCGGCATTCCCGGCGAACTCGCTCTGCTGCCTATCGTAGAGAGCGCATTTGACCCATTTGCTTACAGTCATGGTCGCGCTTCTGGCGTCTGGCAGTTTATTCCGTCTACGGGTCGTGCGTATGGATTGCAACAGGATTGGTGGCACGACGAGCGTCGCGACATTCGCGATGCCACCCGAGCGGCATTGGATTACCTCGAATATCTCGCTGGTCGTTTTGACGGCGACTGGATGCTGGCACTGGCCAGCTATAACTCTGGAGCGGGTACCGTTCGCCGGGCAATCCGCAAGAATCGCAAAGCAGGAAAGGACACCGACTTCTGGTCACTCGACCTACCCAAAGAAACGCGCGATTACGTGCCTAAACTAATGGCGCTGGCTTACCTGTTAGAACACGCCGATGAGTTTGATGTGGATTGGCAATCCATTCCCAACGAACCTTACTTCGCAGCGGTCGATACTCACGGTCAGATTGATTTAGCCCAAGTCGCCGCACTGGCAGACTGTGACGTCGATGAAATCTACCGACTCAACCCACAGTACAACCGCTGGGCCACCCACCCTGACGGCCCTCATCAGGTGCTGGTGCCCATTGAGAAAGCCGAACAGTTTGCCGCGGAATTAGCCGCACTACCCGATGAACAGCGCGTACAGTGGCAACGTCATCAGGTAGCCAGTGGAGACAGCCTGCTATCACTGGCCCGTCGTTATCAAACCACGGCCGATGTGATCCGTAGTGTGAACGAATTGAACGGCAACACCATTTACGCGGGCCAGACCCTGTTAATTCCATCAGCCCGCGAAGGCGGCAGCGAGTACTCCCTGAGTGTCAGCCAACGCCTGATCAAACGCCAGCAAGCCACGAAACCGAAGCGCTCGCAGAAAGTCGAGTATCAGGTACAGCAAGGCGACAGTTTCTGGACCATTGCCCGCAAACACGACACCACCGTGAGCAAACTAACGCGTTGGAACAGCATGGCCCCGGGCGACCCACTACAGATTGGCCAAACCTTGACCATCTGGTCACAAGCACCGAAAAGCAGTGGCCGCGAAGTCATGCGAAAGGTGAATTACGAAGTACGAAAAGGCGACTCTCTATCGAGCATCGGCAGTCGATTTAAAGTCGCGGTGCGCGACATTCAACGCTGGAATGCCTCTCGCTTACGCGCCAAATATCTTAAGCCAGGGCAATTACTCACCCTATATGTGGACGTAACGCGGTAATGCACCCTGGCAGCCGCGTACGGAAACGCCTGCATCGCACCCAAGCGCTGAACTTCCTGTTGTGTTGCGCAATCGCGACCGTGCTATTCGTGGCGGCATTGGGTTCGAGTGCAATGGCTCTGGCTGACATGGGCTTGGCTGACGCGAGGTTCTATAGCCAGAATTCAGCACCCGCGCACGTGTCCACATCGCTCACCGACGCTGCACTACCTCAAACCATGAGCAGGATCACAGAGCCTTTCCTGAATTACGAGCCAGCCCCGTTTGAGTTACGCCAGCCAGCCCCCACACCACTGCCTCAATCTGCTCCCATCAACGGGGTATTTACGACTCTGGTGCGCGATATACCACCAGATTGGCGACGCTTTGGCCCGCATACCACGCATGCCATGAGCGAGGTCATCAGTGACCTTTTCATCCCTTTAGCACTCACCCCAGATGGCGAAGCCAAACAACCTGCGCTGGCGTCTATCTGGCAGGATGACCCCGACAATCACCGGATTGTGTTCCGCATCGATAATCGCGCCGTCTGGTCCGATGGCGTGCCCGTCACCGCCTCTGACCTGGTCCATACCCTCTTTTACTTAACCGACGCCACGCACGGCACGTTTTATCAGGCACACTGGTTATCCGACGTACTCACAGGCATCACCGTCTTTGCCCCGCAGCTATTCGCACTGCATTACCCAGCCACTTACTCCGAAGCGCCTAGCGCTCTGTTTGATATTCGTCCCTCCCCGGCACATCACGATCTGACATCAAATAGCCCCGGCCCGGTAACAGGCCCCTACGCGCCCAAAAGCCTGACCGACAACGAACTGCAGCTCGTGCGACTCACCCCATGGTGGGGCAATCAGATACCGGCATTTCGTAACCGCTTCCATTTGCAGCAGATTCGCTTCCGGCGAGCCAATACCGCAGGCTTCCGCGACTTTGCCATGGGCGCGGTTGACTGTATTGATCAAAGTAGCCGCGACGCCTCCCCAGGTCGCTGGGCCAACGGGCTCAGCGACCGTTATCGCATCGTACCCATCCGACTGGCCTATCGTCATCCGCCTGGCGTGACATTGGTGTTTCCCGCCACCACCGACGATGACACCATTCGTGCAACCCAGCAGCACCTGCTCGCCCCACAAGAAGTGGATGCGCCATGGATCACGATTGATTACCCGGCCATTCCTGAATTCGCCTGGATGTCCGCCAGCGAGGCAGGCCAGCCTCTCACAACGTCGGCCTTACACAATCGGCTACGTACCGGGCACTTCCAGGCCGCCCTTCTGACGCATCAGGGCCGGGAACTGCCGGAGCTGCGCTTTGCCCGCAGCAACATGCAGCTAGAGCCATTCCGGCTTGCTGCCCTATATGACATTCCCTATCATCACTACGCGTGCTGGTCATGGGTCACCCTGCCCTCACCGAATGCACGTGGTGACCAGCGTCTTAGCCCCACCGACTTAACCGAAGGCGGACGTATTGGCCTCGACCTCAGAGCCAAAGCGCGCATACTGAACTCACCGGAGCGGCCGAACGGAGAGCTGCCCGAGCCGGTTTACTACCCGGCAAACTAACTGTCACAGGAGCATACCGTGGGACTTCTCAGCGGAAAAAAAGCACTGATCGTTGGCGTTGCCAGCAAACACTCCATCGCATACGCCATTGCCGATGCGTTTCATCGTGAAGGTGCCGAACTGGCCTTTACCTATCAAGGAGAGAAACTCGGCGAGCGTGTAAAAAAGATGGCCGCCGGATGGGAATCGGATCTGTGCTTTCCTTGCGACGTTGCCTCAGACGATGAAATTGCCCAGGTATTCACCGACCTGAAAAACCACTGGGATGGCATCGACATCGTGATTCACTCGGTAGGCTTCGCACCGGCCGAAGAACTGGATGGCGATTACCTGAACGTCACGTCCCGTGAAGGCTTCCGCATTGCCCATGACATCAGTGCCTACAGCTTTGTGGCATTGGCCAAAGCCGCCCAGCCGATGCTCGAAGGTCGCAACGGCGCCTTACTGACCCTGACCTACCATGGCTCACAGCAGACGCTACCGAACTACAACGTCATGGGACTGGCGAAGGCCTCACTGGAAGCCTCGGTGCGCTATCTGGCTGGCTCTTTGGGCCCACAAGGAATTCGCGTTAACTCAGTCTCCGCAGGTCCAATCAAAACGCTGGCGGCCTCTGGCATTAAGAGCTTCCGCAAAATGCTGAAGAAGAACGCAGAACGCGCGCCGTTAAAGCGCAACATTACCGCCGCCGAAGTGGCCAACACTGCTGTGTTCCTATGCTCTGATATGGCGTCTGGGGTGACTGCTCAGAATGTCTATGTCGATGGCGGCTTCAACACCTGCGCCATGAGTCTGGATGAGATGGCCGACTGACACTGCGCCCTACTGCCCCCTTCTGATCACCTGAACATCGCCGTCACAGCTGGGGCGGCGTTGCTCTAAACAGACGGGCGTATTTCGTCATGAGCGCCCCAAGAAAGCAGAAAAGCAGAACCAGCAAGCAATAAAAAAGGCAGCGAAATCGCTGCCTTTTTCATGCCCGGACAATACCTTATTCGATGGTGGTATTGGCCTTAGACCATGCCTGGTAACTGACCATGTCGTTACGCGCAGTCTGATTACGCAGCAGCGATGCCAACTCATCCGTCGCTGCCATGTCTTTCCATGACTTACGATCGATATTGTCGACCTTAACCACCGTGTAACCCTCTGGAGACGATACAACCGCACTGGCATCCTGAGCCAGAGCGAACGCCTTCTGGTGCGCCGCACGTGGAGCATCCGATGCCTGACGCACAGTAGCAACGACTCGAGACCAAGTGGCTGCAGCGTCATCACCGGCAACAATTTCTTCCGCTTTTGCTTTCGCAGCTTCAAGCGCTTTCTCAGCAGAAATCGCAGCAACAATCGAGTCACGAACATCGGCCAGCGGCTTAGCGGCTGAATCCTGATACTCAGATACCATGAAGATCAACGACCCAGAACCCAGCTCAATCAGTTCGCTCAGCTCACGGTCCAGTTTCATGTTGTCTTCAAAGGCGATACGACGCACTTTATCGTTTTCAGCAATGCCTTCACCGGCCATTGCGGTAAAGAAGTCAGATTCCTGAACTTCCAGACCTGCATTAGTCGCTAGCTCCTGAATACTTTCTGCTGAGAATGCGAGGTTGGCCAGCTCCTGGCTGCGTTCAGCAAACAGGAAGCCTGCTTTCTCGCTACGAATGGAAGCTTCCAGCTCAGCACGCACCTCTGCAAGAGGCAGCACGTCTGAAGCTACAACGTCGACGGCCTGAATCAGGTGAACGCCAAATTCAGTAACCACTGGCGCGCTGACTGCGCCCTTCTCCAAAGCAAACAAGGCATCATCAAAAGCAGGATCAAATGCGCCGCGTGGATTCACACCCAGATCGCCGCCATCCACTGCAGAACCCGTGTCATCAGACAGTTCCTGAGCCAGGCTGGCAAATGACTCACCGGCGTCCAGACGTGCTTTTGCCGCTTCGGCCGCAGCCACGGCGTCGGCTTCAGAGCGCTCGTCATTCACTTCAAACAGAATATGAGCCGCCTGACGCTGCTCTTTATCCGCCTGTGCCGCTTGATAATCGGCATAAGCAATCTCAAGGTCTTCATCCGTAACGTCCTGTTCGGCTTCCAGACCCGCGTTGCTCAGCAATACGTAGCTGGCTTTGGCTTTTTCAGGGGTCATGTAACGCTCGAGATTGTCGTTATAGAAGGTTTCAACTTCTTCGTCGCTGACCTCGACACTGGCTTCAAAATCAGACGCCTTCACCGTAGTAAAACGGAAGGTACGCTGTTCGTTATCCAGAGCCTGACGCATCTGCATGGCAAATGGCGTCTCGATGGTCGACAGCATCATTGCCGAACGAACCTGGTTCTGTTTGATGTTGTCCGCCAGCATGGCGCGATACTGCATCACACCCAGACCATTCATACGCAGAACCAGCTTGAACTGCTCTTCATCGAACTGCCCAGCGGACTGGAACGATGGCGTATTCAGGATCGCCTGATCAATTTCAGACGTGGACGCGTACAAGCCCAGCTCATCTGCCTGAGTCTGAGCCACCTTTTCGTTGATCAACTGTTCGAGTGCGGACTGTTCCAGGAACTTGTCGTTGAACAGGCCTTCGTCGTATTGATCACCAAACTGGCGACGCAGTTGTGATTTTTGTTCAGCGACTTTCTGCTGAACCATCACGCGGGAGATTTCGTAATCACCAACCGTTGCAACTGGCTTGTCGCCACCGCCCAGATTGACGATGCTTTCCACACCCCATAATGCAAAGACAATAATAATGAAGCCAACGATAATTCTGGCAATCAAGCCCTGCGCATTATCACGCATGGTCTGTAACATGTTTCCTCCCTTAGGTCCGGCTGTGCCGACCTGTCGCCTGCTGCGACCTGGATGTTGTTATGGTGCTTTTTTATACGAAAAAAGCGCATCAGGGATGCGCTTTAATCTTGGCGGACCGGACGGGACTCGAACCCGCGACCCCCGGCGTGACAGGCCGGTATTCTAACCAACTGAACTACCGGTCCTTAACCCTGTACGACTGTCTTAGTTAACAGCGTCTTTCAGCGCTTTACCTGGTTTGAAACCTGGTACTTTAGCCGCTTTAATTTCGATTGGTGCGCCGGTCTGTGGGTTACGACCAGTGCGAGCTGCACGCTCTTTTACCAGGAAAGTACCGAAGCCAACCAGGGCAACCTGATCACCTTCTTTCAGAGCGCCACCGATGGCGTCAATCATTGCATCCAGAGCACGACCAGCAGCCGCCTTTGGCAGATCAGCAGAAGCTGCGATAGCATCAATCAGTTCAGACTTGTTCACACTTATCCCCTTATAGCATCCATATATGTAGTTTTGTTGTGCGACTGGATGATCGGCACAGAAACTCGAAGAGCGTTGATTTATACCAACTACCCCCTAGAGCGTCAAGCAACCTTAGTGGGTACTTGGACGCCCTGTGTCATCTTTTTGAGACTTTGTTTCGTCACTGGTTAAAATTTCGCCAATTACATCCTCAGGCTTACTCTCAAGCGCCACGTCGAGCACTTCATCAATCCAATCAACCGCCAGAACCTGAAGGTCGGCTTTGATGTTTTCAGGGATATCCTTGAGGTCTTTCTCGTTCTCTTTTGGAATCACAACGGTCTTAATTCCGCCTCGGTGAGCCGCCAGCAATTTCTCTTTCAGGCCGCCAATCGCGAGCACTTTTCCGCGCAGTGTAATTTCACCCGTCATGGCCACATCCGCACGCACAGGAATGCCCGTCATGACAGACACCAACGCGGTCACCATACCAATACCAGCACTCGGACCATCTTTAGGAGTCGCCCCTTCCGGTACGTGAATGTGCAGATCATGCTTCTCAAAGTAGTCTTCGGCGATGCCCATGCCAGAAGCGCGGGAACGCACCACCGTCAATGCCGCCTGGATCGACTCCTGCATCACCTCACCCAGCTTACCGGTTTTGATGATCCGGCCTTTGCCCGGTGTAGACGCACCTTCCAGCGTAAGCAGCTCACCGCCAACGGAGGTCCACGCCAGACCAGTCACCTGACCAACCTGATTGTCCGCCGCCGCCAGACCATAGGAGAACTTACGGACGCCCAGATACTCCTGCAATGACTCTTCGGTCACCTCACGCTTGGTGTTCGACTTATCGAGCATATTGGCTTTCACCACGCGTCGGCACAGCTTGGCCACTTCACGTTCGAGACCACGAACACCCGCTTCACGAGTGTAGTAACGAATAATTTCGCGCAGGCGCTCATCGCTTACGTCGATTTCACTGTCTTTCAGGCCGTTCAGCTTGATCTGCTTCGGCAACAGGTAACGACGTGCAATGTTTACTTTTTCGTCTTCGGTGTACCCCGGAATACGGATGACTTCCATACGGTCCAGCAACGGCCCAGGAATATCCATGCTGTTCGACGTACAGACAAACATCACATCGGACAGGTCGTAGTCGACTTCCAGATAGTGATCAGCGAACGCCGTATTCT
>Ga0181594_10000543_pt1 | contig 34926 bp, 34 predicted proteins | sample 071ome_18_FD_145603 | JGI IMG/M metagenome (GOLD analysis project Ga0181594, IMG submission 145603) | Coastal salt marsh microbial communities from the Groves Creek Marsh, Skidaway Island, Georgia - 071413BT metaG (spades assembly) | ecosystem: Environmental > Aquatic > Marine > Intertidal zone...
CCAGGGCATTAAAGCGCAGTTTCATCTCAACAAGATGCGGGCATTTTATTCAAGTCCTGCTATCACCCCACCACAAACAACACCATCGCCACCGTGCACGCCACGGTCCGCACATGGTTCAGCCGCGTCCAGCGCGTCAGGTAATCGCGCCAGACGGCCTTGCCCTCCTAGCTCGCCGCGTCCGCCGCGTCGAGCCGGTCGTTCATCGGCACATTGCCCACGACCGTCACGCCGAACATGCCGATCACATAGACCGCGCCACCGGCCACGATCGCGCCCGGCATGGCCCAGCAGCCCGAGCGCCACGAGCGCGCCGCTGTCAAGGGTGCTGAAAAAGAACAGCGGCAGGAACGCGCTCCTCACGATCACGCGGTTGATCGACTGCATCGCCCGCGCGCCCGCCTCGTCCCCCAACTCGGCAAAGCTGCGCATCGCGAAGACCGAGAAGGTAAAATAGACGCCCGCCATGATCCCGGCGGACACCAGCGAAAACCACACAAGCGCAGATAGGATCAGGTCCATCGATGCCTCCCTGCCGGGAAAGCTAACCCTCTTCCAGCCCGGGCGCAAAGCGTGTCCCCCGCCCTTGCGCCTGCCTCTTGCCCATGCGACGGGCGGGCAATGGATGGCCCCGCCCCCTTGCAGATCCTCGTCGATGCCGATGCCTGCCCGGTGAAGGAGGAGGTCTACAAGGTCGCGGGCCGCCACAAGGTGCCGGTCGCGGTGGTCAGCAACAGCGCCTTTCGCATTCCGCAGGGCGGCCTCGTGCGCCGCGTGGTGGTAAGCGACAAGTTCGACGCCGCGGACGACTGGATCGCGGGGGAGGCCGGCCCGCACTCTGTCGTGATCACCGGCGACATCCTGCTGGCCGAGCGTTGCCTGAAGGCGGGGGCCACGGTGCTGGTGAAGCTAGGGCGGAGCGGCTAGCCGCCTATTCCACCTCCTCTTCGGGCAGGTAGAGCTTGTCGCCCTTCTGGTGGTAGAGCTTGCTCATCTCTTCCATGCCTTCTTCGGCGGCCTTCTCGTCCCCGCCAGCCGCGATAAATGCACTGCTCTCCTGGTTCTGCTTCGTGGCAAAGTCGCGCACTTCCTGGGTGATCTTCATCGAGCAGAATTTCGGCCCGCACATCGAGCAGAAGTGCGCCGTCTTCGCACCTTCGGCCGGCAGCGTCTGGTCGTGGTACTGCTCGGCCGTATCGGGATCGAGCGACAGGTTGAACTGGTCGCGCCAGCGGAATTCGAAGCGCGCCTTGCTCAGCGCATCGTCGCGGACCTTGGCCGCCGGGTGGCCCTTGGCAAGGTCGGCCGCGTGGGCCGCCAGCCGGTAGGTCACCACGCCGACCTTCACATCGTCGCGGTCGGGCAGGCCGAGGTGCTCCTTGGGCGTGACGTAGCAGAGCATCGCCGTGCCAAACCAGCCGATCATCCCCGCGCCGATGCCGCTGGTGATGTGGTCGTAGCCCGGCGCGACGTCGGTAACGAGCGGCCCGAGCGTGTAGAACGGCGCCTCGCCGCAGGCCTCGAGCTGCTTGTCCATGTTCTCCTTGATCTTGTGCATGGGCACGTGGCCGGGTCCCTCGATCATCACCTGAACGTCCTGCTCCCAGGCCTTCTTGGTCAGCTCGCCAAGGGTGTAGAGCTCGGCGAACTGCGCCTCATCGTTGGCGTCGTGAATCGATCCGGGCCGCAGGCCGTCGCCCAGCGAATAGGCGATGTCGTAGGCCTTCATGATCTCGGTGATCTCGTCGAAGCGCTCGTAAAGGAAGCTCTCCTTGTGGTGCGCGAGGCACCACTTGGCCATGATCGAGCCGCCGCGGCTGACGATCCCGGTCATGCGCTTTGCGGTCATCGGGATGTAGGGCAGGCGCACGCCGGCGTGGATGGTGAAGTAGTCGACGCCCTGCTCGGCCTGCTCGATGAGGGTGTCGCGGAACACCTCCCACGTGAGGTCCTCAGCAATGCCGCCGACCTTCTCGAGCGCCTGGTAGATCGGCACGGTGCCGATCGGGACGGGCGAATTGCGGATGATCCATTCGCGGGTGTCGTGGATGTTGCGGCCGGTGGAGAGGTCCATCACCGTGTCCGCGCCCCAGCGGATCGCCCAGACCATCTTTTCGACTTCCTGCGCAACGTCGCTGGCGACGGCGGAGTTGCCGATGTTGGCATTGACCTTGACGAGGAAGTTGCGCCCGATCGCCATCGGCTCGCACTCGGGGTGGTTGACGTTGGAGGGGATGATCGCCCTGCCCCGCGCCACTTCGTCGCGGACGAATTCGGGGGTGACGTAATCCGGGATAGCAGCGCCGAAGTCCTGCCCGTCGCGGACATATTCGGCGAGCTTCTCGCGGCCGAGGTTCTCGCGCTCGGCGACATATTCCATCTCGGGGGTGATCATGCCGCGGCGCGCGTAATGCATCTGGCTGATGTTGCCGCCCGCTTTGGCGCGCAAGGGTCGCTTCACGACGTTGGGAAAGGCAGGGACGCCGGCGGACCGGTCAGGACCAAGTTGGCCGTTGTCTTCCGGACGGACTTCGCGGGCGTCGTAGGCCTCGACATCGCCGCGCGCCTCCTGCCACTCGCGACGCAGCAGCGGCAGGCCCGCGTGTATGTCGATCAGCGCATCGGGATCGGTGTAGGGCCCGGAAGTGTCATAGACGCGCACCGGCGGCTCGCCGCTCGTCGGCTCCAGCGCGATCTCGCGCATGGCGACCCTGAGCGGGCCGACGTGGATCTTGCGAGAACCCCGGATCGGGCCGGTGGTGACGCCGATTTCGAGCGGGGAATTGATGTCTGCCATGTGTTTACGTCTTTCTCTTGAGGAAACTTGTCAGAGCCGCGCAATTGCCACGCCGATAAGGGCGATGCCGACCAGGCCGGAGAATACTGCCCAGCCCCGGCTGATCGTGCCGAGCAGGCCGCGCGCCCATTTCATGAATGCCTCGCCGATTGCCAGCATCAGGAACCCTTCGAGCGCCATGCCGCCGCCCATCACGGTGACGAGGATGGAAAGCCAGTCATCCGGGTTCCAGGGCGATACGAGGTAAATGATTGCGCCTATCGAAATGCACACGATCCCTGCCAGGAACAGCAGCCCGGGATGAATAATGAAATCCTCGACCATCAGGCCCCAGGTGCCGGGTTTGATGAGTTCGCCGATCGACGCGCCAAGCGCATAGAGCCCCATAAACAGGGCGATCCATGCCGGGATGTCAGCAGTATGCTCAACCATGACTCTCTCCTCGCATTCACGGGAAGTGCCTGTCGCGGTCCGCACGCCAGCCCTTCCCTCCGCCTGTGTTAACAGGTTCAGGTTCGACGGGTCGCGGGACGTGACGCCCACCTCTCAGCCACTCGGCTCCCCGGGGATGGTGGCAGTGTAGTGGCGCGGATCGCCTGCGTCCAGTATCCTCGCCGACCAGATCCACGGAGAGGAAGCCCCATGAACGACGCAACCCACATCGCCAACCTGCTGTATCGCTACGCCGAGCTGATCGACTCCGGCGATCTTGAAGGCACTGCCGCGCTGTTCGAACGGGCGAAGGTGAAGATGTCGGGCGACACCGTGGTCGAAGGAACTGCGCCGATGCTGGAGGTGTGGAACTCGCACGTGCGGCTTTATCCCGATGGGACGCCGCGCACCAAGCATGTCATCACCAATCCGATCATCGAAATCGACGAGGCGGCTGGGACGGCAACATGCCGGTCCTATTACACCGTTATCCAGGCGACTCCCCAGCTGCCACTGCAGGTCATCTGCGTGGGCCGCTATCACGACGTGTTCGCGAAAGACGATGATGGCTGGTATTTCGCCGCGCGCGACTATTCGATGCTCGATGCTACCGGCAATATGAGCGCTCACATGCTGGTCGAGGTAGCCGGCGGCTGACACCGTAGCGATGCGAAACTGCGTTCGCAGACTTTTGCAGGAGCGGAACCAGGCCGCGCGGCCTAGGTATCTTTGCGAGCCCTCCGATTTGGCCAAAGTTCACGCAAAGCACCTAATTTTCTGCATCACTGGCAATGGCAGCAAACGGACGTTCGCTCATGGCGCGCATCATACTCGCGGAAGACGACGAGATCATCGCCGACCTCGCGGTTGATGCGCTGATGAGCGCCGGCCACGCGATCGCCCATTTCGACAATGGCAGGGATGCGCTCGAAGCGGTCAAATTCCGCGTGCCTGACCTGCTGATCCTCGATTGCAACATGCCGGTCATGTCGGGGATCGAGCTGCTACGCTAGCTGCGCATCGACATGGGTCTCTATTCCCTGCCGGTCATGATGCTGACCGCCCGCTGCGCCCAGGCCGACGAGGATATCGCCCTGTTCGAAGGGGCCAACGACTATGTTCGCAAGCCGTTCGATCTGGACGACCTCGTGGTCAAGGCCGAGGCACTGTTTCGCGAGCCCAATATCAGGGCCGCACGCGCCGTTTTTCGCTCCGCCTGAGGAATGCCAGGCCCGAGGCATGCGTCTCGGGCCTGGGCCGGGTACAACTCTGAAATCGCTTACGCGAAAGCCCGCAACTCCCGCTCCGCTTCGGACACTGCATGGCAATAGTCGTCCGGTCCGGCAGCGCGCAACGCGCCCTCGCACTTGCGGGCAATCTGCCCAAGCCGTTCCTCGCCGAAGAGCCCTGCCGTACCGCACAGCTTGTGCAGTTCGTCGATCAGCTGCTCCAGCTCGGTCTCGTCGACCCGGTTGCGTTCGGCCAGATCCGCCAGCCGCGCAAATACGGTGGCGCGCCTTTCAAGATACCGATCCTGCAATTGCCGCTTGCGCGGTTGTCCGCCGGACGAAGGCTTTTCGCAGCCTTCGGATTCCGTCTCCACCGGGACCCACTCGTTGATCACGCGCGAGAGGCGATCCAGCGAGGTCGGCTTCGCAAGATGCCCCTGCATCCCCGCAATCATGCAGGCTGCGATATCCTCTTCGAACGCATTGGCGGTAAGCGCCACGATTGGCAGAGTTCGGGCTGAGTATCCCGCTGTACGCAACGCCCTTGCCGCAGCAAAGCCGTCCATCACCGGCATGCGCAGGTCCATCAGCACGAGCCGGTAGGGCTCACCGGCCCCGCTGGCCGCCTCTACCAGTTCGATCGCGACCCGCCCGTTCTCGGCTATATCGCAGCGCACGCCGAGCTTCTCCATCTGCTCCTCGATCAGCAGCTGGTTGATGTCTAAGTCCTCTACCACGAGAATTCGGGGGGCATCGCTGCGGCGCACATTGGTCGAACAGGGCGGGCCCGCCCCGGCTTCGGCGCATTCCTGCGTCGAGGATTCTTTCAGCGGCAATGTCAGCTCGACTGTCGTGCCCTCATCGAGCGCGCTCTCGATCTCCATCTTGCCGCCCATCAAACGAACCAGCTCGCTGCTGATCGTGAGGCCCAGCCCGGATCCTCCGAAATCCTGGGTCACCTTCTCATCGGCCTGGACGAACTTCGCGAGGACCTTGTCGAGCATGGCGGGCGGAATGCCGATTCCGGTATCGATGACCTTGATCGTCATGTTGCGTGCATTGCGCGGACAGGGCTCAACGCGCACTGTCACACTTCCGGTCTGGGTAAACTTCACCGCGTTACCGGTCAGATTGAGCAGGACCTGCCGGATTCGCATCGTGTCGCCTTCGGTGACCTCGGGCAATGAATCGTCGATCACCAGGTTGAGCGCCAGCCCCTTGTGCTCCGCAACGGGCCGCATGAGTTCAACGCATTGACCGATCCGTTCGCGCAGCAGCATCGGCTTCTCGGCAATTTGCAGCTTGTTTTCCTCGATCTTCGACACGTCGAGGATATCGTTGAGCAGCTGCATCATCTTCTCGCCGGAATCGATGATCATGGCGACATGGCGGGCCTGCTCAGGGTCCAGATCGGAAGCGCGCAGGAGCTCGGCAAAGCCCATGAGACCGGCCATCGGCGTGCGCACCTCATGGCTCATGTTCGCAAGGAACGTCGATTTCGCGCTTGCCTCTGCCTTTGCCTTCTCAAGCGCGCTTTCCAGTTCGGTCTGCGCGGTGACATCACTGGCCAGCAGGAGTATCTTGCTTGGACAGCCATTGGCGTCGCGGATCGCGTTGAACGTTGCCTGAAGGCGCAATTTGCCGCCGTCTGCGGCGTGAACCTCGATCTTGCCGTTGGCGCAGAGTCCATCAGTGACGCACTTTACGACCTTGCGGGAACCTTCGGCTTCCGCGTCGAAAATGACGATCTCGTGGATGTGCTGGCCAAGCACTTCGTCTTCCTGAAATCCGGTCGCATTCAGGAATACCTGGTTCGCGGCGGTCACCGTGCCGTTCCAGTCCGTTTCGAGGAGCATGTTGGCCCGGTCGATCGCCGCCATCTTTCCGGCTACATCGGCGCGCTCGCGCAAGGTCGAGGTCACGTCCGTGGCGATCTTGAGGATCGAGACTACCCCTCCGACAGCATTGAACACCGGACTGTAGCTGGCCTGAAGCCAGAATTCGCTGCCGTCCTTGGCGATCCTCCTGTAGCTGCCGCTATGATCCCTGCCTTCGCGCAGCGTTTGCCACAGCATGCGATATCGCTCGGTGGCGCTTTCGCCTTCCGGGCAGACCACGCTGTGAAGCCGGCCCAGGATCTCATCGCGATCATATCCGCTTACGCGCAGGAAATTATCGTTGCAGTATGTGATCATCCCTTCGGGCGAAAGCCGCACCACGATGTGCGAGCGCGAAATAGCTTCCCAAGCTGCCGAAAGCACCTTGTGCCGTCTGGAAGTCAGCATCGAAAGCATCGCACGCCCTTTCACCTGATGTCGTGAAGACCGGACTATCGGGCAGCGTTGACCGCGTGCTGAAGGCGCACGTTCGTATTTTTACAGAGGCAGGGCGAATTTCCGCCGGACAGCGGCGCGGGCGTGTCGCTCAGTCGCTAGCCTTGCGCGGCGGCGCGAGGACCAGCGCCAGCCCGAGGAACAGTGCGGCAATAGTGCCCATCCCGCCCGACTGCCAGATCAGCACCTGACCGGTAACCATGCCCGCCGCACCGAGCAGCAAACCCAAAAGGCCGGTCAGCGCGGTGGCGCCGCCCAGCCAGTGCATGGCGCCCGTGGCGCTGCTCCACAGCGCGCGGCCATAACTCAACCCTGCCAGCCCCAGCGCGGCCTTGCCCGCGAAGAAGAAGAAGAACGCAGCCATCCACACCGGCGTGAACATCTCTTCGAGCCCTGGCCCGCCATCGAGCAGCGGACGGAACATCGAAAGGCCGATGCCGAGCTGGATCACGTTGAGCGCGCCGCCTGCGGACAGCGCCGACCCGGTCAGCGGGTGCGAGCGCACCAGCGCCATCCCGAACACGGTGATGGCCAGGTAAGCGACCGCCTCGATCTTCCACAGCACCAGCGCATGCGGCGGCGCGTGGACGCCGGCCGGCGCCGAGCGGATCGCGAACAGCAGCACCAATGTGAGCACGGTGATCAGCAGGCCGATCCCCACGATGCGCGCGAAAGCGGTGTCGGATATACTGTACATGTCTCTCTCCTCATCCCCTCGGGAAAGTTAGCGACCAACCAAGCGCAAGTCGATGATCGGCGCTGGGCACAATCATAGGATACCTACCGCCACCAATTCCTTTGCTGTGCAAACCGGCTCGGCGAGTCTTTCCATTTTTGCGCGAGCGCAATGTTTGTCCGGCCGGCGAATCCTAGGCTCGGTAATATATTAAAACAGCGGATTCCTCGCCATGAAGCACTCTAAGCCAGCGATTCTCACCCTGTTCGCCGTGTTGCTCGGGCTGGCCGGAGTCAGCCTTGTGCTGACGACCGAACGCGCCAGCGCGCAGGGCGGCGGCATCAATCTGGCTCTGGGCAAGCCTGCACGGCAATCCTCCATCGGATGGAACGGTCAGGCATCGCGCGCGGTCGATGGCAATACCAACGGCCATTTCTTCAACGGCAACACGGTTACGCATACGCAGAACACGCTGAATCCGTGGTGGGAGGTCGATCTTCAGCAGACTCACGCAATCAACCGCGTCCATTTCTTCAATCGCACCGATTGCTGCGGCGAACGCCTGAACGGCGCGATCGTGATCCTGTACGACGCCAACCGCCGCGAGATCCGGCGCTATGCCATTGGCAGGGCGCAAAGGGTTAACCCGGTCCATTTCGGAGTATGGGCGCGCCATGTTCGCGTGCAGCTGCCGGGTGGAAACCGGAACCATCTCTCGCTTGCGGAAGTTCAGGTGCTCGGGCGCCAGGGGAAGGCGCCGGTCAAGAAACCTCCGGCGATGGGGCTTGTCGAGCACGGTATCGACCGGCCTGGATCTGACTACAAGAGCTTCGACCTGCCTTCGCCGGACGCAAACCGGTGCATGTCCGCCTGCGCGAACGAAGCGCGCTGCAAGGCGTGGACTTACGTGCGTCCCGGCATTCAGGGGACGAAATCGCGCTGCTGGCTGAAGCACAGTGTTCCCGCTCCCCGCAAATCGGACTGCTGCATCTCGGGTGTAAGGAATCCCGGCAACACCTAGGCTGGATCACGTTGAGCGCACCGCCCGCGGCCAGCGCCGACCCGGTCAGCGGCAGCGAGCGGCCAGTGCGAGGCCGAACACGGTGATGGCCAGGTAGGCCACCGCCTCGATCTTCCACAGCACCAGCGCATGCGGCGGCGCGTGGACGCCAGCCGGCGCCGAGCGTATCGCGAACAGCAGCACCAGCGTCAGCACGGTGATCAGCAGGCCGATCCCCACGATACGCGCGAATGCGGCATCCGATCCATTGTCTGTCAGTGACTGCATGGCTCTCCCCTCCATTGCATGAGCGCGAAGCGATCGGCGGCAGGGGTGGGAGTCGATGGGGGGAGAGCATCGAGAATCAGCCCTCTGCGAAATTGGACGACGTCTGGCGCGCGCCTTATTCGATAGAGCGATGACTACCCTCTACCGCCTCTCCGCCGCCGCCCCGGAAATCGCGTCCGCTTTCCACGCCCGCGCGGGGGACGATCCCTGGGCAGGCGGCCTCGTATCTCCGCAAACCTTCGCGCCGGTCATCACCGCAGGCCGCCAGTTCATCGCCGGGCTGCGCCCTGCGGGAAAGCGGCTGGAGCGGCGCATGATCCCCCGCCTGTGGGGCGTGCCTCCACCGCCATCCGTGCCCGATGCGAGCAGCGCCGTATTCACCGTTCGCAATCCGGGCAGCCCGTTCTGGATCGGCAACCTCAGGAACAGCGAGTTCCGCTGTCTCGTGCCCGCCACGGCCTTCATGGTCTGGGGCAAGGGCGTCGATGCTCAGGGCAAACGCATCCCGCACTGGTTCACCGTGGCCGACCAGCCGCTGTTCGCCTTTGCCGCCGTGTGGAAGGACTCCGAAGTGCCCAGCTTCGCGCTGCTCACCTGCGAGCCGAACGCCGCGCTGCGCAAAGCCGGACGCGAGACCATGCCGGTGATCCTGCCCGCCGATCCGCAAGCCCATGACGACTGGCTTTACGCCGACTGGAAGCGCGCTTCCCGGCTGCTCGCGCCCTATTCCGGTTCGTTGATGCGCGAGGCCGGTTGAGAAGGGCTGGTCTGCCGCCAGCGCAACACCACATCTTGACACGGCAAAAACTAGTATACTATTTATCGTCCATGTCGATTGCCGAGCAGCTCATCGCCAATTTCTCGCGGATTGCGGCGAGCGATGGCAGCGCGATTGCGCTGGTCGAAGAGAGCGCGGATGCCATCCGCCTGTCTTACCGCTCGGGCAGCGAGGCAGACTGCGAGGACGGCGTCTGCGCGCTACCGCAGGCGGAACTCGAAGCGATGATGCTCGCCTGGCTGGCGCGCAAGGCGCCCGGCGTGACGCTGGAAATCGAGCCCTGGCAGGACTGACAAAAACGAACGGGAGACTGGAAACATGGCGACTGTACACATCGATGCCGAAGCCCCCGGCAAGGGCGCAGACACCGAATCCGTCCTGACCGTGGTCAACCCGGTCGCCGAATCGCAGTCCGATCTCGACGATGCAATGCGCGATCCGCCCGCGCCGCGCCCCGCCGATCTCAATGGCAAGACGGTAGCGCTTTACTGGAACGGCAAGCAGAACGGTATGCATGCGCTCCATGCTGCGCGCGACCTGCTGTCGCAGCGGTTCGACGGACTCAGCTTCATCGAAGTGATCGGTGAAATGGGCGGGGTGAACCGTTATCTTTCGCCCGACCAGCTCGACATGTTGGAGGCCGAGGCCGACGTCGCCATATGCACCTCTGCCGACTGTGGCAGTTGCACCTCCTGGCTGATGCGCGACCTGTGCGAGTTGGAGCGGCGCGGCATTCCTGCAATTGGCTACACCGCCGCGATCTTCGACGAGGATTCTCGTTTCTCGACCAAAACCTTTGGCGTGCCCGAGGCGGTGCCGCTGATCGTCCCGCATTGCTTCTCCAACCAGACGCCTGAAGAAATTCGCCAGATGGTCGCCGACTCGCTGGATGATGCCATCGAGGCGCTGACCGTCGATCGCAAGATCCTCGAAGCCCTGCCCCAGTTCGACGAGATCGTGCGCGATCCCACGCCGGCGCTAGTGTTCAAGGGCGCGGACCTGCTTGAAGCCTTCGATGCCATGCAGACCCGCTTCGTCCAGACCGGGTGGAGCGACGGCTTGCCGCTGATCCCGCCGACCCATGACAAGGTCGAGGCGATGATTGCCGCGTCCGGGCGCGACGGCAGCGACGTCGTCGGTCTGTTCGCGCCGGGCATGGGCATCGGCACGGTGCGCAAGATCGCCGCCAATGCGGTGATGGCCGGCTGCCGCCCCGAAGCCATGCCGATCATCATGGCGATGATGGAATGTGTGCTCGATCCTTCGATGGGCCTTCGCACCTGGGCCATGTCGACCGGACCGCAAGCGCCGATCGTGCTTGTCTCCGGCGACATTGCCGACGAAATCGGCATGAACCGGGGCATCTGCGCCCTCGGTCCCGGCGCGATCAGCCAGGTCAATGTCGCCATTGGGCGCACCCTGCGCCTCGTGATGATGAACGTGGGCCTCTCGTATCCGGGCATTTCCGACATGGATACGATCGGCACGCCGATGAAGTTTTCGGCCTGTGTCGCCGAGAACGAGGACCGCACACCGTGGGATTCGTGGCGCGTCCAGCAGGGCTTTGCCTCCGAAGATTCCACCGTCACCGTCAACGTGCCTTACGGCATGACCGAATTCTTCGATTTCAAGAATGACAATCCCGAAGCACTGATCGAAACGCTTGCGACGCTGACGGCCAACACTTGCGGCGCGCCCTCGCACGGGGTGTGGCTGGTCAAGACCAATGCGCCGCTATCGGAAGGCTATCCGTTCCACGGGACCTTCTCCAACCTGATGCTGATGGCACCCGATCACGCGTCGGTTTTCGCCAAGGCCGGCTGGGGTCCGAAGGACATTGCCGAGGCGATTCACGAGAAGACCCGGATGACCTTCCGCGAGGTCATGCTCAACAAGGATTACGACGGTTTCCATGTCGCTCATCCGGAATTGTCGTGGCTGGAAGACCAGCCAGAAACCCTGGTCAGCGTCATGCCAAGCGCGGATTGCTTCGAATATTTCGTGGTCGGAGCATCGGCGGGCCGCTCGCAATATTGCTTTGGCGGCACCCATTCGGTCACGCGCAAGGTCGGCCTTGCCTGATCGATTGCCGACGACGCAACCCGCGTGAGCAGAGCCAAATCCAAGACCGGCATTCGCGTCGCGCGCGAGCTGGTGCAGTCGATCTACGACAAGGGTCTGAGGCCCGGCGATCGCTACCTGTCGGAAGCAGACGCCCTGGAGGAGCACGGCGTATCGCGCGCCACCTATCGCGAGGCCGTGCGATTTCTCGAGTTCCAGGGCGCGCTGGGCGTGAAGGCGGGAGCGGGCGGCGGCACGGTGGTCGCCCACCCGGACTGGCGCAATCTCGCCTCTGCAATGGGACTATTGCTGCAATTCTCCGGAACCTCGCTGTCGCAGGTGATGGCGGCGCGCGAGGTGCTGGAACCGGCGATGGCGTCTCAGAGCGCGTGCAATGCGAGCGACGAACAGATCGCGACGATGCGCCAGTTCGTCGCCGTGGCCGAACAGAGTGTCGCCGATGCCGAGCGCTTCCTGTCGGCCTATCGCAGCTTCTGGCACTGCGTGGCGGACGCGACCGGCAACCCAGTCACGGCCGAACTGTGGAAGGCGCTGCGCGCGCTGATCGACACCGGGCGCTTCGTGCCCAACGAGCGGTACCGGGCCCAACTCGTCACGTGGCTGCGCGACATGCTGGCAGCCATAGAGGCGCGCGACGCGCAGGCCGCGCACGACCTTATCGTCAGGTTCAACGCGGAACTGGCTGAGCGCCTTGAGCGCGACTATCCGCTGCGCGTGGGCAAGGTCATGGCATGGTCGGACGTCACCGATCAGATCGACGACTATGCGCATCGGATCGGCATGAGCGACTAGGCTGGCTTCGCACCCTCGACGGCCGTCGCGATTGAATCAGAGGAAAGGCCGAACTCCGCAAGCGTTTCGTCCAGCCCCGGCGATTCGAGCGGCGCGGCGGGCGTGCGCGAAAAGCGCGGCGCGGGATTGGGCACTGCGCCATCAAGCTTGGGCCGGAACGAATCGCGCGCAACGAAATGCGGGTGCGAGGGCGCCTCGGCGAGGTCGAGAACCGGGGTCAGGCACGTCTCGACATCCTTGAGCCGCTCCATCCAGCCATCGCGGGTATCCTCGATAAAGATGCCCGCAAGCCGTTCGCTCATCCAGTGCCAGTTGGCCGGATCGGATGAAGCCAGGGTGCCGAACTCCTCGAAGCCCAGCGCATCACCGATGGTCTTGCGAAACTTGATCTCGGTCGAGCCGAGCGCCAGCCATTTGCCGTCCTTGCACTGGTAGAGCCGGTAGAACGGCGCGGCACCGTCGAGCATGTTGGTGCGGCGCTCCGGCTTCCATGCGCCCGAGGCTTGCATCTCGTGCACCATCGATCCGATCAGGTTGATGCCGTCGATCATGGCAATATCGAGCACCTGGCCTTTGCCTGAACGCTGCACTTCAACCAAGGCGGCGAGCACGCCGGTAAGACACAACATCGTACCGCCTGCGAAATCGCCCATGAGGTTGAGCGGGAATACCGGCTCGTCCTTCGTCCCCATCGCCGACAGCAGTCCGGTGAGCGCGAGATAGTTGAGGTCGTGACCCGGCCATTTGGCCAGTGGTCCCTCCTGCCCCCAGCCGGTCATCCGCCCGTAGATCAGGCGCGGGTTGGCCTCCATGCACACGTCAGGGCCGAGGCCAAGCCGTTCCATCACGCCGGGCCGGTAGCCTTCGAGCAGCACGTCGGCATTGCGGACGAGATCGATCACCACGTCGCTCTGTCCCGGCTGCTTCAGATCAAGCACCAGCGTTGGGCGGTTCTGCTGGTGCATGCCCATGGGGTTCTTGCGATCCGGTCCTGCCGGGCGATCAATCCTGATGATCGTCGCGCCCATTTCGGCGAGCGTGTTGCACGCCAGCGGCAAGGGCCCAACCGCAGGCAGCTCGACGATCCTGATGCCTTCGAGCGGGCGGCTCATGGCTCGCGAACCCCGATGCTGCCTGAGGCCGCAAGCTCGGCGATCCTGCCTTCGTCATAACCCAACAGATCCGCCAGCACCGCCCCGGTGTGTTCGCCCAAAAGCGGCGGCGCGACCGGCGCATTGCCGGGGGTTTCGCTCAGCCGATAGGGATGGGCGATAGACGGCACCGTGCCCGCCGTCGGGTGCGGCAGAGCGTATACGAGGTTCATCTCGTTCGTGTAATCGCAGGTCAGCGCTTCGCCGGGCGAACGGACGATCCCGCAAGGGATCGCAACCGCCTTGAACTTCTCGGACCAGTAGGCGCTGGTCTGGCTGGCAATGACCGGTCGGAACAGCTCAAGCAGAGCCTCACCGTTCCGCAACCGCCCCATGAAGCTGGAGAAGCGTTCGTCCTCGACCCACTCGGGATGGCCGCAAGCCTCGGCCAGCAGTCCGAAGGCCTTGTCGTTGTGGGTGGTGATGACGATGGCCCCGTCCGCCGTGTCGAATTCGCCGCGCGGCCCCGGATTCTGGCGCGGCATCAGCGCCGGGTCCTTGCCCGAGGCGAGATATTCGTAGCCCTTGTAGGTCAGGTTCGCGAGCGCGCTGTCATACATGGCGATGTCGACATGCTGGCCTTTACCCGTGGCATTGCGGGCATGAAGCGCCGCGAGAATACCGATCGCCGCGTTCATCCCCGCCGTGGTGTCGGTATAGGGCACCGCGCCGAGCACCGGCTTGCTGTCAGGCAGCGAGTTCAGCCAGTGGACACCTGCTTCGGCGGCCACGACCGAGTCGAAGCCCGCCGCATCTGCATGGCTGCCGGTGCGCCCGTAACCCGAGATCGAGCAGTAGATCAGACGCGGAAAGCGGTCCTTGATGCTGGCATAGTCGAACCCGAAACGCTTCATCACCTTGGTGGTAAAATTCTCGACCAGCACGTCGGCGGTGGCTATGAGGTCGAGCACGACCGCGCGCCCCTCCTCGCTGCGCATGTCCACGGCGACGCTCTTCTTGTTGCGATTGATCGACAGGTAGAGAAAACCCTCTCCGCCCAGCGCCGGGGTGGCGGGCGCCACGCGGGTATCGTCGCCCTTGCCGGGATCCTCGACCTTGATAACTTCAGCGCCGAGATCGCCCAGGATCTGGGTTCCGAACGGCCCCGAAAGCATCCGGCTGAAATCGACGACGCGAATGCCGGTAAGCGCAGCCTTGCCCTCATTGGGACGCGGCACGCAATCGGGCACGGTAACGGGGCTGGCGGTCATCCTGTCATCCTCTCATCAAACAGATGACTCAATAGAAGCGCCCGCCATTCACCGCAATGTTCTGGCCCGATGTGAATTGGGACTCGTCAGAGGCGAGATAGACCGCAAGCCCCGTCACGTCCTCGTTGCGACCCATGCGCTTGATCGACTGGCGCTTGAACACGCCCGATTCAGTTGAAACCCGGTTGCGCCATTCGTAGTCGCCATCGTTGGTGAGGATGCCGCCGGGCTCGATCGCATTGGCGCGGATGCCATGCTCGCCCCACTGGAAAGCCATGTTCATGGTCATCCACCACAGACCGGCCTTCGCCATGCCATAAGCGTCGTAGCCGGGATAGGCGCCGAACCCGCAGCACGAGATGAAGGTGATGATACTGCCGCCCTTGCCGGCCTCGGCCATCTTCGGCGCAAGCAGGCGCATCAGCCGCAGCGGCCCCCAGACCATCGCCTCGAACTGGTCGCGGAAATCGGATTCGGACGCGGTCAGGAGATCGCCCATCAAGGGCACGCTTGGCTGGCTGGAGAACAGCACCACGTCGATCCCGTCGAAGGCCTGCCAGGCTTCGTCGGCCAGCCGGTCGATATCCTCGGCCACGGTGAAATCCGCCCCGACTTTCGCGGCGCGCACGCCCATGCCCGCGATTTCCTCCGCAAGCGGATCGAGCTTGGATGCGGTACGCGTCGTCAGGATCAGGTCCGCGCCTTCGGCCGCGAAGGCCCGGCACAGCTCCGAACCCATGTGCCCGCCCGCCCCGGTCATAAGCGCGCGCTTGCCTTGCAGTCGTCCCATCGTATGGTTCCCCGATCCAGTTTGACACGCCCTACCCCGGACAGGAATCGCGCTCCATCAACCCGCTGATTTCACGGACGGGTCCATGTTTTTCTCGCGGACCGTTCAGCAGAAACGCCTTGACTCGTGTGGCGAACAGTCGCCCTCTTGAAACAAACGACATTGGATCGGGATAGTAGCAATGAGCGAGACCAAGGAGCGCATCGCGCTGGAGCGCAATGCCGTCATGGCGGAGGCGAAACGCCGCACCGGCCTCTCCGATTTCGGCGACACCTGGTTTACCGTGCCGCTCGACAAGCTGATCGAGTGTATGCACGGCGAAGCCAAGCTGAGCGAAAAGGGCGAGGCAGGCTGGGCCGAGCGGCTGACCAACTTCCTTGAGAACCGGCTGATCCGCAACCAGTTGCTCAAGGATCACCCCGAAATCCTTGATGAGATGGTGGAAGTTTCCGCAGCGATCCTCAGCCTCGGCCGCACCGGCAGCACCAAGACCTTCCGCCTGTTGGCCTCGCCGCCGTGCCACACCGGGATCAAGGGCTGGGAAGGCTATTTCCCCTTCCCGCTCGAAGGTGAGGAGCCGGGCAACCCGGTCGAACGCCGCCGCCGCTCACAGGCGATCAAGGACGCCGGGCCCGACATGGAGGCGGTGTTCGGCAAGACCACCATCGAGACCCCGGTCGAGGAAGTGTTCATCATCGAGCAGGGCTTCGTCGGCACCAGCTTCGAATGCTACGCGTGGCTGCCCACCTTCATCGAGTGGCAGAAGGGCTACGACCAGATGCCCGCCTATCAGGAGCTGCGCCTCGTGCTGCAGGTGCTGCAATGGCAGGACCCGACCCGCAAGGGCGCAAAGTGGATTCTCAAGTCGCCGACCCACATGTCCGCACCCAAGACCCTGCTCGACGCCTTCCCCAATTCGCTGATCATCCAGACGCATCGCGATCCGTTGAAGACCATGCCTTCGCACTGCTCGATGATCACGCCGCTCTACGGCATCTACAGCGACGACTACTACGCCAAGGAAGTTGGCCGGTTCACCTGCAAGCGCTGGGCGCAGATGACCAACGACGTCATCGACCTACGCGAAAAGATCGGGGACGAGCGCTTCATCGACATCCAGTACGAGGACCTTACCGGTGACGAGATGGGCGTGATGCGTACGGTGTTCGACCGCATCGGCCAGGAGATGCGGCCCGAGGACATCGCGGCGATGGAACAGCACATGATCGACAACAAGCGCGACAAGTGGGCGCCGCACATCTACGATCTCGAGACCTACGGACTGTCGGAAGAAATCATCAAGTCCGACTTTGCCCGCTACCGTGAGAAGCATATCTCCAGGTAGGGCCGTTTCCGATTATCCGGATCGGATCCGCATTAAGCCCGCGCGGCGCTTGAGCGTTGCCTTTGCGTTCGCGAAAGCTTGAACGCAAAGCGCACTAAGGCATCGCGTCGCCGCCATTGATATCGAGGATCGCGCCGGACACTGCCGCCGCCCAGGGCGAAGCCAGCATCAGCACGCCGCGCGCGCAATCCGGACCGGGAGGAATCTTGCCAAGCGAAATATCGGCAGCGATTCCCTGCTCGACTTCCGCTTCGCTTTTGCCCTGCGCCTGCGCCCAGGCGACGATGGTCTGATCGACGGTAGGCCCACCGATATAGCCCATCCGCGCGGTATTCACGCGGATGCCGTATGGCCCCAGTTCCTTGGCGAGATAGCGGGTCGCGCCTTCCATTCCGGCTTTCGACGCGGAATAGGCAGCCAGCGGCGGCAATGGCTTACGGTGCGCCATCGAGCTGACGTTGACGATATAGCCCTCGCCTTTCTGCTTCATCGGCTCGATGCAGGCCTGCGCCATCTGCATGGTGCCGAACAGGTTGACGTCGAAGACCTTCCGCCACACGTCCATCGAGACGCCTTCGATCATGTCGGCATTGCCCGCCATGGCATTGTTGATGCAGGAATCGATTCCGCCAAAGGTATCGACCGCCAGCGCCGCGAGAGCGAGGCAGTCGTCGTTGTTGGAAATATCGGTCCGCCTGTAAGCCGCCTGCCCGCCGGAAGCGTTGATCTGCTTGGCAGCCGCTTCGAGATTGGCTTCGTTGCGCGCGCCGAGCACGACCTTCGCGCCCTCCTCCGCAGCGATCACTGCCATGTCATGGCCCAGCCCCGGCCCGTAGCCGGCGATGATGACGACCTTGTCCTTGAACAGCATTGCCTCTCTCCCTCAAACCTTTGCGGTCGCCATGCTTTCGTAAAGCCGCCGGTACTCGCTGTTGAAATACTTGCTGCACGGTCCGGTAATCGACGCCCGCAGCGTCGGATCGGAGGCGTTGGCGATGGGCGCTCCGGGCGCGGGCATCACCTGTACGCTCGCCTGCTTGCCCGACCATTCGTTGGCCAGCCGTACCCATTCCTGCACGGAGACATGCTCGTCCCCGCCCCAGTTGACGATGAAAGCCGGGTTCGAGGCCGCATCCAGCAGCGGCTCGACCTGTGCGATAATGTCGTCGATATGGATCGGGCTGTGCACGTTGTTCTCGTGCGGGGCGACAATCGGCTTGTCGTTGAGCACCGAGTCCATGATCATGGTCAGATAGCAATTACCCGGCGCGAACACGGTGTTGAGGCGGGCAATCGTCACCTTCATGTCGAACATGCGCGCGCAGGTCCGCGCCACCGCTTCCAGACCCGCTTTGGAATAGGGGCTGGTGGCGTTGTAGGCATAGGACGCATTGCCGATGCATTCGTCCTCGGTGAACAAGTGCTCGGGATCGGCGCTCGGCGAGTAAATTATCATACTGGAGGCGACCAAGGTCGCCTTGGCCTTGCGGGTGTGCTGCATCAGCAGCCCCGGTCCCTCGACATTGGAGCGGATCGCCTCCTGCAGCTGTTCGAGCGGTCCGCGCATCCAGTTGAGATGCAGGACATAGGTGAAGTCGTCAGGAACCTCTGAGAAATCGCCCGAGCCGATGTCGATAGCGCAGGTCTTTACCCCCGCCGCTTCGATGTCCGCGCGCTTTGCGGCATCGTTGAAGCGGGCAAGGCCCCAGACCTCATTGTCCTTGGCCAGGGCCTTTGCGACAGGCGCGCCGATCGTCCCGGTCACACCGGTGATGAGTATTTTCTCTCCCGAAATCATCTCAGGCCAGTTCCGCCGTCTTGCGCATCGCGTCGAGCGCCACGGTCTTCGTGTCCTTGCCCGAACGCAGCACCGTGCCGGGGAGCTTGCCGGTATGCTCGCCATTGCGGACGATCTCGACGCCGTTGACCAGCACGTGATCGATACCTTCGGCATCGGCATAGAGTCGGAAATCGTTGCCGCCGGGCAGGTCGTATAGCTGCTTCGTCGGCCCCCGCCCGACCGTGTCCTGGTCGAACACGACCACATCGGCATGGTATCCCTCCGCCAGCAGGCCACGTTCGACCAGGCCGAAATAGGCAGCCTGACGTCCCGTGATCTGATGGACAGCCTCTTCCAGCGTGATCACTCCGAATTCGCGCACAGCCTGTTGCAGCAGGCCGGTCGAGAATGCGAAGGTATCGATCAGGTCGAGGTGTGCGCCTGCATCCGAGGCGCCGATCAGCGTCCGGTCGTCCTTGAAGACCTCGCCGCGTATGGCGAAGGTTTCCGGGTTGTCGCTATTGTTGTTTGGCGTGAATACGGTGTCGAGATTGTCCGCCAAGGCCATGTCGAGCATGACGTCGATCGGCTCCTTGCCCTCCTCCTTCGCGATGTCGCCGGTAATCCGCCCGACATAACGCTCGTTCTCCGCACTCGCGACCGAGGAAATCCGGAAGTTCTCCAGTCGCGCCAGAGCCTTTAGCGGCGCTTCGGAACTCATTGTGCCAAGATCGTCCACCATCTGCTGGCGCACGGCGGGATCGCGGAATTTCTCCATGCGCTCCTCGACCGAGAGCTTGAACAGTTCGGGCCATATTCCGGGGAAGGCGTCGAACAGGAATCCACTGCGCAGATTCATGTAGGCGGTGGCGCTGATCGGCACGGCGAGCGCGATCACTTCGCCGCCGCGCTCGCGCGCGAAATCCGAGACCGCCAGCCGCCGGTCGACCATCGCCTGCGCATCGGGCCGGCTCGAAACGCCGAGCACATTCCAGTTGACCGGGCGCTGGGCTGCCACCGACACGTCGGCAAGCAGCTCGGGCATGCCGGGGCCGAATTCGAGATCGGGCAGCAGTTCAAGCCCGGTGCCCTCGTAATCCTTCACCACGCCTGCCAGCTCGACGATTTCGGAATGTTCGGCCCAGCGCGATGGGACCGGGTTGCCGTCGCCATCGTTGTGGGTGTTCGAAACAGTGGTCGAAAAGCCCATCGCCCCTTCGGCAAGGCTCTTGCCGAGCAGGGATTTCATTTCCGCCAGGTCCGCTTCGTTGGCTTTCTCGCCCACGGCGCGCTCGCCCATCACATACCGACGGATCGCAGAGTGCCCGGCAAAGAACCCGGCATTGAGGCCGACCTTGCCTTCGAACTTGCTGAGAAAGTCGCCGAAACTCGACCAGTTCCAAGGCACCGCCTTGTCGAGAACTTCGAGCGGCATGCCCTCGACGCGGGCGAGCATCGGCTTGAGGTAATCGCCCGAGGTTTCGCTAAGCGGCGCGATCGAAAAACCGCAAAAGCCGCCGAACACCGTGGTCACGCCATGATAGCATGAAGGGCTGAGCGTAGGGTCCCAGAATACCTGTGCATCATAATGGGTGTGGCAATCGATGAAGCCGGGCGCGACAATCCGCCCCGTTGCGTCGATCGTCTCTTTCGCTTCTTCGTCTACGGTTCCCAGGGCGACGATCCGGCCATCGCGGATTCCCACGTCGCCGGCATAGCCCGGCTTGCCCGTACCATCGACGATAGTGCCATTGGCGATCTTCAGGTCCAGCATCTCACTTCTCCCATTCGCAGGTAGAATGACACGAGTTTTGCGCTGCGCCAAACGCGAAGTGGATTCAGATAAGGCAATCCCGATCCGGGCAGCTACACTTCTTCCCCAAAGCTGCTAGGGGACTGCCGGAATAACAGGAGAAACCCGCAAATGCCCGCCCTGCGCCCCGACATCGATCCCGACGGCCTGCTCGAATATTCGGTCGTGTTTACCGACCGTTCGCTCAACCATATGAGCGAGGCCTTCCAGTCGGTCATGCGCGACATCCATGCGATGCTCTGCGAAGTCTACAATGCCGAGCGCGCAGTGGTGGTTCCCGGCGGCGGGACCTATGCGATGGAAGCCGTGGCGCGCCAGTTCGCGAATGACGCGCAAGTGCTGGTGATCCGCAACGGATTCTTTTCCTACCGCTGGACGCAAATCTTCGAAGCCGGATCGATCCCGGCAAACGAAACGGTGATGAAGGCAAGGCGTCAGGGCGAAGCCGCCGATGCGCCCTTCGCGCCCTGCCCCATCGACGAGGTGGTGGCCGCGATCCGCGCCGAAAAGCCCGATCTGGTCTTCGCGCCGCACGTCGAGACAGCCTCGGGCATTATCCTGCCTGATGACTATGTGAAGGCCGTGGCCGATGCGGTCCACGAACACGGCGGGCTGTTCGTGCTCGATTGCGTGGCCTCGGGCTGCGTCTGGGTGGACATGCAGGCGTCGGGCGTCGACGTCCTGATTTCGGCTCCGCAAAAGGGCTGGTCGGCGCCGCCTTGCGCAGGCCTCGTCATGATAAACGAGGCAGCGCTTGAGAAATGCCGCGCCACACAGTCGACCAGCTTCGCCGCCGATCTCGGCAAGTGGCTGACGATCATGGAAGCCTATCTCGGTGGCGGTTTCGCCTATCATGCCACCATGCCGACCGACGCCCTGCGCACCTTCCGCAATGCCATGGCGGAAACCAAGCAGATCGGCTTCGACACGCTGTGCAAGGCGCAATGGCAACAAGGCGATGGCGTGCGCGCGATGCTGGCGGAGCGCGGAGTTAAATCGGTCGCTGCTGACGGCTTCGGCGCACCCGGCGTGGTGGTTTGCTACACCGAGGATCCGGCGATTCAGAATGGCAGCAAGTTCGTTGCCGAGGGCTTGCAGATTGCCGCAGGTGTGCCGCTGATGGTCGATGAAGGACCGGACTACCGCTCTTTCCGGCTCGGGCTGTTCGGGCTCGACAAGCTCAAGGACGTGCCCGCGAGCCTCGAACGGTTGAAGGCAGCCTTCGACAAAGTTCTCTAGAGCAGGCCATGGGCCTGCGCCATTGTGAGTGCCGTCGGCCCGGGCAGGCAATTGAAATTATCCTTTGAAGGTCGGCGACCACTTTGTATCGTGATACGCGGCCTGAAGGAGCCAAGGCGATCCAATAATGATGGCTCAATTGCGCCAATGTTGAAGGGTGCTGCGATGACGAACATGAAGGAACTGCGCCGGATCGGCATGGTGGGGCTTGGCGATCAGGGCCAGCCCATGGCGCGTCTCTATATCCAGCAAGGCTGGCCCTTCGCTTTCTTCGCCCGCCGACCCGAAGTCATCGAGGAATTCACCGGGCTTGGCGGCAATTTCATGCCGACCATGCGCGAGTTGGGCGCCGCCAGCGACATCGCGCTCATCATCGTCAACACCAACGACGAGGTGGACGATGTGGTCTTCCGCCAGAACATGATCGACGGCATGGAGCCCGGAGGGGTGATTGTCATCCATAGCACCCTTGATCCCGACTTCTGTATCGAGGTCGCCGAGCGCGCCAAGCCTTTCGGCATACATGTCGTCGATGCTCCAGTCAGCGGCGGGCCTCAGCGCACGCACGACGGCGAACTGACGATGCCGGTCGGTTGCGACGATCCCGACGTATTCGAGGCGATCAAGCCCGTGCTCGATGTCACTGGCAAGTACGTTTACCGCATGGGCGAAATGGGCACAGGGCAGGTCACCAAGCTGCTCAACAACCTTTACTACGCCGCCCATCTCGTCACTGCCCGCGACGAGGCGCAACTCGTGTTCAAGCTGGGGATCGACGTCGAGTCGGCGGCAAGGATCCTGCCGACTTGCTCCGGCATGAGCGACGTGTTCCGCCAGAGCGCAATCGCGCCGGATCCGTTCCGTCCCGCAGGACACATCTACAATGGCGTCTGGCAGCCCCGTGCGACGGGTGGCCAGGTCGATCTGATACGCAAGGTGTTCAAGAACCGGGGCATCGATATCGAGACGATGTTCCCGGCCACCCAGGCACTGCTTGAGGAGTCGGAGCGCCGCGGTTTCACCTATGGAACGGTTGAGGACCCGCCTGCCGAATAGTTTCGCTTACGCCGCCTGCTTTGTCACCGCCGGATGTGGCAGGCGGAACAGCCTCGCGCCATTGAGGCCGATGATGTCCGCTTTCTCTTCCTCGCTGATGTCGATGCCATCGAACAAGTGATCGACGACTCGCCGCGAGTTCGGGAAAGTGCCCTCGTGGTGCGGATAGTCCGAACCCCAGATCAGCCCTTTGTGCCCGGTCACCGAACGCGACATAATGCAGGCGCGGTCATACTGGAACGACGCATAGACCTGCCGCTTGATGATCTCGCTCGGCTTCATCGAGAGCTTGGGCTGCACGAAGATGTCATGCCCTTCGGCCACTTCGTCCATGCGTTCAGCGAGGCCAGCCATCCAGCTCGCGCCCGATTCGACGACCATCACCTTGGCGCCGGGGAAGCGGTCCAGTGTGCCGCCCGCGACCATGTACATGATCGAGTGGATCGCATCGCGCATCTGGTCGGTATAGTTCACGATTGCCCCGCCGGGGCCTGATTCCGGGCGAATGTCCGCCCGCCCGGTCGCCGTGTGCAGCGTCAGCACCATGTCGAGCCGCTGCGCCGCATCGAACACTGCATCCCAGGCCGGATCATTATAAAGCGGGACGCCCTGCGGAATCGCGCTGGGCAGCATCGCGGCGGTGAAACCCTTGCTCGCCAGCCGCTCCATCTCCGCGACGGTGTTGGCAAAATTGCGGACCGGCAGCAGCCCGCAGCGCACGAAGCGTTCGAGATGACCCGCGAAGAACCCGTCGTTCCAGTCGTTATAGACCTGGGTCGACGCATATTCGGTGTCCTCGTCCTCGATCAGGTAATTGAGCATGCCGGTGGTGGGGAACACGATCTCGGCATCGATCCCTTCCATCTCGAGATCGGCGATCCGGGCGGCGAGGTCGGTCGCGCCCTTCTGGTTGGGCCTGCCGTTGTTGGCCGGATCGTTCTCGTCGGTAGTCGTCTCGCGGCGCAGCGGGAAGCGGTGCACCAGCTTCTCGCCGGCATAGGTCATGATGTGGCTGTCGGTCCGCTTAGTGTGAATGCCGAACTGCCGCATCGAGGCCGGCAGGTTCTCGGTGAACAAGTCCCTCGGCTCCCTCAGGTGGCCATCGCCGCTGAATACGAAGCGTTCCATGATTCTAACCTCTTCTATCTTGCCAGTTCGAACCCGACGGCCTTGCGGTCCCAGGTTGCGGGAGTAACGCCGCGCTCGCGCAGCACGTATTTCTGGACCTTGTTGGTCGGCGTATAGGGCAGACTGTCGACGAACTCGATGTAGCGCGGCACGAAGTAATATGGCGCCGTGTCGTTGACGAAACTGGCAAGCTCCTCGTGCGTGGCGGTCTTGCCCTGCTTGAGAATAACGTTTGCAGCCAATTCGTCCTCCGCGTCGAGATCCTCCGACTTGATGCCGAACACCGCCACCTCATCGACCGCGGGATGGGCGCGGAAAGCTTGCTCGACTTCCATCGTCGAAATGTTGCGGCCGGCGAGGCGCACAGCATCCTTCTTGCGATCCACGAAATAGTAGTCGCCGTCCTCGTCCTGACGGCCAAGGTCGCCCATCCGGTACCAGCCATCGGGAGTGAAGGCGTTGGCCGTGGCTTCCGGGTTCTCGAAGTAGCCTTCGAACATGATGTGGGGCTTCTTGGGCTTGAGCGCAAATTCGCCGACCTCGCCCACGGCCACATCGTTGAAATCGTCATCGATCAGGCGCAGATCGACGAGCGGCGTGACGTTGCCGAGAATGCCGGGCTTGGGGCTCGGCAGGATGGTCGGCTCGCGGCTGATGACATTGCCGATCTCGCTCTGGCCGAACCCCTGCGCCAGCCGCTCGATCCCGAACCGCTTGGCGAAGGCCGCGATGATGTCGTCGGGCATCGGCGTCATGCCTGCCGAACGGACGGGATTGTCGGCATCGTCAGGCCGCTCTGGCAGCTTCCAGAGATAGATATGCATCGCACCCAGCGTGAAGGTCTGCGTTGAATTGTAGTAGCGGGTGCGGTCCCAGAAATTACTGGCCGAAAATGTCGGATCGCTGGCACACCCAATCCCCTCGTAGAGTGCCCGGAAGATCGTCATCATCCACGAAGCCGAATTGTAGAGCGGCAGCACGTTGTAGGTAATGTCGCCGGGGATCGTCGCATAACGCTGGGCGATCCGTTCCGCCGTGTGCACCCACACGTTGTGGCTCTGCATCACGCCCTTCGACTTGCCGGTGGTGCCCGAGGTCCACAGGACGGCGTTGACATCGCCGTAGTCGATGAAGCTCATGTCGTGCGGCGCATCGGGAAACGACTTCAGGAATTCGAACGACTTTGCCTCAGGCGGCATCGGATTGTCGCCCAGGTCGCGCAAGACCAGATGATCATGCGGCACGCGATCGATGACTTCGGCGAGGCGCGGCCACAGGCGCGTGTCAGAAACAATCACCTTGGGCTTGCTGTCCGCCAGCGTCGATTGCAGCCACTCGCCCTTGTATTCGGCGTTGATAGGAATCCAAACCGCACCCAGCCGGCTGACTGCCAAGGTCAGGAAAATAACGTCCAGCGAGGAATTGGCGAAGAAGGCAACCCGGTCGCCTCTGCCGACACCAAGATCGGCGAGACCACGCGCAATCGAGTTCACGATCCTATCGGTCTCGGCGAAGGTGTGACGCGTCTCGTTGTGCATCAGGTAGACATTGTCGCCCACGGCATCCGCCTGAAGCTGCAGGATACGGCCGAGATGGCGGTCTTTCGTGTCGGTCAGTTCGAGCCGGTTCATAGGGTTTCCTCGTCCCTCGTCGTTCCTGGAGCGAATAGCGGTGCCGTGACGCCCGTCTTTAGCGCGGGATAGCCAAGGTCAGCAAAACGCACTTCCACGGGCATCCCTGCGCGCAATTCGTTCGGATCGCAATCGATCAGCCGGGTGACGAAGCGAGTCAAGCGGTCCTCGTCAATCACGACAATGGCCGAGACATAGGGTGCGATCGGCGCCAGCGGCTTGTGCAACGCGCGTTTGACGACAGCCCAGGAGAAAAGAGTCCCTCGCCCGGAAAGTTCGGTCCAGACGATGTTGCTGCCCCTGCACTGCCTGCATTCGCCTTTCGGATACCAGTCGAATGCTCGACAATCGGTACAGCGCGGCAGCGCGAACTGGCCACGTCCCGCCGCCTCCCACAGCGGCGCGGTGGCGGCGTGTGCCAGATCGGGCAAAGGGATGCTTATCGTATCCGCCATCACCCTCTCCTCAATACCATGGTTCCGGCATCGACGCCGGAAAAGCCGCCGTAGACCGCGATCTCGGCATCCGCGACCTGGTTGGCCGCCTCGCCGCGAAGCTGGCGCACCAATTCGACCACGTGATTGATCCCTAGCAAATAGGAATGGCTGAGCATTCCGCCGTGCGTATTGAACGGCAGACCGCCCTTTGCCCGCCCCCGGTCGAACCAGAGCCGGTCGCCTTCGACAAAACGTCCCGCCTCCCCCTTGGGACAGAAGCCCAGGTCCTCGATCGCCATCAGCGCGACAATCGTGAAGGGATCGTAGACCGCAAGCACGTCGACATCGCTCGGCGACAGGCCCGCCATGGCGAAAGCGCCGGGCGCGCTCATGCGATGCGGAGTCGAGGCGAATTCGGGCTCCATGGCGAAATGGATACCTTCGATGGCCCCGGCATAGCCCACGCCCTCGACGATGACCGGTCTCTTTGGGAAGTCGCGCGCCCGGTCGGAGGCCGTCATCACATAGGCGCAGGCCCCGTCCGAGATCAGGCAGCAATCCTCTATCCGCAGCGGATCAATGAACGGATCGCGCGCGAGATATTGATCCAGCGAGAGCTCCTTGTTGCGCATCACCGCGCCAGGATGGCCATTGGAGTGGCGGCGCGAGCAGACCGCGATGGCGCCAAGTTGTTCGGGCCGCGTCCCGTATTGTTCGAAATGGCGGCGCGCGACATGGGCGAAATAGGCCGGCTGCGGGATAAAGCCGAACGGCACTTCGGCATTGGCCTTGGCGGCTTCGGCAAGGTGAGAAGTGGCGGGGCCGCCGGTATTCGCCGCATTCTGGCTCGCCCAGTCGGTGCCGTGGACGTTGACGATCACGCTCGCCTTGCCCGAAGCCATCGCCTGATAGGCCGCATGAGACGCGGTGGCCGCGAAGGAGAAGGCGCCACCCTCGCCCGATTCCCAGATCTCGTGAGGCAGTCCGTAATGGGCGCGAAACCGATCGACGGTCATCTGGCCCTGAGACTGGCCCGAGAACATCAGGCCATCGACATCGCGCGGCGTCAGGCCAGCATCGTCGAGCGCCGCGTCGATGGCTGCGAACAGCATATCGTCGAGCTTGCGACCCGATGCCGCACTGTGCTCGGACTCGCCGACACCGACAATCGCGACCTTGCCCTTGATCGATTCCATCTCGGCGGGGCCGGGTTCAGCCACAAAGGCCATTCACGCTCTCCACGATCTTCTCTGCCAACAAGGTGGCCGCAAGTGCTCCCGCTTGGAAGTGTTGATTTGCGAAGTGAGCCATCGCGGATCGTCAAGGCTAGGCAGACACCGTCGCCGATGCGGTTTCGATCAGCCGTTTCAAAACTGCGGAATCGTCCTCATCGAGCCAAAGCATCTTCATCTGCGCGGAAATCCTCAGATCCTCGATCCGGCGCAGCACCACATCGGGAAACGACTGGCTCCAGTGAGTCGATGCTGGCACGAAACCTAGTCCCAGCCCGTTGGTGACGAGGCCCAGCGTCGCCTCCGCACTCGGGCTTTCCATCGCCACCCGCAATTGGACGCCGCGTTGCTCCAATTCGCGTTCGAGCTTTTGCCTAATCGTCGTCGCATGAGACTTCGGATACCAGATGAAGTCCTCGTCAAGCAGGTCTGCCAATCGGATCTCGCTTGCACCTGCAAGTCGATGACTGGTTGGCAGCGCGAGGAAAAACTCATCCTGCGCAATGACCATCGACGCGAACACGGGATCGACTTCGTCGATGTAGAGCAAGCCCGCCACGAACGAGCGATCGCGGATACCATTGAGAATGTGTTCCACCGGCGTCAGGCTCGCCTCGGTTCGCGAGTCAGGAAATGCGGCGTCGAAAGCCTTGAGCAGGTCACCGACCGACGAACTCAGGATCGCACCAGGCGAATAGGCGATCCGCAGACGGCTGGGCTCGCCCTGACTGACCTGCCGAGCGCGTGTAGCGGCCTTATCGACCAACTCGAGAATGACCTTTGCATCTTCGAGCAGCGCTTCGCCGCTTGGCGTCAGCCTCACGCCGCGCGCGTGCCTTACGAACAACCGCACATCGCCAAGGTCGCGTTCGAGATCGCGGATGCGGCGTGACAGTGCCGACTGGGCGATGGCGAGTCGCTCGGACGCGCGCTGAAAATTCAGCTCTTCGGCGACAGCGACGAAGTAGGACAATTGCCGGATTATCGCTACTTCGAGGCTGGCTTTCATGGTCCCATTTCGGTCTGCAAAGAGGCGTCAGGGGATAGCGCATTCCTGGTCGATGTGCGAGCCATCGCATATTGCGATGGCTTCATTCGCGAATCGTTTCTTTCAATGAGGCTCGCCAGCGACCATCGCTAGGAATGCGCTATCGTGCGCGACTGGGAGAGTAAGGCTGAATATGGCGCAAACGGCACTCATCATCGGCGGTTCGGGCCCGACCGGGCCGCACATCGTCGAAGGCATGCGACAGCGCGGCTTCAAGGTGAGCGTGCTCAGTCGCGGCGTGCATCCCTATCCCTTCCCCGACGATGTCGAACGCATCACCGGCGATCCGCATTTCGCCGAGCCACTGGCTGAAGCACTGGGCGAGCGCAGCTTCGACGTCGTGATCGCAACTTACGGCAGGCTCAAGGTAACGTCGAAGCTGCTGGCTGGCCGCACCGGCCATTTTCTCGCCGTCGGCGGCTGCGCTGCCTATCGCGGCTTTACCGATCCGAACGACGTCTGGCCGGAAGGGCAGCTGTCCCCCGTGCCCGAAACCGCGCCATTATGCGGAGAGGGCGACCACGTATTCGGCGGCAAGCTCGTCGCAGCCGAGCGCGAACTGTTCGCCAATCACCCCGACGCCACCCTGTTTCGCTATCCCTACATTTACGGCCCGCGCCAGATCGCCCCGCGCGAATGGTCGCTGGTGCGCCGCGTACTCGACGGGCGGCGGACCGTGGTCGTGCTCGATGGCGGGATGGCGATTCTGTCGCACCACTTTGCCGAGAACGCGGCACACGCGATCCTGCTGGCGGTGGACAATCGCCAGGCAGCAGCGGGCAAGGTCTACAATTGCGCCGACGACGAGCAGGTAAGCTACCGCCAGCTTATCGAAATCGCGGGAAAGGCGCTGGACGTGGAGCTTGAAGTGGTCTCGATCCCGAACGTCGAATCCGCACAGGGCGCGCTCATCCAGCATCAGCCGCATCACTTCATCGCCGATACCAGCCTCATCAAGGCAGACCTTGGCTACCGCGATCTGGTGCCCTCGGTCGAAGCGATCACCCGGACAGTCCAATGGTATCGCGACAATCCGCTCGAATATGGCGGCGAATACGAGCAGCGCCGCAAGGACGTGTTCGACTATGCGGCGGAGGACAAGCTGATCGCGCTCGCTCGCGCGTTCGAGCAGGCAGTGGGCGAAGTCTCCCTGCGGCCCCGCCACGAGAACTACACCGACCATCCCTATGCCCACCCCAAGGAACACAGCAATGGACGCGATGAGCGCGGACGGTAAGGATCCGCTGGTCGCTGAACTGATCGGTCCGGGCAAGTTGTTCGAGACTGAAACGGTCACTGTCGCAGGTTTGCCCCGGCAGGTGTTTCGCGGCTCGCCACGCACGCTCGCGGAGATATACAAGGCAGCGCAGGCGCTCGGCGACAAGCCGATGGTCGTCCATGGCGATTTGCGCCTCAGCTATGACGAGGTCTTTGCGCGCGCCGCCCGGCTTGCCGAACGGTTGCGGGATGAATTCGGGCTCACGCGCGGGTCCAAAGTGGCAATCGCGATGGCCAACAGCGCCGAATGGGTCGTCTCGCTGATTGCGATCACCGCCGTGGGCGGCATCGCCGCGCTCATCAACAGCCGTGGCTCGGCGGAGGAAATGGTCCATGCGATCGGCTCGGTCGGCTGCGATCTGGCGATCCTGGACGAAGAACGCGCCGCCTTGATCGACGCGGCATTCCCCGATCGCGAATGGGCCTCGCTGGTGCTGCGCGCGGGGGAACCGCAATCGAGCGCCAAAGGCCCCAAGCTGGAATGCGAACCGGTCTATCCCGATGACGGCGCGGTCATCCTCTACACGTCGGGAACTACCGGCCGCCCCAAGGGCGCATTGCTCAGCCACGGCGCGCTGGCCCACGCGGCCTCGCTCAGCAAGGTGATGGGCACCTTGCAGGACCTGCTCTACGAGCGTGAGAGCGGCAACACTGTCCCGCCGGATCGCAGCTCGATGGCAGGACCTGCCATGGTGCTCACGCCGATGTTCCACCTCACCGGAATGTTGCCGATCGTGCGCGGCATGAGCCTTGGCGCGACGATTCACATCATGGGCAAGTGGAATGTCGATGCCGCCTTCAACATGATCGAGACATCGGGGCTTTCGCGTATCGCCTTCGTCCCGACGATGCTGTTCGACATGATCCAGTCGCCGCGCGCGACGCCCGAAAACCTCTCGGCGCTGCGCCATCTCGCCTATGGCGGCGGCCCCCTGAACATGGAACTGGTCGACGAAATCAGGAAGCGGATGCCCGACAGTGTCATCACCAACACCTATGGCCAGACCGAAAATACCGGCTGGGCCTGTTCGCTGAGCGGCCAGGCCTATCTCGACAACCCGCAGTCGTGCGGCTGGGCCTGTCCGACCGTCGATGTCGAAGTGCGGCGCGAGGATGGCACCAGTGCCGATGTCGATGAACCGGGCGAATTGTGGGTGCGCAGCGCCGCGGTGATGACCGAGTATGTCGGCGATCCCGAGGCTACGAGGGAAACGCTCGATTCTGAAGGCTGGTGCGCAACCGGCGACATCGGAAAAGTGGATGCGCAGGGCCTGTTTACCGTGCTCGACCGCAAGAAGGATATGGTCATTTCGGGCGGCGAGAACATCTACTGCGCGGAAGTGGAGCGGGTGCTGTTCGACCATCCGGCAGTGCGCGAGGCAATTGCGTTCGGGGTAGCGGACCCGAGGCTGGGCGAAAAACTGATCGCAACGGTCGTCCTCCAGCCGCAGGCTGAGGCTAGCGAGGACGCACTGAAGGCATGGTGCCGCGAGCGGCTGGCAATTTACAAGGTCCCGCGCAAGATCGAGGTAACACACGACCCACTGCCGCGAACCGCGACCGGCAAGATCGACCGGGGCACGTTCGTGGCTCAGACAAGGGCGGCGCAATGACCGCCACGTTTCCCGAACCATCCCGGCACCGCTTTGCCTCGCAGGGTCTCGATCTGAGCTACGTCGAATGGGGCGATCCCGCCGCGCCGCTTGTTATCCTGGTTCATGGATCGCGCGACCATGCCCGCAGCTGGGACTGGACGGCGCGGGCGCTGCTTGCGGAAGGCTGGCGCGTCGTCGCGCCAGACCTGCGGGGCCACGGCGACAGCCAGTGGTCGCCCGATTCGGCCTACGTCACCTCCTATCAGGTGCAGGACCTTGCCGAACTGATCGACACGCTGGGCGTGCCGCGTTTCTCTCTGGTCGGTCACTCGTTCGGCGGCACTGTCTGCGCGCGTTATTCCGCGATGTTTCCGGAACGGGTCGAGCGGCTCGTTATTGTCGATGGCTTCGGCCCGGCGCCCGCCGTCTTCGCCATGTGGAACAAGGAAGGGTCGGTCGCGCGTTCGCGGCAATGGCTGGAAGCGCGCCGCAAGGCCCTTGCCCGCCCCCCACAGGTGTTCGCCAGCGTGGAAGACGCCTGTGTGCAGATGCAAGCCGCCAATCCCGACCTGTCCGCAGAGCAAGTGGCACACCTCGGCTTCCATGCCGTGCGCCGTCAGGGTGATGGCTGGGTATGGAAGAGCGATCCGCAAATGCGGCATTTCCCGCCCGAGGATCATTACGCCGAAACCGATGATGTCTGGAAATCGATTGCCTGCCCGACGCTCGCCATACGGGGATCGCGGGGTTTTCTGCCAGATCCCTTTATCGATGGCCGTTGCGATCTGGTCCGCGATTGCCGCATGGTCACCATCGAGGATGCCGGCCACTGGCCGCACCATGAGCAGTTCGAGGCGTTCCTCGCCGAATTGATTCCGTTTCTGAACGCAAGGGAATAGCATGACACTGGAAGGCAAACGCATCATCGTGACCGGCGGCGTCACCGGTATCGGCCGCGCGACCACGCTCGCCTGCGCTCGAGAAGGCGCGTCGGTCGTTTCGATGTCCACCGCCGCGCCCGACCGGAACCGGGTGACGCGAATTGCCGACCAGATCGCGGATGGCCGTACCGGGCGCTATCTCCACATCCCATGCGACATCGGCGACCGCTCCGCCGTCGATGCGGCTTTTGCCGAGGCGACCGAATGGCTAGGCGGGCTCGACGGGCTGGTCCACAGTGCCGGCACCCAGACGATCAAGCCCGCCGAGGAACTGACCGACGAAGACATCATGTCCGACTTGCGCGTCAGCACCTTCGGCATGGTCTATGCCAATCAGGCCGCCTACCCGCACCTCAAGGACGAGGGCGGGTCGATCGTCAACATCACGTCCTATGTCGCGATCGGCGGGCAGGAAGACCTAGCCGCCTATGGTTTGGCAAAGGGCGCGGTGAACGGCTGGTCGTTCGTGCTGGCACGCGAGTGGGGCAAGCATATGATCCGGGTGAACCTGATGGCGCCGGTGGTGGCAACAACGGGTTTTCAGGCCTGGTACGAGGCACAAACCCCGGAAGACCAGCGTGCGAGCGACGAAGGCCGCAAACGCACCATTGCACTCGGAGGAAAGATGGGAAACGCCGACGATGCCGCCGACGTCAACGTCTTCCTGCTGAGCGACCTGTCGCGCTATCTCACCGGCCAGATTTTCTATGCCGACGGCGGCAAGGCGTTCGGGCGCTAGAGCAAATCAGCGTAGGCACTCTTATAGTCCGCGAAATGGCCGCCGATCTGCTCATGCGATAGTCCATAATCCGCCAGCGAGTAGCTGTGGGTGCCGTGCTTGTTGCGCGGGCGCGCCTCCAGATAACCGAGCGTCGCCGCTCGCGCCTCATCGGTGAACGGCATGCCGCAATGGTCGAAAATCGCCGCAAGCGTCGCATCCGGCTCGGCCGTGAAGCGCTTGAAAGCAACGTCATGGATACGGCTGTCCACCTCTGGATGAGCCTGACGATAGCGTACGGCACGGCCCACCAGTTCCGCTGCATAGGCAAGATCGGCCTGGGCATGATCAGCCTCGTCCCCCTGCCCTGACCACGCGCGGCGCAATGTCGCGCAAAGATTGCAAAACGATCCGACCACGTTTTGCGGATCGCGATGGGTCTGCAACAGCACCGCATCGGGATAACTGGCGAGCAGCGCGTCCAGATAGAGCGAATGCATCGGCGCCTTGAGCACCCAACGCGTGCCCGGCTCACGCCGAGCCTGCAGGAAGCGCAGCGCGCGACGATGCCAGCGGTAGGTCTCCACCATGTCGCTCTCGAGCAGGAACTTGCGGTACGTCGGCGCCCACGCGATGGTCGAGAATTGGGTCGAGACGAGATCGACGATGCTCAGCGCCACGCATTCCATCGGAATGAACGGATTCTCGAAATGCATCGCCGCATATTCGGGAACGGCGGCGTTCTTGCGGGCGATTTCATCCTCGACAGCGGCAAGGCGATCATCGGTCGCCGCATCCCCGACCGCATGGACCAGCGCGAAGTCCTGCACCTGCCAGATCAGCGGCGTGCGCATGACGGGCGCGGCGGCGAGCGTTTCGTGCAGGATGGAGGAGCCGGTGCGAGGCAGTCCGAGGATGATGACCGGTGCCTCTAAGGGGGCCTCGGCAAGCGCCGGATTGGCCTTTTCCCACGCGACCAGCGTCAGCCGGTTGGCAAGTGCCTGCACGATCCGCTTGCGCAGTTCGGCGTTGCCTCGCTCGTTGAGCTGCATTTCATGCTCGATCGAGTAAAGCAGAGGGCCAAGCGCGGTACGATAGCTGTCCGAGCCGAAGTCGTCGCAGCCCGCCTTTTCCGCTGCGGCGAGACACAGGCTCTCGGGTGAAAATTGGCTATCGCTCATCCTATCAGTTCCAGCGGGGGCAACTTGTAAGCGCCCTCCAGGATCGCCGCGCGTGGCTGGTACGTGCGGAACACGAGCTGGAACGGACCTTTGGGAGCCGGGAGCCAGTTGGCTGTTTTCGAGTCGGGCTCGCTCGCCTGCACGCGAATTTCGAGCGAACCGTCAGCCTCGAACTTCAAGCCCTCGGTCCGATCCGAGACTCCGTATCGGTCCAATGGATTGCCGAACAGGAAGTAATTGCCGTCATAAAGCGTCAGGGACCAGAACGCATCGACCGGCGGCAGCTCGCCGGGGCCGATGCGCATGCGATAATCGTTTGCGCCGTTCAGCGCCTTGTCATCCGGCCCCAGCCGCAGGTTCCAGAACACCGATTCTTCGGCGACCTGCGTACCCGGACCGTAGACGTTGTCGGCGGCGCGGATCAGCGGATCGCTTGGAATGCCTTCGACATTGCGTCGGCGCAGCCAGCCATTTTCCGGCCAGGACTGTACGGAGCCTACCGCCCGCAAAATGCCCGCCTCGACCGCATCGGCAAGCAGCTCGTCCGACACGGCGGGATCGCGTGGTCCGCCGATGCCGAGCGGGACGAAACGACGGGACTGTGCTGTGTCCATCGGCGAAGGCGGATAAAGGCTCAGCAACTCGTCGAGCCGCGCGAAGTAGCCCGCGCCCATCTGCGCCACCTCCTGATGCGGCAGCAAACCCTTCGAGCGGCTCGCGGGCTGGAAGGCATCGAGCGCGCCGTCAGCGACAGACGACACTACTTGTCCCTCCGGCCAGGACGCAAGCGGCCCTATGGCCATCGCCTCGTTGATCTTTTGCGCATTCGGCAGGTCGTCCGGAGAGGTCACCAGCGTGCGCACGAAGGCCAGCACCTTGCTCGTCGGGCCCTCTATCTGGGTCACGCCCTCCGGAACCGTCCCCGACCAACCAGGCGGCGTGATC
>Ga0181594_10000545_pt1 | contig 34891 bp, 21 predicted proteins | sample 071ome_18_FD_145603 | JGI IMG/M metagenome (GOLD analysis project Ga0181594, IMG submission 145603) | Coastal salt marsh microbial communities from the Groves Creek Marsh, Skidaway Island, Georgia - 071413BT metaG (spades assembly) | ecosystem: Environmental > Aquatic > Marine > Intertidal zone...
CTGCGCTCGCGCCCCCCTCAGGCCCTGCGCTCGCGCCCCCCTCAGGCCCTGCGCTCGCGCCCCCCTCAGGCCCTGCGCTCGCGCCCCCCTCAGGCCCTGTGGTCGTCCCTCCTTCAGCACCTGCCTCAGCGCCTGCCTCAGCGCCCCCATCAGGGAGCTCACCCATCCCTGTTGGGTTGGGGGCCTCAGGGTCCATATACTGAGGGTCACGCGACAAATAATCGTGCGCCTCAGGAGTCAGCCAAGCGACCCAGTCCCCCTTAAACCAAACTCCACGAGCGGGCGCGCCCTCAAGCGCAGGGAGGGGTGAGATTCGCTCGGCGCTCAGGTCGAGCAACCGCCACTGCTCCCCTGCCTCCCCCTTGCTGTTCACGAGGAGCTTATGCCTCGAGATGTGGGTCACACGGGGCTCATTGAGGTCTTGAAGGCTAAAGTAAAACGGACCAAAATCCAGCCCATCCCCACCCCAAGGGCGATAGACAAGGATGTCGTTATACATCCATGTCAACCAGAGCGGAGAGCTCAAGAAAGGTAAGACCTCAGGGATCTGATCAGAGGGGACACCAAAGGTGCCCAAGTGCTCGCTACGGTCGCCAAAATCAATGAACTGGATCGCGTCGTTGAGGCCCATCATAAAGCGACTGCCGAGCTCATCAAAATAATGCTCAAGCCTTGAGACCTTAGCGAGCTCGTCTGGGTTCATAAAGTTATTCAAGCAGTTCCCTGTGTCGATCAGACGGGTCATAACGCTCCACCTCTTTTGGCAAAGCGCCTCACCATCACGCTCAAGCCAAGCGACCGTGACCTGCTGATCTTGGCTCTCAGACACCTTGACCGGCGACTGACTCAAGTGGAGCCTCTCAAGCGCGCTTCGACCTTCACGTAAGTGGTCATCAACAAGCAGATAGAGCGCTGGGCTAAGCGGGCCAAAGTCCCCATCTTCCACGAGCACCCCTCCCTCATCCCCATTCGATGGCCCCCAGGACACCTCTTTAAAGCTGAGCGTGCGACTCTCATCGGCATAAAACAACCGCACATGGCTACTACGCTCTTTACCTATAGGAGAGCGATCCGCGTCCAGCGTCTCGCTGTGACAAGCGACGATCTGCCCGGAGCTCGCTAAGTCCTCCTCTCTCTCCCAAACCTCACCACTCTTGAGGTCTAGGTAGGCGATCACACCCTGATCTTGAGCGATCAAGGTGTCTCCGCAGATCAGCCAAGGGCGAGCGCTCAAGCCGTCTTCAGCGCTAAACGTGACCCTAATGAGCTCCTGAGCGTCACTGCCCTGAACCTCGACGCTCAGAAAACGACTACCAAGCGGAATGTAGTTATTATCTCCCATGGGTGCCATTCCCGCGGTCATTCCACCATCAACCTCAGGGCTTGGTGAAGGGAAATCTACCATTGTATCTGGAGAAAAGAGCCCTTCATCTTGCCGAAATTCACCCCCATATTCTAAACCTGCCATATCCTCAGGGGCACACCCTATGGCCAGAGAGCTAATCAAACAGGTAAGAGTGATTAATGTGCGCATAGCACCACCTTTATGGAGAGCTTGAGAGGTTATGCCGAAGAGCGGGGGTCTGCTTCAAGCGCCGTTCACTTGAAACACAGCGCTCACAGCTTAGTCTTTTTGATCATCCACTGATTGTCGTCCTGTTCAATCCAAAGCAGGTGAGGCCTCCCGACCTGATCCAGCTCCTCCGGGTCTCCGAGGAGGATGATCTGATAGTCGTGGATTTTGCCCTTAATCTCTGAGGAGGATCGCGTCAGGCAGGCGCCTAGGTCGACCGCCCCCTCATCTTGTGGGGCGCGCTCAGGGCAGGGGGTGTATATGGTTAACGTATGATATGGGAAAGGGTACTCGATCTGCTCACGAACAACGAGGTGACCAGCGCGCACATCATACTCTGCGGTCAGGCTGAGCTTGATCGGTTGCCCATCCTGGTCGGTGAGCCACTGGAGCCCCTCGCCCTCTTGCCAACGATTCAATCGACAGTCCCTCCCCTCGGTCATATTACAGAACCACAGCTGTTTACTGAGCGGGTCAACGTGAGGTTTGATCGCCGATCGCCAGTCTTTTTGTGCCTTAAAGTCAAGTGGCCAAGTCCCCACCCTGAGCGTTCGATATGGCTCACAGTCATCGAGCTCATCACTAGGCTCGCGACCTTGAATCATGAGGATCACCTCACCGATGTCCTCACTCCCGACCTTGGGGATCAATGACAGCCAAGAGAACCACTGCCCTCCTAGCGTAGCGCCCCAGATGTCTAAGGGCTGCTCTACCCCAAAGATGTCGAAGTTTGGTCTGCAATGAGGGGGCGTGGTAGATACGTTATGAAGCGCGATGACGCCCTCTCCGCTCTCCTGTACCCATGAGCCGATCGAGAGCCCAGCGCCTGTCACATAGCTCGTCAGGGCGCCAGACTGGCGTTCACGGCTGTCAGGAGGTAGATCGAACTCCCTACAGTTTCCACCCCATGTGATCGCGCGCTTCGTGAGCGCTCCCCCCTCTCGCTGATACTCAAGCTCTAGGCTCAAAGCGTCACCGTCGCCGTCCTGAGTCAGTCGCGCTGCCTTGAGCCCATCAGCCTCCACCTTTGGGAACTCACCCGCGTCACAGGTTAACTTCTCCCATGCCTCACCCTTCAATACGTTTAAGGTGAGCAGGTTCGGGTCCTCCAGAGCCTGCTCCTCAGCTGAGGTTGTCAGGTCACGCCCGAGCACCCCGAGCACCTCCCCAAAACAGAAAACCTTATGCAGGTTCACGACCGCCCCTGTGGGGCGATTCGGGTCCTCTGCGACACGCTCGAGCATCACCTCGTCAGCGAGCTCGACACGGCAGACCGGGCTCTGTGTTGGATAAGGGTCTGGCGGGGTCATGTCCCCAGCGGGGGTCCCCCCCATCCCCATGTCCATATCCGGCGCCCCTTGATCTGGGAGTCGCTTAAACTCATGGCTCACGCTGACGGTCTCGATCACGCACGCCGACGCGACACAGCTCATGTGTGTAGGGCACTGGGCGTCGCTGTAGCAGGGCTGAGGAGGCTCAAGCGTGTCGCAAGCGAAGAGCGAGAGCGCCACGCTGATCGCCAGCGCTGAGCGGGTGTGTTGGGCGGGCGTCATGGGCTCCCCTCCTCGGTCGCAGGGTCGGTTGAGAGGGCCGGCCAGAGCAGCCCCGCTCCGTAGAGCAAGGCGCCGGAGGTGAGCAGGCCATATGACCAGAGCTGGCCACGCTCGAGCGCCCCCCGCTTGTCGCTGAGTGACTGGGTGTACTGAAGCCCTTGGTAGTCCATTAAACCGAGCGCGTGGGTTGAGAGCAAGGCGAGCCCTGTGATCGCCGTGACCACCCCTGCGCGCTTAAGTTGCTGGGCGCCAGTCGCGGGTGGGGGCGCGAGCTCTGAGAACCTCAACTGCGCTTCATAAGGCGCACAGCGTGCCTCTTCTAAAGAGCGCTGATCCCCTCGGTTGAGCCCTGACTGCTCATATTGGTTGAGTGAGCAAGGGAGGACCTTGAGCGTAAAGTGGAGGGGCTGGAAGCCCTTTGAGGTCGCGTAGCCTTGGTAGCGACCAGGTGGGCGCTGTGTGTGCCCTGTGAGTGGCTCATCGAGCCCGCTCACCTGGACGGCGCTCGCGAGGATCGGGCGACCCTCCTGTGTCATGAAGCGCAGGTTGACCGCTCTGCTCAAGGCGAGATCCAAGTGATGGGGCGAGGCCTCACAGCGCTCAACCCTCGGGAGCTCAACCTGACGCTCAAGAGGCGCGTACCCTCTCGCGCTCGCCTTCACCGTCACAGGGACCCCCCACGGGATCGACTCGGGCGCGTCCACCCGCGCTGTGGCAGGGGTCACGACCCACGTAATCGGGACCTCACAACGCTTAAGCTCAGCGACAATCGGCCCTCCTCCCTCTCGGCCTGTCACCTCGAGCGCTTGGTACCCTGGACGCTGAAGCTCTTTACGCTGGCCCTCCTCTACGACCCCCGCCTCCCAGCGCTCATCCGAGCGAGGGTCAACGAGCGTCACCGTCGAGCGACAGGCGAGCGTGGGCTCAGGGAGCTTAACCTGCTTCGCTCGCTCCTTAAAGAGCGCCAGGCTCCCCTCCTCGTCAGCGCAGTTCCCTGACCACTTTAAGCTGTAGTTCGCTTTAGGTAACCGAATCACGCTCGCGCGACCCGCTGGGATCCTGAGCGTCCAGCTCGGTCGCTCCTCACAGCCCACCGTGAGCCCACACTGCGCGCGCCACTCCTCTAGATTAGGGTGCTGTATGCTTAAGGTCACTGGGCGACTTAAGGTGGGCAAGCTCACCTCAACAGCGCCTCGCGCGCTCATCCATGGGGACCACTTCGCGCCCTTTGGGCGCCTTGAGAGGGCGCGCTGAAGCGCCTGTCCACGGAGCCTTCGTTGCGCTCGCTCAGCGCGAGACGGGCTCCGCTCACTCTGCTGTTCGATCTCCTCTAAGAGGAGCTTTGCGCCAAGGGCGCGAGCGCTCCAGAGGCGACCCTCGACCCTCGACTCGGTGAGGTAAAAGGCCGCGTCAAACTGAAGCCCGTACAGGCACTGGAGGGCGACGGCGCGCTCGGGGGTGAGCGGTGAGATTGAGCCGTCTATGGTCTGAGTTAACTGTAGCTCAAGCGCGCTGAGCTGACCCCAAACCTTCGCCCAAGCGGAGCGACTAGAGCTCGCCTCGAGCTGAGCGTTGAGCTGCCTCAACTCCACCGGCGCCAGCGCGCATCGCGCCCACCCTTGAGCCATGAAGCCCACACAGACGAGGAGGCTCATGATGAGGCCCCCTAGCCCGATCATACGCTTCTTTTTTAAACTATAACCCCACGCGTTTATCTGAGTACACATTGTGAGATCGTCTCCTCACGGGGGCTCGTCGCGCCCCTCGACTCAAGTGGCCAGCGCGTCAGGCTCACCTTCAACCTTAAGGGCTCACGGTAACGTTTGGCCTTCTTACGTGCCTCGCTCAATCGATCTAGACAGCCCCCCGCCTCACAGCGCCCACCGAGGCTCCGTCTCCCTCGGACACTCCAAGAGAGCGCCGTGATCGTATCTCCCACCTTGAGCCCCTTACACACCCCCTTTGCCTCAAGGCTCAACAGCCCTTCGGTCGTGATCAGAACCTCCCCTAACACAGGGTCACGCTTCAGGGTAGGTCTCGCCGTAATGAGGCGCTCAAAGTCACCCTGCTCAACCATGAGCCCCTTGACATCACGCCACATCTTGACGTCAGTCGCCCTCTTCGTGAGCGCCCACCGTAGCGCCTCAGAGCGGCTCCAAGCCTCCCTCGGAGGGTCGCCCGTTAGGTGCTGGAAGTGGGCTTCATAGATAAACAAAGACAGCTGCTCACTGAGGCGCCCTCCTTGGTAGCGTCGCCGTGTCCCCTCATGCGCGACCTGCACCGAGCCCCATGTGGGCGTCGCGACCTCCAAGAGGTGGAGCTGGGTGAGCTCTTTAGCTTCGCTTTGAGGAGGTGAGCTGACCTTGGTAGCTTCGGTTTTAGCCAAAGGCGCCTCCGCTGAGACAGAGGAGCCACTCTCAGGGAGAGATGAGCGCCCCTGAGGCCTCATAAGAAACACGCCCCCCGCGACGATCAGCGCGCCAGCGATCGCCCAGATCGCTGAGCTCACAGACGCCCTCTTGACCTCTTCCTTAGTCACGCCCTTACTGGAGGTGACGAGCTGTGTAGGGTCAGCGCTCAGCGCCTCATCTACGGGCTTAGGCGGGCCTGACGGAGGGGCGACAGCCACAGAGGTGTCATAAGGGATGATCGTCTCCGCCTGCTCCTCCTCAGGGGTGAGCGCGCTCTGGAGCTTGAGGGGCTCTGGGGTGATCGCCTCTGGGGTGATCGTCTCGTGTGGTGAGAAGCGTGGGGTCGAGAACGTCATCGTCGAGAGGCTTGGCCTGAGCCCTTGGAGCGCTCGGAGCCCGTTTAGGAGCTCCCCCGCGTTCGCTGGGCGGGCAGAGACATCTAAAGACAGCGCTCGATCAATCAGCTCGCAGAGCGACTTGGGGAGCTTAGGGTTGACGCTCATGAGGGGCTTGACGCCCGTGTCGAGCAAGGTCTGGATTAAGGCCCGCTGGGTGCGTCCGGGGTTAGCGCGCACCCCACCAAAGCACTCATAGAGGATCGCGCCTAATGAGAACACGTCCGCTCGCTCATCTACCGGCTGACCCTTAAGCTGCTCAGGAGACATATACTCTAAGGTCCCAAGGATCTGCCCCTCTTGGGTCTTCACTTGCGCCTCTGAGGGGTCGAGCTTAACCAGGTCGAAGTCAAGGAGCTTAATAAAGAGGTCGCTCCCATCCCGCTCGATCAGCATGACGTTCTCAGGCTTAAGGTCGCGGTGGATAAGCTTCAGCTCATGGGCGACCGCCATGGTCTCTACGAGGGTGAGGCCGATCTCAAACACCTGCTCAAGGTTTAAGGGCTCACGGTAGAGGCGGTGGCTGAGCGTCTCACCGCTCAAGAACTCCATGACGGTGAAGGGGAGGCCTGTCGTGTGGTCTGTCTTGATATCAAAGACCCGCACGACGTGATGTGTTCGCTCACTCAAGGTCTGAGCGGCGAGCGCCGCTTGGGTCATTCGACCCCTGATCTGCTCTCGCTGATCATCCGTGATCGTGTCGGGGATCTTCAGGAGCTTGATCGCCCGCTTGACGCCAAGCTGTTCATCTTGGGCGAGATAGACCTGCCCGATCCCCCCCTCTCCTAACACCCTCAACAGGTGATAGCGCCCGTTGTCAAGGTAGCGTCCACCGTGAAGCGAGTCATCTAGGTTAATCGCCTGATGCTCCGCAGTGTCCGCCTCCCCAGAGCTCACGGGGGGTGGGGTTAAGATGGAGATCGACTCGATTGAGTGGTAATCCTTAAACATCACGGAGGGGGCGTCGTTAGACTCCACCGACTCAAAGAACGTCCTAACTGATAACGGCTTGTCTAGCGGGCACTCATTCAGAGACACCACAATCGCATGCAAGAAGCGGGTGGGTCCAAACTCACTGAAGAGGGGCTGAGGGTCCTCACCTGTGCTGAGGAGCCACGAGACATCAAGCTCTAGATTGGGCGGAATATGCCCATCTACAATGAGCCCACTGCTCGGTGGGAGCGCGGTCGCGAGGTCCGTGAGGTTGAGTGAGCTCTGCTGTTTAAACTGACTCTTGACGTCAAAGGGGAAGAGTCGCCCGTCTTCGAGCTGAGCTGAGATGATCAGGAGCGCCTGCCCTGCGTCCTTGATCCACTCTAAGGAGTCGAGCACCTGGTTGAGGCCCGCGCGCTCGTGCAAGACGGTCGCCCCGTCATATAAGAACCTCGTCTCCCACCCCCCCTGACGGAGCCGTAGGTCTACCTCCCTCATCGCCTTCACGGTCCCTGGGCGACGAGGCAGTTGAGGGTCTTTATAGCTCTCAACCCCAATGATTAACGCTCGATTTGTCTTCATCGCTGTCTACCTACCTGCTCGCTCGTCGTGTCCGTGAGCGAGAATAGCGCCCTCGTGTTGTGGGTGGTCGCCTCACAGAGCGCCTCAAATGAGAGCCCCATCAGCTCCGCGACCTTCATGGCCGTGTACTTCACAAAGGCGGGCTCATTCCGCTCACCGCGCTTAGGGACCGGCGCGAGGAAGGGCGCGTCTGTCTCGATCAAGACTCGCTCGAGTGGGATTAAAGGGACCGCGCTCTGTAGGGCCTTGGCGCTCTTGAAGGTCACGACCCCAGACAGCGAGATGTGATACCCAAGCGCGAGCGCCCGCTCACACTCCTCCGGGCCACCTGTGAAGCAGTGCACGACCCCTCCGGCGCGCAGCGTATGACGCGCTGTGAGCTCATAGGCGTCATCAAAGGCGTCTCGGATATGTACGATGACTGGTTTTCGCGCGCGCGCAGAGAGCTCAAGATGCCTAGCAAACGAGCCCCGCTGACGGGCCTCAAGCTCCGCTCGCTCCTCCGCGCTCCGCTCCGCGCCCCCCTCACCCTTAGCGGTGTAATAGTAATCAAGCCCTGTCTCACCGATCGCACAGCAACGGGGCGCGCTGGCGAGCTCCTCAAGTCGAGCCCAGCCCGCCTCGTGGTCATCTTTAAGATAAAGGGGGTGAAAGCCAACAGAGGCGCTGATCATCTCAGGGTGTCGCTCGGCTAAGGCCAGCGCCCGCTCAGAGGACTCGATCCGTGTCCCAATGCTGATCACCCGCTCCACGCCCGCCTCTCGAGCGCGCACAAGCACCGCCTCTCGGTCGTCATCAAAGCGATCAAAATCAAGGTGCGCGTGGCTGTCGATCATCATAAGGAGCGCCGATTAATCAATATACGATAGAGGCTGAAACATAACGGATGAAAGGAATCAGGGCAAGGTCACTCAACGAGGGGGAGCGGGCGCGATCTTGGGAGGCTTGCGACCCTCGACAGGGGCGCTGTCCATGATCGATGTCCCAAAGGGCTCCGTCTTCGTCCTCTTGCGTAGCATACGGCCCGCCTTCATATAGCGCCCCCGCGACATCCAGTCTGAGAAATTTTCACCGCTCTGCACATTATAATGGTACGCCTCGTCCTCATCGATATAGCCCCAGACCTTCCAGCCAAGCGTACGGAGCGCGTAGCTCCGCTCACCCCAAGGTTGAGCGATGATGTTACGACGGTATTTGGGCGTGAGCTCAAAGTACTGCTCTGCGTTAGAGAGGTAGAGCGTGTTCAGCGTGAGCCCCATCGCCCTGAGCGCCGTAGCGATGTCGAGCATGGTCTGGTCTGCGGTCAGGTCGCCTCGGATCGCGAAGACGCGGCCCGTCTGCCATAAGGAGCGCAGGTAATCATACTGCGCTTGGTCAGTCATGAAGGTCTTCATGTTGAGTTTTTTATACTTTTTAATCGTCCCAAGCAGGCGCCGGTAGACGATCCCTCGCGTCAAGCTGTAGATCTTAAGCCAACGCTTGAGCCAGCGCGCCTTCGTGCGCTCATCTCCCTCCGGCGCTTGAGGCGCGAGGTGAGCCTTGAGTTTCTCAAGGCTGTCCGCTGCATAATCTCTGTGCCACCTCAAGTGAAAGGTCTTGGGGGTCGCCGAGATCGAGAAGAAGAACCGATACAGCTCATGAAGCTTCGGGATCTCCCCGTCAAAGTCCATCAAAATCAAGAGCTCAGGTCGCGCCCAGCCGGCCAGCAAAAAATTCTGATCAGTGCCGACCCCTACGTACGCCCCGCCAAGCTCTTTAATGTAGTCGAACCACACCTGGTGGTTGTGCTCATTCGAGATCCAATAGTGCGAGTTGCGTACGAGCGACTCTGGCTCAGGGTCAGGGCTCACCTTGGAGAGCGCGACGCGCTGGGCCTCTGTGAGGGGTGACAGTGAGGGAGTGGCGAGCGGGGGGTCAACCTCTAGCCTTCGTATGGGCTTTGATTTTTTTGCGCGCGGTTTAGCGAACAGCGCCGTTGGCGTCTCGAGCGTCGCGGTCCAGCAACCCAGCAGAGCTAGCCAACAGAAGAGAGGATACTTGAGCCCGCGAGACAGGCGTAGAGTGATGATGCTCAACATAGACCCCTTAGAGGTGAGAGCGATTTACTTTGTCTTCAGATGACAAACGCTCATATAAAGTGATCGTATTCTATGTAAGCCTAGCCTTCCTTGCACCTGAAAAACGACGGACATACAGTGGAGAGCGCCCATGCCATACAGCGCCTACGTCCTCACCGATGAGGCCAGAGCGATCCTACTTGAGCGTTGCCCTCCGCTCCACCCTGAGGTGATCGCGCACCACGTCACCTTCCGCTTCCCAGATCAAGAGCCCCCTCCACCTGTGAGCGTCGTTCGAGTGATCGGTCACGCCTCAGACCACAGGGTCGAGTGCGTAGTTGTCGAGGTTGATGGGAGCAACATAAGGCCCGCTGGGGGCGTCTATCACGTGACGCTCTCCCTTAACCGCTCGCTTAAAGCGAAGCCCGTCCACTCTAACGCCTTGATTAAGGTAGGCTGGGCGCCGATCGAGCCCTTTGAGCTCAGCGTGACCCCCACCCTCGTCACTCCTTAATCGACGCCTAGCCCCTCACGCTTGTCGCTCACTCTCCGACCCCTCTTTGCTCGAGGAGCCCTCGCAAGAATTCGCTCGGCTCAGCGAACAGCGGCTCGCGCTCACAGGCGCCCTCAGCGCTCCAGGTGATCGAGTCTCCCGCGTTGATCCAGCTGACCTCGACGCCCCCGTCTTGTCGCGTAGAGATCGAGAGATAAGCGAGCGGGCTTGGCCCTGCAGGCTCATAGCGTGGGATGACCCTCAAGGCCCACGCGCCCCCCACCTCGCTCGTCGTAAAGCTCACCTCCTCATGGGTCACATACCACGCCTCCCCCTCCGCTTGAGCAGGCCAGCCCTCAGCGCGTACGTCGATGGTGAAGGGTCGCTCCTCGTACCCAAGGTCGGGTCGCATCAGCGGGTTTGTGTAGAGCTGGTGAGCGCTGATGTGGGCCTCCCCTCCGCCTAGCTCCTCTGGGAGCGGGAGCGCGCAGGTGACCCGCTCGATACGTCGCGCGCGTCTAATGAGGTCACGAGGCACCGCAAGCTCAAGGAGCTCCCCTCCCAGCCCTCTGCTCCACGGCTCTAAAGGCCTCGCCTGCTTCAGGACTAAGCGCTCCTCACCTCCCCCTACCTCTGACGGCGCTCGACGGGCGAGAGGCCAGCTCGCGTCTACCCCTCTAAACTCAAGGTCAAGCGTCAAGAAACGAGTCGCCTGACTTGAAGGCGCGCGCCTCCGCTCTACCGTCAACCAGCGCGCGCTCGCCTCAAGCGCGCCAAGCGCGAGCGTCCGCGCCTGCTCATCGCTCAGCACAGTCGCGCGCTCCGTTGAGCTCTGGACACGCTCAACCCGTAGCTCAAGCGCCTCACTCCACTCGCTGTACGGCTGAGCGAGGCCCTCATAGGGCCAGCTGAGCTCAGGTGAGGCGTCGCTCGCGACGCTCACGCTCACCTCGATCACCTCAGGGAGCGCGCCAGGTCGCTCAGGGTTGGTGACGCTCAAGGCCCCCGCCTGGCTGTTGATCGTCGCGGTCGCGATGAGCTGAGAGCCCATCATTGGGGCGACCTCGGGGAGCTGATCGCTAACAGGAGGCGCTAAGGTGAGGATCACGACCCCATTCGAGCGCTCGAGCTCATCTTGAAAGTTTGGATGCACTAAGGCGCTCATGTGACCGCTCAGGTGCGAGACCCCCTCTCGGGCGCGCTCTTGATACGCCTCTACCCCCCAATACGAGGCCCAGACCTCTCGGAGCGCCCAGGCGACGCTCTTCGAGCGCGCTGAGCCAGCCTGCGCTTGTGGGTACAGGTAGCCCGTCTCAGAGCTGTAGAGCCCCGCGCCGTTAAAGCCCTCTAGGTCCTCTACGTTGCTCGAGGACCGAAAACGGAGCCCCTGCAGAGGTGAGAGCGCCTCAAATCGCTCCCGCAGGGTCTCCATAAGCGCCCTTAGGGTGTCTCCATCGATCGCCTGTTCACGGATGACCGCTTGGACCCCCCCGCGCGCGCTCCACCACACCACAGGGTCCTCCTCACCGCGCTCAGCGCGGAGGCTTGTGATCAGCTCCTCAAGCTCGTGGTGATCTTGAGGGCGAGGGAAGCGGGTCATGAACCCAGGCCGCCCCTCAAGGCAGAGCGCGCGCACCCGCTCGTCCGCAAAGGCATAGTGCGTCAAGAGCGCCTCAAGCTGAGCCTGAACTGGGGCGAGGTGCTCTTGATAAGCGCGCCCAGTTACGACGAGCGGTCGATAGGGGGTCGGCAGCTCAGACTCTAGGCATGAGACGAGCCCTGAGGCCTTGCCACCTAACACTGAGCGTAGCGAGCGCGACTGGGCGAAGGTGAGGTCCTCAAGCGCGTAGGTGAGGGGTTGAGACGAGAGCTCCACCGCAGGGAGCTCTCGCGCGGGGGGGGTCACGAGCCGCTCATAGGCCTGATACTCCTCCTGTGTGAGTGGCTCAAGGCGCCACTCGTCAGGAGCTTTGGCCCATAAGATCACCCCTGGCCTCAAGGGTTCAACCTGGCTCACCAGTGGCGTAGTCATCAGCCCCGACACATACAGGTTCGGGATCCCTCGGTTCTGAGCGAGCAGGTTGATGTGGGCGAGAGGGGTCTGGGGGACGGTTGTGATCAGCCCTTGGGTGGCGGGGAGCTCATCTGGGACATGATCAAAGAGCAAGACCGTCCGGCTAGGTAAGGTTGGGCGCTCCTCTCCTGCCCGAATCACATACAGCCGACCCGCGGTCAGCCCCTCGCTATAGACCCTCACCTCGCCAGGCGTCGTCAGCTCAGGGTAGCTGACAACTCGGTCCCACCCCGCCAAGCGCTCACGCTCCATCTGCGAGGCGACCTCCTCTTGCTGAGGAGAGCGGGTGAGCCACATGAGGTCTGAGGCCTCGGGCGGGAGCGCCGACCGCAGGCGCTCTCTCATCGACTCAACCTCCGCTGGGGTGGGCTCATCGGAGTACTCTAGCTCAAAAGCCCACAGCTCCTCAGGTCTCACGCGCCCCGCTCGCGCAGGGATATGTAGGACCGTCCCAAGCGCGATGTGTCGAGGTCGACCGAGCGCGACCCGATAAAAGTACGGGGAATAGAGCCGACCGCCCGCGGTAAAGGTCAGGTCAAGCGGTAGGTCGAGCCCCTCATCTCGCTGACGCAGGGCCCACAGGTACGCCTCCGCTACAGTCGGGACCGACAGCCCACGCACAGGCTCAACGCTCTCTAGCCCCCACACCCTGAGCCCGTTGAGGAGCCTCATCCAATAGACCTCATCATGGAGCGCATAGAACCCCCCATCCAAGAAGCGTAGCCCTTGAGGCTCATCGGGCTGAAATCCACTCAAGAGAAACTTAACGATTGAGCCACTCTCTCCATCATCAACGCTGAGCTCCTCAAAGCGCTCCACGCTTGGGATACGCGCTGTCGTGTGGTCATCAAACACCTGAGGGGGGCGCCCGCCCGCTTCACCGCCCGCCTCGCCCCCCCCGACCCCCGGCGCTCCGTCCCCATCACAGCCTAGCGCGCTAAGGAGCGTCAGCGACAAGAGCAGAGACAGCCCGAGGGGGCGTGAACCGACACGCGTCACATGTCGGTTCATCCTCATAAGCGTTGAGAGAGCGTCTAAACAGCGCCACGCGCGCATCACACACCTCCTGAGGGGAGGCGCCCCTCGTCAGCTGAACCCAAGCAAGAGCCCGCCTTGATAGACGGCGAGCGAGCACCCATACGCGAGGAGGGTCATATAACCGAGCATCACCGCGGGCCACAGGTAGCCCCCAGTCTCACGCTTCACCACCGCGAGGGTGCTGATACACTGACAGGCGAGCGCGAAGAAGATCAAGAGAGAGAGCGCAGAGAGAGGCGTAAACACAGGGCGTCCATCGCGGTGACGCGCCTCCTGTAAGCGCTCCCTCAGCGCGGGCGTCTCCTCGTCCACATCCGCGCCTACCCCATACACGACACCTAAGGTGCTGACGAAGACCTCACGCGCCGCGAAGGCCCCGAGGATCCCTACGCCCACCTGCCAATCCCAGCCCAGTGGCCTCAGCGCTGGCTCCATCCCATGTCCGATCTGGCCTGCCCAGCTCAGCTCTTTCTGTAGCGCTGAGCGCGCCTCTTCACTGAGGGTCACGCTCTTGCGTTGAGCTTGGCTCTGACCCTCAGTGACAACAGAGGCCTCACCCGAGGGGCTCGCGCCTCGCTGAGCGTACTGTAGCGCGGTCTCATCATCGAGGCGTGGGAAGCTGAGGAGCACCCACAAGACCACGGTCCCCGCGAGGATCACGGTCCCCGCCTCCCTCATAAAGACCGCTGAACGGCTCCTCACTCGCCTCCAGACGTCTCGGGCGCTCGGGATCCGATACTCAGGGAGCTCGATCAGCAGTGGGGGAGGCTCACCCTGTAGGATCGTGCGACCGAGCACGCCAAGGGACAGCATCGCCATCAGCACCGCGAACAGGTAGAGCCCTGTCATGACCCACGCTCGTACGCTGAAGCCAAGCCAGCTCTGGTCGGCTGGCACCATCACCGAGGTGAGGAGGGTGTAGACGGGCAAGCGCGCCGAGCAGGTCATCAACGGGAGCGCCATGATCGTCAAGAGCCGGTCACGTCGGTTGGGTAAGGTGCGGGTCGCTAAGATCGCAGGGACCGCGCACACAAAGCCAGAGAACATCGGGACAAAGGCACGCCCACTCAAGCCCAAAGCCCGCATCACGCGGTCCATTAAGGCCGCCGCGCGCGCCATATACCCGCTGTCCTCCATCACCCCGATCAGCGCAAAGAGCAACGCGACCTGAGGGAGGAACACGATGACGTTCCCCACCCCGTTGATGAGCCCCTCAACCACAAAGCTCTGCAGGAGCCCCTCAGGTAAGACCGCGCCCGCCTGAGCGCCTAGCCAGCTCACAAAGGACTCGATGTAGCCTATGAAAGGGTCCGCGACCACAAAGAGGAGCTGAAACAGCGCGAGCATCCAGAGCCCAAAGATCAACCCACCAAGCAAAGGGTGGAGCGCCCAGCGGTCGAGGGCAGGGAGGGTCGCCACCACATCCTCAACGGCCTCATCCGTAGGCGAGCGCACAGAAAGCCAGCCCTTCACCTGCTCATCTAGCCACGCGTAGCGCGCCTCAGCCCAGCGCTCAACCTCAGCGCCAAGCGCTTGATAGCCCTCTAGGCCTCGCAAGCGAGCGCGCGCAGAGATCGGCGCCTCGCTGACGTGCGCCGCGCCCATAAGCCAAAGGCATAAGGCCTGCCGAGCCTGTGTTCCACCACGGAGCGTGACGCTCGGGATCAGCTCCTCAAGGTCTCGTGTGAGCGGGTGCTCTGTCAGCTCGGTGGAGGCTTCTGGTAACCAAGCGAGCGGCGCCGTGGCCTCGCCTTGAGAGCGTCTGAGCGCCTCACCCGCCAGCTTAGGGAGCTGATCTAAGCCAAGGGCAGTCTTTGCGGAGACCAACACCACAGGCGCCCCTAAGGCCGACGAGAGGCGCTCGACGTCGAGCTCAAGGCCCTTGTCCTTCAGCATGTCCGCTTGATTCAAGAGCACCAGCGTAGGGTAGCCAAGCTCAAGGACCTGCAAGGTGAGGTAGAGGGTCTCGACGAGCCGGGTCGAGTCGACGACCGACAGCACGAGGTCGAGTGGGCCTAGCGCCCCCCCGATGAGCGCGGCGGGGACAAGGGACTCATCCGGGCTGTACGGTGAGAGGCTCAAGGCGCCGGGCAGGTCAATCAAGCGCACGGAGCCCTCTGGGGTCTCCCAGCTCCCCTCTGCGTGCTCTACGGTCACCCCGCTGTAGTTACCGGTCTTGAGCTCCATGCCCGTGAGCTGATTAAAGAGGCTTGTTTTTCCAACGTTAGGTCGACCGATCAGCGCGACGTTCGATCGGGCGCCTGAGGTCTGGGCGCCCGAGGTCTGGGCGCCTGAGCTCTGAGCGTCACGCTCCTCATGACACGCGCTCATCAGCGCCCCCCTTCTGTAGCGCTCACCCACACCCCGTCGACCTCAGCGCGACGGACGACGAGGTGACTGTGCCGGAGGGTTAAGGTCAACCTGCTCCCCTCACGCCAGACCTGCAGTGGTGCGCCCACCGTGAGCCCAAGCTCAAGGAGACGGGCGCGAAGCGCGGGGGGCGTGGCCTCATCAAGGTGATCGACCGTGTATCGGCCTCGCGTGGCGTGAGAGAGCTGGACAGAGGGTGTAGACATATCGACCTCAAGCGACGGGGAGGGGTCTTCTAGATGGAGGAGCCCTTGACCTGAAGAGGAGAGAGGGACATAGTGCGACCCCGCTCGCGAGCGTGTGGGCGCAAGGTAGCGCTCAGGCTCATGTTTAGCAAGCGAGAGCGACCCTCTTTTACCGCAGAACACCGAACGATATGGACAGAGATCACCCACCCTCCCCCTCAGGCTCACCTGTGAAGCCCCAAGATAAGGTCTACGCAGAGGCGATGGCTGAGGTCGTCGCGTTCCGCTTTGACGAGGGCGTCACGCGGGTCTTCCCTGACATGATCGCCCGCTCTGTGCCTGGCTACGCGGCGACCGTGTCCGCCGCCTCAGCCCTCGCTCGTCGCTTCGCGCAACCTGGGACGAGGCTCTATGATCTCGGCTGCTCACGAGGGGCCTGCTTAGAGGCGATGGCCGGCGCGCTCCCGAGAGGAGAGGACTTCACGCTGGTGGGCGTCGACAGCTCCCCTGCGATGTTGAAGGCCGCAGGTGAGGACCTGAGCCGTCAGGGGCTCCCTCGAGCTGGGCTCAGCCTAGAGCTGATCGAGGGAGACATACGGTCGACAGAGCTCTATGACGCCTCTGTGATCGTCCTGAACTTTACGCTTCAGTTCATCCCGATCGAGGATCGACTCGAGCTCCTCACCCGAGCGCGTCGAGCGTTAAAGCCTGGCGGAGCGCTCTTGCTGTCAGAGAAAATTGAGATCGCTCACCCTGACCTCAACCAGCTCTGTGTCGAGCTCCATCATGAGTTTAAGCGCGCTCAAGGCTACTCAGCCCTTGAGGTCGCTCAGAAGCGAGACGCGCTGATTAACGTCCTGATCCCTGAGACCTTAGAGGCACATCGAGCTCGCTTAAAGGACGCGGGGTTCAACGCGGCAGAGGTCTGGTATCAGGTTTTTAATTTCTGCTCGCTCGTAGCCCTCGTCCCTATGGATGAGACCTCTGACACACGCCTGCAGGACACGAGGGGGGGCTGATGGAGCGTAACCCTTGCCCGTACACACAGCGTGAGCTCCGTGAGGCGATCGAGCACCTGAGCGCGCTTGGGGTGAGCGCGCGCGACACAGCCCATACGCTTGAGTCTGCACAAGAGACGCTCGACCCTAAGCATGACAGCAGGATGAGCGACTGGAGCGCGCTCATCAAGGCGCTCCCTCCACTCCATGACCCGAGCGGGGCGCTCGACGCCCAAGCGCTCTACAGAGGTCTTGTCTCCGCGGAGTGGGCGGAGAGGAGCCCAAGCGAGGTAGAGGCGCTCTTAAAGGGCCTCAAGCCGTGGCGTAAAGGCCCTCTTCAGCTCGGCCCGACCTACATCGACACCGAGTGGCGCTCTGATTGGAAGTGGGACAGGGTCTCTCCACACGTCGCGCTTCAGGGCAGGCGCGTGCTCGACGTGGGGGGAGGGAACGGCTACTACGGCTGGCGGATGCTCGAGTCGGGAGCGGAGAGCGCGCTGGTTATCGACCCGACTCGGCAGTTCTTTTACCAGCATCTCATGGTCAAACACGCCCTCCGAAAGCTCCTCAGTGCGCTCGACGCCCGCGCCCCGCTCCACCTCCCGCTCACCCTTGAGAGCTTCGCGCTCTCTGTAGCTCACTTTGACGTGGTGTTCTCGATGGGGGTCCTCTATCACCGCCGTGAGCCACAGGAGCACCTGAGCCAGCTCATGGCCCAGCTCAAGCCAGGTGGTCAGCTGGTCTTAGAGACGCTCGTTCATGAAGGAGAGGGCCTGCTTGAGCTTGGGGGTCGCTACGCCAACATGCGAAACATTTGGGCGCTCCCAAGCGCCTCTCTGCTCTGTACATGGCTAGAGGAGGCGGGGTTTGTAGACCCGCGCTGTGTTGACCTCACCTGGACGAGCGTTGAGGAGCAACGACGCACAGACTGGATGAGCTTCTACTCGCTCGCCGAGGCGCTCGACCCTTGTGACCCTCGCCTGACCATCGAGGGTCACCCCGCTCCGCTCAGGGCGACGGTCGTGTGTCGGCGGGCTTAAGGGGTGATCAGCGCAGGGTTGCACTGCTCGAACTTAAATCGACATGAGAGCTCTATCCCCCCCACACACGTCCATTTACACGTGCTTCCTCCGATTGAGAAGCCACACGTGTCGCCCAAGCGAATTAGATACGTGTTCCCTTGATAGACCGCTGGGGTGACCGTGTCTATTGTCACCTGCGCTGCTGTGTCAGCGTCACAGTCCTCATCAATCGACGTACAATAGTTCTCGTTAAGCTCACCAGGGGCGACGTCACCCACACACACTAAGTCCCCAGCTTCGCAGACCTGCTGACCACGCTCACAGGAGGTCCCCTCAAACCTCGGCAAGAGACACACAACCGCGCTCCCGAGCTCCTCATCGATCACCCCATCACAGTCATTATCAAGGCCATCACAGCGCTCAAGCTCAGGGCTCCCTGGCGCGACGTCACACTCTAGAGGGGCGCTTAAGTCTTGGGGCTGGCAACGTAGGTCACCTGTACGCTCACACGCCCCAACCCCAACCGAGCAGGGCGCGTTCAGCTCCTCAAAGCCCTCATCCACTTGGCCGTCGCAGTCGTTATCTAAGCCATCCCCACAGAGCTCAGCGCCTGGCTCACCAGGGGTACAGGACCCATCACAGCCAACCGTCACCGTGCGCTCACAGACGCCTAGCCCGCAGGTGAGCGTCTGCGAGAAAGCCTCATCGGTCTGTCCATCGCAGTCTTGATCGACGCCATCACACTGCTCATCTTGGCCTTGAGGGAGACCAGGAGAGCAGACGAGCTCAGGGCTCCCTTGTAAGCACTGGACGCTCGCGTCTGACTCACACACGCCCACCCCACAGGTCTCGCTCGTTGTCGGCCCGACATAGTCTTCATCCACGGACCCATCACAGTCCTCATCCACCCCGTTACATGTCTGATCAATAGGGCTGTCTTGATAACTGCAGGTGCTCACGACCCCCGACTGGGTACAGAGCTGGAGCGCGGTAGGCTCACAGGCCCCCTCCCCACACTGCTCAACTTGACCTACGAAGCCCTCGTCTGTCTGGCCATCACAATCTTCATCAACTTGGTTACAGTTCACGTCTGGTGAAGCGAGGTTGAGCGCTTCACAATGCTGTTGAACGGCCCCGTCTACACAGGTCGCACGCGTTTGGTTCTCACACACGCCTAAGCCACAGACCACCTCTGGGCCTACATAGCCTTCATCCACGCTCCCATCACAGTCCTGATCTACCCCATCACAGCTCGTGTCAGGACCTGTTGGGGAGCCCTCGACGCAGTTGTTTTGAACGCCCGACGCCGTACAGGCCTGTTGCCCTTGACGCTCACATACCCCTACACCACAGGTCGTCATAGAAGCCACGTACCCCTCATCTACAAAGCCATCACAGTCGTCGTCTTTGCTGTTGCAGTCCTCGTCAGGGCTAGGGTCAAGCGGTGTACATGAGGTCAACTCCTCTCCATTCGCACACTCACGAAGCCCGCCGTTAAGGCACTCACCTTGACCACATAAGACAGCGGTCGTCGCGTACCCCTCATCCACTCGTCCATCACAGTCCTGATCAAACCCATCACAGCTGACATCAGGTGTTGGGACCCCAGGCTGACAGCTGTCGCCCTCCACACCAAGCTGACAGAAGGTGACCCCTGTCGAGGCGCACAAGCCCTCCCCACAGCTGGTGGCTTGACCTATATAGCCCTCATCCACCTCCCCATCGCAGTCTTGATCAACCCCATCACAGACGTCCTCAGGGTGATTCAGGTCAACCACGTCACTGCATGTGTCGCTCACCTGCCCAGCCACACAGATCGTCGCCCCTGGCTCAGCGCACTCTACAGCCCCCTCACAGGTGACCTCGACGCTGACGAAGGCCTCGTCTACCTTACCATCGCAGTCATTGTCGAGCCCATCGCAGTCGTCGACGACCCCCTCTGAGGGCGTGTTTGGTGTGCAGTTATCGAAGATCTCACCCGCTACACAGGCCTCCACGCCTGTGCGCTCACAGACCCCGAGCCCACAGGTCGTGTTTACTGGCGCGTACGCGTTGTCATCAATGACCCCATTACAGTCATTGTCGAGCCCATCACAGCGCTCTACTTGAGGCTGAATGAGGCTCGTCGCGGGGCACTCCTCTATCTCAGTTGACCCCTGAGCGCTCACCTCACACCTCGTGCTGAAGCTCTGAGCACAGACCCCTGTAAAGCAAGTATAGACGCGTGGCGTGTAGCCCTCATCCACACGACCATCACAGTCATCATCTTGGCCATCACAGTCTTGGTCTCGCTCGTCTTCTAGGGGCACTTCAGGGTCACAGTCCACGTTTTCTACACCCTCTTGGCATCGGCTCTCTACGGTCCTTCGGCACACCCCAAAGCCACAGCTGACCTCTTGGGGCGCATAGTCTTCATCCACCACGCCATCACAGTCCTCATCGAGCCCATCACAGCTCAGGTCTGTCGTCACAGGGGGTAAGACCTCAGGACAGCTCTGCTGTGCTTCACTGTTCACACAGTACACGCGGGCCGAGCGCGCGCACTCACCCGAGAGGCCCTCGCACAGCGCTAAATAAGAGAGGAAGCTCTCATCCACGAGCCCATCACAGTCATCATCCACACCATTACAGGTGTCATCTGTGCTCGCGCCTTCGAACGCCACACAGTCATCAACGACCTCACCAGCAACACAGCGCCGACGACCGTCCGGGTTTGTGCATGCGCCCACCCCACAGCTCACCTGACCTTCAACAAAGTCCTCATCAAAGTACCCATCACAGTCCTGATCAAGCCCATCACAGCCTTCAGCTCCCTCGACCCCGACCATCACCTGATCAGCGACACAGGTGGCCTCTCCAAGCGCGCCGAGGCCTCGCTCGAGGAGCTCAAGCGTGACGCACTGTACGCGCCCTGCTCGTGAATTACAGCCATCTTGTACAGGCTCACAGACCTCTCCAACCGCGAAGCCCTCATCGACCTCACCGTCGAGGTCATTGTCCACCCCATCACAGCGCTCCTCGATCGGGCAGATCAGCGCGCCCTCACGACACGCGTACTCAGCGCTGACCGCGGGCTGGCCCTCACCCAGCGTCGGCTCACAGGCCTGACCCTGCTCTGCAAAGCTCTCATCGCTCACCCCATCACAGTCATGATCGAGCCCATCACAGCGCTCCTCGCTCGGGAGCGGGGCCTCCCCTCCGAATACACAGCGCGCCTGCCCCTCCTCAGCACAAGCGATCACCCCCTCCTGACGACACACCCCTAGCCCCTCACCTAAGCACGCCTCTCCTATGTTAAAGCCCTCATCCACCAACCGATCACAGTCATTATCAAGCCCATCACCACGCCCTACCTCCGCTTGAGTTCCTGCCGTCCAGACACACTCGGCCTCACCCCCCTCTTGGACGATCAAGACTTGATCTTCTATACGTTCTAATGAGAAATCAGCCCTCGCGACACAGCCGAGGGCCGGGTCGCAGTCTCCAAACAACGCGTGCGCTTCACAGTCACTCGCGCCCTCTGCGCTGAGCGAGATGAGCCCTGAGCGCAACCGTATCGCTCCCCAATACCGGACCCTCGCCTCGGCGATCTCTCTCGCGTCAGGCGTGAAGGTGACCGCTCCATCAGGGCCTACGCTCACCTCGACGATCACGTCTTTAATCACGAGGCAAGCCCTCGTCTCCTCCTCAAGCGCGACGTCAGTGTAGCACGCTCGCTCAGCTTCACTCGAACTCAGCTCACCTGTACACGCGTCAAGCTCAAAGGTGAGCGGGGGCTCTCCAAAGTCAAGCCCCCCACCCTGACATCCAATGATGAGCAGGGTCACCAGTGAGCGCTGTAAGCACAGCCACAGCGACGCTCGTCGGTTTGGTCGATTCCACATAGGTCACCTCTGCAAGCTTCGCTTACGATCTTAGGAGCGCTAGCGTGTTTTGGTACGCTCTCGCGATCGAGGGGTCTCTCAGCCAACGCTCAAGCTCAACCCCCGTGAGCCATGTGGCCCTTCTCGCCTCATGGTTCACCTTAGCAGTGTCATCCCCTCGAAGTAAAAACCCATACCTTAAGTCAAAGTGCTCATGCGCCTCCATCTCGCCACGAGCTGGGATCAGGTGAATATCAACGTCAACGGGGTCACAAGAGAGGGCCTCTACCCTGCTCAAGCTCGTCTCCTCTACGAGCTCACGGCGCGCCGCGTCTAGCGGGGAGAGGTCGCTCAGCTCCATATGCCCGCCAGGCTGAAGCCAACGGTTGAGCTTCGCGTGTAAGATCGCGAGCGGAGCGCTATCCTCTCGTAACACAAAGGCGGAGGCCGTAAAGTGAGCGCCAGGTGATCGAGCGCTAAAGGCGCGCTCCCTTCGCTCGCTCAAGAGCGCCAACATCCTCCGCTGATAGCCAAGGGCGACCCCTTGACATGGGGCGCGCTCAAGGGCGACCCGGGTCTGTTCAATCAGCTCCGTGACGTCGCTCACTTACAGCTAGGCACGCTAGGAGGGCTCGACCCAAGGCTCCCGAGCGGTCGCACCACGTTCCCTGGGAACTCGATCTCGAAGGCGTACCAGACGTCACCCACGATGTTGAGCGCTTGAGGTCCAATCGTCGCGACCACCTCCCCATAGCTGAGCGCGTGTACTGTGGCGAGAGGCACGTCTCCCCCATGGTCGTTCCAATAGTGAACGACCACTGTGTACACTCCAGGGGCGGGGTCTTGAATGTTAATGTTCTCAGGCCCATAGCCGTCTACATCGTCCAGGTCGAGATATGGGTTATCGAGGTCACTCAGCGGGTCACCCCAAGAGGGGTTCGGGTTCGCGAAGTTACAGTCGAGGGTACAGTCCCAGATCCCACCGTTGCTCGGCCCAAGCAGGTGAAGGTCAACGTCCGTGGAGTTCGTGCTCCACTCTAACCTCACGTGGAGCCCCGTGTCTTCGAGGGCTGGGGGGGTCGCGCTCGCCGAGAGCGTCACCCGCTGGCTCGGGTTACTGAAGTCTGTGCTGCTCACGTCTACGCTCCCGGAGTCCATACCCACCATGCTGGGAGAGTAGCTGACGGTCACGGTCGAGCTCTGACCTGGGGAGAGGCTCACCGGGAAGCCACCTGGCTCGACCGCAAAGGTGTTTGGTGAGCCTGCGCTGAGCGCGACCTGAGTGACGCTCACAGGCGCGCTCCCACAGGCGCTGAGGGTGATCTCTTGGGTCGCGACGTCTCCACGAGCGACCTCCCCAAAGTTAATGTTACTCGGTGAGACGCTCAGACAGCTCCCCTCTCCCCCATCCTCAAAGCACAGGTCACCTACGCAAGCGTAGCCCTCTGGACAGTTAGGGTTGACCGCGAACTCTCCACAGGGCTGTTGGTCGACACAGTACTCCATATAACAATACTGCCCCTCATTACACTGCTCACGGAACTCACAGCGTCGCGCGCCGGGGGGGGGAGTAAAGGGCGCGGGCCCTGACGTCATCCCTCCAACGGTGCTCCCTGCGCTCATCCCACCTACAGGCGCCTGCGCGCCTGCTGATGGAGGGGGCGCCCCTACCCCTCCAGAGCTCTGAAAGCCTGCGTTAGGGGGGGCATAGACTCCCCCAACGGGAGGCTCATCTACCTCATTGATCACTTGCTCAGCACACCCCATCACAGCACAGCAAAAGAGCCCAACACACAGCAGGGTACCCAAGCGAATCAGTTGAGACACAGCGACCTCCAAGCACGACGCGCGCCTGATCGGCGCATAACAGAGTCTTCAGATTGCGTTTAAGCTATGTAAAGCGCTTGTCTTAAGCAAGGTTTTTCCTGTGCGCCTACACGGGGTCGGCCCCTTAATTGAGCTAGCGCCACGCTGAGCTCGGGAGCTCACTGACCGTGACCCCTATACGTCGCTTTAAGCTCCGCTCAATCGCCGCGAGGAGCGCGCCTGCGTCTACCCCATACTTCCGTCGTAAATAAGCGGGTTGGCCCCCTTGCGCGAAGGTCTGATGTAAGGCGAGCGGGACATGTACAGGTGAAGACTTAAGCTCTAGAGACTCGCTTAAAAGAGCGGAGATCCCTGATGACAGGGGGCCAGGGGAGAGGTGCTCCTCCATGGTGATGATCGCACGGAACGAGCGCTCCTCAAGGCGCTCCCGGAGCTCAAGGGTCGGGAGCGGTGACAGCTCTGTAGCGTGTAAGTGCGTCACGGAGAACTTTGCCTCCTTGAGGGCGTCTTTTAGGCGAAGCACCTCTGCAGTACACCGGCCCGCGCTCACAATCACAAGCTCCTCACCCTCCTCGATACAGCGCAGGTGACCTAAGCGGGGAGGCTCATCAAACAGCGCGGGCGCCTCTCCGAGCGTCGCCCGCATATAAACGGGCCCATTGACGTCATCGATGAGCCTCGGTAAGGCGAGGAGCTCTCCTTGGTCCCCAGGCTCGAACACGCCCAGCTGAGGGAGCGTCGCGAGCGCGCTCAAGTCATCCACAGCCTGCGCGCCGAGCCCGCCCTCATGGGACAGACCCGCGTCAAGCCCGATGAGGCGCACGGGTAAGCAGGGCGCCGAGAGCTGGGTGAGGATCATCTCGTACCCGCCACGAATGAGCGTAGAGGCCTGCGCGTGCAGGAAGGGCCTCATCCCCTCACGCGCGAGGCCTGCGCAGAAGGCGACCGCGGCGCTCGGCGCGTGCGGTAGGGCGATCAAGCCCTGTGGGAGGTTTGGGGCGCGCTCCTCAAGCTGGCTTTGAGCCTGCTCCCCACAGGTGACACAGACGACCTCAGGTCGCTCACTCATGAGCTCCGCTAAGGCCTTCAAGTATGGGCTCGTGCTCTGATTAGACATGATCACCTCCCTCTGAGCCCGGGCTGGTAGAGCTCAGAGCGCAAGGCCGCCTCAAACTGCATTCGAGAGCGGCTGTCTTTGAAACGAACGAAGTCCAACGGGAGCCCCGCGAGGCTCAAATAAAGCATCCCCTGACAAGGGTGCGTCTGAGCGCAGAGCACGAGGGGACCCTCCCCTCCATAGCGCTGTGAGGCGCGCTCGATCGCCTCTGGGTCATGCCCATCAAAGCGCTCCACAGGCCAGCTCGACGCCTCCGCCGTCGCGAGGACGCCCTCCACCTGAGGGTGCCCCTCATCTCGATAGGGGGTGTTGATCAAGATCACGAGGTTGTTGAGAGGCTTTTTCTGAAGCAAGGTCAAGGCCTCCCATGAGGCGCCATGATGGAGCTCCTCTGCGTCAAGGAGCACCCACACCCTCCCGTTTTCACCCCTGAGCTTACGGCCCATGGCGACCCCAGTCGCGACCCCGAGTGAGGCGCCAAGCGGGCTCCCATAGACGCTGTATCCAGGGCTGTGCTCTCCACCCCAGAGAGGCATTGAGCTCCCGTCGCTCCTGTAAGACTCAAGGGCCTTACCATCAAGGCGCATGAGCTGAGTGAGCGCACACAGCACCGCGAGCGAGTAGCTTGGGGTCCCGATGATGAGCCGGTCGAGGTGAGGCGCCTCAGGGCCATGGTACGCAGGGCCGAGCGCGCTGAGGCGTTTACGGGGGGTTGGGTGCCCAGGGAAGGGGCGAGGGGTCATCGGCGCGTCACTGTCAAGGAGCTGTAGCACCCTCATATACAGCGTACACAACAGCTCAGCGGATGAGCACACCTGACTGAGGTAGCCCCCCTGCTGTTTGGCGGTGTGCTCAAAGCCTCTGCGCCTCACGCCCAGGGCGGCCCGCCTGACCTCGTCCGTCCACATCACGCCTCTCCCGCGCGTTGCCGGTTCGCCTCAAACAGCACCACGCTCGCCGCGACCGCGATGTTTAAGGAGTTAATTTGACCGAGCATAGGGATCGTAACACAGCGGTCACTCAGCGCTAAGACCCCCTCGCTCACCCCAGTGTGCTCATTCCCCACGATCAGCAGTGAGGGGAGGGTGAAGTCGACCTCTGTATAGCGGTCAGCTGTGTTCGCGGAGGTCGTGATGACCTGAACGCCACGGGCCTTAGCGAGCCCGACCGCTGACTCCATCTCTCCCTCAATGGCGATCGGTAGAGAGAAAACAGCGCCTCGTGACCCTCTCACGACCTTGCGACCAAAGGGGTCAACGGTCTGGTTTCCGAGCAGGACACCGCGCACCGCTGAGGCCTCCGCTGAGCGTAAGAGCATCCCGAGGTTGTCTGCGAGCTCTCCTCGGTCTACCCCGACCCAGAGCCCCGTCTCAGCCTGACCCTCAGGGGGGAGCAGCTCGCTCCACGCTCGTGGCGCGCGCTCAGCGAGCCCAACACAGCTCGGGGTGGGCTTCGCGTCGAGGAGCTTGGCGATCAAGCCTTGATGTGCGACATACACCAAACAGCCCGCTGGTAACTGGGCGCGCAAGGCGAGCCCCTCCTCTGACTCACCAAAGCCCTGTGTACAGATCACGGCCTTCAGGTCCGCTCCATAGCGTACCGCGCGTCGACACAGCTCTGGCCCCTCAACGAGATAAAGCCCCTCTTTAGCCCGACCTGACGCGGTCTTGACTCTGCGTAGAGAGGTCATCACCTCATCCCTCTGCCCGCTGACTGGGATTAAGGCCCTGAGCGCGCTCGAGCCACGGTTCTCGCCAAAAGACATCATATCTCCTCTCACCTAGCCAGTGGGTCGCCCTGAGTTGACGCCCCTCGCTCTCTGTGTTAATCGCAGAGAACATCAACCAGATCAACACCACCTCTCACTATCACAGATGTGTCGTGTTGACTATATCGAGGAGGCGCTCTTGAGCAGGCTGATTGTCATCGAGGAGAGCCGCACAGTCCAGCGGATGATCGAGATCGCCCTAAAGGGCTTGTCGCTAGACATCACGACGCTCAGGAGCCCTCATGAGCTCACGGCGCCAACCGAGGTAGACCTCTTGGTCTGTGACGCGGTCGGGGCTTGGGGAGATGAGGCCGCCCTCGTCTCACTGCTCAACGCGCGAGGGATCTCAGCGCCGATCATCATGCTAACCCCTCAGAGCAGAGCGCCCGAGGGCTTCCTCGGAGGCCAGGTCGTCTCAGCGCTCGCTAAGCCCTTTCACACCCAGACCCTGACCCGCGCGGTCTGTCAGCTCTTGGGTCGAGAGGCTCCCTATGAGGAGCTCTTCGCGTCGATGCCTAAGGTCCCCTTAAAGAAAGGGGGTAGCTCGGGGTTGAGTGAGCCCGTACAGCCTGCGAGCCTGCAGCCTTCTTCGGGCAACCCCCAAGCGAACTTCACCAACCCAAAGGGGCTCATCCCTCCCCCTGAAGCCCCCCCTCAACCGCTCAACTTCCAGACGGTCATAGGGGTCCCCATTCCCTCCAATCTCCCTGAAGAGGGCGTGACAGAGGGCGCGACAGAGGGCGCCGAAGCCGTGGCTGGGGGTGCCTTTGAGGCCTCTACCTCATTTGGCTTTGTGCCTGAGCCACAGAGCGCGTCTAACGCGCCGCTCCCAACGCTGATGGGGGGCTCTTACCAGCCCCTGCCAGATGAAGGGGAGGCCGAGCCTAACGCCTTTGAGGCCTCTACCTCCTTTGGCTTCTCCCCTGACTCGCTCGCTCAACTTCAAATGGGCGCGCCTCCCCCTGTCTATGATGAGCCTCCGCCTGCCTTTGAGGCTCCAGAGCTCCCAGAGGAGGACCCCGAGGAGCTTGATGAGCTCGATGACTCATTTAGCGCCCTAGACCGCGCAGAGCTTGACGAGCACTCAGACTGGAGAGGAGAGGCCACTGACCTCTCGACCTACGCGAACAGCACAAGCCCACTCCTCAACAAGGCCGTGACACAGGTCCTTCAGTCTATGGTGACCTCGCTACATGATGCAGGGATCCAGCGCGCGACAGGCGATGAGGCGCTCCAGCTCCTCTCACAGGTCGCGTGGGAGGTGATCCCTGAGCTCGCTGAGCGTATGCTACGCGAAGAGATCGAGCGCGCCCTTGATGAGGGTTGAGGGGTCAAGTTGAGGGAGACCCCGCTCGCGATTGAGCCAGAGCTGATCAGTAGCCTCTCTCGAGGCGAGGTCGATGTTACAGGGCTCACCGAAGAGGACATCGGCGTGCTCATGGCTACCCTGAGAGGCTCCCAGAGCCCTCACACAGAGCACCTGATCGTCGTGACCCCTACCGAGGAGGTCGCGGCCTTGGTCGCTCAAGCTTGCTGTGCGTATCTTGGGGAGGGGTCTGCTCGCTCATGGCGAGCCCCGAGCTCTCCTTTCTCGACGCTGAGACCCTCTCGTGCCCAAGAGGGTCTTAGGCTGTATGAGCTCTGTCAGCTCGCGGAGCGCTCTTGGCCAAGCGACCCCTCTGGAGCGCCCATCATCTGGGTCATCCCGATCTCGAGCCTCGCCCACAGCTGTCCACAGCCTGAGCGCCTGATTGAGCGCGCTCGCTGTCTCAAGGTCGACGAGGAGCACCCTAGGGGTGAGCTCCTCGAGCTCTTAAGCGCCGCGAGCTATGAGCGTGTAGAGCGCGTGACCGACCCTGGGACCTTCGCGGTTAGGGGTGAGCTCATCGACCTCTTCCCACCCCAGTGTGAGCGCCCTTATCGGCTGAGCTTTTGGGGAGATGAGCTCCAAGAGATTAAGGCCTTTCACCCCAACACCCAGCACAGCCTAGAGGAGAGACTTGACGCCCTCTATGTGGGCCCCACTCGCTCGCTTCGGCTCGACGCCGAGGGGCTCAGTGAGCTTGTAGATGGCCTCCACTGGCTCAACGATGACGCAGATGAAGAGGGCGCCCCGCTCGACGCGACCCTCCTCGCTCGTAGCGTGAGCGCCTTAGAGCGAGGCGCGCTCCCTGCTGGGGTTGAGGCCTGCCTACCACGCGCCACCGAGGAGGGCCCCGCGTGGCTCACCGAGTACCTGAGCGCCTTTCACGGCTCGCTCACCTGTGTGCTGTTTGACCTGAATCAGCTCCCAGTCGCGCTTGAACAGACCCGCGCACAGTGGTCGCAAGAGCTCGAAGAGGAGCGTGAGCGGGTCATCTCAGCGCCGATGAGCGAGCACTTAAGTGACCTAGAGGGCACGCTCGAGGCGCTCAAGGCTAGCGCGTCGCTGATCCGTCATCAGCGCGCAGACCTCAGAGGGGCGACCCTGCGCTTTGACCTCCCTAGACACCTTGCGCTACGCGCCTCTCTCGACGGCGCGCGATCCACGATCACCCCGCTCGCTCCGTTGTTTGAACAGCTCGAGCTGTGGGTTGAGCGAGGGGTGAAGGTGCTGATCGCGTGCGCGAGGGCCTCACAGCGCGCGAGGCTCGCGCGCCTCCTGAGCGCCTTTCGCCCGAGCCTGAGTGAGCTCCCCATTGGGGCGCTTGTGCGCAGCCCCCCAGTTGAGGAGGTCACGCTCACGCTTGGGCCACTCAACGAGGGCTGGCTGAGCCCCTCCGTTGTCCTCCTCACCGCCGCTGAGCTCCTCGCCCAACCGATCCCTGCTCCACGCCCCGGTGAGCGGGTCACGCTCCAGCGCTTCGAAGAGGAACAGCTCCCAGAGAGCCCCTTTGTAGAGCAGGTTGAGGACCTCGTTGAGGGGAGCTACGTCGTCCATGTCCAATATGGAGTCGCGCGCTACCGAGGCGTGGAGCAGCTCACAGACCTCCAGGCGAGGGGAGGCCCCGTAGAGATCGACTGTGTCCGGCTGGAGTTTGCGAGAGGAGAGCAGCTCCTGCTACCTGTCTATAAGCTCCACCTGCTCCAGCGCTTTGTGGGCGCTCCAAAGCCAAGGCTTGGCAGCATAAAAGAGGGAGACACGAAATGGGCGGACGCCAAGGCGAAGGCGAGAGAGGAGGCCCAAGAGCAGGCCCACGCGCTGCTTGAGCTCTACGCGGAGCGCGCTCAACGAGAGGGGGTGGCCTTCTCGGACCCGAATGAGGCGTTCCAAGACTTTGAGGCCTCCTTCCCGCACCAAGAGACCCCTGACCAGCTCCGCTCGATCCAGCAGGTGATCAAGGAGATGTGCGCGCCAACCCCGATGGACCACCTGCTGTGTGGCGACGTAGGCTTTGGGAAGACAGAGGTCGCGATGCGCGCCACGATGAAGGCCTTGCTTGACGGCAAACAGGTCGCGGTCCTCGTGCCCACCACGATCCTCGCCTCACAGCACACCAAGAGCTTCCGTGAGCGCTTCAAGGGCACCCCCTACCGGATCGAGCAGCTCAGCCGTTTCGTGAGCGTAGAGCGCAAGCGGGAGATCAGAGAGGACCTCAAAGAAGGGAAGGTCGACGTCATCATCGGCACCCAGAGCCTCCTCCAAGATCAAGTGTTTATCCCGAACCTAGGCCTGCTGATCCTCGATGAAGAGCACCGCTTTGGGGTGAAAGATAAGGAGCACCTCAAGCGCTTTAAGAGCAACCTCGACGTGCTGTCGATGACCGCCACCCCGATCCCACGCACCCTGCACCTGAGCCTCAATAAGCTCAGGTCGATGAGCATCTTATCGACCCCCCCTAGAGATCGATTGAGCGTGCACACCCAGGTCTCACGCGTCTCTGCTCCCCTGATCCGAAGCGCGATCTTGAGCGAGCTCTCACGCGGTGGGCAGGTGTTCTATGTCTACAATCGAGTCGAGACCATCCAGACACGACGCGCGTGGCTCCAGAGCGTCGTCCCAGGCGTCAACATCGACGTCGCCCATGGGCAGATGCGACCTGATGAGCTCGAGGAGGTGATGCGACGCTTTGTCGAAGGTCGGAGCCAGGTGCTGATGTGCACAACGCTCATCGAGACAGGGATCGACATCCCACGCGCCAACACCATGTTTATCGACAAGGCTCACACCTTCGGGCTCGCCCAGCTCTATCAGCTCAGAGGTCGTGTAGGTCGAAGCCATGAGCGGGCGCGTTGCTACCTCTTGATCCCCTCAGAGGACCTCATCAAAGAGGACGCCATGAAGCGACTCAACGTCCTCCAGCGCTTCACAGAGCTCGGGAGTGGGTTCCATATCGCGAGCCATGACCTTGAGCTCCGCGGGGCAGGTGAGCTCCTTGGGACTAAGCAGAACGGTCAGTCACACCACATCGGACTGGAGCTGTATCAAGAGATCCTGAGTGAGGCGATCTCGGAGCAACAGAACCGACGTAAGGAGCTCCGCTGTGAACCTAAGCTCACCCTCCCCTACACCCAGAGTGAGGTGCTCCCGAGTGGGTATATCGAGAGCGCTCAAGAGCGCCTGACGGTCTACAGACGACTCGCACAATGTAGGGTCTTAGCCCGCTTTACTCAGCTCGCAGATGAGCTCCGAGATCGCTTCGGTGCGCCTCCCCCTGAGGCGGAGGCGACCCTCTGTCGTTGGCGGGTGCTGATCCTCGCTCGTGAGCTTGGAGTCGAAGAGCTATCCTATGAGCGAGGCCGGCTCACCTTAACCCTGCACATCGACAGCCCCTTCCCGCATGAGGCCATGAGGCCTGTCACCCACGCGCTCGGCTTAACACGCTTCAATGACCTCAAAGATGGGATCTGGCGCTATGAGGTCCCAGCAGGAGCGAGGCGAGAGGTCACCTATGCGGCGGATGAGTGGCTGACTCACATGCAAGATCACCTCCACCTCAGCCAAGTTCGGAGCGAGGCGTGAGCGCTCGGGCCTTGAGGTGGGCTCTGGGCCCTCTGTCGCTCTGGTCGACACTTGGGCTCAGCTGTCAAGCCGAGCCCGAGCCACATGAGCGACCTCTTGAGCGAGCGAGTCAAGCGCTCAGCTCAGCTGGTGGGAGAGCGCTCGCGAGGGTGGGAGAGCGCGTGATCACAGAGAGAGACCTCAACCGTAGGCTCACTCGGCTCCCCGCGGTCACCCGGAGGAGCTACGAGCCACCGGAGCGAAGGCGGGAGCTCCTAGAGTCGATGATCCGTACCGAGCTGCTCGCGAGGCGTGGAGAGGCGCATGGGTTACTGTCTCACCCAAGCGTGAGGGTCGCCTATGCTCAAGCCTTGCGCGCCGCTACGCTCGCACAACAGGCTCATGTCCAAGAGCGACACGGCGTGGCGAGCGCCAAGCTCGGCGAGGCGAAGCCCGAAGACAAGAGCCTCACACCTCCTCTGAGGCTCCTTTTTCTTGCTCCAGAGCTCGAGGCGTTGCAAGGTGCCACGCCACAGCCTAGCGCTGAACCGCTTCACTCAGCCCCACCGCCTCGCGATGAGGAGCAGCCATGAGACCTCAGCTTCGCTCTCGAACGTCACCTGTGTGGACCCGTCAGGTCCGCCTCTCAATGGCGCTGTCCTTAGGCCTAGCCACCTCAGCGCTCATAGGTCCCGCTTTAGACGCGAAGGTCGTCGATCGGGTCGTCGCTGTCGTCAATGATGACGTCATCACCCTCTCTGAGCTCCAGGAGCTGATCATCCCCGTTCAGATGAGACTCCAGTCGATCGCAGACCCGCTCAAGCGAGCCGAGCTCCTCCGAGAGCAGACCCAACAGGCCCTTGATCAGCTCATCGGTCAGCGCCTCTTAGTTCAGGTCGCGCAAGAGCAAGGGGTGAGCGTGAGCGACGAGCAGGTAGAGGGTCACCTCCAGAGCGTCATGAGACAGCAGGGGTGGGGAGAGGCAGAGCTGACCCAATATTTGAGCGCTCAAGGGATGACCCGAGATGACCTCAAGGCTCAATCGCGAGACTTTTTAATGCAACAGCACGTCACTCAGCGCAACCTCGCGGGCAAGATGCAGGTGACAGACAGCGACCTAAAGAGCGCCTACCAAGACCTCCTCACCGAGCGTAAAGCAGAGGCTCGGGTTGAAGGCGCGCACATTATTTTACCTGTAGCGTCTGGCGCGGACGCGGCGGGTGAGGCGTCTACAAAACAGCTCGCCAGTGAGCTCCTCAACCGAGCTCAAAAGGGTGAGCCCTTCGGAGACCTCGCGCGACAGTACAGCAAGGGCTCAGGTGCCTCCAACGGGGGAGACCTTGGGGTCATCACCCGAGGTGGTGGGCTACCCCAAGAGCTTGAAGAGGCCTTCTTTACGCTCAAGCAGGGGGAGGTGGCAGGCCCGATCCGCACCGCCTTTGGGTACCACGTCATTAAGGTGACGCGGATCGAGGCGCAGGCGCCTCCGAGCTTTGAGGAGCTGAGGCCACAGCTCGAGGGTAGGCTACGACAAGAGCGCTTCCAGAGCGCCTTGAAGGAGTGGCTAGAGAAGCTGAAGGCGGGCGCGTTTATCGAGCGAAAGCTTTAACGACCTCACTCCCAAAGCCAAACAGGAGCGCTGAGCGACGTTCGCGTGAGTGAAGCGCGTCACAGGCGTGATATTTTATGTGCTTTCTCCTCTTTATGATCTCGGCTTAATCGGTCATACTCTGCGACTTAGGGCGCTCGCGCGCTCGCGAGAGTAGAAGACATCCGTATAAGCTTGCACCTAGCAAACCACGCTAGATAGACAGAAAGGGAGAGCTGATGAACCGTTGGATTCAGATCCTCACGGCCAGCGCTTTAATCCTCGGGGGGGTCGCCTGTGACAGCGTCGACCAGCCTGAAGACGGTGGCGTAATGGGGGGTGAGGGAGGCCAAGGGGGCGCGTCGCCCTCAGGGACAGAGGCGGGGACCGGCGGGGAGGCCGGCGTCATGGTTGGAGGGACCGGCGGAGAGGCTGGCGTGCTGAGCGCAGGCGTCATGATCGGTGGGACAGGAGGGGAGGGAGGCTCACCTGCCGCGCCCGCCTGCGACGACGGAGTCGACAATGATGAAGACGGCTTCATAGACTTCCCGAGTGACCCTGGCTGTGGCTCCGCGAGTGACCGTGATGAGTATAATGACCTGATCGCGCCTGAGTGCGCTGATGGGGTCGATAATGACCGCGACGGCTACACCGACGAGGAGGACTCAGGTTGTAGCTCCTCTGTTGATCAAGATGAGTCCACCCCAGACGGAGACCCTCAGTGCTCAGACCGAGCTGATAACGACTTCGATGGGCTCGTTGACTTCCCGTATGACCCAGGCTGTAGCGCCGCGGGTGACAATGATGAGAGCGACCCTCAGCTCCCACCGATGTGCTCGAATGAGCTCGATGATGATGGAGATGGGCTCACGGACTTCCCGTACGACCCAGGTTGCGCAGGCTATGGGGATCGTGACGAGACAGATAAGACCCCCTCTCCACAATGCGCAGATGGAGTTGATAACGACCGTGACGGTAACATCGACTACCCAGCAGATGACGGCTGTGTCTCCTCCGCGGACTATGATGAGCGAGGCACCTGTGGAGACATCTATGACCCACCACGCCTAGAGAACGGGACCCCGCTGGTCATTAACACGAGCCGAGGCGTCTTTGAGAGCGCAGGGAGCTGTGGTGGCCAAGGGAGCCCAGAGCTCGCCTTCAGCTACCTGATAGAGCGCCCTGTCGAGGCCCTTGAGATCAGCACAATCGGCGCAGAAACGGCGGTCCCCACGACCCTCTATCTGCGTCGCCTCGACTGCCTTGACGCAGACCTCGAGGTCGCCTGCCAGCGCGAGGATGAGACGCTGGAGAGCTTTGGGCACAGCCTCCGTGTAGACAACATCACCCCCGGCGAGTACTTCGTCTTTGTGGATGGGGTCGCGGGCGCCGGTGGCCCTGTAGAGCTCACGGTCACCGAGGTCCCGCTCGCGGCGTGCTTGAACGGTGAAGATGACGACGGAGACGGCCGAGTTGACTACCCGAACGACCCCGGTTGCGCCGAGCCACAGGACCGTGATGAGGCGAACCCTGATGAGTTCCCGGTCTGTAGCAACGATGAGGATGATGACGAGGATGGCTTCATCGACTACCCGCTCGACGTCGGTTGCGTCGCGGCCTCCTCGAGTAGCGAGGTCGAGGAGTGTGGAGACGGCGTCGCCTTCAAGGAGTACTTCTTCAACCAGCAAGAGGCGATCGTCAACACCTCAACCGACCCTCAGGTCTCGGACGCGCTCTCTGGGACCTGTGGCGGTGTCGGTCGTAACGAGATCATCTTCCGCTATCAAAACCCACAGAACGCCCGCCTAGAGATCAGCACTGCGCACCCTGAGACCCAGAGCCCTACGGTCTTGTATGTGCGTAGCGACTGTAACTCGAGCGCCTCAGAGCAACGCTGTAGTGATGGCGCGATCGGGGGCTCCACCGGCGCTCGCGTCGTGATCCCTCGGGCGACTCCGGGCGAGTACTGGATCGTAGTCGATACCAAGGTCGGTAATGGGGGCTGGGTGAAGCTCACCGTGCAAGCGGATCGCCTTGACCCGCCTTGTGAAGGTGGGATCGGACCGGATTATGACCTTGACGGCCTCTGTGACGATGGAGAGGACGATGATGACAACGACACC
>Ga0181594_10000546_pt1 | contig 34887 bp, 35 predicted proteins | sample 071ome_18_FD_145603 | JGI IMG/M metagenome (GOLD analysis project Ga0181594, IMG submission 145603) | Coastal salt marsh microbial communities from the Groves Creek Marsh, Skidaway Island, Georgia - 071413BT metaG (spades assembly) | ecosystem: Environmental > Aquatic > Marine > Intertidal zone...
CAATCAGCTCGGCGATTTTTACGCCGGTCTTGGGTTGGGCATCGCGAACTTGATCGCCGCGCCGCAATTCTTGTTCGTGCAGGAAGTGGCCGAGCCGGATCCCGCCGTGCCCGGTGCGCTGCGTCTTGACGGGTATTCCAAGGCTTCGCGCCTGAGCTTCCTGTTGTGGAACTCCGCCCCCGATGCGCGTCTGTTGCAGGCAGCCGAAAACGGTGAACTCCACACCGTTCAAGGCGTTTCAAAACAGGTCGATCGCATGCTTGCTTCGCGCCGTCTTGAAGGCGGCGTGCGCGCGTTCTTTACCGACATGCTGGGCTTCGATGAATTCGACACCCTGGCCAAGGACGCAACGCTGTTTCCGAAATTCTCGACCAAGGTGGCTGAGGATGCGCAGGAGCAAACTCTGCGCACAATTGTGCATCATCTGATCGATAAGAACGGTGATTACCGCGACTTGTTCACAACGCGCCAAACGTTTCTTACGCCGCGCCTCGGCGCCGTGTACCGCTTGCCGGTGGACTCGCACAATGCGCTGCTCGACACGTGGGCGCCGTATGAATTCGACGCCAGCGCGCCGCAGGCGGGCATTCTTACTCACGCCAGTTTCGTTGCGTTGCATTCGCCGCCGGGCCGCAGCTCGCCCACCGACCGCGGCAAGGCGTTGCGCGAAGTTCTGTTGTGCCAGAAGGTGCCTGCGCCGCCGGGTGATGTGAACTTCACACTGATCCAAGACGTGAACAGCGCCGAACTCAAAACCGCCCGTGAGCGCTTAACGGCGCACGCGACCGAACCCATGTGTACCGGCTGCCACAAGATTGTCGATCCCATCGGATTGGCGCTCGAAAACTTCGACACTATCGGCGGGTTCCGCACCCACGAGAACGGTGCGGAGATCGATGTCGCCGGCGATTTGGACGGCATCAAGTTCTCAAGCGCCGCAGAATTCGGTCAGGCTTTCCACGATAGTCCGGCCACGGCCTCTTGCGTCGTTGATCGCTTGTACGCCTACAGCGTCGGCCACAAACCGACCAAAAGCGAAAAGGACTGGATCAAAGAAACTTTGCTGAAGCAGTTCGAGATGGACGGGTATCGCGTGCCCGCGCTGCTGAAGCACATCGCCACCAGCGATGCCTTCTTCCGCGTCGTGCTTGCCGAAACCGACGCATCTTCAGTTGCCTCGGCTGAACCAATTTCTCAATAGGAGAGTGGAAATGAGTGCAATCAACAGACTGGCCAACCGCCGCAACGTCCTCAAAGGCATGATGGGCGGCGCGGCCATCACCGTCGGCCTTCCGTTTCTGGATTGTTTCCTGAACGAAAACGGCACCGCCCTGGCCGCGACCGGTAAGGAATTGCCGTCGGTGTTCGGCACCTGGTTCTGGGGCCTGGGCATGAATCCGGGACGTTGGGAGCCCGATGTCACTGGCAAGTACACGAAGCTCGGTCCGGAAACAGAAGTTCTCATGCCCTATAAGGACAAGCTGAATTTCTATTCCGGCACCCGTGTGTTCCTGGACGGTCGTCCGCTGGTCACGCACTTCACCGGTAACTTTTCGGTGCTGACAGGCACCACGCCGCGTATTCAGCGCGTCACGATCCCGACCATCGACGCCATCATCGGCGATCATATCGGCACCAAGACCCGCTTCCGCTCATTGGAAATGACGGCCACCGGCAACCCGGTCCACAGCTATTCGACCCGCGCCGGCACCGTCATCAATCCGGCGGAACCGTCTCCGGCCGCGTTGTATGCCCGTGTGTTCGGCCCTGAGTTCAAGGACCCGAACGCCGACGATTTCACGCCGGATCCGATGGTGCTTGCGCGCCAGAGCATGCTCTCGGTGGTCAAGGACCAACGTCAGGACCTGATGCGCACCTTGGGCGCGTCGGACCGCGCGCGCCTGGACGAGTACTTCACCTCGCTGCGTCAGATCGAAAATCAATTGGCGATCGAGTCCCAAAAACCCGCGCCGCTCGAAGCCTGTTCGGTGCCGGGCAACGGAGAAGACGCGCCGCTCGGCACGGAAATCGAGTCCGTTGAGAACAACCACGCGCTGTTTGCCAAAATCCTGGCGCATACGCTGGCCTGTGGTCAAACCCGGGTCTTCAACATGACCTTTGCTGACGCCACCTCGTCGTTGCGTCATGCGGGCAGCCAGATGGTTCACCACGCTTACACACACGAAGAATCCGTGGACCCCGAGCTTGGTATTCAGAAGACGGTAACGTCGTTCATCTACAGCATCATGGGCGGCCTCAAGACCATGGTCGAGACCCTCGACAGCATCAGAGAAGGTGACGGCACGTTGCTCGACAGAACCTTGATGCTGGCCACCACCGATACCGGTTACGCCCGCGTGCACAGCCTGGAGAATTTCCCGATGATCACTGCGGGCGGTGCGAATGGACGTATCAAGACCGGCATCCACGTGGCTGCGAACGGCGATCCGGCCACCCGCGTCGGCTTGACCTGTCAGCAGGTAATGGGTCTGCCGGTGGGCACTTGGGGTACGGACTCCATGGAAACCTCGAAGCCGTTCACCGAAGTCATTGCATAAATCGCGAAAACCCGGCGCTACATGCGCCGGGCCTTTTCGTTGTCCAGGGAGGACATAATTTCATGCGTACGTTGAGAATTGCTGCCGCCGCAGGCGCTGTCGCGTTGCTTTCTTCAGCCGCCCCTTCGATCGCGGCCGATGGCGGAGAGTTTGCTCCACTCGCCAATCCGTTCGGCGTCACCTTTCAGGTGATCACGGTCGGCGAGGGTGTGGTTGTTCCCGGCTCGAGTTCCAGCCGCGCAGGCTCGCAAACCGTGTTCGCCGACAACGAAGGCCTGACACTTTATTATTCGGACAAGGATCCCGCCGGTAAGTCTCTGTGCGCGGGCGCGTGTTTCGACACCTGGAAGCCGTTCGCTGCAAACGCCGGTCAGGAACCTGTCGGCGACTGGTCAGTGATTGAGCGCACCGACGGTACGCGGCAGTGGGCTTACGAAGGTAAGGCACTCTACACAAACGTGAATGACAAGGCGTTCGGTGATTCCGAGGGTAATGGCGCCGAAGACGGTACGTGGCATGCCGCCTCGCTCCAGCCGCAGAACTCCATTCTCATTCCATCCGGAATCGGCGTGAGCCCCGTTGCGGATGCCAACGGCCACGCCCTGGTCGATGAAAACGGGATGCCGCTTTACGTCTTCCACGGCGACGTCGCCCGCGATACGCCGAATGCCTGTCGCGACGATGGATGCTTGGACCGGTGGACGCCGTTTGCCGCGCCGTTCTTGGCGCAGCAGGTCGGCGACTTCAAGATCATCGACCGCGCTGACGGCATACGTCAGTGGTCTTTCAAGGGGATGCCGCTGTACACCTATTCCGGCGATGTGGAATTGGGCGACGCGTACGGCCGCCGCGCAGATCAGCGCATGGATGTGGCCGTCGTGGCCCGTTACTTCCAGCCGGCTAACGTTAATGTCCGCTCCAATCCGCAGCACGGTGGCTACCTTGTCACAGCCGAAGGCCATACGCTCTATGCTCGCGATACCATCAAGTACATGGGGCTCGGCAACCACGCCGCGCGCGGCGGTGCGAAGGGTCAGCCGGATGTCGGCGCTTCCATCGGCGTGACGGGCTGCGATTCCGCCTGCCAGCAGGTTTGGACACCGCTCGCTGCGCCGGCCGATGCACAGAACTCCGGCGATTGGACGGTGCTGACCCGTGAAGACGGCACTAAGCAGTGGGCGTATCAGCACTACGCTTTGTATTCGTACACTGGCGATGCCGAGCCCGGCGATATCAACGGTCACGATGTCTACGACCTGTTTGTGGTCAATGAAAACACGAACGACCTGGCGCCGTCGAACTACCGCTTTGGTTTGTACTGGCGCGTAGCCACGCAGTAAGAGCGTAAGGCGCTCCAGGCAAAACAGGAATTTAGGGAAGGGTGTAGTGATGAATAGATTTGGTGCAGTTACGGCTGGTGTGTTGGCAGCCAGCCTTGTTGCTCCGGCGGCCATGGCCAGTGAAACCAAAAGCTATGTGCTCAGCTGGTTCCACATGGCGACGTACTCGCAGGAGATTGATTGTCCGGATGGGATGAACCCCAAAGCCGACGAGATGTTCCAGCGCATTTTGAAGGAGATGGGATACAGCGGTGAAGAGATCGAAGAGATTTACAAGGATTTCCCGTATCCGATCTACATGATTGCCGGCAATCGGGGCCGCATTAATGGCGAGCCGACGAACGTTTACATCACCCCGACGTCTTGGCCCGATCCGAAAATCAAGATCGCCACCAAGGGCCAGGTCTATGGGTTCAACCTCGACGGCCGCGAGGAAACCGGCGGATACGTCGATCCGGATACCGGTGAAACGGGCGTGGACAACAATGCAAACCGTGCGCTTGGTTGCTTCGAAACCCAGCGTGCCATGCCTCCGGAGCGTCCGACCTATCCTTACATTCAATGGGATATGACCCGCGATTTCACAGGCGCATGGCTCGTTGAAGTCAGCGGCATTGATGACTATCAGAATGACGATGACGTAACGGTTGGTGTTTATCGCGCGCTCAATCCCGTTTCACGCGACGTTTCCGGTGACGTGATCCCGGACATGACATTCAAGGTCAATCCGTCGCCGCAATCTCAAAACGTCGTCAAAGCCAAAATCGTTGATGGCGTCGTGTACACAGATACTTTTGAATTCTACATGACCGGAGATCCGCTCGCGATTGCCGACTACGACCTGGGCCGCGCCAAGTTGCGTTTGACGATGAAGGAGGACGGCGGACTGGACGGCATTGTCGGCGGATACCAGTCCTGGCGCACGATCTATTCCGGCTTTGCACTGCCGGGTGCGACCAACGAGATCAATCTGTCGGTCGATATCCCCGGTATTTATTACGCCCTGCGCCGTCTGGCTGATGGTGATCCGGATCCGGAGACCGGCGAGAACACGACCATCTCGACGGCCTACTCCATGACCGGCATCCCGGCATTCATCATCCATGACTCGGATGAAATGGCCAGCGCCGAGTAACCGGGAACTGCATAAAGCTTTAAAAGGGCGCCTCTTGTGGGCGCCCTTTTTTGTGTTCAGTCTGCGGTGACGGGCGTCAACACCGGCTTTCCGGAAAAATGTGCACGTAAATTAAGCGCAATCATCTCAACGGCCGCGGCAAACCCTTCGTACGTCGCGCCGGCAACATGGGGCTGCAATACCACGCTCGGCATATCCATAAGCTCTAACGGTACATGAGGCTCGTTCTCGAATACGTCGAGGGCCGCCCCGCCCAACGTGCCGTCTTTTAGAGCGCTGATCAGCGCGCCCTCGTCCACGACCGAGCCGCGCCCGACATTTACGATGATTCCCTTCTCACCAAGGGCAACCATCACATCGTGATTGATCATGTGGTGGGTCTCAGCGCCGCCCGGCGCGGCGGCAATCAGGATGTCTACGTCCTTAGCGAGTTCGACAAGGTTGTCCACATAACGGTAGGGCACATCATGGCGTGGCTTGCGGTTGTGATAGGCGATCGGCATTGCGAAGGACTCCGCGCGTTTTGCGATCTCCAGGCCAATGCTGCCCAGACCGAGAATCCCCAGCTTCCGGCCGCTCAGCCGATGGGTCAGTTTCATTCGCCCCTTGCTCGCCCAAAGACCGGCGCGTACGTGCCGGTCACCTGCGGAAATGGCGCGCCCGGCATCGATCATGAGTCCAATCGCGTGTTCGGCCACATCCACCGCATTCACCGAACCGGCATTGGCAACCACTACACCATGATTTTTGGCGGCGGCAAGGTCCACGCTTTCGTGACCGACGCCGAGGTTTGCGATGACTTCGACATTGGGAAGTTTGCTCAGCAGTGCGCCGTCGATGCGCGGACCGGGTCCGCTGAAGGTAAACAGTCCCCGTACCCGCGGCGCCATGTCCTTGTAAAAGGCTTCACGCTCGGGCTCCGGCGGCAAAATATGGACCCTGAATTCGGGTGTCAGCGCGTCTTCCACGGACCTTATTCTCGCAAGCATCAGAATCTCTGGCCGTACCATACCGTCCCCTTAATCAACTTTAGGCAGGTCCATCTTATGGGCAGCGCACGCGCGGCGCAAAAGTGCAGAATCCGCACGCACATAAATATGGAATTGCCACCATGAATGGTTTACCCAAGCCACCATAAAGATGAAAAGGTGGCGGTCATGACTGAATCTATGCAGCTTTGGGACCCGCGCGGCGCAAGAGTATGCGAGCCGAAGGACGTCTACACCGAAGTTCTGACCCTCAAGGAGGCGCACATCCTTGATCTCGGCTGTGGCAACGGCGACGTCAGCCGCGCCATTGCCAAGGCGATCAAAAGCGCGACGGTCGTCGGCCTTGAAGTGGACGCTGTGCAGCATGAGAAAAATGTTGCCGCCGAACAGCTGGAGAATCTTGAATTCAAACTCGGCGGTGCAGAGCGAATCCCCGAAGCCGACGAAACCTTCGATATTGTTCTGATGATGAAATCGCTGCATCACGTGCCCGTTGCGGAAATGGGAAACGCCTTGCGCGAGGCACGTCGTGTGCTGCGCACGGATGGACTCGCCTTTATCCTGGAGCCGGTGTTCGGCGGCGCGTTCAACGAAATTCTGCGCGTCTTTCATGACGAGCGTGAAGTCCGTCAAGCGGCGTTCGACGCTGTTAAAGGCATTCTCGATTCAGGCGCCATGACCCTTGTCGAGGAACGCTTTTTCCAGGCGCCGGTAACGATTCCTGATTTTGCCGCATTCGAGGAGCGCTATATCAACGTCACCCACAGCGATCACCGCTTGTCCTCAGCCCAGCGCAAGGAAGTACAGCAGAAGTTCGAACGCCACATGAAACCGGGCGGCGCGGAATTCAAAATGCCCATGCGCCTCGATTTGTTGAAGAAGGCGGATTAATCACCGAATTCAATGGGAGGAAGAAGATGATGCTTCCACCACCGCCGCAGCTTGTCATCGCCATACCCTTTCTCGTTCTAGGGTCGTGGTGTTTAATATTTCCCGGGCATGTTGAAGCTCTCGTTCTAACGAGTGCGTATCAGCATAGTTCTGTTACCTCACACCTTTTATTCGGGTGTTTTGGGGCGCAGGCGGTCATCGGTGGTCTGTTCGCGATGTTCAGCAGCTTTCGCCGCGCCACTTATATAGCCTATGCCATCGCGCTCTTACCCTTTTTTGTTTTCAATTATTATTTTGTCGTTGTCATGCCCGTTCTCAATTCATGGATGCTTCTCGATTTCGGCGCGAACATCGTGATGCTTGTTGCGTGCATTTGGGGTATACGAACAACCCGCTCCGCAACAAACGGCCTGTCCGCGCCATGACCATCACCATGTATGGCATCAAAAATTGCGATACCATCAAGAAGGCCCGCAAGTGGCTTGAAGCAAACGGCATCGACTACGCGTTCCACGATTATAAAACCGAAGGCATAGACCGTGCCCGGCTTGAAAAGTGGTGCAGGGAACTCGGATGGGAGGCGGTGCTCAACCGTGCCGGCACGACGTTCCGAAAGTTGCACGAGAAAGACAAAGACAATCTATCGGAAGCCAAAGCCGTCAAACTCATGCTCGCCCAGCCTTCCATGATCAAACGACCGGTGCTCGATCTGGGCCGCAAGCGTCTCGCAGGGTTTAAGCCCGACATCTATGCAGGCGAACTGAAGTGAGCGCTGCTCAATCCAGTTCAGGAGTTGTCAAAGCCATTGCCATCCGGCCGCAGCGCCGGGCGCCCATGGAGCTTCAAAACGAAACGTTCGCCGACAAAGCGTCGGGATTGTCCGGTGATGCCAATCGCAAACCGGGGCGGTCGCAAGTAACCATTGTCTCGGCGGAAAAATGGGCGGAGGCCTGCGCGGATTTGGGTGCGGCCCCGCCTTGGACCTACCGCCGCGCCAATATTCTGGTCGAAGGCCTTGATCTTGACGTGCGCGTGGGCGCGCGCCTTGCAGTCGGAGATGCGGTTCTTGAAGTCACGATGGAAACGGATCCTTGCGCGCGCATGGATGCGCAGCACGCCGGTTTGACCCGTGCATTGCAAAGCGATGCCCGTGGCGGCGTGCGTTGCCGGATAATCGAAAGCGGTCAGATAATGGTTGGGGCCCCGGTGCGTTGGCTCGCCGGTGAAGAACCCGGTGAGGGCGGGGCTTCACCGGCGGCAACTGGGACGCGGCTTTGACCAAACAATAAAACTCGCCGCCACGCCCCAGCCTCCGTACCTGATCGGCTGCAAGCAGCCGATAGGGGGATCGGTTCTGAACAAAAGTTCAGAGTCTCATGATCGGCCTATCTAAGATCGAGATTCAAAACCCCGAATGGCCTCGGTTAGAGCACGAAGCCAAAGGCGGCGATTCCGGTCAGCGAGAGAATGGACGCGCTTCCAAATGTCAGGGCGATTTCCAGTAGATCGTTGAAACGATTCATTTTTATGTCTCCAAAGGTTCGGTTCGCCCCCTAACCCAGAGACAATGTTAGACTCGCCCCGGCGTGCTGCAATGCACAAACCGGTATGGCTGGCTTGAGTAAACGGCAGGCCTCAGCCCAACCATTTGAATTTGTTGTGATATTTTACACTAAGAGGCCGCGGAGATTGACGCAGCGCAACAAATCAGCCGGTGATCAGCCTTAGGGGCTTGTCGAAAACCTCCAGCACGTCTTCCAGCCGGTGGCCCTGGGACAGTTTTCGCTGACGGTTTGAAACGATATAGCGGCCCTGCCGCGCGGCTTGATTGCGCCCTTTACGGGAAGCCAACTTCGTAATCACGAACAGCGGCTGTTCCTGGGTATGGCGAAACACCATGAAGCTGGCCATGTCGCGGCCCGAGTTTATCGCATAATCCCGCCATTCGCCGCAGCTGACCCGGGTCGCATAAAGGCCCAAGAGCCTGTTGAGTTCTAAGCGGTTGAAATGAAGATATGGGGGCCTGCGCCGGTAGTCCGTTATGCGAACGACCGAAGACATGGCCCTTTGGCCTTAAACCGAGACACTTCGTAACATGTGACTATTTTTTCAGAGGCCTAAGATCCGCGCAAGTTCCGAATCCGGCCTGAAGCACCGGAAAAGTGGGCTTAGTACCCCGACGACCCCAGTTCCTGGTTTTTCCGGTCATGATCCGGCCGGTCAAAACAATTGGTATCCCCCAACGTCCGGTAGCAGTAGCGGCTGACCACCTCTTCGCCGCCTCCCGGAGCGTGCTGGGCGCAAACGGCACGGGCCGCCGGGTTGTCATGGTTTCGGCACTCAAAGCCAATGCCCTGGGCGTAAATCCGGTCTGGATCGCCGCCGCAGCCGGAAAGGGCCGCGCCAAGGGCCAACACTACGGCCGGCCCCGCTAAAATCGCTTTTAATCCAGACACTTGCATCAGGTCCTCGCCGATTTCCAAACTCGTTGATGAGCCTTTGGGCACAGAGCCCAGTTTCTCCCTCAAGATGTTAAGATTCGCTGAATCCGGTGCCGGATTTCAAGGGATGCCGGGCTCCGCCTGCAATTGCGAAATTCCGCCCAAGTCATTATGTTCGGGCGCGTTTTCCGCCCACCCCTGGGGTTGTGGCGGTTTATAAAGTGGGCCCTGCCCCCGAACGAAAGGAAATCCCGTTGAAAAAGTCCAAGGGCGCCAAAGTGCCGGCGGCCTCCGACGCTGCTTCCAGAGACTCGGAAAGGAAGAAAAAGGAAAAGGAGAGCGAGGACAAAACGTTTGAGAGCTTTTTGTCCGAGGTCGAGACCGAGCTCCGCGACGAAGCGCTTAGCAATTTTTGGAAAAAATATAGCGCGCACGTCGTTGGCGTTGCGGCGCTCACTGTTGCTGGCGTCTTCGGCTATCAGCTTTACGGCGGGTACGTTGAGGAGCGCCGGGAGCAAATGGCGATGACGTACGCCGATGCGACCGATGCGGTGGACACTGGAGATTTCGACGTCGCCTTGGATAAGCTGAGCCAGGTCGAAAATGTCTCCGGCGAAGGGTATTCCGCTGTTGCGCAGTTGGCGCGTGCGTCATTGCTCGTTGATCGCGACGACAAGGCCGGTGCCGTGGAAATCTACACAGCGTTGGCCAACGACGGCGGAGTCGATCCCGTGTTCCGCGATTTGGCGACGGTGCTGATGGCGATGCATAGCATGGACGACGCAGACCCCGCCCAGTTGGAATCGGAACTCGCGCCTCTCACCGGCCTCGGCCAGCCGTTTCGTCATTCGGCCCTAGAGATGGCGGCATTGCTCGCTGCCAAACAAAACGCCTTTGATCGCGCGCAGCGCTACCTCGCGGATATCTTAAACGATCCGGCGAGCCCGCCGGGTATTATGTCCCGCGCGCAGGATTTGTCTGAGCTTTATCGTGCGGGGGGGACGCCCGTGCCGGCGGAGGAAAGTGCCGTGGAGGACACCGCCGAGCCCGAACCGTCATAGAATTTATATAGACCATTCACTTCAGGAAAACTGCATTCCGTTATGTCGTTATCACACACACATATGGCCAATCGTTCCAAGCGGGCCTTGACCACAATCCTCATGCCTGTGATCGCGACAATTTTGCTTTCTGGCTGTGACACTGTTTCAAATGTTTTCACGAACAATGACGACGAAATTCTGCCGGGAACACGCATCTCCGTGCTCGCGCTTGAACGAGAGCTGCGCCCGAGTATTGAGTCGGTCGATACGCGCATCATATTGCCGCCCCCGGAAGACACGCCGGTATGGCCTGGGGCCGGCGGCTTTTCGCACCACGCCATGCATCATCTGGCGATTGGGCCCAATCCCGAGCGTGTTTGGACGACAAATGTCGGCGAAGGCACGGGCTTGCGCAATCGCATGTTCGCCGAACCTGTAGTCGGTCTCGGGTATATTTTCACCATGGACGCCGAAGGTGTGGTTGCGGCATTCGATGTTGAAACCGGTCGCCGGGCGTGGCGCCGGGCAACAATTCCCGACCGGGAAAAATCCGGCTTCATCGGCGGGATTAAAAATCTCGGCGGTTTCTTCGGCCATCCACCTTATTTTCTGGGCGGCGCGCTGGCGCTTGATCAGGGGCGTCTGTTTGCCACTTCAGGGGCCGCGGAGGTCTTGGCGCTGGAGCCCGAGACGGGCGAGGTCATTTGGCGTACGCCGGTGGACACGCCGATTCGTGCGGCGCCTGTCGTCAATGGCGGGCGCGTCTTCGCGATTACCGTGGAAAACCAGGTCATCGCTTTGGCCGCCGATGACGGTCGCCAGCTGTGGACCTATTCCGGTCCGGCCCAGCCGACGATCCTTTTGGGCGGCACCGCGCCTGCCGTGGACGGCGGCGTGGCCGTGGTCGCACTGACCAACGGTGAGCTCATCGCCCTTCGCACCGATACCGGCGCGGTCTTGTGGAACGAAAGTGTGGTGACCGTGCGCCGCACCGAAGCCGCCGCAAGTCTGCCGGACATCGCCGCCCGACCAGTGATCGACCGCGGGCGTGTTTTTGCCATCGGCCAGTCGGGTCTGCTTGTGGCCATCGACCTGCGTACGGGCCGGCGCGCCTGGGAGGCGCCTGTGCCTGGTATTTATCAGCCGTGGGTCGCGGGCGACTTCATTTATGCCGTGACGCTTGATAGCGAAGCCGTGTGCATCGATGCGCGCTCCGGGCGCGTGTTGTGGGTGACGCAATTGCCGCGCTTTGAGGACGAGGACGATGAAGAAGACCGTATCGTTTGGGCCGGGCCCGCGCTGGCCTCGGACCGCCTCATTCTTGTCGGCACGGACGGACGCGCCCTTTCGCTCTCGCCGTACACCGGCACGGTTCTGGGTCAGATCGAACTGAGAGACGGGGCTTCGATGCCGCCGGTGTTCGCCAACGAAACCATGTATGTGCTCGACGACGACGGCGATCTGACCGCCTACCGTTAACGCCGCACCCGCCCAGGTCCGCGAGGATGCGGGCCGGCTGCACAATCAATTGCACGCAAAGCCATGTCCAAACGCGCCTCCGCAAAACATAAGACTGCCCGGCGCGCGTCATCGCCCACGTTCAGCCTCGCCATTGTCGGGCGGCCGAATGTCGGCAAGTCGACACTGTTCAACCGCCTCGTGGGACGGCGGTCTGCTCTGGTGCACGACCGCCCCGGCGTGACCCGCGACAGGCGCGAGGGTATCGGCGATATCGCCGGCCTGACGTTCAAGGTGATCGATACGGCGGGATATGAGGATAGCGCGGCGGACACCCTCGAAGGGCGCATGCGCGCGCAAACCGAAAAAGCGGTGGAAGACGCAGACGTCGCGCTGTTGTTGGTCGATGCGCGCGCGGGCATCACGCCGCTGGATGAACACTTCGCCGCGCTTTTGCGCAAAATGAAAACGCCTGTGATTCTCGGCGCCAACAAGTGCGAGGGCAAAGCCGGTGAGGCGGGCCTCTACGAAGCTTTCAGTCTCGGCCTCGGCGAGCCGATCCCGCTGTCCGCCGAGCACGGCGAGGGGCTCGATGGTTTGTTTCAGGCGCTCGCGCCCTACGGCCCGCCGGAAGAAGAGTTCGCTGACGAAAATGACGAAGAATATGAGGAGGAGGACCAGGACGAGCTCATTGCGCCCGAGGATGTAAGCGACGACGAATTTTTTGAAAACTTCGAGCTCAAGCCGGAGGAAATCGACCCCGAACGCCCGCTCCAGCTCGCCATCATCGGCCGCCCCAATACCGGCAAATCCACCCTCATCAACCGCCTACTGGGCGACGAGCGCATGCTTACCGGCCCCGAACCGGGCGTGACCCGCGATTCCATCGAGGTGGATTGGATGTATGAAGGCCGGCGCATCCGCCTCGTGGATACCGCCGGTGTGCGCCGCCGCGCGCGCGTCACCGACGCGGTGGAAAAACTCTCCGTCGGCGAAACCTTCGAGGCCATCAAGATGGCCGAGGTGGTCGTCCTGGTCCTCGACGCCGAGGCGGTGCTCGACAAGCAGGAACTCACCCTCGCGCGCCATGTCATCGAGGAAGGCCGCGCGCTGGTGATCGCCGTCAACAAATGGGATGCGGTCAAGGAAAAGCGCAGCGCCCTGCAAAAGCTTTCCGACAAACTACAAACCTCGCTCACCCAAGTGCGCGGTATTCCCACCGTCACCATTTCCGGCAATACTGGCCTGCGCGTGAACGAACTCATGGACGAAGTGCTGCGCATTCACGCGCTGTGGAACGCGCGCCTGCCCACCGCCGCGCTGAACCGCTGGCTGAATGATGCCACCCGCGCCCACCCGCCGCCGCTTTCGGCGCACAAGCTGCGGGTGAAACTGAAGTACATAACCCAGGCGAAAACCCGCCCGCCCACATTCGTGATTTTCTCGACGCGCCCCATGGATCTGCCCGAGGCCTATACGCGCTACTTGGTGAACGGCATCCGCGAAACCTTTGGATTAGAAGGCGTGCCCATCCGCCTGTTCACCCGCAAGCCCAAGAACCCCTACGACGAGCGCTGACTTAAACGTGCGTCACGATTCCCTCGACGACCACGCCCTGGTCGTTAAACACCAAAGTTTCGGCGACGTGCTGTCCGCGATGATTTTTGTAAGCGATGGTGATGGTGTTCTTGCCCCAATAGACCCGCTCAAGCTCAAAGTGAATCTCCGTCGCCAGTGACAGCGCCTTGGTCCAATAGGCCCTGAGGTTATCGACCCCTTTGACGAAGCCGGCTTTCTCGCCCGTCACAGCTTCGATGCGCGGTGAGCGGAACACAACATCGTCCGCGTAATGTTTCAAAATGCCGTCAAGATCGCGGTTGTTCCACGCGTGGACCCAGGCGTCCGCATAGTCTTTCGCTTGCTGTGCATCGTTCATGATGCGTCTCCTGAAAATTGCGCGGTGTTCAGTGTTGCATCATTCAATGCCGCGCGCGTTTGCGTCGTGTCCTCGCGCACCAAATTATCGAAGGCCGCGCACAGGTTTTGCAGCGTGCGCGCATCGGCACTTCGCAAGTCCGGCACCGGGATGTTCAGCACGTCGCGCGGCTCGAACTTGGAAAGCCCGCCGCCGTACACTCGCCGCTCGGCGCGGCTCATCTCCTGCACCGCCTCGCTGTTCAGGCACGCGCACAAAGCTTTGGCAAATTCCGCGCGGTTATCCTTCGGATAAATCCCGTGAAATGTGGTCAGGCTGTGCACACCCGCCGCGTTCAGGATAAAGCGCATCGACGTGCGTCCGAACACCGCCGCCCAGATCGGCGCGGGCGTGCGCCGTTCCTGCGCGTACCAGGGCGTGCGCGCGCCCAATAGATAGCGCGCGGGCAGGCCGTCGTCTTCGCCGCGTTTCACATAGGCCGCTTCGGCATCCGACAATGCGCCGCACAAATCCACCAGCCGCGTGCGTTTGCCCCGCGCTTCCAACGCCGCGAAGTCATCGCCGGTAAACATCAGGCCCGCCACATCGCTCGCCCGGCCCACACACGGACTTAAATGCGCCGCGCTGATCCCCGCGTGCGCCGCGTCCTCGGCACTCAAATGAAAGAACCCGTTCGCCCCAGTGGCCAGCCCGCGCATGGTGGCGGCGAGGTCCGACAGCGGCACAAAACCGTCTTGCAGTGCCGATGCGCCGTGCTCGAACAACCCGTTCCATTTGCGCGCGCCGTAAAGTTCATCGGCGGTAAATGTGCGCGGCGCTGCAATCCGCTCCAGGGCCGCAAATGAACCCACATTTGCGCCGTCCACAAACCATCCTCGAACCCGTTTCTCGGCCCGCGCCGATTTTTCCATCAGCAATATGCAGGCGGTGGAGAGGTTCCCCTCGAAGATCGCCCCGGAATGGGAAAACCAGATCACCCCGCGCAGGGCATCGCGCGTGCGCAAATACGTCTTCAGCGCTTCGCCGAAATTCGCATTGGCCCATTCGGTGGGCACCAGCACGCCCGCGCGTCCGCCGTCCTTCAAGGCTTCAAAGCAGCGCACGATGAAGGCCACATAGATGTTCGAAAGCCCGGAAAACGCAACGCCGGTGCGCGCGCTCAAATCCTTCATCACCGCCGCGCCGCCGTTGATGTCGTGATGGCGTACATACGGCGGGTTGGCGATCACCGCATCGAACGTCTCATCACCGCTTTGCAGAAAATCGGCGACGCGCACATCAACGCCCGGCGTATGCGCAAGCGCCATTTCCGCGGCCATTGCGTCGATCTCATAGGCCGTGATCTGCGCGTTCGGCGCATAATCCTTTACCGCGCGCAGCAGCACGCCGGTGCCCGCCGTCGGGTCCAGAATGCGCGCCGGCTTTTTCGCGCACACCCATTCGGCCATGAGATTTGCAATGGGCGCGGGGGTAAAGAATTGCCCGCGCATCCGCCGTTTGGCCAGCGGCACCGCGGCCATGAACGCGTCTTCAGGATTCACATGATTGGAAAGCAGTGCGGCACGCACGGTTTCGTTTTCCGCTGCCGCCAGTCTTGCCGCTTTGATGCCCGCGCGCCCCATGAGCAGAGTCTACGGCAATCGCGAGTCGTCTACCAGCGCCTTACGTTTTGAAATTCACATCCCATAGGCGCGTTCCACCTTGGCGACCCGCAGGCGAAACCCGGAATACCACTCGGCCCGCCCGCGCTTTTGCGCCTCCTGATGCTCGGCGTTTTTCTTCCAACGGGAGATGGCCTCTTCGCTCTCCCAGTAACTCACGGTGATGCCCAGGCCGCTGGCATCGCGCACGCTTTCCCGGCCCAGATAGCCCGGCATGGTTTTCGCCAGTTCGGCCATGCGCTCGGCCATGGCGTCGTAACCCCCCTCTTTATCGTTAGAGCCGCCCTCGGTTCTGACGCTTGTGAAAATCACGGCGTAGTAGGGCGGCTTGGGGGTATCGGACATTTCGCTCATGGCATTTTCCAATCAATGCGTTCCGGTCAAAGCTTCCGGTCAAAGCAGGCGGTACATATACACCGAGGGCAGGCGCGGGCCGAACCCGGCCTTCTCATAGGCCCGGCGCGCGGGCGCATGGGACGGATCGTTGCCCGTGCCCACCGTGGCCACGCGCATCCCGGCTTTTTTCATCAGCCCCAGCACAAAATCATACAGCGCGGTGCCCAGCCCTTTGCCGCCATGGTCCGGGTGTACGGCGTTAAGGCCGATCTCGCTCACGCCCGCCTCGCCCACGTCCAGGGCATAGGACACGAACCCCACAATGGCTCCGTCGATCTCGGCCACGAACAGCTTGTCCGCGCTTTCCGCACACAACGTGCGCAGCAGCGCTTCCTGTTCGGCCTCCGCGCCCGTCAGCGCCTTGGCGGCGATCTCCGGGCCGACGATCTCGCGGAACGAGGCGAACACCGGCGCAAAGGCCGCCGCGCGCACAGCCTGCAACGCCGCCTCGTCGCCCGCTTGAAAAGCCCTGATGGTCCAGGCGCTCATGACCGTCGCTCCCCCCTTGCAATGTGCGGCACAATAATCCATCGGCCCGAAGACGGACAGCGGCCAGAGGTGTTAAACTTGGGCCATGCTCATCCGCATCAAAAAGGCATCCACGCCGCGCGGCTCCGAAATCACCCCGGAGTCGGTGTTTCTTAACCGGCGCGCCTTCATCGCCGCCGCCGCTGCATCGGTCGGCGGCGCTACGCTCGGCCCGTACTCAAGCGCTCAGGCCGCGCCCAAGAATTTCAATTTCGGCGCCATCACCCGCGATGCGGTGGACGGGTTTGAGGACCTTGGCCCAAACGAAAAGGTCACGTTCCCTACCGCCTTTTGGTCCTACAACAACTTCAACGAATTCGGCCCGGACAAGGACGACCCGGCGCGCCTCGCCGGCGCCTTCACCCCGCGCCCGTGGGAGGTGGCGGTGGATGGCCTGTGCGCCAATCCCGGCACCATGGACGTGGACGATCTGGTGCGCCCGCACGACTTCGAGGCCCGCGTCTATCGCCTGCGCTGCACCGAAACCTGGTCGATGGTCATTCCCTGGCTGGGCGTTTCCCTGGCCGATGTGGTCAAACGCTTCGAGCCATTGGGCAGCGCCAAGTTCGTGCGGTTCGAGACCGTGCTGCGCCCGGAAGAAATGCCCAACCAGCAAACCGCCGCGCTGCCCTGGCCCTATGTGGAGGCGATTAGATTGGACGAGGCGCTGAACCCGCTCGCGTTTCTGGCCATCGGCGCTTACGGCCAGCCGCTGATGAACCAGAACGGCCCGCCCATTCGATTGGTGGTGCCGTGGAAGTACGGCTTCAAGTCCATCAAATCCATCGTGCGCATCACCTTCACCGAAGAGCGCCCGGCGACCACTTGGAACATCAAGATCCCGTCCGAATACGGCTTTTACGCCAACGTCAATCCAGGCGTCGATCACCCGCGCTGGTCTCAGGCCACCGAACGGCGCATCGGCGATTTCATCCGCCGCGAAACGCTGATGTTTAACGGCTACGCAGACGAAGTGGCGCATATGTACGCGGGGATGGATTTGCAGGAGAATTTTTAAGTCCGGTTCCCTTGACCCGCACGCCCATGACCTCCACGGTGGGCGCATCAGCCAAAGGAGGTCCATCATGAAACGCGGCTTAATCTGTGCCGCTGTTCTGCTGGCCGCCAATGTGATGATTGGCCCGGCCGCGAACACCGCCATCGCCCAGGATAAAGACATGAAATTCGGCGGCTTCGGCTCCGCCGCCGCCCAGCAGCAGCGCGCAAACCCGAATTCCAGCGGGCTCGGGCCGCTGGTGGGCCAAGCCAATCAAAACGAAAATGCGGCCAAACTGAAATCGGAAAAGCCCGACGATCAGGAATTCGGCGCGTTCCGCTTCGGCGGCGCCACCGTCATCACCCCGCGCGACAAGGGCGCATCCGAGAAAGACTAAGCCTGCCGGTCCCGCGCGCCGCGCAATTGCGCCAGCGGAAACAGCGCGAAGACGATTTGGCCCCCAAGCCCCAGTGCGCCGTTGAAGGTGGCGTAGGCGGCGAAGTGTTCGCCCATCGTTTGCCCGAAGGCCGTCACCGATAGCACCGTCTCGGCGATCATCAGCAACGCGAACGCAATCGCCCCCATTGCCGCGCGCACATTGATGGCTGTGGGCACGGCGTATCGCGTGACAATCCACCGGCAGATGAACCATGAACCGGTCAGGATGATGGGCAGTTCGATGAAAATCGCGGCGGTCTCCCCGCCGAAATCGTACAGGGCCGGAATCACCACCAACACACGCAATGTGCCCAGCACGAATCCCAGGGCGAACACGGCGGCGAAGTAAAGTGTTCCGGCTTTTAGCGCCGCCATCACTTACGCCCGCGCCACGCCTTCGATCTTCGCCTGCACCACCTCGCCGTTCAGCGTGCAGCCTACTTCGGCCAACTCCACGAAACTTTCGGTCACCGCTTCGGGCGGCGGCAGGCTCATGGGGTCTTCGCCGGGAAAGGCCTGGGCGCGCATTTTGGTGCGCACCGGGCCGGGGTTGATCAGGTTCGCGCGCACGTTTGTGTGTTTCACCTCGTCCGCATACACCTTCACCATGGTTTCCAGCGCCGCTTTGCTGGCCGCATACAAACCCCAGTACATGCGCGGGCGGGGTACCGCACCGGTGGTCACGAAAATCGCCCGGCCAGCGTCGGAGGCGCGCAGCAGTGGATCGAACGAGCGGATCAGGCGGAATTGCGCATGTACGTTCAGCTTAAAGCCGTCTTCCCACTGCTTGGGTTTGTAGTGGCCCAATGGTGACAGTGTGCCCAGCGTCGCCGCATTACCCACCACGATGTCCAGCTTGCCGTAACGTTGATACAGCGCCGCGCCCACCTGATCGATCTTGTCGAAGTTCGTCAGGTTTTCGGCCACCAGGGTCGCGGGCTCGCCGGTGATGGCTTTGATTTCATCATCCAGTTCCTCCAGCGCCCCTTGGGTGCGCGCAAAGGCGATGACGTGCGCGCCCTCGGCGGCATAGCGCAGCGCCACCGCGCGCCCGATGCCCCGGCTCGCGCCGGTGACCAATGCAATGCGTCCTTCCAGTCTTTTCGAACTCACGCGGTCGTCCTCTTGTCTTATTTTTCGTCATTCCCGGACTTGTTCCAGGAATCCAGGGGTTTCTGTTTTCTGTTCTATAAAACCAAAATAACCCTGGATCGCCGGAATAAATCTGGCGATGACGGTGGAGTGTTGTTACCGCCGCTCTTCGTTGAGGAGCGACAACTGTTTGGGCAAGGAGCCCTTGTTGTGGTCGGTCAGCGGCAGCGGATACTCGCCGGTGAAACATGCATCGCAGTACTGCGGCTTCTCAACGTTGCGCCCCGCTTCGCCCACGGCGCGGTACAGCCCATCGACGGAAATGTAGGCGAGGCTGTCCACGCCCAGCATCTTGGCCATGGCGGGCACGTCGAACTGCGCGGCCAGCAGCTTGTCGCGGCTCGGCGTATCGATGCCGAAGAAACACGGATGGGCGGTCGGCGGCGAGGAGATGCGCAGGTGCACTTCCTTCGCGCCCGCCTGACGCACCATGTCTACGATCTTGGTGGACGTGGTGCCGCGCACGATGGAATCGTCCACCAGCACCACGCGCTTGCCTTCCAAGACTTTGCGATTGGGGTTGTGCTTGCGCTTCACCCCCAAGTGCCGGGTCTTGTCCGTCGGTTGAATGAAGGTGCGGCCCACATAATGGTTACGGATGATGCCGTATTCGAACGGAATGCCGGACTCGGCGGCAAAACCCAACGCCGCCGGCACGCCGGAATCGGGCACCGGCACCACCACGTCCACGTCGGCGGGCGACTCCTTGGCCAATTCCGCGCCGATCAGTTTGCGCACGTCATAAACGTTGCGCCCCTCGGCGGTGCTGTCGGGCCGGGCGAAATAGATGTATTCGAAAATGCAAAAGCGCGCGGCCTGTTTGGGGAAGGGGTGCAGCGAGCGCACATTGCCCACGGTGAGGATCACCACTTCGCCGGGCTCGATGTCGCGCACGAACTCCGCGCCGATGATGTCCAGTGCGCAGGATTCCGAGCACAGAATGTAAGCGCTTTCCAATTTGCCCAGCACCAGCGGGCGCACGCCTAATGGGTCGCGCGCGCCGATGATGGCATCGTTGGTCAGACACACGAAGGAATACGCGCCCTCGATCTGGCGCAGGGCATCGACAAAGCGGTCCTCGATGGTGGACGCCTCGCTGCGCGCAATCAGATGCGTCATCACTTCGGTATCGGACGTGGATTGGAACAAGCATCCCTTGTGCTGCAATTCCTTGCGCAGGGTCAGGGCGTTGGTGAGGTTACCGTTATGGCCCACGGCGAAACCGCCGAACTCGTATTCGGCGAACAGCGGCTGGACGTTGCGCAGGATGGTCTCGCCGGTGGTGGAATAGCGGGTGTGGCCGACGGCGGCCGCGCCTTTGAGGCGGTCCATCACCGCGTCCGCGCCGAAGTTTTCCGAAACGTGACCTAAACCGCGATGCGAATAGAACTGCTGGCCGTCGAAGGACACAATGCCCGCGGCTTCCTGGCCCCGGTGCTGCAAGGCATGAAGGCCGAGCGCGGTGTGCGCCGCGGCTTCGGGATCGCCGATGATGCCGAAAACGCCGCACTCTTCTTTCAGGTGATCGTCGTCATCCGCGTCGAATGGGTTTGTGATCAGGTGCCGGGTCATTCTGTGCTCCCCGCATCTTCGATCAGGGCATCGAGCGCATCGCGCTCCTGATCGGTGTAGGCGGGCTCGCCGTCTTTGGGCGCAGCGTCGTTCTCACCATTTTTCATTTGTTCGGCCATGCCTTCCACGGCTTCCTTGGCCTGCACCGCCTGTTCCACTTTTTGCACGGCTTCCCCGGCCACGTTCGCCGCGCCTTCCACCGCCAGCAGCGTATCGGGAATAAGCGCGACGATGCCCTCGGCGGTCATTTCGATCAGCGGTAGGGTCTTGGCGTTCTTCATCCAGTCGGGGCGTTCTTCCGGCGTATCGACCAGCCAGTTCATCAGAAGAAACCCGACGCCGAGAATCACCATGGCCCGCGCGATGCCGAACACAAATCCCAAGATGCGGTCGAGATTGTTGAGCGCGCTCGCCTGAATGGTTTTCGCCATGGCGTGGGTGATCATCGACAGGCCGAACAACACCACCAGGAAAATAATAACGGCGGACACCGCGTCCGCCGCCCAGGCAATGGGAATGATGCCGCGCGCGAACGGCTGCGCGAGCGCCGCGCCGTAAATGGACGCGAGCACCGCGCCAACCCAGGCGGCAATCGAAAGCACTTCGTGCACAAAGCCGCGCATGAAGGCGAGCAGGGCGGAGATCAGAAGAACGATGCCGACGGCCAGATCGAGTCCGTTGAGGGGCAGTCCGTCCATCAGTGATGATCTCCCCGTGTTTTGACTTCAAGTCCGGGGAAGGATTCGGATGTGGCGTTCCGGTATCCGGGTACCGTGCCGCCGAATTTCTCGACCAGCTCCTGAACGTGACCCAGGTTTTGAACGCTCAGCGTACTTTTTACGTCTTTCACCGCGTTAGAATCGCTTTTGTCCGTGCTTTTTGCGCGGTTCCCCGTCGCAGCGCGCGCGGCGGGACGGGGCACCCAGGCGGCTTCAAAGCCCAGTTTGGCGGCTTCCTTGAGCCGTAAATCGGCCTGCGCGACGGCGCGGACCTCGCCCGAGAGGCCCAATTCGCCGAACACCACCGCGCCGGCCGGGACCGGCTCGCCTGTCAGTGCTGAAATCAATGCTGCCGCCACCGCCAAATCCGCCGCAGGCTCTTGAATTCTAAGGCCGCCCGCGACGTTCAAATATATGTCATGGCCGCCGAAGGCAAGGCCCGCCCGCGCCTCCAAAACCGCCAAAACCATGTTCAGCCGGGCGTTGTCCCAGCCCACCACCGCGCGCCTTGGTGTGCCGAGGCTGGAGGGCGCCACAAGGGCCTGGATTTCCACCAGAACCGGGCGCGAGCCCTCGATCCCTGCGAACACACAGCAGCCCGAAACATTGCCTCTGCGCTCCGCCAGAAACAGCGCCGAGGGGTTGGCGACTTCCGAAAGCCCCGCATCGGTCATCTCGAAAACGCCAATTTCGTCAGTGGGTCCGAAGCGGTTCTTCACGGCGCGCAGGATGCGGAACTGGTGGCCGCGCTCGCCCTCGAAATAGAGCACCGTATCAACCATGTGTTCCAAGACACGCGGGCCGGCCAGTGTGCCTTCTTTGGTCACGTGCCCCACCAGGAACAGCGCGAAACCGCGCCGTTTTGCGAGCCGTATCAGTTCATGGGCGCAGGTCCGGACTTGGGTCACGGTGCCGGGCGCGGATTCGATGGTGTCCGCGTACATTGTCTGAATGGAATCAATGACTACGGCGTCAGGCGGCGTGCCGTTTTCAAGGGACGCCGTGATGTCACGGACGTTGGTGGCCGCCGCGAGAGAAACCGGCGTGTTTTCAAGGCCTAAGCGCGCGGCGCGCAGGCGGATCTGATCCACCGCTTCCTCGCCGGTGATGTACGCGACGCCTTTGCCCGCCGCGGCCAAATTTCCGCAGGCCTGCAAGAGGATAGTCGATTTTCCGATGCCGGGATCGCCGCCCACCAGCACCACGGCGCCGGGCACCAGTCCGCCGCCGCACACCCGGTCCAACTCGTTGATTCCGGTTGAGATTCTGGGCTGTGGCTTGGCATCGCCCTTCAAATCGGTGAAGGCAATCTTGCGCCCGCCTTTGCCCCCGCTCACCCCCTTCGGCAAATTTTCCGGCGCCGCCTCTTCGATGATCGTGTTCCACTCCCCGCACGCCTCGCACTTGCCCGCCCACTTGGTGGTGGTCGCGCCGCAGCTTTGACAGACGAAAGATGATTTGGACTTGGCCAACGCTTAGCGCCTCAACTGCATTTTGATGGGACCTTCGGCGCGGCCGTGCACGAACTGATCGACGTATGGGTTATCGGCGCTGTCGACTTCTTTGGCATCGCCGACCCAAATGAGTTTGCCCTCATAGAGCATGGCGATGCGGTCGCCGATTTTTTTGGCCGAGTGCATATCATGGGTAATGGACAGCGCGGTAATGCCCTGCTGTTTTACACATGAAACAATGAGGTCATTGATCACATCGGCCATGATGGGATCGAGCCCTGTGGTCGGCTCGTCAAAAAACACGATCTCCGGTTCACCGGCAATGGCGCGGGCGAGACCCACACGCTTTTGCATGCCCCCTGAAAGCTCGGCGGGAAACAGATCGCCCACTTCCGGAGCCAAGCCGACTTTGGCTAAGGTTTCCACCGCGCGTTCCTTGGCGCTCCGGCGGTTCATGCGCCGGCCTTGGATCAGGCCGAAGGCGACGTTTTCCCAGACCGGCAGGCTGTCGAAAAGCGCGCCGCCCTGGAACAGCATGCCGAATTTGCGGTTTACCGCATCGCGCTCGGCGGGCGAGAGGTGCGTAACGTCCTCGCCGTCCACTTCGATCACGCCGGAGTCTGCTTGAACGATGCCGAGGATGGATTTGATCAAAACGGATTTGCCCGTGCCCGAGCCGCCGATGACGACAACGGACTCGCCCCGCTGAATCTCGATATCGATGCCCGTCAGTACATCCTTGGGACCGAAAGACTTGCGCACGTCTTTCAGTCGGATGATGGGGCCGCTGTACGTGGTCTCGCTCATGTGCCGAAAAACAGTTCCGTGATGACGTAGTTAAACGTCAGAATAAGAATGGAGGCTGAGACCACGGCGTTCGTTGTCGCCGCGCCCACACCTTGCGCGCCGCCTTTCGAGTAATAGCCCGAGTAGCAGCCCATGAGCGCGATGATGAACCCGAACACGGCGGCTTTCACCAGGCCGGAGATGATGTCGGTCGCGGTCACGAAATCGTATGTGTTGTTGATGTAGCTCGCCGGATTGAAACCCAGTTTGAACACCGAGACCATATAGCCGCCGAACACGCCGATGATATCGGCCACAAGCACCAGCAGCGGCAGCATCAAAAGACCGGCCAGCAAGCGCGGCACGACGAGATACTTATAAGGATTGGTGGACAGCGTGGTGAGCGCATCGATCTGTTCGGTCACGCGCATTGTGCCGATTTCGGCGGCCATGGATGCGCCGATGCGCCCAGCCACCATCAGGCCCGCCAGCACCGGACCCAATTCGCGCGTCAGCGACACCACGACGACATTGGCCACTGCGTTTTCGCTGCCCGCGGCAAAGCGCGCAAAGCCTGTATAGCTTTGCAGCGCCAGTACCATCCCCGAGAACACCGCGGTCAGGCCGACCACCGGCAGGGAGTAATAGCCGATGTCGATCATCTGCTTGCCGACGAGGCGCGGGTAGAACGGCGGGCGCACGCAATGAGACAGCGACGTCAGCGCGAAGAGGGTCAGCCGGCCTAGGTGGCCGAGGAACGCCAGAGCAACGCGGCCGATGGGAGCAAGGAAGTTCATGGTGTGCGCCGCGTCTTTACTTGGGTTGAGCCGGAAGGTAGCGCCGGTGGTAGCGATGGCCGAGGGCCGTCAGGATTTCATAACCAATCGTGCCTGCGTCCTTCGCAACGTCATCCAATGTATACTGTGTGCCGATGAGGTCTAGAACACTCGCCGCGTCCAAAACGGAATCAGGCACGTTGGAAACGTCGAAAGTGGTTAAATCCATCGAAATCCGCCCGGCTACCGGCACACGAAATTCCCCCAAGTACGCGTGCCCGGCGTTTCCCAACGATCTTAATATCCCATCTGCGTAACCAGCTGAAACGGTGGCTAGCTTTGCGCCGTCGGAGGTTTGAAATGTCGCTCCATAGCCGACCGGTGCCGCGGCGTCGACGCGGTGGACCTGAAGAATTTTAGCCTGAAGGCGTACGACCGGGATCATGGGATTGGATTGGCCGGGGGTCGGGTTGACGCCGTAAAGCGCAACGCCGGGCCGGGCGAAATCATGATGAAAGGCATTGCCCAAATAAATGCCCGACGAATTCACCAGCGTGCCTTTGGCATCGGCGAACTTGCCCCTAAATGTTGCGAGCATAGACGCAAAGAGCGCACGCTGTTTTTCATTCAGCGGATGGTCAGGCGTTTCCGCGCAAGCCAGATGCGACATCAACGCCAGCGGATTTAACCCGTTGAAGGCATCAGCCCTGTCCATATGTTCCGCAAACTCTTTTTCGCTGAGCCCAAGGCGCTTCATGCCCGTGTCCACCTGCACGATGGACTCCATAAGAACGTCATTGGCCTGCGCAAAGTTGCACCATGAGGCAATTTGCCCGGGCGAGCTCAACACCGGCACAAGGTTGTTCACGGCAAAATCGCGTTCGGTCCCCGGGTTAGGGCCGTGCATCACCACCACCCGGACATTGGGGCCAAGGGCCGCGCGCACCGCGGCGCCTTCTTCAAGGTGGGCGCTGTAAAAGGTTTTGCATCCAGCGCCCTTGAGGGCATGGGCCACCTGTTCCAGGCCCAGCCCATAAGCGTTGGCCTTGATCACCGCACCCGCATCGCACTTCGGATCGAGCGCGCTTTTGAGGGTGCGCCAATTCTGCACCAGCGCGGCCAGATCGATGGTCAGAACGGCGCCGGCGCGGCTCTCGGGACTTGAGGTCAGGGGAGGTGTCATGGGCCCGACTGTATCGCCGGATTGGCGCGCAAGGGCAAGGGGCCGTCCGCCGTTTGGCGGCCCTTCCGATTATTCCAGCGGTTCGTGCAAGTAAGATGCGTCGATGTGATCGCTGAAGTGGGTGAATTTGGCCTCAAAATGCAGCTTTTCGATGCCGATTGGGCCATGGCGCTGCTTGGCCACAATGACCTCGGCAATATTGTGCGCCTGCTCGCAGCGTTCCTGCCATTTGAGCATGCGCTCATGGAATTTTTCGGCGTTTTCGTCTGCACGCTGCTGGGGTTCAGAGCGCTCCAGGTAGTACTGCTCGCGATAGACAAACATCACCACGTCGGAATCTTGCTCGATGGTGCCCGATTCACGAAGGTCTGAAAGCTGTGGGCGCTTGTCTTCGCGTTGCTCGACGGCACGTGATAGCTGCGAAAGCGTAAGCACGGGGACGTTCAGGTCCTTTGCGAGGGCTTTCAATGCCCGGGTAATGCCGGAAATTTCCTGCACGCGGTTTTCCGTGCGCTCGCCCCGGCCCGGCGAGATGAGCTGGAGATAGTCGATGATAATGAGGCCCAAGCCGCTGTGCCCTGGCACTCTGCTCTGTCGGGCCAACCTTCGGCAGCGGGTGCGGATGGCGGACACGGTCACTGCCGGTGTGTCGTCCACATAAAGCGGCAAATCATTCAGTTCCTGACTTGCAATGACAAGCCGGCCGAAGTCGTCGTTGGATAGTCCCCCGGTCCGAATGGAGTGGCTGTTGATTTTGGCGCGCTCGGCCAGAATGCGGGTGGCCAACTGCTCCGAAGACATTTCCAGCGAAAAGAAAGCGACTTGCTTGCCGCGCTCGTCTTCATTTTCCGTTTCGGCGAAATGTTTGGCCGCGTTAAATGCAATCGTTGTGGCGAGGGCGGTTTTTCCCATGGATGGCCGTCCGGCCAGAATCAGCAGGTCTGATTTATGCAAACCTCCCAATTTGCGATCAAGGTCGGTCAGCCCCGTCGTGACCCCAGCCAAGGCGCCTTCACGTCGGTGCGCCGCTTCCGCAAGATTAATGGCTTCGACAAGCACATTTTCGAAAGACCTGAAGCCGCCTTCCGTATTGCCGGAGGACGCCAGTTCAAACAGCTTCTGTTCAGAGGTTTCGATCTGACCCATGGCGGGTTCGTCCGGCTCGGAATCAAAGGCCTCGTTGACCATGTCTTCGCCGATGGCGATCAACTCGCGGCGCAGAAACAGGTCGTATACGAGTTTTCCGTATTCGGCGGCATTGATGATGGTCACCGCCCCTGCCGCGATGGCCGCCAAATACTTTGTGCCGCCCGCCGCCGACACCAAATCGTCGTTTTCAAGATAGGTTTTCAGCGTGACCGGGTTTGCCTGATTGCCCTGTTCGATCAGTTTCGCGCAGGCCCGGAAGATGCGCCCGTTCACGGTATCGGCAAAATGATCAGGCAGAAGGAAATCCGAGACGCGCTCGAACGCGCGATTGTTCATGAGAATGGCGCCCAACAGCGCGCGCTCCGCCTCATAATTGTGCGGCGGGGTACGAAGGGCGTTTCCGGCAATATCTGCCGGATCAGGTGTGCGTAGGGGTGTGACCATGGGACGCGGACATTATACATAACTTTGCCCGGACGGAATCCCCGCGTCTGTGGATAAAATAATCCAGCGGGGATAATTATTGCTATTCAAAGGTGATTTTTTGAAAGCTTGCAATGTATGTTGCGAGTTCAATCGCATGCGATTGGTACGGGGAGGAAGCGGTAATGGGCGAAAAGCAAAGGCATTATTGGCGTGCCGCATTAGCGTTTATGGCCTGCGTCGCATTTCTAACACCGCCGGTGCGGGCGGAAGAGATCACGGCTGAACGCCTTGCCCACTCGGAAATTGAACCGGACAACTGGCTCACCCACTTCGGCAACTATGAAGCCTGGGCGTACAGCGCCCTCGAACAAATCAACCGGGACAATGTCAAAACCCTGGTACCGGCGTGGTCGTTTGCCACCGGTCAGAAAGGCATCAATTCAACGCCCCTCGTTGCTGATGGCGTGATGTATCTGGCCGCGCCGCAAAATCAGATCTTCGCGCTGGACGCGGCCACGGGCGAGATGCTGTGGACTTACGTGCGCGAGATTCCATCTGGCCGAACCGCACGTCCCACGGCCGGACTCGCAGTGGGCCTCGGTTTGGTGTTCTTCGGCACGGTCGATAATCACATGGTTGCGCTGGATGCAGCGAACGGCCGGGAGGTTTGGGATGTTCAAATCGAAGACCCCAAGCAATGCGGCTGCGGGCCTTCGTTTGCCCCGCTGCTGGCCAACGGCAAAGTGATCGTCGGGGTGCGCGGCGAAGTGGCGCACCGCAGCTATATAAATGCTTTCGATGCTAAAACTGGGGCGCTGGCCTGGCGGTGGTGGGCGATTCCAGGTCCCGGTGAGCCGGGTCACGAAACCTGGCCCGAAGAGCTTTGGGAATTGGGCGGCGCATCCACGTGGTACGCAGGTTCGTATGACCCGGATCTAAACCTCATCTACTGGGGCGTCGGCAATCCGGCGCCGATGCTGGGCGGGACGTTGCCCGGCGATAAGCTTTATACGAATTCCCTCGTTGCCTTGGACGCGGATACCGGCGAATTGAAGTGGCATTTCCAGGAAACACCGTCAGACATATTCGATTTGGACTCCGCCACCGAGCCCGTGCTGCTTGATCACGAAATCGACGGCAAAATGCGCAAACTGGTGCTGCATCCGACCAAGGGCGGCTACACATACATACTAGACCGGGAGACCGGCGAATTCCTGAAGGCCTATGCGCATTCACAAACCATCACTTGGACGGAAGGTCTGAATGAGCGCGGTCAGCCTATAAATCGCCAAACGCTCTCCCACGATGAGGAGACATTGGTGTGCCCGTCGGTCAACGGCTCGCGCGGTGCGCAGCACTCCGCGTACAGCCCGCGTACCGGGCTTTGGTACACAACGTCCCTGGAAAGCTGCGCCATGGTCAAGCTGATTGAATCCGCGGGGCCGAGAGAAGGACAGTTCTACAACTCCGCAAGTCTTGTGGCCGTTCTCAGTCCCAAGGCACCGCCGCACATCGCGGCGTTCGACGCCATGTCGGGCGCGCGCAAATGGATGTTTGAAACCGATCTGGTCAACGGATCGTCGTTGCTGACCACCGGCGGGGACTTGATCTTCGGCGGAGACCTGTTGGGCAGGGCGTGGGCGTTGGATGCAGAGACCGGCGATAAAATATGGTCGTTCAATATGGGGTCCGGGGTGACCAATGCACCGATCAGTTATGCCGTTGACGGGCGCCAATACATCGCTATCGGCTCCGGCCCGCTGTCGGCCAGCGCAGGGCTATCCACGCGCCTATGGCCGGAGCTTGCGGCGCAAATTCCGCCGACCGGCTCTTCCATCTTTGTCTTCGCATTGCCGGAGACGCAGCCATGATGCCGCGGATCTTGAGTGTGCTTTTGGCGTTGGCCAGCTTTCCTGCAATGGCCGCCGAGCAAGCATCTCCTGGTGTTGCCGCGCAGGTTGCCGCCGGCCGGTTGATCTTCGAAACCTCCTGCGCCAGTTCCATGTGTCACGGGTCCGGCGGGGTCGGCGGCGAAGGGCCGGGATTACTGGACACCAATCTATCCCTGTCAACGGTGATTGGCGTGGTGCAGAGAGGGCGGCCGGGCACGCCCATGGCACCGTTCGGCGAGTTGCTCGACCCTGATATGCAGGCGCAAGTCATCGCCTTTGTGATGTCGCTCACCTCCGGCGGGCGCGCACCGGAACAAGTGGTGAAATTGTCCGCACCGCCATCGGATGCCGCGCCGTCTTTGTCTGATCTTCCCGAAACCGTAATGGTCGGCGACGGTGAAGGGCGGCCGGTGCGTGGGCACGCCCTGTTTTATGATACAAGCCGTGTGACCGGCTGCCGCGCGTGTCACCGCGTGTACGGCAACGGCGGGCCTGTCGGCATTGATTTGGCGGATCTTGCGTTGTCCCCTCTTGAAATCTACGCAGCGGCCGCCGCCCCTAAGATGGCGAGCGATCACTTTCCGCGCATTGAACTAACCACGTCCGACGGCGTGACTCATGAAGGCGTAAAGCATTCGGAAGATCACACCGTCATTCGGTATTTCGACGTCAGCACGCCCCTGCCGGTGCTGCGCACCATCCTATTGGAAGATATTACGGACGTGGATGAGGCGCCCGGCGGTACGTTCGATCATACAGCGCTCGGGTATTCGAAGCAGGAGGTGCTCGACCTCGCTGCGTTTATTCACGTTATGCGCCGGCGATAAAGCTGGTCATGAAGAAGTCGTCGGGATCGTCATCGGCGAAGAACGACACGCTTTCCCCATCTTCCAAGACGCCGAGGGTATAAAGCACCGGCAGGTAATGCTCCGGTGTCGGCACGGAAAGCAGCGCCTCTTTATCCAATTGCTCGTAAGCAATGAGAGCGTCGTGATCGCCCCGGGTGATGCGGTCCTTGGCGGCGTCATTGAAGCGCCGCGCCCAGTCGAAGGACATATGGCCATGGGCGAAAAAGACGCGCAAATTGTGGACGATATTGCCGCTGCCGATAATCAGAATACCTTCGTCCCGGAGCGGCGCGAGCCGCGCGGCAAGATCGTAATGCGCTTGGGGGCTTTTCGACATGTCCAGGCTTAACTGGACAACGGGCACGTCGGCATCCGGATACATCGCGATCAGCGCCGACCAAACGCCGTGATCCAAGCCGCGTGATTTATCCAAATTCACCGGTTCCGGTTTCACTAATTCAACGACGCGAACCGCCAATTCAGGATCGCCCGGCGCGGGGTACTGCGTATCGAACAGGGCTTTCGGAAATCCGCCGAAGTCGTGAATGGTGTCCGGCTTGGGCGAGGCCGTGACGTGGACGCCGTGCGTTTCCCAATGCGCTGAGATGCACAGGACCGATTTTGGTCGGGGCGTGCGCTTTGTCATCGCCTGCCACGACCGGCGCACCGGGGTGTCCTCGATGGCGTTCATGGGTGAGCCGTGACCGATAAACAACGCCGGTATCTTCATCGTAAGCACCCGTATTTCCTAAAATTTATAAATTTTGCGCCGCAAATGGCCGGTTGGATTTCGCGGTCTAGGCTATGTCAGTTATACTTATCTCGGACAATCCACTTGTGGCGGCCGTGTTCGGTCTTCGCATTGTTGTTCATGTGTATGGTGCCAAGACCGAAGGAGAGTAGCACGTAAGTCCTGAGGAGGCCTTTTTCCAGAGGAGGACGAGACTATGTCTAGTGCAGCGACTGTTATGGCACGTTTTCTTGCCCTGGCGTTTTTCCTTGTGATCGCTTTGGGTATTTACGTATTCGTTCAGAACTCCGATCTTCAAGCTGCGGAACAGCAGGTTGCTCAAGCCCGGCAGGCGCGGGATGATTTGCAATTGAGAATAGGAGCGTTGGAGCGGAGCAATACGAGCTTGCAGCAAGACTTAAATGCGTGCCGGGGCGATATGCCGGCCGACGAAGAATAATAGGATCGTTATTCGAAAGGTGCGTGGGCGGGCCGGTGCTCATCGAAGAGCGCCGGATCCGCTCTTGCCATTTTAGACCCGCTCTGTACTGATGCGCCTGATCCGCGGCGGTTCGCGGTTTCTCAAGTTTGTTGCTTACTTTATCGCGGCGCCATGGATTTTCTGACGTATCTGCAAGCGGCTTTTCTGGGCCTGATTGAAGGCCTGACGGAATTCTTGCCGGTGTCCTCCACCGGCCATCTCATTTTGCTTGTCGATCTGCTCGGATTTAAGGGCCCACCCGGCGCGTTGTTCGAGATCGTCATCCAGCTCGGCGCCATTCTTGCCGTGACCTGGGTCTACCGCGCAAAAATTTTCAGCGTCGTTATCGGGCTGCCGCGCGAGGCATCGGCGCAGCGGTTCACCGTGAATTTGCTGTTGGCATTTTTGCCGGCGATGGTGATTGGTGTGTTTGCCTACGATTTCATCAAAGGCGTTCTGTTTTCCCCATTTGTCGTGAGCGTGGCGCTGATTGTCGGCGGCATTGCCATCATTGCGATCGAGAAGTTGCAAAAAGCCGAGCGGTTCCATGCGCCGGAAGAGATACCGATGCTGCGCGCGTTTGCCATCGGGCTGTTTCAATGCACGGCGATGATTCCCGGGGTATCGCGGTCGGGCGCGACGATCATGGGGGCTTTGCTTGTAGACGTTGAGCGGCGCGCGGCGGCGGAGTTCTCGTTTCTCTTGGCGATACCGACCATGCTGGCGGCCACGGTTTACGACCTTTGGCAGAACAGAGACATTTTGACAGCCGACAATATCAGCGTCATCGCGGTCGGGTTCGTCACGGCGTTTATCGTTGCGATGATTGTCGTGCGGGCAGTGCTCGGATTTATCTCAAAGCACGGATATGTGCCGTTTGCGATTTACCGCATTCTTATCGGCGCGGTGATGCTTGTTATCTTGATAAGCCGGTAGCCAAATTCCTAACTTCTGAAATCGGCGATATGCACTTCACCGGTTTCCGTGCCGGCCAGAAGGATTTCTCCCTCTGGGTTCCAGCACAACGCAGTAACTGGGCCGGTGCCGCCGGGGACCATCGTAACGGTGCGTTCCTCGCCGGGTTGACCCAGAACCACCGCGCCGTTCTCAAAGCCCGCCGCGATGATGTCGAGTTTTGGGTTGGCGGCCAGCGCTGTGACCGGCGTGCCGCCGCTGTGTCCAAACTGCGCCGGCGTCTTGCCCATGGGTCCGCCGCCGGTGAAGGGCCAACACACCACGGACTCCGCGCCGCCGGTGGCGAGGAACTGGCCTTTGCGCGTGAACGCCAGGGCGCGGATTTTCGCCGGGTAGCCCGACATGCGCATGTGCTCGGCGTCGGACAGGCGCCAGCCATGCAGCGCGTTCTCCTGCATCGCCGATATGATATGCATGCCGTCCGGCGACCAAGCGAGCTGAAGGTGCGAGCCTTTCCATTCCAACAGCGTTGGTTTTGAGTCTTTCGAGGCAAGCCACCAAAGGCTGACCCCATCGTAATGGGAGACGGCGAGGCGGCGGCCCTTGGGGTTGATGGCCAATCCGGCGACAGAGCTTTTGTGGGAGAAGGTGCGGGTCTGGCCGCCCGCTTTTTTCGAAAGCACAATGGCGTCCTTGCCGACCGCATATACGCGGAAGGCTGAGCCTGCGTGCGACGTGACGTGCTCGATCCAGCGGTGTTTGTGTTCGGCCAGAACTGAAGTCTCGCCGAGAACGCTTGTATGAACGAGCTTTCCGTCATCGCCGCCGGTCAGAAACGCACCGGCCTCGATGTCGGCAGCGATACACAGCGCCGCGCCGTTATGAGCCTTCGTGCTGACCGGCTCGGCGTCGGGGGTCAGGCTGTCGATGATCCGGATGGTGCCGTCGCCAAATGCGACACCGAAGACGCGTCCATTGGCGGCGACGCCGACAACGTACTCGCCGAATGTGAGCGTGCGGGCGCGCTCATTCAGTTGGGGTTCTTCGGGCATGCTTGAGCTTAGGCCGCGCAGGCCTCGAAGCCCTGCTTGAGGGCCGCTTCGTCCAGGTGCCGGCCAATGAAGACCAAGCGGCTGCGGCGCGCGTCATTGTCCGGCCATGGCCCCGTGAAGGCGCCTTCCGACATCATGTGCACACCCTGGAAGACGAAACGCTTGTCTTCCCCGGCCATGTTGAGAATGCCCTTGGTGCGCAGGATGTCCTGGCCTTGTGTCATGAGGATGTCACCGATCCAGGAGTCGAACTTCGCGGCGTCTATGGGCGCATCGATGCCGATGGATACGCTCTTTATTTCGGAATCGTGTACCGGATTGGGGTCGTGGTGATGATGCCCATGATCATGATCATGCTCATCGGTGTGTAAAAAATCCGGGTCCATGCCCAGGATCCGTTCGAGATCAAAGGCGCCGCGGTCGAGCACCTTGTCGAGTTCAATGCCGCATCTGTTTGTGCGATGGATCTTGGCGAACGGGTTAAGCGTGCGGATGCGTCCCTCGATGCGGTCCAATTCTTCGGGGTCTACAAGATCGGCCTTGTTGAGGAGAATCACGTCGGCAAAGGCGATTTGGTTCTGGGCTTCGCTTTCGTTTTCCAGCGTCTGCCCGATATGCTTTGCGTCCACGACGGCGATGACGCCGTCGAGGCGCGTGCGCCGGCGCACATCCTCGTCTGTAAAAAACGTCTGGGCGACCGGCGCGGGATCGGCGAGGCCCGTGGTTTCCACCAATATGGCGTCGAATTGTCCGCTGCGCTTCATGAGGCCGCCGATGATGCGGATCAAATCGCCGCGCACGGTGCAGCAAATGCACCCGTTGTTCATCTCGAAAATTTCTTCGTCCGCGCCGACGACAAGGTCGTTGTCGATGCCGATTTCGCCGAACTCATTGACGATCACCGCATATTTTTTGCCGTGATTTTCCTGCAATACGCGGTTGAGAAGCGTGGTTTTGCCGGCACCCAAATAACCGGTCAGAACGGTCACGGGAACTTGCGGGGTCTGCGTCGTCGAGGTCATCTGAGTTTCCAGCGTTCATTTGGATGTGGGAGCGAGGCTAATAAAGTCTGGTCCCCATACGCAACCGGCGCAGCTCAGGGCCGCGCCGGTCATACTCGTCATGGAGGCGGGTTGCCCTACGCTTCGGGCTTCGCCTCTTCTTCTGAAGCTTCCGGTGCAGCTTCCTGCGCGGCGTCGTCCTGCGCGGCGTCGTCCTGCGCGGCCTCGTCGTCTGCGGCCAGCTTTTCGGCGTCTTCGGCGCGTTCCAGAAACTCTGCGGCCTTCTCGGCGATGACATTCGCTTCTTCGACGGAGCGGGCTACCGTGAATTCAATGCTCACGTCCACTTCGGGGTGCAGGCGCACGGCGGTTTTGAAGTTGCCGAGGTCCTTGATCGGGGAATGGAGCAGCACCTGGCCACGATCGACGGTAAACCCAGCTTCCTTCAGCGAGTCTCCGACATCGCGCGCCGTGACCGAGCCGTACAATTGTCCGCCTTCGCCGGCTTGACGCACAATGATCAGCTTGGTGCCGTCCATTTTCTTCGCGATCGCTTCGGCTTCGGACTTACGCTTGAGGTTGACCGCCTCGAGTTCCGAACGCTTTGATTCAAAGTACTCACGATTTTCTTTGTTTGCGCGCAGCGCTTTTTTCTTCGGTAGAAGGTAGTTGCGGGCAAAGCCGGCTTTTACCTTCACAACGTCGCCCATCTGACCCAGCTGGTCGATGCGCTCAAGCAAGATTACTTCCATCATTCACCTCCTGTGCCCGCTGCAAAATGCCGCGTGCGTATCTTAAAAATCTGTTCGGCAAGCCCGAGGGTTACAAGCATGACAACCGCTGCGCTCGCCATCAGCAGAGCCAATACATAAAACGCTATTAGGACCGTCACCCGGTGGCGCGTTTGAGCCGCAGCCTCATGGACCACGGCCAAACCCTG
>Ga0181594_10000547_pt1 | contig 34863 bp, 30 predicted proteins | sample 071ome_18_FD_145603 | JGI IMG/M metagenome (GOLD analysis project Ga0181594, IMG submission 145603) | Coastal salt marsh microbial communities from the Groves Creek Marsh, Skidaway Island, Georgia - 071413BT metaG (spades assembly) | ecosystem: Environmental > Aquatic > Marine > Intertidal zone...
TTGTACAAGAGCAACACTTAACCTCTTTAGGAGAAACCTAGAAATGCAAAAGAAACTGATTGCAGCAGCAGTAGCTGGCGCCCTTGTGGCCCCAGCAGCGATGGCCGACGGCCATGGCGTTGCGGTTTCCGGCTCTATCCGTACCGGCGTCGAGTACACCGGTGATGATTGGCAGGTCGCTGACAACTTCTCCCGCCTTCGCTTCAAAGCGTCTTCCGATCTCGGTAACGGTCAGAGCGCTTACATGAACTACGAGTTCCGTGTGAACTCCGCTCAGGGCTCGATCGTGACCGGTAACACCCAGCGTCTGTCCTACGTGGGCATCAAAGGCGATTGGGGTTCATTGAGCCTTGGCGCTCAGTGGAGCACCGCGTTCAACACCGTCGGTACCTTCATCGATAAAACCGCCCGCTACGGGGGCGCTGCCAACGTGTGCGTCCAGTACCGTATGAAAGACTCCGTCATGCTGAGCACCCAGTTGGGTGGTCTGAGCCTGATGGCCGACGCGCAGATGACCGCTGGCGGCGATTCACTGGATCGCGGCACCGTGGGCGGTCTGTTCTCCATCGGTGGTCTGTCTCTGGGTGCCATGTATCAGTCTGCTGATACCGACTGCATGGGCGTTGCCGCTGCTCTGAACATTGCCGGCATCGGTCTCTCCGGTGGTTTCGTTGATGCAGACGGCGGTGACTCCGCGTTTGGCGTGAACGCTTCTATCGCCGGTCTGCACCTCGACTACGAAACCGCTGACAGCATCGACGGCGTGATCACCGGTTCCTATGGCCTTGGCCTGGGCGGCGGCGCGAAGATGATCGTGGAAGTTTCCAACGACGGCACCGATACCAAGGGTATTGGCATGCTGCGAATGGACTTCTAAGATTCGCTGTTTAATCAGGCCTCTGGTCTGATGTAAAAAGGGCGCCGAAAGGCGCCCTTTTTATTTCACCAGCCCTATCCATGCGGTCAGTCGACCCCGCCACGGTAGGTTATTTAGAGACTTTAATTAGACAATATGGAGACTTTTTGATAAGTTTTTAGCGCTGGTATTTGTCGATGAACCGTAAACTATAAAAGTTAACTAAAATTTCACAATTTGATATTTATCAGTAAATCCTTTGTACTCTTTATGGGTTATGGGTACAGGTAATTAACCTATCCTTACCTTACATAGTTATGGTCAATCTAGTTTTTCGATTTTATGGTCGATCCAAAGGAAGCCTGAAGGGCGGATAAAAGTGAGGTGATCCTCGGTGCAACGATGTCGTAGGTGCCTGGAGCCGACTTGAACCAATTACTGACGCTCTGTAGGCGAAAGCCAGATGAGACCCGGGCACAGAACACCCTCTATTCTCCTTGGACTGGGACAATGAACCCCGGACAATTATTCATTAGGAAACCCGGATTGGTTGGGGTAAGGGGTGAGATTCCAACAGAGCATTCCCGGTTCCTAGGCGCTGCTCTTGAGGCTGGAATCCTTGCCGAGCTTCATATTGAAAAATCAGGCCATATCAGACCTGTTGAGACCCCAGCATTTATTTCTTACCCCCAGGAATGGCCTTTATCACAATGGAAAGATGCTCTGACCTCTTTCCTGGCTCTTGAAGCTCTGGCGAATGACGCTGGCCTGACTCATGCGGCAATAAATATCTCTGAATTTCAATTTTCAGGAGGAAAGGTCAGGGCCTGGGCGTATCCGGCACTTGAATCGCTAAAGGATCAAGAAGCAGATCAGCGTTGGAACACTTTTGTCGGCTCCCTAAAAGAACTGCTGGGGCCGACAACCCCTCTCTACAGCGAGGGAGATATCATCAACAAATTACTGACTTCTAAGGCGGGTCCGCTGTCAGAGAAGTTATGGAGAGCCGAGTTGGTCTCGCCCACCCTGATAAAGGCCATTCGCACCATAGAGAACTTGGAGCGGCCCATCGACCTAATTCACCAGCTGTTTGGGCTTATCTCAGAACTTCCAGATCGAACTCGAGCCGCAGAGAACAAGGCAACACATAACGACGCTGTGGCGAAGGATCTTTTTAGTCAAAGACAGGTGTTACTAGACCGTTTCTTTTCAAAAAGAAAATTCGGCACGCTTTTTGACCTAAATGCCGGAAGAGGCGCTTTTTCCCGCCTGATTGAACCTTACGGTAAAACCGTGGTTGCCCTAGATACAGAGCACGACCAGGTGGACGAAAATTACCGGTTGAGCCGATATGAAGGAGTTCAGCGCAGCCAAGTCATTCCCCTGATTAGCGACATCGTTAACCCGGTGGCGCTTGATCGGCCCGAAGCCTTACCCATTCACGAGCGGGTGACGCCCGATTTCGCACTCGTCCTTTCAGTAGACCAAATCGCACCTTCGGTTGATTCGCTTGCTCGCCTCATTAGGCGCCTCGCAAAGATGCGCTGCGAAGTCCTCTTGGAGACAGGCCTGCTTACCCGGTCCGCCCCTGTGCACGACCCATTGCCAGCACGGGTGGGAGCCGACTACTCGCAGAGCACTTTTGAACACCTTATCTGCGAAGCATTTCGGATTAAAGAAACCTTCTCCATCGATGCGGGCACTAGTCAGTTTTACCGCCTAACATTGAAGTGAACGAATTACAACGCACCGCTTCGATGCCGTCTCCTCAGGAGTAGCGCCGGACGCCAATTTAGGAGAACTGATAACCCACCCCTCGAACGCTTGCGATTTCCGCCTGTGCCAAACAGGATTCCAGTTTGGATCGTAGTCGCCTGACGTAAGTGTTCACCGTGCGCTCATCAATATAGCGGTCGACGCCCCATACGGCATCCAGTATTTGTTGCCGGCTGTAGACAAAATCGATGTGCGTCAGAAAGAAATGAAGCAAGCGGAACTCGGTTAACACCAGCTTCAAAGGCTCGCCGTTTACCGAGACGAAATGCCGCTTCGGATCCAGCAATATGTTCTTGTAAACGACTACATCGGAATCCAGGTGTGGCTGGGCCCGCCGCAAGATGGCCTTAATACGAGCGGTTAGCTCTTCTGGCAGGAATGGTCTGCACAGCACGTCATCCACACCCTGATCCAGGGCCTTAATCCTCTCGGCCGGATCGTTTGAGTTCATGATGACCACGAAGGGCATCTGGAATCTAGAGCCCTTCGGGTCGGATGCACTTAGGTCGGGGCCAACCAGGGAAAAGACCGAGGCCCACTCTCTCGTGCCGTCGACAATCAACGCGGGTGACTCTTCTTTCAACAAGGCTTTGATCACCTCGGGGTTGTGGGCGCCCACCTCCACGTCTCGCACTTCGAAATAATCATTCTCAACCGCCCGTCGCGTTTCACGACGATGTTTCTCCGTGGACTCTAAAATCAAAATCTTGGGTGCAGTCATGACAGTGAGGTTACTTTACGGAATTCATATGGAGACTATTCCTTAAATTATAGCGAATATTCATTTTATTAAACTATTGTTCGCCGAAATCCTCCACCCCTCCCGGAGACGCTCTTCGCTCGGCAAATCTACTATCCCAGAGCGGTCGCCTGCATCGTCAGATTTCTCTAGAACATGCTGTTGTTTTTTTGCATTCTTTTTTGGGGAATTTGTCGTTTGTCTCCAAACTGTCTCTGACGAAGCCCCAAGAAGCCGGATATTCGCGCTCGTTGTTCTTGTACAAGAGCAACACTTAACCTCTTTAGGAGAAACCTAGAAATGCAAAAGAAACTGATTGCAGCAGCAGTAGCTGGCGCCCTTGTGGCCCCAGCAGCGATGGCCGACGGCCATGGCGTTGCGGTTTCCGGCTCTATCCGTACCGGCGTCGAGTACACCGGTGATGATTGGCAGGTCGCTGACAACTTCTCCCGCCTTCGCTTCAAAGCGTCTTCCGATCTCGGTAACGGTCAGAGCGCTTACATGAACTACGAGTTCCGTGTGAACTCCGCTCAGGGCTCGATCGTGACCGGTAACACCCAGCGTCTGTCCTACGTGGGCATCAAAGGCGATTGGGGTTCATTGAGCCTTGGCGCTCAGTGGAGCACCGCGTTCAACACCGTCGGTACCTTCATCGATAAAACCGCCCGCTACGGGGGCGCTGCCAACGTGTGCGTCCAGTACCGTATGAAAGACTCCGTCATGCTGAGCACCCAGTTGGGTGGTCTGAGCCTGATGGCCGACGCGCAGATGACCGCTGGCGGCGATTCACTGGATCGCGGCACCGTGGGCGGTCTGTTCTCCATCGGTGGTCTGTCTCTGGGTGCCATGTATCAGTCTGCTGATACCGACTGCATGGGCGTTGCCGCTGCTCTGAACATTGCCGGCATCGGTCTCTCCGGTGGTTTCGTTGATGCAGACGGCGGTGACTCCGCGTTTGGCGTGAACGCTTCTATCGCCGGTCTGCACCTCGACTACGAAACCGCTGACAGCATCGACGGCGTGATCACCGGTTCCTATGGCCTTGGCCTGGGCGGCGGCGCGAAGATGATCGTGGAAGTTTCCAACGACGGCACCGATACCAAGGGTATTGGCATGCTGCGAATGGACTTCTAAGATTCGCTGTTTAATCAGGCCTCTGGTCTGATGTAAAAAGGGCGCCGAAAGGCGCCCTTTTTATTTGTTTCATTCACTTGCATAGCTGTACTTCATAAAAGCAAGGCTCTTCGAAGTAGGCCTATAGAGCAGGCCTCCAGCCCTATCATCGGTGCTAGGGAGGAGGTTCTCTTCTAATCCAACGCGCCGATAAGCTCCCCCAGTTGGTTCTCATATCGCCGCCATCGTTCGGTCGATCTTTTATGAAGCGGCTGGCGAACCTGATAAAGACTCAAGGTATCTACTCGACCCACATGGTCTTGGTGTGAAAGTAGCGCGTCTTCCCAGGGGAGATCTAAGGCGCTCAACAGGGGCTTAAGCGTAGTGCTCGGATCCGACACCAGATTCTCGTAGTGCACTTCAATGAGCTGATCTCCAAGAAGCGCTTTCCAGTGCGCCATCAATCCTGCGTAACACTTGAAGTATTCCCCCAGTTCTTTGAGGTCGTACGCAAAATCCATTCCCCGAGGAAACATCTGGAAATAAATAGAGAGACAGGTATCCACGGGATCACGTCTGCAATGCACGATTACAGCCTCAGGAAATAAACTTGCCGCAAATCCGGCATGCAAAAAGTTTTGCGGCATCTTGTCGATGATTTTCGACTCGTTGTCATTTTTGGCTTCGAGGGCCGTCAAGTAACGGCGGGCAGCCTCAGAGATGTCTTCAGTCTTGGTACTGGCCAGACAATCGGGCCAAGGCGCTTGCGCATTGGTCGCGAGCCGACGAGCTTCTTGGGCAAGCGCTCTCAATTCACCGGCGGTTGCGATTGCTGAGTGTGCACAGAGCACCTGCTCGAGCAAGGTGGTCCCTGAACGAGGCATGCCGAGAACAAAAAGCGGTTTTCTTGAGGAACTCCCGGCTTCCCGCAGGCGTGAAAACATGTCCTTATCGAACGCCGCAATAAGCCGAGTAATTTGATCTCGAGTCTCCTCGATACTGAAATCAAGATGCTTTCGATGCTGCTGATTAGCTTTTTTATAAAAGCGAAACGCCTTGTCCGCTTTTCCGGCATCGTCAAAGGCTTTACCTAGCGCAAACTGCAGATGGATGCCCTGATCCTGAGAAAGCTGCGGCTTCTTTTCTAGTGCCAACATTGCTTTGATATCGGGATCACGCTCTTCGAACCGCTTACTCAGCGCAATATTCAGCCAAGGCTTGGTGAAGAACGGAAACTTCTCGGTTAGCATTCGGAAGATCTCTTCAGCCTCATCAGTACGCCCGATCGAAGCCAAAGCCTGCGCAAGATCATTCTGGATCATCGGATTATCCGGATTTCCCTCAAGCAGCTGCCGGTAGAGCGCAATGGCTTCGTCAAGATCACGGGTTTCGTACGCAAGGTCCGCGCCCTGCGCGATGAGCTCATCGGACTCAGGATGCAGGGCTCGTGCCTGCTGACAGACCGCTCTGGCCTCTTCAATACGATCCCAACCTCGAAGTGCAAATCCCAATGTCAACCACAAGGAGACCTCATTTGGAGCGGATTCGCAGGCTTTGCGAAGCGTATCTTCGGCTCGGTCAATGTCGCCGGATGCATCCTGAATGCGGGCTAGGCCAATCGTAATCTCGGCATGATCGGGAGAATTGATCAGAGCCTTCTGAAAATCGGCTTCGGCTGCTGCAAAGTCTTCGAGCATGGCGTGCGCCTCCGCCCGGCCTACGAGAGCATGAATACTTTCAGGCTGGATTTCGATTGCTCTATTGAATGCCTCGAGCGCCTGACGGCCGTCCGCGGTGGCGAGACATAATCTACCCAGATGTATCCAACCCTCCGGAGCGCTCGGCACTCGCTCAACCCCCGCACGACATTCCCGGATGGCATCGGGTAAACGGCCCATTCCCGCATGTGCCTCTGCCAGGGCAAATTGAACATCCGCATCTACCGGAATCGACTTTTTAATCTTCTGAAGCAGCGCGAGCGCTGCTCGAAAATCCTGCTTGGCTAAAGCATCCCTTGCTTTCTGCCAGGTCTTTTTTAAATACGCGTTATCCATTCCAGAATACGAATGCAGATGATTCAGGCTGATTATCCATTAGTCTTCATAAAAGTTGCGGCGCGTCACCGATATTTCTCCGGGAGGATCAGAGCATCGATTAGTCATGGTAGGGTCAATGGGTTAAAAAAGGTGCTGGCCCTGAACAGATTGATTAGTCTTTGGCGCACGATGAATTGTCCGGACTCGCTCGGCTCGGGTAGACTCAGGTCGTGTTCCACAGCCGCGAGGCTTTATGTTAAACGCATCACATTCAGCGCCCTCTGTTTCTGGCGCTCCGGAGCGTAGCATCCGAGAATGGCTACAGCAGAACCGCATCGAAGACATCGAGGCGATCATTCCCGACATGACCGGTATTGCCAGAGGAAAGCTCATACCGGCCCATAAATACAGCGAAGAAGTCGGCTTAAGACTGCCTGAGGCTATCTTCCTGCAAACGGTCACCGGAGATTATCCCGATGACTGGAGCGCTGTCGACCCGGCGGATAAAGATGTTCTCCTAAAGCCTGATATCAAAAGCTTCCGGCTCGTGCCGTGGGCATCTGAGCCAACCGCATTAGCTATTCATGACTGCTACTATGCGGACGGCTCGGAGGTGGAGATGGCGCCTCGGCAGGTGCTTAAAAAAATCGTCGCGCTGTATCGCGAGCGGGGCTGGGAACCCGTAGTTGCGCCAGAACTCGAGTTCTATCTCATCAAACCTAATCCCGATTCTGATTATCCCCTGGAGCCGCCTATCGGTCGCTCAGGTCGCGCGGAGTCGGGGCGTCAATCGTATTCAATAGATGCTGTAAACGAATTCGACCCCTTGTTTGAAGATCTGTATGACTACTGTGAGAGCCTGGATATCCCGCTTGAAACATTGATTCATGAATCAGGCGCGGCTCAGATGGAAGTGAATCTGCTGCATGGTGACCCGGTTGAGATTGCCGACCAGGCCTTTCTTTTTAAGCGAACCGTTCGCGAGACAGCTCTACGGCACAAGATGTACGCCTCGTTCATGGCCAAGCCGATGGAAAATGAGCCCGGGAGCGCCATGCATATCCATCAAAGCATTGTGTCCACACAGGCCGGTCAAAATATCTTTAGCCAATCAGACGGTGAGGCAAGCCCTCTTTTCTATTGGCATATCGGTGGTTTACAAAGATATCTGCCTGCGGCCCTCTCGCTGCTGGCGCCCAATATCAACTCTTATAGAAGAATCCAGCGATACAACGCTGCACCCATCAACGTGCAGTGGGGTCTGGATAATCGAACGGCGGGTTTGCGCGTGCCGGATTCATCGCCTGATGCTCGACGCATTGAAAATCGCGTACCGGGTGCCGATTGCAACCCTTATCTTGCCATTGCCGCCAGCCTCGCCTGCGGATATCTTGGAATGATTGACGAGATCGACCCCAGCGCACCGATTACTGGGAGCGCATATGAAATGTCCTATGAACTGCCACGAAACCTCGAGCAGGCCTTGCTGGCGTTCAACGAAAGCGACCCGCTATTGGACCTTTTTGGTCGACGCTTTGCGCAAGCTTGGACAGCGGTCAAGGAGAAAGAGTACGAAGCGTTCTTGCACGTTATCAGCTCCTGGGAGCGAGAGCATCTTTTGCTGAACGTCTGATAGCGCTGGATCGGACAAGGCGATTTGTCAGCAGCGAGGCGCGGACAAGGAATTAACATTTTTGATTTGAATCTTTAGGGGACAATGAATGGCTCTGAGCACGGCACAGTATCAAGAACTCGATAACGCGCATTTTCTACATCCGTTTACGGACCATAAGCAATTGCATCAGAAAGGCGCTCGAATCATCGAGAGCGCTGAGGGCGTCTACCTTTTTGATTCCGACGGTAACCGTTTGTTAGACGCAATGGCCGGGCTCTGGTGCGTGAACGTGGGCTATGGGCGAAAAGATCTTGCGGAAGTCGCAAAAAACCAGATCGAGCAACTGCCCTACTACAACAGCTTCTTTCAAACTGCTCATCCCCCAGTCATCGAACTTTCCAGCCTGCTCGCCGAAGTCACGCCTGATCATTTGAACCGCGTCTTTCTGACGAACTCAGGCTCTGAATCCAACGATACCGTGGTACGCATGGTGCGTCACTATTGGCAAAGCCTCGGACAACCTGAAAAACAGGTCATTATCAGCCGTAAAAATGCCTATCACGGCAGCACGATGGCGGGGGCAAGTCTTGGCGGCATGGCAGCGATGCATGCGCAGGGAGGGTTGCCGATCCCAGATATTGTTCACATTAATCAGCCGTTCTGGTATCTCGAGGGAGGCGATCTCTCTCCTGAAGAATTTGGAAAAAAAGTTGCGAGCGAGCTTGAGCAAAAAATAGAAGAGTTGGGCGAGCATCGAGTTGCGGCTTTTATTGCTGAGCCGATACAAGGCGCAGGCGGCGTGATTGTTCCGCCAGAGACTTATTGGCCTGAGATCAGCGCCATATGTCAGCGCTATCAGATTCTCTTGGTGGCCGATGAAGTTATCTGTGGTTTTGGCCGCACAGGAGAGTGGTTTGGTAGTGATTACTACCATCTCAAGCCTGACCTGATGGCGATCGCAAAAGGACTGTCGTCCGGCTACTTACCTATTGGGGGTGTGATGGTCGCCGATCATGTTTCCAATGTCCTTATTGAAGAGGGTGGAGAATTCTTTCACGGCATGACCTACGCAGGACATCCTGCCGCCTGTGCGGTCGCTACCGCGAATATCAAGATCCTCCGTGATGAAGGAATTATCGATAACGTGAAGGAGCACACGGGTCCCTATCTGCAGCGTCGGTGGCGCGAGCTCGCTGATCATCCTCTAGTGGGAGAAGTACGAGGCGTAGGATTTTTAGGGGCGTTGCAGCTTGTCGCTGATAAGGCGCGTCGAACGCCGTTCCCGCATGAAAAAAATGCGGGGATGACATGTCGCGATATCGCCACCCGCAACGGTCTTGTCATGCGGGCGGTTGGAGATAGCATGATCATCTCTCCGCCCCTCATCATGACCACCGACCAGATCGACGATCTGGTTACGCTGGCTCGCGAGGCACTTGATCAAACGCAGGCGGCACTAAAGGCAGCGTGATTTCGAAATCTGGGTGGTGACAGTTAATTTGCAGCGCTTCTGAGGCATCCCGCCAAGAGACCATAAACCCGAACAAATATCTGAGGGCTTTTGGGGCCAATCAGGCTTCTACCGATTTTTGTGGGGGCGGGTGGCGCAGGGCGCGATAAATCTAATATAGTAATGCGCAAGGGCCGTGTCAGGGCCCGCTGGATATCCGATTACGAAGGAGGAAACCTGTGAGAAAAGAAACCAAAGAGGATGTGATTGAGCAACTGGCTACCGGGGAGCTCAGCCGGCGCCAATTCAACCAGCGCTTGATGACCTTGGGCGCAGCGATGGTCGCGATGCCGATCGGACGATCCGCATTCGCCTCAGCCGCCGATAACCCCACGGTCTTTACCTGGGAAGGATGGGAGGTCCCAGAGCTGCATCAGCCGTACCTCGCCAAATACAACGAATCGCCGAATATGGCTATTTTTGGTGACGAGGAGGAAGCGTTTGCGAAGATGCGGGCAGGCTTCAAAGTCGATCTAACGCAACCCTGTACCTACAAAGTGCCGATCTGGAAAGATGCTGGAATTTTGATGCCGATTGACACCAGTCGCCTTAGCACCTGGAAAGACATCATCCCCAGCCTGAAGACCATTCCTGGGACCTTCGAGGGGAACAAACAGTATTTCTTCCCAACCGACTGGGGTTTGACGTCTGTGCTCTATCGCGCGGATCTCATGCCTGAATACGTTGGTAAGGAAACCTGGGGCATGCTCTGGGATCCGAAATACAAAGGGCGACTTTCCATGGCCGACAGCCTGATTGATGGCGTCATGGTTGCCGCGATTTACACCGGCGCCAAAGACCCCTTCAACATGACCGATGCCGAAATGGCTAAAACTCGTGCTGCCCTGAAAGAGCAATTGCCGTTAATGCGCTATTACTGGACCAGCCCGGCAGACATTGAGCAGGCGCTAATGTCCGGCGAGCTTGTCGCAACGTCCGCTTGGAACTCCTCGTATGCCGCGCTTAAGAAGGAAGGTCTTGATGTGCGGTACGACAATCCCAAAGAAGGCGCGATGACCTGGGTATGCGGCTTCTGCCTCATGTCAGACCACGATCCAGCGAAACTCGACCGCATCTACGACTACCTTGACGCTTATGCCAGCGTCGAGTCTGGAGTATTTTCGATTACGGAGTATGGCTACGGACACGGCAACATTAATGCCTTCACCAAAGTCGAGCAGGACAGTCCAGGGCTCCTCAAAGAGCTTGGCTTCTCAGTCGACGTGGACAAGACCCTCAACGCAGGGATCTTCCAAGCGCCGATGAGTAATGAGCCCGCTCTGCAGGCTATGTTCGAGGAAGTCAAAGCAGGAATGTAGTTTATTCTGTAAGACCATTGCAGTACTCAGCGATGCCGGGCGTGTAATCACCGCCCGGCATCGTTTTTTTCAACTGGCGCATGTTTATCAGCGCCCCGTATTACCAAAAGAAGACGCCCCTCAGAGTGAATCGCCAGATCGTACCTTTTCATGACTCAAGCGTCTCTTAATCCCGACCGCTCTAATCGATCATCGCTCGGACTTTCAATCCGAAAGCGTTTCCTGTCGAGCGAGCCGTTGCGCGGGTACTCGTTGTTGTCACCAACACTGTTGACGATGCTCTTTGGTCTGGCGATGCCGTTGCTGGTTCTCTTTGGCCTTAGTTTCTGGCTGCAGGATTACGTTGATTTCATCAAAACATTTTCTCTGCAGAATTACTCAGACTTTTTCGCAAAGCCGATCTATAGCGCGATCCTGATGAAATCCATCCGGATTTCGGCCATGGTCACACTTGTAACAGTACTCCTGGCCTATCCGATGGCCTACTTCATCGCGTTTCGGATCAAGAGCAACAAGCTGGTTTGGCTCATCCTGATCACAGTACCCTTCTGGACCAGCTATCTTCTTCGAGTGTTTGCCTGGAAATTGATGCTCGGATACAACGGCGTGGTGAACTCTGGGCTGAAGTCGCTGGGCCTGATCAGCGAACCGCTTGAGTTCTTGCTATACAACCCGACCGCGGTCGCGATCACCCTGGCGCACGCCTGGGCGGCGTTTGCGATCCTGCCGATCTATGTCTCTCTCGAAAAAATCGACCGATCGCTCCTTGAGGCCTCTCGCGACCTGGGCGAAAACGCATTCATGTCGTTTATTCGGGTGACGTTACCGCTTTCGATGCCCGGGGTGATTGCGGCCAGCCTTTTGGTATTCATTCCCACCGTCGGCGATTATGTAACACCTTCGCTGGTGGGCGGGCCAAGCGGCATCATGATCGGAAACATTATCCAGTCCATGTTTGGCAAGGCGTTCAACTGGCCGCTTGGCGCGGCAATATCTGTGATATCCATGTTGACCGTGACCGCCATGGTATGTCTGTTTCTCTGGGGCACACATCGCCTGCGGAGGGCCGTCGCATGAGCAAGCGACGGCCTTGGTGGCGCCCAAGCGGCTTCATGATTTACGCCGTCATTTATTTGACGTTCATTTATCTGCCGGTATTGTTTTTGCCGCTTTTCTCCTTCAACAATTCCAAGTACATCGCGTTCCCGCTAAAAGGCTTCACGCTTAAGTGGTACGAGCAGATGATCAATAGCCCGGACATGCTCGAAGCGCTGATGAATAGCGTAAAGGTGGGTATTACCGTGGCGATCCTGAGCACAATGTTGGGCCTGCTCGCGGCGAAGGCGGTTACCCGATATCGTCTTCCGGGTCGGGGGCCGGTCATGGGCTTCATTATGGTACCGCTGGTCATCCCAGGGATTATTCTCGCGATCTCGCTTCTCATTTTGATTACGCAAGTGGATATTCCCTTGTCGTTGTGGACGGTGGGCTTCTCTCATATGCTTTTGTGCACCCCTTTCGCCATGCTGGTCCTGATCTCACGCATGGAGGGCTTTGATAAAAGTCTTGAGGAAGCCGGGCTTGATCTCGGTGAGAGCGCCTGGATGACCTTTTGGCGCGTCACCTTCCCGATTGTTTTGCCGGGTATCGTCGCGAGTCTTCTGCTGACCTTTACTATTTCTTTTGATGAGTTTGTATTGGCATTTTTTCTTACCAGTACGGATCCAACGCTGCCCATCTATATCTGGAGTTCGCTACGATTCCCCACGAAGATCCCAGCAGTACTCGCGCTCGGGGCGACAATTTTTATCCTGTCTTTTGTCGTGGTCTCTTTCAGCGAATGGTTCAGAAGGAGAGGCGTCAAACTTGAAAGCAGTTCAGGAATCTGATCATGAGTGATGCAATTATTTCCTTTCAGGGCGTGGGAAAACGCTTTGGCCAAGTCAAGGCGGTCGACAACGCCTCCTTCGACATCCAAAGGGGTGAATTCTTCTCTTTGCTCGGGCCCTCGGGCTGCGGGAAGACCACCCTCCTGCGTATGGTGGCAGGGTTTGAAATACCCGATTCCGGGGAAATCCTGATCGACGGTGAGCCGATGTCGGCGACGCCACCCAACAAGCGTCCGGTGAACATGGTCTTTCAAAATTATGCGATCTTTCCCCACCTGGATGTACGAGGGAACATCGCGTTCGGCATGCGTAAATCTGGCCTTTCCCGTGCCGAGTTAGATAAGCGCATTGACGAGGTACTGGAGCTCATCAAACTTCCCGGCTATGGATCACGGGGTGCGGCTGAGCTTTCAGGCGGCCAGCGACAGCGAGTTGCACTGGCTCGCGCTTTGATAAAGCAGCCGAAAGTCCTTCTTCTCGACGAGCCTTTAGGTGCGCTCGATAAGAAGCTTCGCGAGCAGATGCAAATCGAGCTGCGACAGCTTCAGCAACAGATTGGAATTACCTTTCTTTTCGTCACTCATGATCAGGAAGAAGCGCTTACCCTCTCCGATCAAATCGCCGTGATGTCAGAAGGTAACGTGATGGAGATCGCCTCGCCGGGTGACCTTTATGAATCACCCAATTCCCGTTTTGTTGCGGACTTCATTGGTAGTATGAACTTTTTTGAGGCTGAGATCTCCGGCGCACAGGGGGACAAGGTAGAGATAACCGCGCGAGGTATTGGAAAAACTTTGGTGCGGCGACAAGAGGGTCTTGATGCTACCGGACAGAAGGTCTGGGTCGCGATCCGTCCCGAAAAATTTCAGCCCTTCTTTACAGACCCGGGCACCTCAGAAAACACCCTGGCGGGGACGCTGGGCCCTTCCGCTTACCTAGGTGATCGCAGTCACTTCTATGTGCATATCGAGGGTCGTGACGAGCCGGTGCTCGTTGCTCTTCAAAACCTAACGCGCGCAATGAACGATATGCGTCGTCCGAATCAGCCGATTTGGCTGCAGTGGACTGATGAAGCGGTCTGCACCCTCCCTCGCTCGTAAATTTTGAATCGACCTCGATCGAAGACCGCGGGCTATTCGCTTACTCTCCTTTTCGTCAGCGGCTTTTTTAGCGGCGTCTGGGGTGATCCCCTGCTGAGGGCCGATCGAACGACCGGCCTCCTACGAAGCGGCGACGCCGCGTACCGACTTGACAGCAGTACGCTACCCCCCGCTGAAGCTTCCTGCGTCGATAAAGGCGAATCTTGGGATTGCGGGGCAGCGGCTTGGGACATAATGGATCAGTATCTGGATGATCCCAACATTGAGTGCCGCCCTCTGATCGCAATTCAGTCAACGGCGACAGATTTCATTCCTGTGGAATGCTACGGCCCCGGTAAGAATCTCAACGCGTGGCTAATCCGCTCGGGCTGGGCACTCGCAGATCAAAAAGAGAACGCTCTTTTTGAGGAAGAGGAAACGCTCGCCCGAGAAGAGCAGTTAGGGATCTGGCGAGGGGGATTCGAGCCTCCTTCTGATTGGCGGCGGTCACCGGAGGATTCCTGTGACGTCTGCACATTGAGACATCAAAGCCTCATTAAGAACCGAAAGAAACAGACGACGCTGCCCACCGCATCATCGAACGACTGACCGCGAGCCCTCCGGGAACATCTAGGCATCCGAGAGCTGTGCATATTGAATCCCTGAATGCTGACAACTGGTCCCGATGGGCCAAGGCCATTCTTCAGATAGAAAACGCCCTTTACGAGCCATCGCGGCAGGACTCCCCGGAAACGCTTGAAAAGATCATTTGTCATCCCTCGGGTTTGAGCCTGCTATCTCTCGTGGATGAAGAGATTGGCGGTTTCTGTCTCGGAGCCCCGTTAAACCTTTTTGGCCATGTGCGAGGACCTCGGGAGGATCCCGATCTGGCAACCGACGACGTTCTTTATTCCGCAGATACGTGTGTGGATTCCCGTTTTCAAGGCCAAGGTATGGGTCGAGCGCTAAAGACGGAACAACTGCGCCAGGCAAAAGCGGCGGGATATCGAGCGATCACCGGACGAAATCGAGGTGGGCTTGCGCAGGGTATGTGGCGGCTTAATCGCTCGCTCGGTGCTCGCGCCTTCCATATAATCGAGAACGACTATATCGACGACCTCACGCCGAATCTCTGTATTTACTACCGTATTAACCTCAATCCCTAAACCATGACTCGACCGAATCGCATTGAAATTGTTGAAGTAGGGCCGCGCGATGGTCTTCAGAACGAAACCGAGCATCTCTCACCGGCCGAACGGATTGATCTGATCGAGAAACTAGCGCTCGCAGGTCTGAAACAAATCGAAGCGGGTTCATTCGTCTCGCCGCGATGGGTACCGCAAATGGCCGGCAGTGATGTCATTCTGGAGTCTCTTCGCGACCGCGATGATCTGCGACTTCCCGTGCTCGTACCGAATATGCAGGGTTATGAAAATGCACGGGCTGCCGGAGTGCGCGAAATTGCGGTATTCGCGGCAGCAACGGAGTCTTTCTCCCAGAAAAATATCAATTGCAGCATTGACGATAGCCTGCAGCGTTTCGAAGCCGTTTGTCGTCAAGCGTTGGCCGATAACGTTCGCATCCGAGGGTACATCTCATGCGTTCTCGGCTGCCCCTACGAAGGAGAGGTTGATCCTGCCAATGTGGTTCGAATCTCTCGGGACCTTCTCCAGCTAGGCTGTTCAGAGATCTCACTCGGAGACACTATCGGGGTCGGTACACCCGATAAAGCCAGAGCGCTCATTGAAGCGTGCGCCACAGAGGTCGGAATCGATCGCATCTCGGCGCATTTTCACGATACCTATGGCCAAGCGCTGGCGAATATCCTGGCCTGTATTGAGGCGGGTGTTACGACCGTAGATACCGCCATCGGTGGATTAGGGGGATGCCCCTATGCAAAGGGTTCTGCAGGAAATGTTGCGACCGAGGATGTGGTTTACATGCTGAACGGAATGAACATTGACTGCGGTGTCGATCTCCCTGCGCTATTGGACATCACAGAAAGTCTTTGCGAGCGACTCAAGCACCCGCCCGCATCACGCGTCGCGCGCGCCTTGCTCACCAAACGCGCCTAATCCACGGCTCAGTTCGCTACGCGGGACGCCGAAGGCGTAATCGCATCTAAGCCTCGTTCAATATCGGTCTTGATATCGTCGGGATTTTCGAGCCCCACACCAATTCGGAGCATGCTGTCCGTAATACCTGCCGCCCGCCGCTGCTGCTCGCTGATTCGCGCGTGCGTCGTTGAGGCGGGGTGCGTAATCGTAGACTTGGTATCGCCGAGGTTAGCCGTGATGGAGAGCAGTCGGGTATTGTCAATGACTTGCCACGCATCCGAGCGGGATCCGTGAATCTCAAAGGAAACGATGCCGCCAAAGCCACCCTGCTGTTTTAAGGCTAAGCAATGGCCCGGATGCGTCGTGAGCCCGGGATAATAGACTCTTCGAACACTGGGGTGCTGTTTCAGCCAATGGGCCAATTCGGCGGCGTGATCGCAATGCGCTTTCATTCGCAGAGCAAGCGTCTCCAGCCCCTTTTGGAACACCCAAGCGTTGAAGGGGCTCATCGAGGGACCGGTTGTCCTCAGCGTATTGAACAAATCATCGTACAGTGCCCGGTCGTTAACGACCAGAGCGCCGCCCACACAACGGCCCTGGCCGTCGAGATACTTCGTCGCCGAATGCACGACCACATCCGCGCCAAAGGCGATCGGCGTCTGAAGAATCGGAGTGCAGTAGACATTATCAACCGCCAGCAACGCCCCCGCATCTTTGGCGATCTTGGAGAGCGATTCGAGATCGGCTATCTCGCACGTGGGGTTTGAGGGTGTCTCTACAAAAAGAAGGCGCGTCCTGGGCGTCATGGCACGCTCCCAGGCTGATAAATCAGTAATGGGTACGAAATCAGTGCTTACGCCGAAGCTGCTGAGGGTTTTTGTAAATAATGAGACCGTGGACCCGAAGACATTTTCAGACACCGCCACACGATCCCCAGCCTTCAGCACAGAGAGTGCCAGACAAAGAATCGCAGACATCCCCGAAGCCGTCGCGATCGCGAAACGACCCCCTTCCATCGCGGCAAGACGCTCCTCGAATCCACGGACGGTGGGATTTGTGAATCTCGAGTAGACGTTCCCGGATATCTTGCCTGAAAATTTTGCCGCTGCATCGGCCGCGTTTTCGAAAACGAAACTGGACGTCGTGAAGATGGGCTCATTGTGTTCTGCCTCGGCGGAGCGCCGCTGCCCAGCGCGTATCGCAATCGTTTCAATCCCATAGGGCTCAGTGACTTCGTGCATTACCTGTATCCCAATGCTGTCGAGCGCAGGCATAAAAAAACCCGCTGCAGTCGGGGCTGAAGCGGGGTATCGATTTGCCTCGCTTTAGCCGTATTTATTAAGCGCCCGCAAGCTGATTCTCAAATCGGCGCTAGTTACAATTTAACGATTCGTTAGGCTCATGTCAAAGGATATTGAATAGACAGGGCCCATGCTGTTACACCGACCCGTTTGTCGAGAGGCGATCCGCGCCCTAGGGCTCGGAAAGTAACTCAGGCAACCCCGAGAGATCGGGTAACTCGGCGCTCACGGAGACGCCCAAGCGCTCCGCCTTTTGGCCAAAACGATTCACCCACACCACTTGAAAGCCAAATGCACTGGCGCCCGCGGCGTCCCATGCATTGGAGGACTGAAAAGCAATTTCGGATGCCTCAAGACCTAGGGCATCCACGGCCTGTTGATACACTCGTGGGTCCGGCTTGTAGATTCGAATTTGATCCACCGACAACACGGCATCAAAAGAGTATTCAAGACCTGCATTTTTGACAGCGGCCGCCAGCATCTCCGGGGAGCCATTAGACAGGATGGCGCAGCGGATATGTCTTTTCTTCAGTTGTTCCAATACCTCGGGAACCTCTGAGTAACAGGAAAGGCTAAGGTAAGCCTGTAGGAGATCATCGCGAAGCTGTGAATCCGAGATGCCGCTCGTATCCAGAGCAAAGTCCAACGCATCGCCCGTCACCTCCCAAAAGTCGATATAGCGTCCCATCAGGCTACGGAGCCACGTGTACTCAAGTTGCTTGGTCCGCCACAGCATGGAAACCGCTGAGGCGTTAGCCATACGATGCGTATGCTGGGCGACTGCTGAGTGCACATCAAAAAGCGTCCCATAGGCATCGAAAACGCAGGCTTTAATCTCATGGAGTGTGCTCGGCTTCATCAGAGTGTTCTCGTCTATTTCTGTGCAGCGCCTAATGGGGGAATAGAGTACGTCGCTGTCACATGCGCCACGAGGGTATCGCTCCCTTCGCTGAAAATTTCCACTTCCCCCACCGCAAGTCGCTTACCGGTCTTGATCATGCGTGCCTCTGCAATCATGTCGTACGGGCCCGGACGACTCAGAAAATTGATATTCAGATTGGTGGTCACGGCTAGCGGTACGATGCCGATCTTGCTCAGGAGGGCGGCATAGATTCCGTAGTCCGCAAGACCCATCATCACCGGACCCGCGATGGTATCGCCCGGGCGCAAAAACTTGCTGAGATAGGGCGCCCGCACGGTTGCGGTGCCCTCGCCAAGTGATTCCAGAGTAAAACCGTGCTCCGCCGCGAACGGCAGCTGCTCATCAACGAGCTGCAGGACATCTTCAATGGACACTTTCGACACAGCAGTTTACTTCGCTCTTTTAGGCGTGTAGGGTACCCAGAGGCTCAACGAGGCTTATGAACATGACCAGCGGCGACACACAAGCGACACTCGATCCCATTTTGATCCAGCGCGATCGCTCGCCCGGGGTGGTTGAGCTCACGCTCAACAGTCCAAAGCAGTATAACGCCTTGTCTGAGGAAATGCTTTTTGCATTTCAGCAGGCACTTGATAGCATCAGCGCACGAAGTGACGTTAAGGTGTTGGTCATCTCTGCCAACGGCAAAGCCTTCTGCGCGGGCCACGATCTCAAGCAAATGCGGGCAAACCCGCAAGAGGCATACTACGAAGACCTGTTCTCCCGCTGCAGCACCATGATGGTGACGCTGGCAAAGATGCCACAAATCAGCATAGCTAAGGTCCAGGGCATGGCGACCGCGGCAGGTTGTCAACTCGTTGCAAATGTTGATCTTGCTGTGGCCTGCAATGACGCGCGCTTCGCGGTCTCCGGGATCAACCTTGGGCTTTTCTGTTCGACACCAAGCGTTCCGCTGAGTCGAAACGTGGCTCGCAAACGTGCTTTTGAAATGTTGACGACAGGCGAATTTATTGATGCGGAAACAGCCGTCGCCTACGGACTGATCAATCGTGCTGTTCCTCCTGAGGCGTTAGACGCTGAAGTTGACCGCCTTGCTCAAAACATCGCCCATAAACCCGCGGACGCACTTCGGGCGGGAAAAGCACTGTTCTACCAGCAGCTCAATATGCCCCTGGCTGAGGCCTATGCGGTCGCGGGCCGTACGATGGCAGGCAACATGCTGTTCCCCGACACCGTAGAGGGTGTCAATGCCTTCATTGAGAAACGAAAGCCAGACTGGAGCTAACCAAATCCTCTAGATACCCTGAAGCCATCAGGGCGAGGGTCGATCCAGCAACCGATACTGCAGGGTCTCGCCAACGTGTTGACCGAGAATACGGCTTGACCCATCGAGGTCTGCAATGGTTCGGGCCACCCGAAGAATGTGGTGAAAACTCCGGGCCGAAAAGCCCAACCTCGTTACGGCCTGCTCGAAAAGACGCCGAGCATCGCCGCTGAGAGTGCAGTGTTGCTCGAGCGACTCTACGCTCATCAACGCATTGATCGCGCCAGCTCGGTTATGCTGAAGATCACGCGCCACCTGAACTCTTGCGGCGATTGCCTCCGATGACTCCGACGGCTGACCTGCGCAAGTTACATCACCAACACTCAAGGTCGGGAGGCGCACCTGCAGGTCAATTCGATCCAGCAAAGGGCCCGACAACCGATCCCAATATCGTCTGACCTGATCCGGTGTACATTTACATCGACCTGAGGTATCGCCCTCATACCCACAGAGACAGGGATTCATCGCACCAATCCATTGAAAGCGGCACGGGAAAACAACACTCCTGCTGGCCCGGGCGATACGAATAGTTCCAGACTCAAGAGGTTCTCGCAACTGGTCAAGAATATATCGGGGGAATTCAGAAAGCTCGTCCAGGAATAAGACGCCGCGGTGTGCCAAAGAGATCTCTCCGGGTTGGGGCCGGGCGCCGCCGCCCGTTAAGGCTACCGCCGAAGCGCTGTGGTGTGGCGCCCGAAAAGGTCGACATCGCCACAACTCGGGATCAAATCCCGTCCAGGCGATCGACTGTATGGCAGCGACTTCAAGCGCCTCTTGTAGAGATAGCGGAGGCAAGATCGTTGGCATTCGCTCCGCAAGCATCGTCTTTCCGCAACCCGGCGGGCCTACCATGAGTAATGAATGCCCGCCCGCAGCGGCTATCTCCAGAGCCCGTCGACCTAAAGCTTGGCCACGAACCTGGGAAAAATCGAGAAGCACCTCGCTCGGGTGTTGGCACTTATCCGCGCTGAAACTTTCATCAAGACATGTACGAAGCTCGCCCGAGAGATGGGCCACCGCCTCGCAAAGATTTGCGGCCGGCAGGAGCCGTAAGCCCTCAACAAGGCTTGCCTCTCTGAAATTTTCTAACGGGAGAAGTAAAGAGAATCGCTCAGGGCTCATTTGGATGGCCGCGGGGAGGATGCCGGGTACAGATTTCAACACGCCATCCAATCCCAGCTCACCCAAGCATTCGACCGACAATGCCTCGGCGGTCCGTGTCAGCTGGTTAGTCGCTGCCAAAATACCCAGCGCAATAGGAAGATCAAACCTTCCGCCCTGCTTCGGCAGATCAGCCGGCGCTAAGTTTACCGTGATCCGCCGCGGCGGAAAATCGAATCCGGAATTCAGGATCGCGCTGCGGACGCGTTCACGACTCTCACGCACTGCCGCCTCAGGAAGGCCTACAATCGAGAACGAGGGCAACCCGCCTGATATGTGAACCTCTACTGAAACAGCAGGCGCATCAAGTCCAATATCGGCGCGGGTGCGCAGTCTCACAAACGACATCTCGACTTCTCCTTGTCATAAAACCCATCCTTGGGATTTGAGTCGCGTACTTAACTATCTCGGTCTTTTTCTAGCGCTTCAACGCGGGCAGCGAGCAACTCAAGCTGCTCTCGCGTTCGAGCAAGCACTTTTTCCTGAACTAATAATTCCTCGCGGGTGACCAGATTCATCTTCTGCAAGGATGCCTCAACGAGCGTCTTGAGATTCGAGCGAACCTCCTCCGCGATGTCGCCAGGCAATACATCCTGAATGGATTCGGTGATCCTCTTGAAAGGTGTATTCATTCGATTGACCGTAACTTGCTAGGAAATTTTTCGACCCAAATATTAGCAGTCCCTGTCTCAAGCACCGGCATGCACTAAAAGGGGGCGTATCTGTTCTAAAGCACACCGCCGCAGTGCAGCGATCTGCGACGAGATCGGTAAAACCAGCCTGGAGGAGATTCTATTGGTTGGCACGAAACTTGCTTCCTATGGACTGACGTAATTAAACCGGGGCGATGCCCCTTCGTCCAGTTACTTTTTCACAGGGAGAAAAAAATGAAACTCGTCACCGCGGTGATTAAGCCCTTTCGGCTTGACGATGTTCGGGATTCTCTTGCCCAGATCGGGATCAAGGGAATGACGGTTACAGAGGTCAAGGGTTTTGGCAGACAAAAGGGCCACACGGAATTGTATCGGGGCGCGGAGTATGCCGTCGACTTTCTGCCCAAGATAAAACTTGAGATTGCGGTTACTGCGGATCTGGTGGATCAAGCGATCGAAGCAATAAGCGATTCCGCAAAGACAGGGAAGATCGGGGACGGAAAAATTTTCGTCTATGACATCGACCAAGTTATGCGAATCCGTACGGGTGAAACCGGTACGGATGCACTCTAGACACTAAAACCGACGTTTTATTAGGAACCGGAGAAATTTAAAGTGGAAGATATTCTTAACTTAAGGTACGCGCTTGATACGTTCTATTTCTTAGTGATGGGCGCTTTTGTGATGTGGATGGCCGCAGGCTTCTCGATGCTTGAGGCAGGTCTTGTTCGGGCAAAGAACACAACCGAAATTCTCACCAAGAACGTTGCGCTCTACGCGATAGCCTGCGTGATGTATATGCTGGTGGGATACAACCTGATGTATCCCGGCGATGCCGCTGTGAACAGCATCTGGCCGGGGCTGAGCTTCCTGCTTGGCACAGAGAATGATCCGGCCGCGGTGCTGAGCGCATCTGGGGAAAGCTGGTACGACGGTGCTTATTATTCTGGACGGTCGGACTTCTTCTTTCAGGTTGTCTTCGTCGCTACCGCAATGTCAATCGTCTCCGGGGCCGTCGCAGAGCGGATGAAACTTTGGCCTTTCCTGGCATTCTGCGTGGTATTGACCGGCTTTATTTATCCGATTCAGGGATTCTGGAAGTGGGGCGGAGGATTCCTTGACGGTATGGGATTCTCTGATTTCGCGGGGTCTGGTGTGGTTCATCTCACTGGCGCCACGGCGGCACTCGCGGGCGTATGGATGGTCGGAGCTCGAAAAGGAAAGTACAGCAAAGACGGTAAGGTTCAGGCGCTGCCCGGGGCGAACCTACCCTTGGCCACCCTGGGTACGTTCATTCTGTGGCTTGGCTGGTTTGGCTTCAACGGCGGCTCTGAACTTGTGATCTCGAACGTGGGCGAAGCAAACGCTGTGGCGGCGGTATTTGTAAATACCAATGCAGCAGCTGCCGGTGGCGTAGTGGCGGCACTTCTCGCGGCCAAAATAATCCTGGGTCGAGCAGATCTCACGATGGTGCTTAACGGCGCCCTGGCAGGTTTAGTTGCGATTACTGCAGAGCCTTTAGCGCCCTCCCCGCTCGCGGCTACGCTCATCGGCGCGGTCGGTGGTGCTATCGTGGTGTTGTCGGTACTGGGTCTTGACCGCCTGCGTATCGACGACCCGGTCGGCGCCATATCTGTTCACGGGGTCGTCGGCATATGGGGTCTTCTGGCCGTACCGATCACCAATAGCGATGCGAGCCTGATCACACAGCTGATCGGCGCTGCAGCAATTTTTGGATTTGTGATGATCGCAAGCCTTATCGCTTGGGGAGCAATTAAAGCCGTTGCCGGGCTTCGCGTCACCGAAGAGGAAGAATATCGGGGTGTAGATGTCTCGGAATGCGGCCTTGAGGCGTATCCGGAATTTACCAGCGGTCCGAAGTAAACGGTTGATGGAAGGCATGACAGCGCCTCGAAAAACGGGGCGCTGTTATCCGTCAAACGTGACCCGATATTGAACGTACGCCTCTTCGCGAAGAGATTGCGTCCATTGCTCCAACGCTTCCTGGCTCTTTCTTGACCTGAGAACCTGCTCGGCCTCTCGCCGCCGAAGGTCTTCGGCGATGTCGACTTCTCGCTCACCGGTGACCTGCGCGATGTGGAGCCCGGCTACCGTTTCAAATACCGGGCTTACCTCACCCGCCGAGAGGCCCTCGATCGCCTGCGCGAACTCGGGCGGTAGCGCCGAACTCTCGACCCATCCGAGACTGCCCCCCGCAGCGCGGGTCGTTGTATCTTCCGACTGAAGCTTAGCTACCGCACCAAAATCCTCGCCCGAGATAATTCGATCACGAGCCCGCTCGAGTCGGGACCTCACCTGCTGACGGGACAAGAGCGCTGACTGCCGCATCAGGATATGCCGCAATTCAAGCTGACTAATCATTCTTGAGACGCCGCCCTGAGATCGGATGACCTTAAGAATGTGCCAACCCCGGGGAGTCTCAAATACCTCGGTGAGCCCACCCTCGGCGACTTCACGTAGAGCATTCAAGAAGACATCGGGAAGTTGCTTGGCTTCGCGCATACCGAGCGATACCTGTACCTCAACCTCATCGCTCGGGCCATACCGGTCAGCCGCCTCCTCGAACGAAAGACCTGCGGACAGTTCCTCTCGAATTCTTAGTGCCAGAGCTTTCCGCCGTTGGCGTTCATCAGTGGAAGCATCGGCTTCGACGAGACAAACTATCTGAGCCAGCTCTACTTTACGATCTTCTGGCGCTTCGGTCTGGGGATTTTGATCGAGATATTCTTCAACCTCGGTCGTGCTCACGGCAATCGTGCGACCGATGCGGGCATTGATCACCTGACGGATCGTCAGCTGACGCTTGAGATCATCGCGATAATCCTCAAACGCTACTCCCGATTGCTCGATAACATTCTTCAATTCATTCACGCCAATCTGGTTTTGCTTGGCAATGACGGACAGGGCATAGTCCACTTGGCCCTCCCCCACAATCAGATTGGAACGGCGCGCAATTTCAAGCAGCAAGCGATCCACAATCATTTCTTCCAGCAATCGCGGCGCAAGCACTCCATAAGGCGGTGCGTTCTGACCCGATGAGCGCGCCTCCAGATTTGCCAGGGCCACGCGCTTATCGAGATCCGACTGAGTAATGGCTTCTTCATTCACAACAACGAGAACCCGGTTGATGGCCGTTTGGGCATGCGCAACCACGCCCAGGATCATCATCAGGGAGATTAGGAAAGCCTTGATCATCACGCGTGCGGATATCGAGGGAGGATGATGCGGGCGGACGTAAATCAATGCGAGGTGTTAGTTAAGCGACGGCACGGTCGTCGTAAATCCACTGGCCAGCTGGTCACTTGATACTCTGCCTAATCCCCGCAGGCTGAAGGTGGCCATAAATTTCGACTGAGATTTCTGATCACTCCCATCGGTGCGATCTTCGTAGCCCAATTGAATGGCCCAGCAGCAGGCGTCATATCCCACCGTGAGTTTTGAATAGTACCCTGGGTCTGAGCCCTCCGAATCACTACGAAGAGCGGTTGCGCCAAACTGCCATCGAGAAGCAATAGGCCACGTAAAGTCGAGCTGAAGACTATCGGATGTCTCATACCAGCTATAGGACGTGGAAAGGCGCCTTCGCACATCGCGGTCATAGGTTGCGCCCAGGCGCCAATGATCCACCTGATTAACATCCCAGTTCCAGTTCAAAAATCCATCTGTTCTTAGTGTCTGTGTAAGGTTAAAAGTGATGTCGCCTACCAACGGGGAAAAGTCGCTGGTATCACCCCCGGCAGAATCGAGAGTCACTTCACGTGCTGCCAAATAAATCTGCTGGGCGAGATTCCACCGAAGAAGATCATCTCCGGTAGTGGATTGATAGGTTTCGCTGGATAGCCCCAAGATAAATCCTTGGAAATTCTGAATACGGTCTGACCCCCAAAAGCCACCACCCAAAAATGCATCCGCAATATTGTCGAAACCAACCGTTCCTGAATCAAAGACAGGCAACCCGTCTTGATCTTCGTAAGGTACGTAGCGATAGGTAAGACTCGGCACCAAAGTCTGAGTATGGTCTTCAGATCGCCAGTCGACATCGCGCTCTAAAAATAATTTGGAGGCAACCTCAAAAAGGTATATCCCACGTGTAGGATCCGAGGGGTCACCGGCAGGTTGGTTTTCCACGTTATAGGCCGTATACGCATAAGTAAACTTCGGGGTGAATTCGAGAAACGTTCTTTCGATCGGCGCTGCCAGAGTAGTCTCGGTGTCCCAGCGCAGCCCGGTGGTCTTCGTCGCTGATGCGTGGTCAAAATTAATAAGTTCTGATTTGAATTCCGGCTTTAGTGTGAAACGGGTTTCCTTATAGCTCAGCGTATTTCGAGAACCTGGAAAGAAAGACTTGTCCCATACCACCCGGAGTCCAGGCAAGCGGCTGTAAGGCTCGTTTTCCTGTGATACGGATTTATCGATGGTCTGATATGCCGTCACGTCCGCATTGATCTGGAAATTCTCATTTTCAAGAAAAATGTCGGTAGGATTGATCGACACATCAGCGCTCTGCGGAAGGTGAGATGCGCTGCTTACCTCGAGCTTATTTGACAGATCAGTCAAATAATCACGATCCGAGACATAGCCGACATTAGCATTGAGGGACAGTCGAGAGCCCCAGCGCTGCACGTTTTGCCGATGACGATAACTGAAGCCATAACGGCTGTCTCCGTATTCCGAGTCATCCGGCATAAATTCGCCACGCAACATGCCGCTATAGTCTCCGAATCCCGTCTCGCCCATATAACGAAACTCCCCAGATCCGAGGACTCCTCGTTTGGCCATATATCGGGCCGCGAATGTCGCGTCCCGCGCGGGCGCAATATTCCAATAATAGGGAACCTCAAGATTGAATCCCCAGTTGTCGCCGAACCCAATCGTAGGGAACAGCAGCCCGCTTTTTCGTTCGTCGTTAATAGGGAAACTAAGCCTTGGCGCATAAGCAATAGGGACGCCATAAAAACGAACTTTGAGGTGCTCGCCAACGCCAACACCAGACGCATGATCCAGCGTGATTTCGTCGGCTTCCACCAATACGGAATCGTCACCGGCTACACACCGTGTATAGACCACATCTTGGAGGCGCTCCCGGTCATGGCCCTCAAGAAACAAGCGCGCCGCCGTGGCTCTAGCCTTGGCCTTAACGGTGGGCGTCTCGGTCGACCCACCCTCTTGCAGAGGTTTTTCCTCCATATCAAGCGATAAGGTCTCTCCTGAGGACAGACGAATCTCGTTGGACGAGGCGGCGGTCATTCGCGGCCCCTTGACACTACCGACCGTGCCGGCAGACGCCACCGTAAAGCCCGATCGATCAAAGGTCATCGAAGAAAAATCCTGTACCTTGCGCTTCGGTATCGGGTCACGACGCGAGAGCTGAAGTGTAACCATCGACGCTGAGCCAATTCGCGTTTCTATCTCGAGATCAAGTTCTGCTGCCGTAATCCGATCGCCCTGTTCCGAGAACATGGTGGCCTCTTGCGCCTGAAGCGACATGGTTTTCTTATTGAACAAGATCTCATTCGCGTAAATCGCGCGGGCGCCCTGCGTTGCGAAGGCATTGCCCCTTAACTCCAACTCATCAGACGACGGAAGATCAATGCTGTCGGCTTCTAAGTTGATGGGCATACGGGTTGCATCCATCTCCAGATAAGGGGTCAGTTCTCCTGGAACTTGAATGGCATCCGCCGGGCAAGTCGTCTCATCGGCAAAAACAACGGGTGCCTGTGCAGACGTGCCGGAGGGAATCAACAGCAGTGGGACACAGGCTGTGCAAATGAATTGGCGCAAGGAAAGATCCTGCCTCATGGATGATTTGAACCCGAAGTCGCTAATTTCAAAGAAGGAATCGCTCAAGCAAAACGTTAAATCTGTTAGGCTTATTATAGGCAAGCGACCGCGCTGCAGAAATCCTAAATCCGCTTATTGCTCTTTAAGGAATCCCGCAAAAAATGCTATCGGCGATGATCCTAGCGGCCGGTCGTGGCCAGCGACTTGCGCCTGTTACGGACAAGACACCTAAACCCCTGCTTGATGTTGGCGGTAAGGCGCTCATCGACCACCATCTGGACGCACTACAGGCAGCAGGCATCACCCACGTGGTAGTGAACGTCGCGCATCTTGGTGATCAGATAATCGAGCACCTTCGGAAGCTATCCTCAGATTCAATTGACGTTTTAATCTCACAGGAGCCAGAAGGGGCTCTTGAAACCGGCGGCGGGATCTTTCAAGCGGTGGATAAGATCAAAACGGATCCTTTCCTCGTCCTAAACGGCGATGTCATCACCGACCTTGATCTGGATACGCTGCCGACCGGTATTGAGGACCTTGCGCATTTGGTGCTTGTACCCAACCCGGATCATCATCCGGAGGGCGACTTTTTACTGGATCAGGATCGCGTGAGACCTCCTGATGGATGTAAAGGCCAAAGTCTTCTTACCTACTCTGGTATCGGCGTATTCCAAAAAGCTTTATTCTCAAAGTGCCGTCCCGGCCGATTCCCCTTGGGACCTCTTCTTCACCATGCTGCTCGAGAAGATCGATTGAGCGGTCGGATCTATCGGGGTCAGTGGATTGATGTGGGAACACTGGAACGACTTGAACGGGCACGCTCAGAAATGAGAGTCCCTTAGATTGATGATCTACAGCAGCGCCGCAAGGCATCGCATTAACGCTTGGCGAGCCTCATCTACGCTTAGAGAGATTCCTTCCCGCTCGATACTGGTGACCTGCAAATTCGTGTAGCCACAGGGGTTAATCCACTGAAACGGCTCAAGGTCCATCGCAACGTTTAGGCTTAATCCATGATAACTCCGACCGGAGCGAACCCGGAGACCCAAAGCCGCGATCTTCTGATCCCGTAAATAAACACCCGGCGCGCCTGCGCGCGTTGTTGCCTCAAGCCCGATATCCGACAGCAAGCGCATCGTTGCCGCTTCAAGCACTCGAACGAGCTGACGAACGCCCATCTTTCGCCTCTTGAGGTCGATCATAAAATAGGCAATTAACTGACCCGGCCCATGATACGTAATCTGGCCGCCCCGGTCTGATTTTACGAGGGGAATTCCATCCAATCGGGGAATTTCCGTACAACTGACGCCCTGCGTATAGACCGGCGGATGCTCAAGAAACCAAATCTGATCGGGCGTATTGTCGTCCCGTCCGTTCGTCCATGTGCGCATTTGATCCATCGTCTCCTGGTACTCGCAGAGCCCGAGATTAAGAAACTCCACGGGATTGAGATCAGAAGAGAGCTGATCATCAGCACGAGTTGTCGCAGACATCAATGAATCGAACCGGGCTGCGTTCAGAGAGTCATCAGGACGTCTTGCTCACTATTCAGGTCCATATAGATCGCGTCCAGTTGCTCACGGCTCTTCGCTTCGATCGTGCAACTCACAGAGACGTAACGCGCGGCAGAGCTTTCGCGGATACTAAGATCCAGAATAAAACATCCTTTGAGGTGCCGCAGAACAATATCCCGCACCCGCTGCTCAAATCCATCGACATGACGTCCCATTGCCTTAATCTGATATCGGCAGGGAAATTCCAGAAGCTCCGTTTCTTCCTGCTGATCCGACATTAATGAAACCAAAGGCGCACGGTATCGGTCAAGCTCTGCCATAGGGATCCGGAGTCAACGGCGCTAAGCGCGACCAGCGGTCGCGACACGATAGTCTCGCCGCGAAGTTTTATCGAAAGCGTGCCTAGCTCAGCGCCCGCCTCAATCGGCGCAATCGCCGGATCTACCAACTCAACGCTGGCATCCAACGCTTTGCCCGAACCCTTAGGGAGCACAAGATCAATAGGTGCGGAGACCCCGAGCGCGATCGACCTTTCAGCGCCCTTAAAGACCGTCGACTCGACAATTTTTTCATTATCAGGATACAGTGCGTGATGCTCGTAGGCGGCGAATCCAAACCGCATGAGCGAATACACCGCGTCCCCGCGCTCCCGGTCGTCTTTTGCCCCCACGACAGTACCAATCAACCGCATGCCATCTTTCTTTGCCGATCCCACCAGACAATATCCGGCCGAGCGGGTATGACCTGTTTTTACCCCGTCAATGGTCTCATCGCGACCGAGCAGAGGGTTTCTGTTTTTCTGAGTAATTCCATTCCACGTGAATTCAGGGATGGCATAGCGACCATAGTGATCGGGCTGGCTCTCAATAATGGCTCGCGTCAGTAAGGTGATGTCACGAGCAGTAGTGTAATGGTCAGGATGCGGCAATCCGGCACTGTTTTTGAAGTGGCTATTAACCATACCCAGTTCCACTGCCGTCTGATTCATAAGATCAGCGAAGCCCTCCTCGCTACCGGCGACATGCTCCGCCAGAGCCACGGCAGCGTCATTACCTGACTGAACGATCAGTCCCATGATCAGATCCTCTACGCGAACACGGTCGCCCGCCTCAATGAACATACGCGAGCCTTCTGATCGCCAGGCTTTCTCACTGACAATAACCTCGTCATTAAGAGACAAGGCACCACGATCTACTTCACGAAACACAATGAATGCGGTTAAGAGTTTTGTGAGACTTGCAGGCTCTATCGGCGCATCCGGATCATTCGCCGCCAGCATGAGTCCCGTCCGCGCATCCATCAACAGCCAAGAGGGCACCTTTAAATTGGGTGGCGGAATACTCGAGCGTATGGATTCATCGAGGTCGGATTGAAAGTCCGCAAAAGCAGTCGTCGGTAAAAAGGCAACGATAGCGATCAGAGCGCCAACACGCATCAGTCGCCGCACAATATTCTTTGGTCCGATTAACATGAATCGCGTCACTCCGCTCTTATGACTTTGGGCGTCAGTCCCGTAACATTTTCTATCCTGATCTTCTGGGTGCGCATCTCAGAGGAATCTCGAAACGGCCCCACTCTGACTCGATAATAACGCGTCTGATCCAGCTTTACCGCTTGAATCGACACAAGAGCAATACCGGATTGACTCAGGTCTGATTTCAGGCGCTCCGCATTTTCCTGCAAGCGAAAACTTCCCGCTTGGAGAATAAAACTGGATTGAGAACCATCATCAGCGTCCCGCGAGGACGCCACTTTGGAGGGCGCCTTGAGGACAGTGATCCGAACCGGGGCGGTGCCGCTTTCCACAACATCCAGTTTTTGTGCTGCAACATATGAAAGGTCCAGAATTCGGCCTCCCAAGAACGGTCCGCGGTCATTCACCCGCACGATCACCTCTCGCCCGTTGCGCAGGTTTTGCACGCTAAGATAGCTGGGGAGAGGTAAGGTCTTGTGTGCGGCCGTCATGTCGAACATGTCGTACGGCTCGCCGCTGGAGGTTATCCGTCCGTGGAACTTTCGGCCGTACCAGGATGCCTCCCCAGTCTCGGTGTACCCCCGTTGCACCGCCTTCATGGGGAAATAACGGACTCCGAATACCTCGTACGGGGCGTTCCCAATACGGCTTAGCGGCTCGTCTCGTGGGACGGGATTTGCCACCGAGGCCGGATCGGGACCACGCGTTGGCGGACCGTCATCCTGATAATAAGCGCCCGAGGACTCAGGCTTAAATATGCTGCAGCCCCCCAAGGTCCCAAGAATAAGCGTCGTCGCTAATATTCTGACCAAGCGCTGCATTAGTTTTCGCTGGCCGCTGCCACCTGCTCTGAGAGCTCAAACACCGACATGGCGTAGTTCTGGCTACGGTTGTATCGGGTGATCACGAAAAAGTTGTGGTAACCGATGCGGTAATCAGCGCCACTCTCTCCATCAAAACGCAACACGCCGACCTTTTCGTCCTCGCCTCCCGCCAGTGATATGCCAAGCGCACGGAGGTCTTGAACAGAGGTATTGGCTTTAAGCTTTTTTGTCACGAGTTCTTCAATCCCAGGCGGCCTACCGGTTACGGAGGTGGCGATAGATGCCTGATCCCGCCACCCATAACGCGAGAGATAGTTGGCCACGCTGCCAATGGCGTCGTTCACGCTATTGATCAAATCAGCTCTACCGTCACCATCGAAATCAACCGCATAGTCACGATAACTGCTCGGCATGAACTGTGGGATGCCCATAGCCCCGGCATAAGATCCTTTCACGACCGTCGGATCAAGGCCCTGCTCTGCGGTGAGCTTCAGAAAATGCTCAAGCTCTGAAGAGAAAAACTTGCTGCGGCGAGGATATTCGACCGAAAGAGTGACGAGACTGTCGAGCACCCTCAGATTGCCGAGTATTTTTCCGTAACGGGTCTCCACTCCAATAATTGCCACAATAATCTCGGCGGGAACCCCAAACTTACTTTGAGCCCTTTGCAGCACATCCCAATGCGATTTCATGAATTGCACGCCGCCGCTCACAGAGGCCGCATTTACGAATAACGAGCGGTATCGATGCCATTCCAGGCGTTCGGCCGGTCGATTCATTGCATCAATAATCTTGGTCTGAATCTTGGCATCCTGAAACCAATTTTTCACCTCTGCCGAAGTCAAGCCATTCACCCCATTAAGACGTTTGGCCATCTCCTCCAGCTGTGGATATTTTTCTAGTGAGACCGCTAGCGCTTGAGATCCGCAAAAGAAAACTCCTGCCCAAAATAACGCCGTGAACCGTCCAATATTTTTGATACGTTGCTTTGTGTTCATGTCATCAGTCGCCGTTTTGCGTGAAGCCCCATCACAATGCCAAATGCCGCCATCAAAGTAAGCATAGAGGTCCCCCCATAACTTACCAGGGGCAAGGGTACTCCCACGATGGGGAGGATCCCGGACACCATCCCTAGATTAACAAACAAATAAATAAAAAAAGTAAGCGCAAGGGCGCCGATCAGCAAACGGGAATAGGTCTCCCTAGTGTGGTAGGCCATCGTCAAACATCGCCCCACGATGAAGAGATACAGGACTAACAACACGCTCACCCCGATCAATCCGAATTCCTCGGCGAATACGGCGAAGATAAAGTCAGTGCTACGCTCAGGTATGAACTCAAGGTGAGACTGACTCCCTTGTAGCCATCCCTTTCCCCACACGCCGGCGGACCCAATCGCAATTTGAGCTTGAATCGTTTGGTAGCCAGCCCCCATCGGATCTGCCCATGGATCAAAAAGCGTCAGAATTCGCTGCCGATGATAGTCGTGAAGCTGCGACCACAAGAACGGCGCAACCGCTGCGACAACGGCCAGCATCATAAGGATATGTCGCCACTGAATCCCAGCAAGAAATACAACGAATAAGCCTGAAACGGCGAGCATGATTGCGGTGCCGAGATCCGGCTGAACCACAACTAACGCGGAAGGTATCATCGTAAGGCTCAGCGCAAGCAAGACCATTGCAAAGCTCGGGGGCAATCGCTTTCGCGTCATTATCCAGGCTATCATCATCGGTACCGCAAGCTTCATAAGTTCGGAGGGCTGGAAGCGAACTACTCCGAGATCTAACCACCGTTGCGCACCCTTTGCGGTCACCCCAAAGGCAAGGACTGCGACGAGCATAATCACGCCCGCGATAAACATGTGAGGAGAAAAACGCCTCAAGGTCTCGGGGGTGATCTGCGCGGTCAGCAGTAGTACACCCCAAGCGATGCCGAGACGAACCGCCTGACGCATCATGACGTCCCAACTCTCACCGGATGCACTATAGATCACTATGAGCCCAAGCCCCGATAGCGCTAGGAGCGCTATGGTAAGAGGTCCATCTAAATTAAGCAGACGGCCCGGAATCATCTCAACCGTATATACCTAAGCACGCTCGAGACTCTTAAGAAAATATTGGTCCATGACCTTGCGCGCAATCGGTGCGGCAACACTTGCTCCACTGCCGCCGTTTTCGACCACCACGGCAATAGCAATTTTGGGATTCTCGATGGGCGCGAAGGCAATAAAGAGCGCATGATCGCGAAGTTCCTCGCGAAGCGCACTCTCGTCATACTCTTCTCCTTGGGCAATCGCAACCACCTGAGCGGTGCCCGTCTTACCGGCTATTGAGTATGCGCTTCGCCGGCCGCTGGCTCTCGCTGTGCCGAGATCGCTGCTCATCACGGCCGTCATTGCCTTAATTGCTCGATCGATACCTTCAGAATCAACCCGAAGAGACGTTGTTATCGACTCTGCGGCGAACCCGTCCCACGATTTGCCAGATATTGCATCCTGCCGATCGAGCAGTAAACGAGGTTGGACAGCGACTCCACGGTTAGCAAGAGCCACAGCAACGCGAGCCAGTTGCAGAGGAGTCGTCATCAGGTAGCCTTGTCCAATGGCCGTAATCAGATCCTCGCCCGGATACCAGGGTTCTTTTCGTGAGGACATTTTCCATTCAGCAGTAGGCACGAGACCATTAGGTTCATCCGGAAGATCGACCCCGCTACGGCGACCCAATCCAAATTCGGTCAGGACTGCGGCCATCTGCGTGATGCCCAGACGTTTACCCATTTCATAAAAATAAACATCACAGGATTGTTCGATCGCGGCATGCAGATCAACCGGGCCGTGTCCCGTTTTTTTCCAGCAACGATAACGGCGAGTGCTGTCTGGGAGCATGTACCACCCCGGACAAAAAATCTTCTCGTTGGGATTAATACCTGCTTTAACGATTGCCTCACCGAAAAGTGGCTTGATCGTGGATCCGGGCGCATACCTGCCGTATAACGCTCGATTAAGCAAAGGCTTATCCTTTAGGTCCCGCAATGCGGAGTAGGTTTTCTGATCGATGCCATCGACGAATAAATTAGGATCGAACGAGGGACTGCTCGCCATGACGAGTACTTCGCCAGTATTTGGCTCCATCGCCACCACAGCACCGCGATGATTCCCAAGCGCTTCTCGAGCGACCTGCTGCAGATCGATATCAATCGTCAGACTGAGGTTATCTCCCGGAATCGCTCGCTCCCGACTGATGGTTCGGAGCGTACGTCCATGGGCGTCTATTTCGACTTCTTCAAAGCCCGGTTTCCCGAGTAGCGCGTGCTCATACTGTCGCTCGATACCGAGCTTGCCGGTATGACTCACGCCTTGATAGGCAGCCGCATCCAGTCGCGCTTGGTCTCGCTCACTGATCCGTCCCACGTATCCCAAAAAATGTGCGGTCAGCTCTCCGCGGGGATAATCCCGATGCAGTCTGGCTTCGAGAGTTACTCCCGGAAACCGATACTCATTAATGGCAAATTTTGCCGCTTGCTCATCTGTGAGGCGTGACTTCAGAAGTTGCTTCTCAAAGCCCGGATGACCCTTCACTCTCTTCCGAAAACCCTTTATCTCCGCCTCGGATAATTCGACGATTTGGCTCACCTCAGTCAGCATCGCCCCGATGTCTTTAATTTTTTCCGGAATAACCTGAAGGGTGTACACGGCGGTGTTCTGCGCCAAAACAACCCCATGACGATCCAGAATTAAACCCCTGACGGGCGCCAGAGCCTGAAGACGAATATGATTCCCCAGAGATAGCGTCTGATATCGTGAGTACTCTTGAACCTGTAGTGAATAAAGTCGGAAAAAAATAATCAGGGCCAATACGCCGGCAATAAGGGCAGCGATCTTTATTCGCTGTCGAATGGTTTGGCTTTCTCCGCCACCCGAGCCAAATGATCCCATT
>Ga0181594_10000548_pt1 | contig 34840 bp, 54 predicted proteins | sample 071ome_18_FD_145603 | JGI IMG/M metagenome (GOLD analysis project Ga0181594, IMG submission 145603) | Coastal salt marsh microbial communities from the Groves Creek Marsh, Skidaway Island, Georgia - 071413BT metaG (spades assembly) | ecosystem: Environmental > Aquatic > Marine > Intertidal zone...
AGTGGCGCAACGGTAGGGCGGCGAGGAAACTCGCCGACCAGTTGCGTGCGTATGCAGCATCCGGCCTGCCGGGTAGCAAGCGCGTCAAGTACGTCGTGTACGAGGGTCGGCTCGCGTCTGGCACTTACCGCAGTAAGTGGTGGAAGTGGCGTCCGGGTAATTGGGGTCACTACCAACACATTCACATCTCGTTCACGGAGAGGGCGCAGCGGGATGAGCGCCTGTGGCCGTTGCCGATCCTGACGAAGGATCGGCGGTTGAAGAAGGCTTGGCGGAAGAAACTGTATGGCTAGATTGCCTGACCGTCGCCCCGGCTCAAAGAAAAAGAAGAAGTACAAGACTGCTGCGTGGACTCGCTCGGAGGGACAAGACCCCGAGGGTGGCTTGAACGCGAAGGGACGTGCCTCGGCGAAAGCCGAGGGGAGCAACCTGAAGCCACCGCAACCGGGCGGTGGCCCTCGTAAGCGTTCTTACTGCGCTCGCAGTCTCGGTCAGATGAAGAAGTTCCCGAATGCTGCGAAGGATCCGAACTCTCGTTTGCGTAAGGCTCGACGGAAGTGGAAGTGCTAGGTGGCTGAGAATAAGGCAGTTGTCAATGACATTCCTTTCGCTATCGGTCAGGACATCATCGACCGGCTGGCTCGCTACGACCGCAGCTCGTTCGCTGCGGACTACGCGATTGGTAACCAGCCGTGGTTGAGTGCAGCGTCTGACTCTGCTGCCATCTCCCGCGTGACGACGCAGTACCAGAAGGAGCGCGTCGATCAAGAGGCTTCCGCTGGTGAGAACTCGCTGTCGAACTGGTGGCTGCGGTCGGCCACCTCGTGGCATCGAGGTGGCGGCTCAGAGTTTTACGACGCTGACGATGCGGACGTGTTCCGTTACAGGGAGTCGGCGAACATTGACATCTGGACGCAGGGTCAGGTGACCCTGCTGAAGGACACCGATGAGGCGGCATCGCATGGTGGCTCGCACGCGCAGACGTGTTCCTTGGGCGCTTGGTTCATCGACTCAGGCAACCTGTACTTGTATCAGGTTTCGACTGACACGGTCGTGCAGGTGACCGCGTTCACTGCTACGGCTCAGGTGTTGGCTACTGATGGCTCCGCTGCAATCGTCGGCGCAGCCGACGGCATCTACGAGGTGGACACGTCACTTGCTGTGACGAAGTTGTACGACGCTCCGGGTGGAGCGTGGACGGTGCAGACGCTCGGCTATGTGAAGGATCGGTTGATCGTCGGTTGCCACATCACGGACCCGCTGCCTGCTCGCGTGTTTGAGTTGGCTCGTAACCCATCCTCACCGCCAGCGACAGTCGACCTGTCGACGACGACAGGTGACTCGCGTTTTGAGTACGCATCCACTGACATGACTTTCGTTGCCGTGGCCGAGGCCACGTCTGCGATCCTCGTTGGTATCACGATTGGCGTGCAGTCGAAGGTGCTGTCGTTCACGATTGACACATCGACCACGGGTAACGGTGCGATGTTGACGCCGATCACGACGGCGGAGTTCCCCATCGGGGAGACGCTCCGGGCGTTGAAGTCGTACCTGAACACTTACGTCATTGCTGCCACGAACCGTGGCATCCGCGTGGCAGTGGAGAACACGAGCGGCACTGGTTTCATTTACGGCCCGTTGAGCATCGAGGATGACATCGCTGATGTCACGTTCGATGGTGAGTATGTGTACGCAACTCGATCCGAGTTGCGGCTGGGCCAGAAGGGCTTGTGGCGTATCGACCTCGGCGAGTCGGTGGGTGACTTCTACGCGTTTGCGTCTGACTTATCTATCGCAGAGGGAACGCCTGTCTCTGTCGCCTTCATCGGCACTACTGGTCGTGCCTTGATCACGACGAGCAGCAAGGTGTTTGCGGAGAACGCGACACGGCTCGCCCCGACGGGCGAGCTTTACTCAGGGTGGATCCGCTTCGGTACTACTGAGTACAAGCAGCCGGTGTCGTTCGCGATCCGCTCGCAGAACACTGGCGGTGTTCTTGGTGTGCGAGCGTCGAACCCGGAGGGTGAGTTCGCTGACTTCGGTTCCGTTCCGTTGGGTCAAGTATTGAACGTGCCCTTGTCGGCGAACCTGCTGCCGGACACTGAGTTTGAGATCAAGGTGACGTTGTCTCGGGATGACGTGGATGACACGAAGGGTCCGACTCTTGATGAGTGGCAGTTGCGTGCGCTGCCAGCACCGCTGCGGTCGAGGACGATTGTTCTCCCGCTGCTGTGTTTCAAGGAGGAGGAGGACAGCAACGGTGTGGTTCGCACTACGGATCCGTGGCTGCGATTGCAGGCGTTGGAGAAGTTGGAGCAGTCTGGTGGCGCGTGTCTACTTCAGGACTTCTCGACTGGTGAGGAGAGAATATGCGTGGTTCGCGCTGTTCAATTTGAGCAGACTTCCCCGCCGTCTTTCACTAATGGGTTTGGCGGCATCGTGACCATTCAATTGCAGACAGTGGATGTGGAGTTGAGTTAGTGAGTATGTCGCTTGTGCCGTTCGTGATGGAGGGCGGATCGGATCCGGTAGTGGGAAGGGTTCGGCAGCGACTGAACATTCCCGGTGGGAATGAACTGGACCGTGGGCTGGTGGAGATCCTGAGGGGCTTCCAGTCGAGCAACGGATTGCAGTCGCACGGGCAACTCGATGAGGCGACGTTGAGGTTGCTGGATCTCACTGCTTGGTGAGAAAGAATTGGGGCGGAGACTTCGGTCTCCGCCCCGCTTTTTTTTATGCCTTGACTATGTCTTCCATCTTGGTCTCGACGATCCGGTGCTGCCCTCGGGGCAGGTCGGATGGATCCCATTCCTTGAGGAGTGCGTCGAAGCACTTGTCGCACAACTCGCCGGTCCATCGGCGAGTCCCCCGGCGCATGGAGTACTGGGTCACTGGGCGCTTGGTCTCTGCGATCCCGCACTTATCGCACGCGATAGAGGTGACTCTCACTTTGCCTCCTGCAGGTACACGACGTTGCCCGTCTCTGTTGACGGGAACATGGTACGACGGTGCAGGAGTTGATTGCGCTTCGCCCGGTCACCGGACACGCCGAGGTAGCCCTCCGTCGTGGTGGTGTCGGCGTGGTGAAGGTGGGCTGAGACGGTGCGGAGCGCACTGTCGACGCCCTGCTCGCAGAGGTCGTCGAACCATGCTCGTGCGCCGGATCGGCGGAGGAAGTGTGCGCCTTGACCCTTGGGTAGTTCGATGCCGTAGTCCTCGGCGGCACGGTGAACCGTGCGTTCGGGCTTCGCTGGTGAGCGGTACGGGTGGTACTTCATGTAGTGGCCGTTGCTCTCGGGCGAGGGGATCAACTTCATTTCGGGGTCGAGTGGCCCGACCATCGAGGTGTAGTGGGTGAGCCACTGACGGAGGTCGGAGTCCAGCTCGTTGGGGATGGGCATGGTGTCCGCGTCGTAGGACTTGGAGATGATCACGTCGGCCCAGCCAGCCTCTAGTTTAACGTCCTTCAAACGCATCCTGCAGACCTCATTGGCCCGGACGCATAGGTAGAGACCTACGCTGCACAAAATCCTGTCCTCGGGCCTCCTGATGGCTTCTATGAAGGGCCTGAACTCGTGCCGGTGGAGGCGCTCGTACTCCTTCTTCTGAACCTTGAGACACCGCTGGTTGCGGAACGGGTTGAAGTTGAGCGGGACGAGTTCCTCGTCGATGCACCACTTCCAGAATCCCTGCATCTGTGAGTAGTACTGGTTCGCCGTCGTCGGAGCCACCGTCCCTCTAACGTATTGGAGGGACGCTGACCCGATGTCTGGCGTGATCTCGTCCAGATACCAGCCCTCGCCGACGGCCTTCTCAAAGCGGCGAATCGCAACCCGGTCGTTCTTCACGGTGTTGGCGCTGAACAGTTGTTCACGCCAAGCGAGGTATCGCTTGGCGGCTTCGGCGAAGGAGATCGATCCTTCAGGTAGTTCTCTCATAGGAGGATTCTCCAATGCAGGAACCAAACTGTCAACCACGAATGCAGGGTGTGTCCACAGGGAGCATGAATGCAGTGACAGGTTTTGTTGGCTATAAGTACGACGCCTAGATTGTCCTATTTTTTTGTCCGGTTTGGCCGTATTTATGGAACAAAATCAATGATCTTGTCTCATTGCAGCATGTGCTGTGGACAATCGTGGACAACTTGTCTACCTTGTGCATAACGATTGAAGGAAGGAATACCCGACGCATGGGCGTCGGCTCCTTCACAGCGGCGGCGGCGCTTGGTAACGCGGAAGGGCGGCAGCAGTGCCAGCGAGGCGGAAGATGCCAAGTGACTCGATCCTTGAGAAGTGGATCGACGAAGGCTTGGATCACGAGCAGATCCGGCAGCGGATCAAGGAAGAGTTTAATGAGGATGTGGCGCTCTCATCGGTGAGCGGTCACATGTCGCGCATCGGCGCGACCAACCGGATCAAGTATTCCGACTGGATCCCGTGGCCGAGGATCAGCCTCGACCACAATCACAACTACACCTTGAACATGCTTCGCATCGGTGCGCGATTGGATCGCGGACTTGATGTCCGCGACATCGACAAGCGCCGGTTCGACCGTTGGTCGAAGGAGCTGCACGAGAAGAAGTTGGTAGTCCACTACGACTACGACACGATGGAAGGGTTCTTCTACGTCAAGCGTCGACCAAGGGTCGACGGCATGTATATCCGTAACCCTCGCAAGCCTTAGCGGCTTGCTCGGGGTTCATCCCCAGAGCCTGATTTTGGGCAGCCCCCCCTACCCCCCCAATCGGGGAGGTCAGGGGAGGCAGTCCGGGTATCCCCGTCACCGTCATTCGGTATAGCCCCCACGCTGAAGCGCACCGGAATGCTAAACGACTTGACTGATTGCAGGAGATGGCGACACGCGGAGGCGTTGCACTAGTCATTGTCACACCAAGGATATATATTCACCCCTGTGAAATGCAGTGACGATGTACTTGACGGCGCAGTCGTCAGCCTTCGACAGGGAGACACGGACATCTGCATTCACCCAACAGGTGAATGCTGCTTGGTTATCTTCCCGTGGTACGCCGACGTGAAGGATCGCCGACCCGCATTGGAGCTTGTCAAAGCGATGGGCTTCAACGACGTTGTCGAAACAGGACAACTGGCCTACGAGATTCCGGGCGTGGACACCAACGACTTCGACTATGTGAAGGTGGAAACGTAATGGGTCAGATCCCCGAGCATCGCTCGCACTCCCAGTTGCAGACGTGGCTTCGTTGCCAGCACCAGTATTACTTGAGCCGGGTGGAGCAGGTTCCCGAGCAGCCATCGTTGCCGATGGCTGCGGGTAACGCTGTCCATTCGCTGCTGGAGAAGATCAACCACGCTGCTTACCAGCGATTGCAGGACGTGGGCGGGACACGGCGTGAAGATTCTTGAGCCGCTCCCGTCGAGCATCTGCCCGAACATCGACTGCCTCGGTGACGTGTTCGCCACGCATGTGAAGTTCGACGACAACGGCGCGATTGCTTGGTACGTCACGCGTCACAAAGAGATCACCAAGTGCGTGGCCTGTGGCACGCACGTCACCCTTCCGACGGAGATCGATCATGGATGACCTAGCCAGCGAGTGGCAAGAGATCTGGACCCAAGAACTGGTCCGACTGGAACGCCGCTCAGGCGTCCCGGTTGATGACTGGTCGGTCGGTGGACGTAAGAGCCGCGAGAAGCCGAACGGTGAGGACGCTGCTTGGTGGCAGGGCGAAGGCTTGCGTCAGGCCGAGGCATACGTCGAGTGGCTATCCAGTTGCGGCTGGGAGATCGCAACCCTGCCGGATGGCAGGCCCGGTATCGAGTGGGATGCCATCGCTTGGTTCGGTGGGCGACCAGTGAAGGCGATCATTGACGCCGTCTTCACGAACGGCGTCGACCTCATCGTCGTCGATTACAAGACAGGCCGTAAGCGCCAGCAGCCACCGCAGTTGGGTCTGTACGCATCGATCATCGAGAAAACGCAAGGCATCCGACCGAAGTGGGGCGGCTACTACATGAGCCGTGAGGCGAAGGTCGACGACCTGTTCGACCTCGCACCGTGGTCGATGGACTTCTACGACTACAGCTTCCGGGCAATGAACGACTCGCTTGATGCGGGTTCGTTCGTCCCGAACGTGTCCGACCACTGCAGTTGGTGCGGTGTGCGCGACTACTGCGTCGCGCAGTCGGGCCGAAAGAGTTCCGAATATCCCTTACACCAGAAAGGAAAGTGATCGGAATGGCAATGACCGAAGCACCATTCAGCCTGACTATCAAGGTCGGGCCGAAGGGCGAATTGCTGACGTGCCGTGCAGAGACGGCACAGGAAATGACGGCTCGCGTGAGCGAGTTGCGTGACATCGAGCAGGTTGTATTGCAGGGCGGTAGCGCCACTAGTACACCGGCTGCTGAACCGACGGTCGAGCAGGCTGTCCAGAACCTGCAGGATGCCGGTGTGGTTGCGCCGCCGACAGGCGGCATCGAGCAGATGCAGGATCGGTTCAACAACAACTACACGCGTGGCGTACCGGACGCCGGTAGTTGTGATCACGGGCCTCGCATCGTGAAGAACGGCATCAACAAGTCGGGCAAGGCGTACAAGGCTTTCGTGTGCGTCAACGAGTCGCCGTTCCGGCAAGGCAAGTACGACGCCAGTGCTGTCTGCAAGATTGCGTGGCCGAACTAAGTGAGAAGCCTCCTTCATGTCATCAAAGGCAGCAGCGCAGCGGGACAGGATCTCCCTGAGATCCTGCCTCCGCTGACCTCCGCAGGGATTCGATTCCGCCGAGGTCAGTTGGCCTTGTGCGCGTCCGCCCCCGGTCGCGGCAAGACGCTGTTCGCTCTTTGGTACGCCGTCCAGATTGCACGACAAGGCGAGCCGGTGCTGTACATCAGCGCCGACTCCGATCAGGGCACGCTTGCCAACCGCGTCGCCGCCATCGTGATGAACCGGACGGTCAATGACGTGAAGGAAATGCGGGAGTCGGAGGGGGTCGACGATGTCGCCAACGAGTTGGCCCCCCTGACTACCCGTCTCAGGATTGATCGGGATCCGAACCCGACACTCGATGACGTTTGGGAAGAGACCCAAGCGTTTGAGGAACTGCTGGGTGTCCCGCCGAGCCTGATCGTTGTCGACGTTCTGTTGAACGTCCACACCGAACTTGATGGTTGGGCTGGCTTGCTCGATGCCGTCCAGTCATTCCACACGCTCGCTCGTGAGACCGAGGCGTGCGTGCTGGTGCTGCATCACACGCGTGAGGAGACGACTGCGCTTCGACCGCAGTCGATGTCGTCCACGATGGGAAAAGTGAATCAATTTCCCGAGTTGATCCTGACGATCTGCATGGATGGCGATCACTACTACGTCGCTCCGGTCAAGAACCGTGACGGTGTCGCCGACCCGAGAGCAGAGAACCCGCTGTGTGTGTACGTCGACGCTGAGTCGATGAGTCTCCATTCCACCTTGCAGGAACTAGAAACCCACCGATCTAGGAGGCAATGGGTATGACATACCCGCATGAATTGGGTGCGCGTGCTGCGTGCCACGGCAGTGACGTTGATGCATGGTTCCCCGAACTCGGCGGCATGAGCGAACAGAACAACCAAGCCATCAAGATTTGCAGAACCTGTCCCGTGATCGATGAGTGTCTTGAGTGGGCGCTGCATCACGAGAGGCACGGCATTTGGGGTGGCACGACGCCGACTGATCGGCGTCGCATCCGTGCGAAGCGAAACATCCTCGTCGAAGAGCGATGGGTGAACGCGTCGTGAGCGCAGCCGGTAAGCGCAAGGGCAGCCAGTGGGAACGGGACTGCGAAGAGCATCTGAACCAGTCCGGCTTGAAGGCTCGCCGTATGCCACGGGCAGGCGCAAAGGACATGGGTGACGTGGTCATCGAAGGCGCTGACTTCGACATCGTCATCGAGTGCAAGAACGTGCGTAACGCGTGGGGCCAGATGAAGGAGTTCATCCGGCAGGCCGACATCGAGGCATGCAACTACGAGTTGAAGTACGACCGGCCCAGCCTCGGCGTAGTGGCGACGAAGACGCGCCAGTCCGGCACGGGCGAGGGTCGCATCACCATGACCGTTGATCAGTTCGTTTCGCTGCTCCGTTGGGGGAGCATCGCGTGACCAAAGAGGACGAGCTGCTCGCCGTGTTGCAGCACTACGACCTACCGGAGCCTCGCTACGGCGAGGCATCGATGAAGTGTCCGGTGCATGACGACCGTCGACCGAGCGCGTCCGTGAACAGGGAGAAGGGCTTGTGGCATTGCCACGCCTGCGGTGCTGGTGGAGATGGCATCGCCCTGCTGCAAGCGAACGAGGGCTGGTCATACGGGCAAGCCAAGGAGTTCCTGAAGACGCTGACCGGCGATGAACCGGCCAGCGATGTGCGTCGCAAGAAGCCAGCCAAGTCGAAGCGGTGGATCCCACCGAAGATGCGGAGGTCCGTGTGAACACGATCAAGTTGGAGACCGAGCAAGACAAGCACAAGGAACAACTGGTTATCCGGCGTATCTTCAACGACAACCCCGAGGTGCAGTGGTTCCCGTGCGCCGAGTTCTCCGCCGTCGATTACATCGGCGTGCGTGACGGCAAGGTCGTCAAGGTCGCCGAGGTCAAGACGCGCAAGCAGTCGAAGGCCGCAGTCATGCAGTACCCCGGCGGCTTGATACTCAAACGCAGGAAGTACGACGAACTGGTACACATCGAGCAACTGCTGAACGTGCCGACCTACGTTTACTTCGGGTTCAGCAACGGCACGGGGCACATCACGTCCTTCCGTCCGTGGGAGTTCCACCAAAGAGGCCGTCACGAGATCGATCACGACCTTGGTCGTCGAGACCGCAACCTCGCAACTGACCTTGAGCCCGTCGTCCTCCTGAACTGGGACTACGACCTGATCCCCTTGCTTGACCCGCTGGATGGTGCGGAATGACAACCATCGTCGGAGTCGAAGACTTCAACGGGTCGGTCATCGTCGCCGATGCGATTACCACATCTGATAACAGGCCGTACTCATCGTTCCGCATGGCGAAGATCGTGCAGCGGGAACAAACGCTTATCGCTGCCGCTGGCAGCGCACACGCATGCGACCTCGTCCAGTACTTGTGGCTGCCTCCGTACTGGGATGGCGTCACCGACATCCCATCGTTCACTCGCTCGATGATCGTGCCGAGCCTGAAGCAGTTCCTGTCGGCTGCTGACTGGCAGCCCGACGCCGAGAAGGACGACATCCTCGTGCTGCTCATCGCTGTTGCTGGTGCGCTCGTGCAGGTCAACGAGGACTACAGCGTGCTGCATCGAGCCGACGGTTTGTACGCCATCGGCAGCGGAGCTGCGTATGCCATCGGCGCTTTGGAAGCAGGAGCCACGCCCACTGAGGCGGTCGAGATCGCGTCACGCAATGACGTGATGACGGGTTTGCCAACACAGTCGATCAAACAGGAGAAGCGAGATGATTGAAGCACTGCTAATGACCGTCGCCCTCTCGGGCAAGGCGGACTTCGACCCGCCCGAGTACAGGGGAGCGCACTACACGAAGAAGGCCGAGCAGTTTCTCACCTGCGTAGCGGAGAGAGAATCCAACTTCCGTTGGCGAGCGGATGGGCCATACGGCAGCGGCATCGTGCAGACCATCGGCGTAACTTGGGATCACTACGCGAAGCGTGCCGGTTACCCCGAGTGGGTAGGTGTCCGTCCGGCCAAGGCTCCCAAGTATGTGCAGTGGGAGATCGCCTTCGTCATGGTCAACCCGTACCCGAAGAAGCCGGGACTGGAGGGCAAGCACCACTGGTCAACCGACCACACATTCAACCTGCTTGGTAAGCGGGGCAAGGAATGTTGACCTGTCCTCACTGTGGTGCAAGCACCACCAACACAAACAAGTACGTCGCTCGATGCGACAACAAATTCTGTGGAAGGTATGTGCAGCAATGTTGATTGAGATGAATGGCTACGCAGCGGTGCGAGCCAACGCGCAGACAGTAGAGGATCTCCGCACACTGATGCGGTTCCTCGACGACAACAAGGTGGCGAATACCGCTCAGATTGACTGGGACAAGTCGACGGGTCACCTGTATGTGGTGGCTGCTGATCAGGCTCCAGCAATGTTCATTGAGTGCGGCGAACACACCCCGCCCGACTTCCATTTCGATGTCATCTTGAACACGCACTACCACGAGCGAGACAGCACCGTTGCGATGTTCGACTGGCCTGCAAAAGATCGGAACAAGTACAACGATCCGAGCATGCCGGGGTGAGTGAGTCACAGGACGACAAGGCGTTTCACTCGTGGCTTGTCTACGGCGTGACGAAAGGCTGGATCAGCCTGCCGGTGTGCGCGACACACAACCCCTTGCCGACCATGCCGGAAGAGGACGTCGAACTTCTTCTGGTTGAAGAGGGAGATCGCGAAGACATCATCTTCGTGCATGACCCATGCATGTTTGCGATCAGAGTTTGGAAAGAGTGGGAAGACGAAGAGGAATGGGAAGAAGAGGATGACGACGAGTAAGAAGCTGCGGATGATGTGGGATCGGGCAGCCGAGGAGTACCACATCGAACTCAGCGGGTCGCCAGCCGAGGAGTACCTCGACCAGCGTGGACTGCTGGACGTCAGCGGTGAGTTCCTATTCGGTTATGTGTCCGAGCCAGCGCCGGGGCACGAGGAACGATTCATCGGTTGCCTGTCGATCCCATACTTGACGCCACTCGGTGGCTGCGTCGGCTTCAAGTTCCGTTCGATCAAGTCGCAAGACAAGCGTTCCCGGTATCAAGCACCGACCGGGCAGGCCCATCGCATGTTCAACGTGCGTGCCCTCGTCAACGCTGTCGACACGATCCTCGTGGTTGAGGGTGAACTGGATGCTGCGGCTGCCACGGCTGCTGGCTTCCCAGCCGTAGCGATCCCCGGATCCAACGGCTTCAAGAAACACTTCGCTCGATGCTTCGACGGCATCGAGCGTGTCCTACTGGTGATGGACAACGACTCCGACAGGGACGACGGCAGCAATCCCGGCGCTGAACTGGCGGCTCGCATAATGAAGGATGTGCCGCAGGCTGTACGCGTGTCACTCCCTGCAGGTGAGGACGTGAATAGTACAATCTTGAAGTACGGAGCAGAGCATTTCGCCGAACTCATCGGCGCTGTAGAGGAGGCTCCGTGATCACACCCCCGCCAATCACTCCGCCCTTCGGGCTGACCACTGAACAGTTGATCGAACACCACCGTCGAGCAACGAACTACGCACGCTTCCGCATCGCTGATGGTGGGAGCCGTGAGTACGACGAAGAAGATCATCAGCGCATTGAAGAGTTCGACCCACCTCGGATGCTGTTAGAGATCAGGCAGGAGATCGCTGACGCGATCAACTATCTGGTCGGCCTCGACCTCCAGCTCGGTCGATGGCAACGACGAATCGAGGAGATCCCAACATGATTCCCAGCGTGGTGTTCGACATCGAGACAACTGACTTGTCCGGTCTGATGGGAAGAGTGCTTTGTTGCTCATTCCTCGACGGCAACACGGGTGAGGTGACGACGTTCCGTGCGGATGAGAAGCCGTGGCGAGGACGCAGCAAGATCGACGACAGCAAACTAGTCCTCGCTATCCGTGAGCATCTGGAGAAATACAAACTGATAGCCGGACACAACAGCAAACTGTTCGACATCCCCTTCATCAACGCTCGGCTAGCCAAGCATGGCGAGCGACCCGTGAACGTCGAGTGGCACATGGACACTCGATGGTTCCTGAACTCATCGTCGATGCGGATCGGCAGTGCGAAACTGGAGAACGCTCAGAAGTTCTTTGAACTGGGCGAGTCGAAGACAGCGATCAGTTGGGAGCAGTGGCAACTAGCGGCCACGCTCGACAAGGATGCGATGGATGAGGTCGTGTATCACTGCGAGCAGGACGTGAAAGTCCTGCGAGAACTGATCCCGCACGTCCTCCCGTACATGAAGAACTTGCACAGGTGATCGCAGGATGATTGCGGCAGATGATCCGATCTGGATCGAGGTGATTGAACTGGCAGCCATAGCGGCTCGGCCCATAGCCGACCGCTACAAGGGCTACGTCGACGCTGATGACCTACGACAGGTGGCGTGTGAGTACGCGTCACGTCGTAAGCGGAAGGTCGAGGAGTATCTGGTGCGAGATGAGCCGAGCGAGCGTAAGCAGGGCGAGGCTGCACTGATCCTGTCGATGCGTCGGGAGTGTGAGAAGTTCGCTCGACGTGAGAAGGCCGAGCGGTCCGGCTACCGCCCGGAGGATGAGTACTTCTACCGGCCAGCCACCATCGAGAAGATCATCGAGGTGATCCACAACGGTGGCCCTGACTCGGCTGGTCAGATCCTCGACCCGGCAGACATGGGGCAGAAGCGGAAGCGGAAGCCAGCGAGCGAGGGCGGAGACATCCTCGCCCTCGTCTATGACGTTGAGATGGCTTTGAAAGAACTGGACACCCGCACCTACGGCATCGTCGTGAGCCGGTGGGGTGATGGGTTAACGCTGGTTGACATCGGTCACCAGTGGGGGATCTCCCCGCAGCGAGTTGAGCAGATCTCTCGCCGTGGGATGAGGCAACTGATCGAGGCTCTTGGTGGGAAGAGTCCGTACTGACGTTGCCGAGACAAAAAAATAGGGGCGGGGCCAGATGTGGACTGGCCCCGCCCTGTCTTACTTGCCTTCTAGTTTCTGCATCCAGCTCGTTTGGTACATGCGGGTCACGAAACTGAACGTGCCCTCGTTGCTGTCACGGTGTGCTGACACGAATTGCTTCTCGGCCACCTCTGCCTGATGCCGTGTCGTCCACGAGCCGACCGTCACGACCGGCCCGTCTCGCAGTGGTCGAGCGACCACGATCCACTGCTCACGAGTGGCGTGGACTTTCTCGTATGCCTCCGCTGCTGCGACAGCGGCGTCGATCAGTTCCTCGTACTCGTGGTCGAGTGCCTTCTTGATCTCGGTCACTTCCTTGCTGTTCTTGTTCACCACGGCAAGCCCCGCTCGCTGTGGCACATGCACTCGCACGTCCACTCTTTGCTGTACTCACCCTGCCCGTCTCTACGGGTCACGCTGAAGGCGTGAGGGCAGTTGTCGCAGTGGCCTGTCATGCAGAAGCCTGATCGATGCGGATGCTTCTCTGTCTTAGCCATTGACCCTCCAATGAGAAAGCCGGACAGACAGGGCGGAAGGGATGACGCCCCGCCTGTCCGGCGGCTTGGTGCTACACGAGCGCCTTGGCGGCGTCCCATGCACGAGACTTGAACTCGATGTCCCGACCCATCAGGATGCGGTCGGCGTTGCGACCCCGACTGTCGTAGTCGGAGTACTCGACTGCGCCTTGGAACAGGGCAGCCACGGTGTCCTTGATGTTGGCGTTGAACTGGCCGGTGATCCGATCAAGGATCTTGGCTTGCCTGCGCTCATCGTTCCGGCGCTCGACCTCAGACAACATCTTCGGGTCACGCTTCGGTGCGACCTGATTGAGGTACGCACTGGTGACTCGCCAGTCGACATCGGTGCTGCACATCTTGTCGTACCAGTTCTGGTACTCATCGAACCAGCGCATCTCCGACAGCACGGCTTGCTTGACTTGCTGCAAGCGAGCGTTCGCACTGGTCGTGTGCCGGATGCTGATCACGCCCTTGCCTCGACGAGCGAGGTTGGGGATCTGGTTGCTGCAGAACAGCCGCTCGGCGAGGGCACGGACGTGGAATGCGCCCGAGCCATCGTGACTGGTGGCGAACATGATCCGACCGTGGTGCGTGTCGGTCAGCGTCATGCTGTCGTTGAGCCGAGCGATGATGAAGCACCGCTGCCCGTCACCGAGCATCCCGGCCTGCTCGTACCCGGTGATGAAGCCCTCATCCTGCAGGTACTGCAGGGTGGAGAACGCATCCCGATTCTGGATCGGTGTGTACCGCTCACCGACCACGCCGATGGGCTTCAGGTTGTCCATGCGGACAACCCCTGACTGTGTGTAGTTGACCCGAGTTACGTTGAACCCGGCATCGGAGTTAGGCATTGGTGTTACCACCTGAGAACTCAACTCCTGCAATTCCACCTCAAAGTTGAGGTTGGCTCGGTCGAGGACGCCCTCGACACTGGTTTCTTCATGCACGTCGAGCAAGGTCTTGCTCAGTGCATTCTGTTCGCGTCGTACTAGTTCCAAACGGTTCATCCCTGAACCCCTTCCTTGTTGGTGTTACTGATTCTTATCTTCTCATATCCCTCTGACATCCTGCGTTCAGCGTCATTGAGACCGTGTTCGTACCCGACCTGCCGTCCCATCTCGTGGGCGAGGATGACCGTGCCCACGATGAGGAGCAGCAGGAGAATGATGTAGCCGCTCATGCTTCCTCCTTAACTGTTGGTTCGATAGATGTAGTAGCACTCGTGGCAGAAGTTCAATCCCTCCACGACGTGGCCTACCTGTGTCCGACCACACGCATCGCACTCACTCATGCTTCCTCCCGTGTGCAGCCCTCGCCCACCTTGCACAGGAAGACAGGCAGCCTGTCGCTGAAGAAGAAGGGCATCGCTGCCCATGCCGGGACCATCCGGTCACAGCACTCGACATACCTCGTGTCGCTCATACTTCCTCCCTAACTACGAAGACCGAGCCGTCTTGAAGCTCGGTCATGTCCAACCCATCGAGTGGGATGTATGCCACGGCGCAGTCCTCGCACACCGTGTCGTCGATCCAGCAGATGTGATCCATCACTGCCCCTTCACTTTGTCGAAGCCGAGATCCCTTCTCGGCTGCTGCTTGCTCGCTTGCTTCTCGACACCGGCCTTGCGTGCCTCCCGGTATCGACGTGCTGCCTCTCGCTTGCACTCACGGCAGCCATTCAGTTGCGTCCAGCCCGAGGTGCGCTTGTCGTGCCCGTTCTTGCACGTCGGCTGCCACCCGTCGTACTCGGTGTCCGTATCGATGTTGACCATCTGTGTTCCCTTCATCCGATGAACGGCACAGACTCATGCGTGTGCATCAACCTGCGCCCTAACCACTCGGCCATGCCTGCGTGCATGGCATCACCGAGAGCCTTGAAGCGGTGGCTGTCGGGCACGCCCTCAGTCCAGCCATCCGGTAAGCACGTCAGCCGCTCCCACTCAGTGAGCGTCAGCGTGCGAGCGCGACCGCCCTGCACCACGATGTGTGTCTGCCGAGCGTTGCCGCTGTCGAATCCCGTGAGCGTGTTCGCTTGCCCGTCCATCACCCACGTTGCGTAGTCATCCTTCGACCGAGGCCGACGTGACTTACGGAAGATCAGTCCTCGACCATCGTCCTCAACGACGCTTCCAACCTTGGATCGGGAGTCCCGCCGGGATTCGTCAAGTACTTGAGGTGACTCGCTGCCGAGGTCGTCGTCAGCCAGCACTTGCCATGCGGGTCCACCGTCACCTCCACGATGTCCAACAATGACGACTCGACGGCGTCGCTGGGCCGATCCGAGATGTCGCCCGTCCACCACCCGGTAGGCCCACCCATACCCGAGGTCTTCCAGCCCCCGGACCACGGCCTCCATGTCCCTCCCCCCTTTTGACTTGAGGAGTCCGACTGGGTTCTCGATGCAGACCCATCGCGGTTTGCTTTCGTCGACGAGCCGTGCGACCTCGTCGACGAGGCGGACGAACTCGTAGTAGAGACGGCCTCGCTCCCCGGCGAGGCCAGTGCGATGCGGCGCTGCTTGGCTTGTGTCTTGGCAAGGGAACCCGCCGACGATGAGGTCGGGAGATCCGAGGTCGCTTCCAGTGGTGCTGATGACATCGTCTGTCCTTTCTACGTTGGGCCAATGCCGAGCGAGGATCGCTCGACTGTGCTTGTTGATCTCCACTTGAGCGGTCGGCTGCATGCCAGCGGCATCGAACCCGAGGTCGAAGCCGCCGACACCAGCGAAGACCGACGCGTACTTCACGCGCTCGGTACGGGTAGGGCGAACGATGCGTTCGCGATCTTGAGTGCAGCCGCCACGTTGGCGAGCGCCCGGTCATTCGTGCCACCGATGTGCCACTGGTAGACCTCGTGCTGTGTCGGCGTGTGCGACTTCCAGTCGTAGATCGTGGCGACCGTGCCGTCAGCGAAAGCGACCGCCCACTCGCACGTCACCTTGCCGTCAAAGGATGCGTCGAGCCTCGGCTCACCGAACACCCGCTCCAACTCGCTGCGGTACGTCTTGACGTACCCCTGCAGCCATCCCGTCCGCACGATTGGGTTCGTGCTTGTGATCTCTCCGAACATGATGATTCCCTTCATCTGGTTGAGTCGTGTACTTCACGGCTCATGGATCGAGCCGGGTTACCCCGGCTCTCACCATCAACAGTGACACAGCCCTCATGCATCCTGCGTTAGTCGAGATAACTCTCGACCCGAGCCTTGATGCCGTGGATCTTCAACACTGCGGCGAACGACCGCGCATACGCATCCTTGATCTCGTAGGACTGACCGCCCTCACGCACATGCACGGCCAAGCCACCGCCATACGCAGGCGTGGCATGACCGACGCGCTTGGCCCACCGCCCGAAGGCGGTGTTGCCTGCGAATCGGATCGAAGCGAAACCACACACGCCCTGCGGGACGTAGTAGATCTTCTGCTCCGTGGCCGTGCGTGACGTGACGACCATCGGCTCGGGCACGCACGCCCTCGCCGATGCCAGCGCGTGCGCTTCGGCCTCTTCCCAGATTTGTTCCGGTGTCATGTCTTGCTCCCTTCATTCGTGGGCTGAGTTGCCCGAGAAGGGCAGGGCGCAACGTCCCTGCCCGACTCGCACCTACTCAGGAAGTCACCGCCTCGGCGCAGTCGATACAGAGGTGGTCGTAGGCCGTGTCGCTGTACTCGCTGAGATCAGCACCGCAATCGCAGACTTGCTCCGGCTGCTGCTCAGCGTCGACTGCCTTAGCGAGGCGCAGCAGGTCTTGCTTGCACTGCATCTTCACCTCGTGATCGCAGCCGGGATCCATCAGCAGCGCCACATACAGATTCACTGCCGACTCCCACGTCCATGTGATGTCGATGTACTCCGTCGCCGCGCTCATGCCGTCACCTCGGCCTCGCAGTGCTTCTCCCACTGCTTGAAGTCGTCGTACATCTCGGCTGATATCACGGCGAAGCGAGGCACACTCCAGACCGTGTCGTGGCTGATCCGCACCTCGACCATGTCCGGCCCCCAGCCCGTCGACCAGCCCACGATGTTGCCTCGGACGACCTGATCCTCGACGCCGTAGTTCGGGTGGACCCGCACCGCGTCGTTCATCTTCAGTCCGCGCAGCACAGCGTCACGGATCTCGTGTTCAATTTCCCTGCTCATGCTTATCCCTTCCTGTCGTCGACCGTCGACGACATGGCAGCCGCCGAGCCAGCAGGCTCGGCAACCACCAAGCGGTCACGGTCACTCATCCCCGCAGCACGCCTGCTCCCACTCAGCGATCACTGCAGCGATCTGCTCCAGCGTCGACGGCGACCACTCGTGGTCCATGTCACCGCCGGGGTACAGCACGTCCCGAATCTGCGATAGGTAACCCATCACTCTCCCTTCCTGTCGTGGGCCATCCACGACATGGCAGTAGATCGACCAGCGCCGATCTACCACCATGCAACCACGGCCCTCAAGCATCCTGCATTCAGACGTAAGCCTTGGCCCCGCCGTGAGCGTTGATGAAGATATCGACCGCGACCGTGTCGCGACCCTTCGTCCCGCCGCACGCCCCGCAGTCAAGGCACGACGTCCCGCGAGCCTCGCTCAAGCACAACACCGAACCATCCGCCACCGCCTCGCCCACCGGGGCGACGTAGAAGGATCGCCAGCCCCGCTGCCGAGCCTCCCGACGATCCTCGACCGTGTCCGCGCTCGCCATGATGAACGACGCCCACACGTCATCGAGATCCCGCCACTGATGCGTATAGCCCGTGTGCATCGCGGCCTTCGCCGTGAGCGCCTCCCACACGTCGACCGGGACCATCCCCGGATCGCCGTAAGCGCCGAGCCTCACCCCTCGACCGTCGAGGAATTCCGACGCCTCCGCCGGAGTCATGTCCGGGTAGCCGCCACGCCGCAGCGTCTTCCACACAGCCGCCGGAGCCTGCCCCACGTTGACGTAACACGTCCGCCGCATCGAGCCGTCCGCGTGCTGCCGACGGCGATGCGGACAATCCCCGCAGATGGATGCATCGTCACCCGACGCGATAGCGTCGAGCGGCGCGAGATCCTCCCGCAGGATCCACGTCTGCGCCATGTCACCCGTCTTACGGTTGCCGCTGTGCCACGTCACCACCACCACCAGTGGTGCGCCGTCCCACCGCGACGGTCCGCGCCAGATGACCGCGCCTGTTGCCTTGCTCATGTTGCTCCCTTCCTGTCGTGACCATCACGACATAGCGGAAGACCGGGGCACGCCCCCGGTCTACCACTATGCTGCGACAACCCTCATGCATCCTGCGATGGCGTGGACACGATCCGCTGCGTCCACGTCAGCGTCGTCTCACCCGGAGGCAGCAGAACCGACACCGCACGCCCCACCGCCTCCACCGCGAAGCGGAAGCCGTCTTCGAACTGCGCGTACTCTGCCGGACGCCCCTGCCCAAGCGCCTCATTGCGAGCCACCGTCTGTGCAAGCACGCGAGCAATCGCGTCCACCGTCATTTCTGGTGTGACCTTCATCGTTTCTTCCCTTCCGACCGGCGGACCATCCGCCGACCTATTTCAATTCTGCAACATCCCTCATGCACTCCCCCCCTTCCCGACCGCACTGTGCCCCGCGAGACCCGCGCGGGACCGTTTTTTGCCTCTGTCGCACGCGTCGGACTTGTACGGAAGTACCCCCGCCGCCCTGACCCCCGGATGCTTAACCGCCCCGCCCCCCCGCGCGTGTGTAGTCCCAAGAAAAATTTCGACCAAGTCGGGGGGCGGGACTAATTTCGCGGTTTTATGGGGCGCGTAAATACTTTTTTTGTCGCGGGTATTGATAAACACCCTTTCTCTAGCCCTCTTCTTATATAGAGAGTGTTTTTCGTTCGCTGCGCTGGCGGCCCTTAAGGCCGCCTGCGCTGCTCACTCAAATAGTTCTTAATCGGGTGGAGTGTCTTTGGCGGTCGGTCCCCCCTTTTTGCCCCTTTGGAGGCCGGGTGGATAGGAAACCGAGGAAGGCGGAGGAGCAACCTCGTCGCCGGGTGGCTCCTGCGGTTGCGGAGGCGGAGCTGTTGGATCTGGTCCGGCAGGGCCGGACGATTGAGCAGGGTTTGAAGGTGATCCGGCGGTCTCGCTCGTGGTACGAGACTCGCCGTCGGGAGTCGAAGGATTTCGCTGACCGGATGGATTCTGTCCGGCTGGGTCGGGTGGACGCGAGCCGGGAGGCTCGCGACTCGGATATTGGTTTCGCTGAGTTCAGCGAGAAGTACTTGTTCACGAAGGTTTGGCCGCACATGCAGAATGTGGCTGACCTGTTGGAGGGCCGTGAACCCGGTTGGGTTCACGACTCGATGGTTTATGAGAAGGGCACGGCTGGGCTTTCTCGCCTGCTGGTTAATGTCCCTCCGAATCATGCGAAGAGCATGACGATCACGATCAATTATGTGACGTATCGGATCGCTAAGGATCCGAACATCAACGTGTTGATTGTGTCGAAGACGCAGGAGCAGGCGAAGAAGTTCCTGTATGCGATTAAGCAGCGGTTGACGCATCCTCGTTACGCGGACATGCAGTTCGCTTTCGGGCCAGCGGATGGCTATAAGGCCACCGCTGACCAGTGGGCGGCGAACAAGATTTACTTGGGCGGGGATGCACGCGATTCCGGGGAGAAAGACCCGACCGTCGAAGCACTAGGAGCAGGCGGGGCCATATACGGCTCGCGTGCGAATCTGATTGTGCTGGACGACGTCGTGACCCTGTCGAACGCGGGGGAGTGGGAGAAGCATCAGGACTGGATCCGGCAGGAAGTGGCATCCCGCCTTCCTCCGAATGGTGGTCAGTTGCTGGTTGTGGGTACGCGGGTTGCTCCGGTTGATCTGTATCGGGAGCTGCGTAACCCTGAGCATTACACGGACGCGAAGATCCCTTGGACGTATCTCGCGATGCCTGCTGTTCTTGGCTACGGCGATGACCCGAGTGATTGGGAGACGTTGTGGCCGAAGTGTGATCTTCCCCTTTCTGAGGGTGACCAACCGGATGAGGATGGTTTCTTTGAGAGGTGGAGCGGCCCACGGTTGAACGTGGTCCGCAATGAGGTTGGTCCCGGCAAATGGTCGCTGGTGTATCAGAACCTCGATGTCGCAGAGGATGCCATTTTTGACCCGGTATGCGTCAGAGGCGCGGTTAATGGAATGAGGAAGCCGGGGCCATTGGTATCCGGTGCGGCTGGTCACCCGTCGGAGTCGTCGAACTTCTACCGGGTGATCGGGATTGACCCGGCGATGGCGGGTGAGACTGCTGCTGTCGCTTACGCGGTGGATCGGCGCACGCAGAAACGGTACGTCCTTGACGTGAGCGTGATGGCTTCGCCGACCCCGGCTGCTATCCGCGAGTTGATTTACTCGTGGGCGGACAGGTTTAAGCCGCACACGGTGATTGTGGAGTCGAACGCGTTCCAGTTGTTCCTGACGCAGGATGAGGAGATCAGGTCATTCTTGGCGACTCGGGGGATCGCGTATCGACCTCATCACACGTCCACGAACAAGTCGGACCCGGACTTTGGTGTTGCTTCTCTTGCGCCGTTGTTTGGGTCGAAGACGAAGCGTGAAGGTCAGGAGACGTTCAAGCACGCTGATGACAACTTGATCGAGTTACCTGACACGAGCAACTTTGAGAACATTAAGAAACTGATCGAGCAGTTGATCACTTGGCAGCCCGGTGTGAAGGGCAGCAAGTTGAAGATGGACGCCGTCATGGCGTTGTGGTTCTGCGAGATCGTGGCGCGGGAAGTACTTACTCAGGCGGGTGGGGTTTCTCAATTCTTGCCTAACCAGTTCGCGTCGAGGAATGACGTGGACTCCCGTTATGTGGTTTCCCTTGACGAGCTGGCAACGGCTCAAACAGTTGGAAGGCTGTAGATGACCGATTACGCGGCGAAGTTTGACGCGATCCGCAAACGCAACAGTGAGCGTGACAAGCGCATGCATGAGGTTGCGGCTGTGCGTGCGGGGCACGCGGAGCAGGTTTTCCCCGGCTTGTTCCCTGAGGGCATGTGGTCGAAGCCGATCATCGCGAACATGATCGATGTCGTCGCTAAGGACTTGAGCGAGCAGGTTGGCGTCTTGCCGTCGATCACCGCTTCGGGTGACTCGACGTTGGATGAGAACGCCCGGACGAAGGCCGATAAGCGCACGAAGATCGCTAACTATTACGTCGCTGCGTCGAAGATGAGTACGAACTTGATTCGTGCCGCTGACCAGTTCATTACTTACGGGTTTGTGCCGCTGCGCGTAGAACCGCACTTTGCTGATCAGCGGCCTCACATTCATGTGGAGTCGTGCGAGGGCGCGTACTTCGACATGGATCGTTTCGGCGACATGCAGGTGTACGCGCACTTGTTCCGCCGCAAGGCTGGTGACCTCGCGGCGATGTTCCCTGAGCAGGCGGACAAGATCCTGAAGCGGGGCATGTTCGGTAAGACGGACGAGAACAGCATGCTTGAGGTTGTCCGGTATTACGACAAGGACACGAGCGTGATGTTCCTGCCGGAGCGTGAGGGCTTACTGCTGGCGCAGACGCCAAACCGCATTGGTCAGGTTCCTGTCGTTGTCGCGTTGCGCCCGTCACTTGATGGTGAGGCGCGGGGTCAGTTCGATGACGTGCTGCCGGTGTACGCGGCGAAGGCGCGTCTGGCGTTGCTGATGATGGAGGCGACACAGAAGAGCGTTGAGGCTCCGCTGGCTTTGCCGCAGGACGTGACGCAGTTGAGCATCGGGCCGGACTCTGTGATCCGGTCGAACACACCAGAGAAGATTCGGCGTATCCCGTTGGATGTGCCGAGCATGTCGTTCGCTGAGAACAACCTGCTATCCGAAGAATTAAAGTTCGGCACTCGCTTCCCAGAGTCAAGAGCAGGCCAAGCGGACGGGTCGATTGTCACTGGTCAGGGCGTGAAGGCTCTGCAGGCTGCTTTCGATTCACAGGTCAAGACCGCTCAGTCGATCATGGGCGCGACGCTTGGAGAGGCGGTGTCTCTCGCGTTGGCCGTCGACGAAGCGTACTTCAGCGAGGTACAGCGCGAGGTATCTGCCACCGCTAACGGCGTTCAGTACAAGTTGAAGTACCGGCCATCAGCCGACATTAAAGGTAACTATGGGATCTCCATAAACCACGGGCTGATGGCTGGGCTTGACCCCAACCGTTCTTTGATCTTCGCGCTGCAGGCGCGAGGCGACAAGTTGATTTCCCGCTCGTTCACGCGACGCAACCTGCCGATCCAGTTGAACGCCTCCGAAGAGGAGCAAGCGATTGACATGGAGGAGATGCGCGACAGCCTGAAGGCTGGTGTCGCTTCTCTGGCTGCGGCGATCCCGCAGATGGCAGCCAACGGGCAGAACCCGACAGACATCGTGAAGCAGTTGGCGACCGTCATCGATGAGCGGAAGAAGGGCACTGCTCTTGAGGATGCGGTGCAGAAAGCGTTTGAGCCTCCGAAGCCCCCTGAGCAGCAGCAGCCCGAGGCGGACGAGTTGCCCAACATGGGCGCACCGAATGCTGCAGCCGAAGCGGCCACCGAGCAGGGGCCGGTACAAAACGAAGTTCTTCCAGCGCCACCGCCTATGCAGCGGCTGCTCGCTGGTTTGACGGGCACAGGTAAGCCCGTTCTGTCTGGCGCATTGTCCAGACAAGTTCCCGCATAAGGAGAAACGCATGATCGGAAAGCAAGGCGGAATGGGCAAGGCTCCGACCGGAGCAGGCGTTGTCCAGCCGAAGAAGAACGGCGGCGGTGTCGTTGGCGGCGGTCAGGTCGCTAAGGGTTCGCAGCCGAAGGGCATCAAGGGCAACAACACGAAGCTTAAGTAGTCGTGCCGAACGTAAGAGGGAAGAAGTTCCCTTACACGAAGAAAGGCATGGCCGACGCGAAGAAGGCCATCAACGAGGACGACGCTCGCGGTTACCGCAAGCGCGTGGCGAAGGCGAAGCGCATCAAGGGTGAGACGGTAACGAAACCCAAGACGGCGAGGTCGAAGGCGAAGCCGAAGCAGACGCCGAGTGGCGAGCCGCCGAACAAGAAGTACCCGTTCGGTCCCGGTAACGCGAAAAACAAAAACTATCCCGGCCTCTTCGACCCAAATTACAAAAGGCGCAAGTCGAGTAAGTAGTTAGGAAACGCATGGCAAGGGGAGAACCACCCGGCAAGCAGTTCATTAAGAGCCGCCCATCTGCCAGCACCTACCAACCATCAATGGCGAAGCAATACCCGTCTTCGTCTATGCCCACGTTCGGGCCGGGTGGCGGAGGTGCAGCGCAAGCACGTCTACGGCAGCAGGCTGACCAGATCATGCCTGTCCGCGATAAGAGCGAGACGTGGGGTCGTGCGCTTGAGCAGATGTTCGGGTTCCTCACGGAGCAGGACACAATTGACGCGGTTGAGCGTGGTGACATCTCTCCTGAGTTGGGCGCGGCGATCATCGCCGCTTCCGTCGTGCCTTTGCCTGTTGGTAAGGCCGCTGGCGCTGTAGCGAAGGGCACGACCAAGGTTGCATCGAAGGTAAAGCCGCCCGTTAAGCCTCAAAGCATGATTGATGCACAACGGGCGCGTGACAAAAACAAGATCGCGCAGGCGCTACTGCAACGCGGTCAGGCTCGCCCAGCGCCACAGAGGCGAGTCATTGAGACCCTCCAACAAGATCCCGATTTTGGGACGCGTTACCCGAGGCCGCGACCTTCGTCGGAAGAGATGACGCGGTTAGCAGAGGCCGGTCAGCAAGTGGCTCCTGCACCGCAAGCAATCCCTCCGGCAGGATTCCCGAGGGGCAAGACTCCGCGCACGGATGATGCCCGTCCACGAACTGGCATCGATGATGGCGGCTTGCCGACTCCCGGCAACCAGCCGGTGCTGACAGAGAGGGAAGCGGCACTTGCCGCGAAGCAAGGAAAGACACCTCGTGAGTTCTTGGGTGAGGCTGAGACTCGCCGTCGCTTGAAGGAAACCGCATCACCGACGCGTCGGGAACAGTCGTTCAAGGCGTTCAATGACAGGGCGGATAGCCCGGAGAAGCGGCGACAGGACGCAGCCCAGCGTGAGGTGATGGCGGAAGAAGGCGTTGACCCGAGGCTGGGTGCTAGGACTGAGAGCCTGATGGCTCGGCCTGATCTTGCCGCGAGCGGTAACCGCACGGAGGTTGTGTCTGGTCGCACGCGGGGCGCGATGACTCGCGCCGAGGCTGACCGTGCAGCAGCGGAAGCGGTTGCGCGGGACAGGGAGCGCCTTGCTGGGTTGAAGTCTGAGCGTGAGGAGCTGGCTGAGCAAGGCTTGAAGCCGTCACGCAACCAGAAGCCGTTGAACCCGCAGACTGAGGCGGAGGTCGCTTACGACGCCATCAACCCGAAGCCGGTCAAGAAGGACTTCCCCGGTAAGGGCCAGAAGGCGCGGTACGAGGCGGCGCTCGCGAAGTGGAATGAGGGCCGCGAAGAGTTCGTGCAGCGTCGCATGGATGATCTCGCGACTCGTCCGTCACCCACTGGTGACGCGAGCGAGATACCGGGGTTCACGCCGAACGTCGCGGCTTCAGCCGACTACAACCCTTACGCGTTCTTGAACCGTGGCCCTGAGCCTGCTGCCCCGAAGACTCCGAAGGGTCGTAAGCCGAAGAAGAAGAAGGAAGAGCAGCCAGCGGAGACTCCGGCGGAGACGCCGGAGGAGATGCCGATTCCTAAGAAGTCGACGGTAAAGAAGACCACCAAAAAGACCACGAAGAAGACCACGAAGAAGACGACGAAGAAGTCGACGACCCCGAAGCAGCAGACGGAGGATGTCCGCTCCGGGGGCGAGAACCCACGCGTATTTGCGAAGCCGGGTAAGTCGACGCCATTATCTGAGCGCCCGAAGCCCAAGGGTCCGTTCGCTGCTGGCAGTAAGCCAGAGTCAACTCGCGGCGTCTCGACGCCGCTGTCCGAGCGTCCTAAGTCGCAAGCACCTGATGGTGGCTTCCCGATGCCCGGTCGCGCACCGGACCCGCAAAGCACTCGCGGGAAGCGCGGATACCTAACCGCCGAGGAAGAGAAGGCGATCAAGGATCGCGCTAAGTCGATCTACGCGAGCGGTGACCGCGCCGCCAAGAAGAAGTTCTTCGGAGCTGCTGTTGGTATCGGTGTGCCAGCGGGTGCAGCGGTTGGCATTTACGCCTACAACAAGGCGCGTGACGAGAAGATCGCAGCGGAGGGCGCAGCCGAGGCTGCGGAAGAAGCAGTAGCGGCGGAAGAGAAAAACCAAGAGCCGAAGAGCAAAGAGGCCAAGTCTGTCCTGCGCGACAAGTACGGGCGCAAGATCACTCGCGAGGAGTTCAACCGTCGCGAAGCATTCCGCAAGAAGCTGGAAAGCATGTCGCCTGCGGAACGCAAGGCTGCCCGGAAGAAGGAGATGGCTCGCCGCGAGAAGTGGCGCAACACCATCGGCAAGCAGTTGTTCAAGAAGGCCGCAACAAAAGCCAGTCGCAACACTGGCAAGAAGACGTTCGCCCGTATGGATGATGACGCACGGCGAGCATTGAGAGCGAGTTAAGCATGGCTGTAGGTGGTTACCGTTCGCCGAAAAACCCAGCACCCGTGTCTGGTCCCGGCGCGATGAGTAAGCGCACCGACGGCATCAAGTCGCAGTCACCAATGGACATGCCTGATGCTGCTTACGGTGAGCAGAAAGAGATGCGTGGCTTGCAGCAGGCAGCACCTATGGCTACCGCTTCGATGCCGAAGATCACGCCACTGGACGCTCCGACGGAGCGCCCCGATGAGCCGGTTACCGCTGGCATGGATCGTGGTCCGGGTCCGGGCCGCGCATCGATTGGTATGTCCCGCTCGGCGATGGAGCAGTCCGCGATTGACGCGACACAGATCGCCGCGTACTTGCCTGCCCTTGAGCAGGCTGCTAACCGTCCCGGTGTTCCCGCTTCCTTTGTCCGCTTCGTCCGCCACTTGAGGTCGTTTTCCTGATGCCGTCACTTGAAGAAGACATCGCAGCAGCGGTGGATGTTCTGGGCTTGCACGCCACAGGCATCGTCTTCGGTATCGGCATGACGAACTGGAAGTCCGCTGAAGAGCGGGATGCTTTCTTGCGTCTGATCAGTGAGGAGCAAGCCAATGGCTCTGCCTGAACTGACGCCGCTTTCCGCGCCACCGGGTGAGACGAACCTGCAGAGGCAGTCCGAAGCAGCGCAGGCGGAACTTGACCGTCAGCGCATCGCGCGGCAGAAGGCCGCAGTGATGCAGCAGAACGAAGAGTACGACTCGATCTTTGATCGCTTCTGGTTCGACGACTTCTCCACCGTCCCCGTGATTGGCCCGATGGCTAGTGCGACTGCTCGCGGTGTCACAAACTTCTACGACGCTGTCGGTGACGAGTACTCGTACTTCGCGTCGAACATCACTGGCGCTGGGTTGACGCGTGAGCAGGCTCGCGACGTCACCGTCGGTCAGATCTTTGAGTCGCGGATCTCAGGGGACAACATCTTGAACCCCACGGTGCGTCAAGCCAAGTGGGGTCCGACGAACCTGAACATCCTCGACGAGGACTTCAACGTCAACTGGACTTCCGGCCTGATCGACACGACGGTCATGTTCTTCCTTGACCCGCTGGTGCTGCTCGGTAAGGCAACGAAGGTTGCTCGCCTCGGCACGAACTTCGGTCGCAGTGGTCGCGCCATCGAGAAGGTCACGGGCATGCCCCGTAACTCTCTGGCGTTCAGTGGCTTGACGAGTAAGCGCATGAACATCGCTGGCCCACAGGTCACGCGGATGGCTACGTCGCAGATCGAGTCGGCACGGATGGGCGCGAATAACCGCGCCAGCGTGCTGGCCGACGAGATCGTCAATGGCTCGTATGATGACTTGACGAACCTGTATGAGTTCCGTGGCGCGTACCGTGACGTTCTCGCTGAGACTGGCGCTCGCATCAACAACAGGGAAGACGCACTCAACTTCCTTGGCGCGTCTCTCGGTGACCCGAGTTACATCAAGCGGCTGCAGGACACTCGCTCTGACTTGTTCGTACAGATGCTCCGTGCGTCAGCACCGGATCAGTACGAGATGCTCGCGCTGCAGGCGGGAGCATCAGAGATCCCTGCGTTGTTCGCTCGACCGCTAGAAGCGGCAGTGAACCCTGACAATCTTGTCGCACAGATGCGTGCGAATGACTCCGTGTTTGATGACTTGTTGAAGTCGCTGGAACTGGACGAGGCTGTTGCCGGTATCGATAACGCGGTAATGCTGGCGGAGGATTCGTTCCAGCCGATCCAGCGTTGGGGTCAGAACAACGCGAAGGCTGCGCGGATCGCGGCGGCTTGGCGTCGCGGTAAAGGTAGCCGCGCAACGAACACTCGTAAGAATCGCGCCCGTAAGCGCGATCTGGATCAGGCGCGGAATCAAGGCAAGATCACGCCTGACGAGTATGAGGAACTTCTGCTCGACGTTGGGCGCACGGGCACGCAGCCATTGATGCACGAGACGGTGTACCGGGCGTCGAGTTACTTGCCGAAGGTTCGCATGTGGACGTGGATCAAGGGTTCACGAGCTGCGGGAATGATCGATGTTCGTGGCTACGAGGTGGGTCACTCATCGGATGAGATGAGGGCAGCACTCTCTGACTCAAAGATATTGCGCGACGATCCACAGTTCACGACAGAGATGATGAATAGGTGGGGTAACTCTGCTGGCGGCAGTGAGCGTTTCACTGCCGTGAAGGAGATCGAGGTTCGCTCGTTCCAGCGCATGTACGCAGCCGAGTTGGCGAAGAAGAACGCCAAGGAGCAGAAGAAGGCAGCGGACCTGTACGGCAAGGGCCGCATCGATCAAGCGGAGTACCAGCGTCGGTTGGCCGATAACCCGACGACACTGGATCCTGACGATCTTCCGGGCAAAGACTTACTGGATGAGGCGTACCGCCTCATTGATGAGCGTCGAGCGGACTCGATTGAGAAGATCCGTAGCGGTCGTGCGTACTTGGTTGACGAGAAGGGCGACCTGATCAGGGTCGACCCGCGACTGCGCTCGCAGTTGGAGACCAAGGTTCCGATGCTCGACATGAGCGTTATGGAGCAAACGGCGAAGATCCTCGTGAAGTTCGCTGATGAGAAGGATCCGCTGATGGCGGCGGGTCGTGACTTCGCTCGTAAGCGCCGTGGAGCGATTTACAAGGGCGGACTGGACACAGCGGTGTCGCTGTGGAAGGCGTCAGTGTTGATGCGTCTTGGTTACACGCAACGTAACGTCGCCGAGGGTTGGCTCCGCTCGATGGCTTCCATCGGCTTGCTGCCGATGCTGTCTCGCATTCCTGCGTGGAGCGTGAACTTCCCAACGAACGCTGGACGGTGGTCGAACCGTCGGGTGAACGGGAAGCGCCTGCTGAAGCGGGAAGAGCAACTGATTGATGACTTGGTGCAGCAGCAGCGAGGCATCGATGAGTTCATCGAGCAGGGCGTCAAGGCGAATGACCCGCAGATGGTCGCCATGAAGGAGGCGCTGGAGCAGCAGAAGGCTCGCATCGCTGAGATTCGCGCTCGTCGCAAGAAGATGCAGACGAAGAAGCGAGCGAACTCGCGCCGCAAGATTGGTGACCGGGAGTACGAGGCGTTCGGTGGGCCTGAAGGCCCGGTGCTGCGGGAGCTGGCCTCGATGGGTCAGACGAACCAGCAGTTCCTTGAGTCTTCTTTGATGCGTGAGCAGGATCTTGTCCTGAACGCTCGCAACTACACGCGGGTTAACCCGACGGATCCTCAGTACTACGACGAGTTGAATCAAGCAGTCATTCAGTTTCAGGGTGACCCGCTGATGAAGCAGATGCTGAAGGCAATCGCTGCGGGTAAGCCGAACCCGATGGATGACGCTCTGGATTGGGCACGTTCGGGTGACGCCGCTTTCTGGCGGCGTGACATGCGTATCAAGCGCAACGAGATCGAGGGTCACGTTGTCGATGTTGAGAGCATGCTGTTCCGCTACCTGCCGACCGAGGAGGCACGGCGACTCGTAGCGACGCAGAGTGAGCCTTCCGCGTTGGCGCTGCGTGAGGCGATCCAGCCGAACCTGCAGGGCTACGACGACATGCTCACGGCCATTCATGGGCGTGAGGCTCGGGAGATTCTTCGCCCCGCATCGCTGGGTGAGTACGCACGCAAGCCCATCGACACGATCTTTAAGTGGCTCGGCAACATCCCTGAGACGGGCCTTGTCCGGCATCCGTACTTCGCTTCCGTGTGGTCGCGTGAGTTCGACTCGATGGTCGGGATCGCGCAACGCCAAGGCGTGGATTTGAGCGAGGACGTACTGAACCGGATCAATAAGACCGCTCAGACTCGGGCTTTGCGTGACCTGAAGGACACGCTGTACACGATTGAGCGTCTGTCGAACCCGGCGGCGTTCTTCCGTTTCCTCGTGCCGTTCTTCCCTGCGTGGGAGAACAGCCTGAAGGTGTGGAGCCGGATGATCGTGAACGATCCTTCGATTGCTGCTCGCGCCTCGATCTTGTGGAACATCCCCAACCAACTGGGCATGGTTGTTGACTCGGAAGGTAAGCCGGTCGAGTCCGACCGGATGGACTTCTTGACTGGCTCTCAGGAGAAGTACATCCGCCTGCCGTCGGGTATCAACGATTGGCTATCTGAGAACGTGACCGGCGGGATACCTGTGGCTATCCCGCAGGGAGCGATCAACGTCGTCACTCCGGGCGAGACTCCGTTCCTTCCGGGCTTCGGCCCGGTCGTGCAAGTGCCGGTGTCGGTGTTCATGCAGGGTAAGCCTGACTTGCAGCGCACTCTGCGTGATCAACTGCCGGAGCCGATCTACAACCAGATCGCACCTTTCGGTGTGATCCCCAGCCCGACTGACGCAATCTTGCCGTCGTTCGCTCGCAAGGTGAACCAGTGGCGCAAGGGCGAAGACGACCGCATGTACTTGGGGATCGCTGACTCGATGATGCAGTCAGCGTTTGTTGACTGGTACGCCGATGGCGGTAACCCTGCGGACATGCCGGACGTTGGCGAGATCATGGATCAGACCAACCAGTTCTACAGGTTCAGCATCCTCGCGTCGCTGGTTGCTCCGTTCGCTACGACGCGAACGAGCAAGTACCAGTTTCAGCAGGACGCGTGGCGGCAACTGATGGCTGACCCGAACATGACGTACCGGCAGAAGGTCGACACGTTCGTCGAGAAGTTTGGTACGGCGTTCCTGCCGATGATCGAGTCGACAACGCAGAAGGTTTCTCCGACTGTTGGCTACACCATCGAGTCGTTCGATGTGATTGACAACAATCGCACGCTGGTCAGTGAGATTGCTACTCGCACTGATCCGCGTGCTATCGGCGTGCTGACTGCGGGTACGCAGGCAGCGGAGTTCGATCAGGGTGTCTACAAGTACTGGACGATGGAGAAGGTTCCGGGGACGGCGGAGGAGTTTTCTCGTCGCTTGACTCCGGCTGAGATGCAGGTCGAGTTGCTTATGTCGCAGGCGTGGCGCGAGTACCGCAAGGAGAAGGAAGCGCGTGACGACGCGCTGGCGATGATGGGCGTGAGCATTCAGGCGAACGCTGCAGCGGCAGTGAAAGAGAAGTGGGACAACTTCGTTAACGTGCAGATGCCACAGAAGTACGGGGAAACGTGGAACGCCCAGTACCGCATGTACTTGGACATGACTCCGTCGTACTTGATTGGCATCGATAAGGCGCTGAACGATGAGAACTTCATGGACACGCAAGGGCAGTCGCCCTTGTGGGGACACATCAGCAACTACATGAGGGAGCGCCAACTGGCGCAGCGAGCCATCGCTGATGGCGCTGACAGCGCCGCTGTTCGTGAGCAGTTCGCGGCGTGGGCTGCGGACTACCGACTGGTCAGTCTGGAGTTCGCGGACTTCTACGACAACTTCCTTGAGCAGGACAACTTGACCGTACCGTTAGGGGAATCGGGTGAGTGAGCCAACAGTAGAACAGTCGGGAAATCGTTACGAGGATCTGACTGGCGCTTCTACGAAGCTTCCAGTGATCACGGGTTACTCAGACAAGACGGAGCAGTTCAACATACCGCTGTATCTCGCCGCTCCGAGTAGTTATCTGGCCCCGTACAAAAACTTCCAACGTGCGCCTGACGCGAGCGGAAACGTCCCCAGCCCGACGATGACGTTTGAGAACGCCCCGGACTACAAGACGCAAGAAGAACTCCTTGAGGAGATGCGTAACCGCATGGCGCAGCAGCCGGAAGAGTACGACGCTCTGGAAGAACTGCTGCTCGATACCCGCTTCAACTCATGGGAAGAGTTCTTCGACTCGGCAAGCCGCCAAAACCAACCGTGGCAGGACTACCTCGTATTCCGCGCTGGCTTGGGTGAGGGCCGTGGCCGAGGTGGAGGAGGCGGAGGCCCGACCTCTTCCGTCACGTTAACGAATGAGGCGGTGGCTGGAGCGCAACTCGATGCGACGTTCACTCAGTATCTCGGACGCACGGCGTCCGACGATGAGGTGCAGACGTACCAGAAACTGTTGAACGCGCAGGAGCGTGCGAACCCGGTCCGCAGGACGAACGGCGCGAACAATGTCACGTCCGGTGGCTTTGACGCGACGCGGTTTGCGCGTGAGTACGCGCAATCGCAGGAGGGTTACGCGGAGCGGTTCGCTGCAGTGAACTTCATGTCGGCGTTGGATAACGCGCTGGCTAACCGTGGCAATGCTCTTGAGGAATTTGCGAAGGGTCAGCAGTGAGCGTTGGATATGACTTTCAGATTGATGACCTGAACCGTAAGGAACTCGGTCAGGCGTTCGGCATATCTGCCGCTACGTTGCGGAAGCAGCCGGAGTTGCAGGCAATCCTCGACGAGATCCTTGCGGAGGCGGCGGAGGGTCGTACCCCGACCAACGCTGACATCACTCTGAAGATTGAGAACTCTGACTGGTTCCGTGGGCAACTCACTTCCTACGTTGAGGCCGAGCGTGAGCGTGCTAAGTACACGCCGGAGTTGTTCGATGACTTGATGGCGGAGCGTGCTGCGGACATCATCGAGCAGTACGAGGACGCTGGCGCTGAGATTGACTTCGCTACGGCCCGTAAGTACGCGGAGCAAATGTTCTACGGCAGTGGCCGTAACGAGGCTGGCGAGCTGCAGTTCTTCGACGCCGAGTGGATGGCTGACCAGATCATCGACGCTATCGACTTCGATAAGACGAAGATGATCGGCGGTGTTGAGGTTTACGACTACGAGGGTGATGTTCTCACTACCTCGCAGTTGATCAACAACTACGCGAACGATTACGGCATCGACTTCGGCATGTCGAATGACGGCTACCAGTCGTGGTTCCGCACCACTCTTGAGTCGGTCATGCGTGGCGACATGGATGAGACGGACGTTCAGCAGTACATGCAGGAGCAGGCCATCTCTCGGTTCCCCGGCTTGGCCGATGCGATCAACCGTGGTCAGACGGTTCGGCAGGCAGCCGACCCGTACTTGACCGCGTTGGCGAACGAGTTGGAGTTGCCGTTTATTGAACTGGATGACGACCTTGTTCAGTCGGTACTGAACAACAAGGGCGCGGATGGGAATTGGACGCCGATGAGTTTGTATGACACGCGCCTTCAGGCGCGTAAGGATCCTCGCTGGCAGCGCACGTTCAAGGCGAAGGAAGAGTACACGGACATAGCGCAGATGATTGCCAAAGACTTCGGGTTCTTGGGGTAGCGGATGGTTGATTTCAATGCTATTGACCTTAGCAAGATAGATGTCGCTGCCATCCAGCAACTTCAGGATAATCTCAACCGGATGTCCGCTGGTGGATCAACAACCAACCCCGGATTTACTCATTACGGTCAAGCGCCGAGTGTTACGTTCCCGGCGGGAGGCGGAACACCGACCTACACGCCCGGTGATTATGAGGTTCCGGGGTTCGCGGAGGCGAACAATGCTCGCCCTGCCGCACCGCCTCCCACGCTGGTCGGCGTCGAGACGGTGTACGAGCGTGGCTTTAACGTCACCTACAACATCTACTCCGACGGCTCACGCACTGAGCGGAGCCGTGTGCGTGAGCGCACAGCCGGTGACGCTGTCGAGGCGATGTTCCAGAACCTCGGCATGGACGAGGCTTTCTCGGCGTCACTCGTCGGCATCATCAATGGCTTGTACTCGACGAACGTGAAGCCAACGGAGGCGGAGATCTTGAACGCCGTGTACACGAGCGAGCCTTACAAGCAGCGGTTCAAGGCGAACGAGATTATTCGTCAGCGTCTGGCTGACGGGCAAGGCCGACCGGGTGACCGCATGCTGACGCCTGCTGAGTACATCGAGGCGGAGAACACTTACCGCACGATCCTCGCGGATCGTGACATGCCGGAGGGTTTCTACGATTCGCCGGATGACTTCACGAACTTGATCGCGAACAGCATCAGCGCATCGGAGTTCAAGTCGCGAGTGGACACCGCGTATGACGCGTTGAACTTCGCTGACGAGTCAGTAGTTGGCGCGTTGCGTGACTTCTACGACATGGGCACGTCGGACATGGTCGCGTACCTGCTGGATCCAGCGAAGGCGATGCCGGTGCTGGAAGGTCGAGCGGCGCGATCCACTGGCGCTTACGGTTTGAACTCTCGCACCGAGCTGCAGCGCATGTACGGCACGGCCAGCATCGCTGGCATGGGTCGCAGGCAAGGTTTGATGCCGGGTGAGGAATTGTCCGGTGAGATTTACGGCGCTGGTAAGTCGAAGCAGGAAACCGAGGCTGCCTTCGATAAGGCAGCAGAGGATTCCCCGGCTGTTGAGCGTTTGGGCAAGTTGTACAGCGAGGCGATGGACTTCAAGGACATCGTCCGTGAGGACTTGAGTCTTGCTGGCGGTGCGGGTGCAGGTCGCAAGCGCCGCAGGTTCGCGTCGAAAGAGCGAGCGCAGTTCAGTAAGCAGAGCGCGTTGGGTAAGTCGTCCCTGCGTGATCGAACCGACGTGTAAACGTCCGGGCGTGACAGGTTAGAAGGAACCGTAATTCGGGGTGACAACTCCCGCGTTGGTTCCTTAACTCCAGTTCGATTCTGGACACGTCCACCCTCAACCGGATCGGTCGGCCCCGGTGAGAGTAAATGAGACCGATAGTCGCCACAGCCACATGCGTACCCCCATGCGCGTGTGCGGGTGAGTGCATCCAACAAGGAACAACAGGGAGATGAAATGGCTGAGTACGACGACCTCGACTATGACGAGGGTGGCGATTTGGTGAAGCAACTGCGGAAGCAGTTGAAGGAAATGTCTTCTGCTCTTAAAGAGCGTGACGAGATGCTTGAGGAATACATGACTCAAACTCGCACGGAGCAGATCGGTGAGTCTCTCACCGAGATGGGCTACAACGCCAAGATCGCTTCATTTGTTCCCGACGATGTCGAGGACGAAGACGACCTAGCCGCATGGTTGAAGGAGTACGGAGAGGTCTTCGGCGCTCAACCAGCAGAACAGGAGCAGTCGACGGAAGAAGCGTCGACTGTCGATGAAGCCGCCGCGTTGATGTCAGCGGTAGAGGAAGGCGGCATTGACCCGACTGTGGGTCAAAGTCTGGAACAGAAGATCCAGAACGCGTCAACTCCAGAGGAGTTGGCGGCGATCCTCAAGGGCTGACAGTCCTAACAACATCTCACAGAAAGGGTTAGCCAACAATGGCTGACACGTCAACTAGTACGCTGACTAACCTTATTCAGACAGCGTATGACAAGTATGTG